>Ga0213878_10000257_pt1 | contig 20893 bp, 20 predicted proteins | sample VelepicoBEBS_R02_FD_161053 | JGI IMG/M metagenome (GOLD analysis project Ga0213878, IMG submission 161053) | Vellozia epidendroides bulk soil microbial communities from rupestrian grasslands, the National Park of Serra do Cipo, Brazil - BS_R02 | ecosystem: Environmental > Terrestrial > Soil >... | reverse complement strand
AGCCTCAACGCGCAGCAGGCCGAGCTGCTGAAGATCCAGGACCTCGTCGCGAAGTTCCAGGACACGTTCCAAGCGGTCAGCGACCCGGCGAACTTCAGCGCGACGACGCCGACCTCGTCGAACTCCTCCGCGATCGCCGCCTCGCCGGTGCCCGGCGCGGTCGCGACGCCGGGGACGTACGTCGTCAAGACGGCGACGCTCGCCACCGCGACGCAGTTCACCAACGATCCGGCCGCCAACGGAAACTTCAGCGACACGACCGCGCTGGTGAACGCGGGCGCGTCGATCACGCCGACGAACGGCCCGGCGGGCGGCTCTTCGCAAGGCCAGATCACGATCAACGGCGTGGTGCTCCACTACGACGTCAACTCGACGACGCTGCAGAGCTTCATCGCCGCGAACGCCGCCGCGCTGAGCGCCGTCGGCGTGACTCTGAGCTACAACGCGGCGACCGAGCAGGTCACGATCAGCTCGACCCAGCCGCTCACGCTGGGGAGCGCCTCGGATCAGGGCAACCTGCTGCAGGTCCTCAAGCTCGACACCGCGCCGATCACCTTCTCCGGCGGAACGTACACCGCGACCAGCACCGCCAAGATCGGCGGCATCAACGTCGGCGCGACGCTGAACACCTCGAACAACGCCGGGTTCGCGACCGCGGTCACCGCCGGCGTCTTCTCGATCAACGGCGTCGCGTTCCACGTCGACCCGACGACGAACAACTTGAACGATCTGCTCCAGCAGATCAACAACTCCTCGGCCGGCGTCTACGCGACCTACGACGCCGCGAACGACCGGGTGCTGCTCACCGCGAAGGCGGACGGCCCGCAAGGGATCACGCTCGGCTCGTCGGGCGACACCTCGAACTTCCTGCAAGCGGTCGGATTTCTCAGCAACTACACGCAGCCGAACCAGCTCAGCGCCGGCGCCGCCGTCGCGGTCGGCAAGTCGGCGCACGTGCAGTACGTCGACAACGCCGGGACGACGCACGACGTCTACAGCAACACGAACGACGTGACGAGCGCGGTTCCGGGCGTCGACCTGAAATTGCAGCAGGCCGTCGACGGAACGGTCGTCGCGCCGGTGACGATCTCGGTCGCGCAGGACAGCACCGCGCTGCAGACGGCGATCAAGAGCTTCGTGACCGCCTACAACGCGGTGATCGACGAGATCAACACCGCGACCCAGGCGCCGGTCGTCGGCACGACGAGCGACGCGACGACCGGCCAGACGCAAGGGACGCAGCTCACCAGCGGCGGCGTGCTGTTCAACAACTTCGACGTGACGAACCTGCGCGACCAGCTCGTCTCGCTGGTCAGCTCGCTCGGCACGACGGGCTCGTCGTCGTACGACTCGCTCGCCTCGGTCGGATTGACGTTGGACTCCTCGTTCAGCGTCAGCTCCGCGGCGGCCAGCGACGCGCAGAACACGAGCACGCAGAGCAACGTCACGACGCAGACGTTCGCGGGGACGAGCGGCCGCCTCAACGACCTCGACGTCAACAAGCTCAGCGCCGCGCTCGCCGCAAACTCGAGCGCGGTCGCCGCGCTGTTCACCGGCGCGAGCAGCATCGTCGGACAGATGGGCTCGTACCTCACCACCGTCTCCGGGCTGCCGACGCAGCTCACCGGCGCGCTGGCGGGAAAGATCCCCACCCAGTCGCTCTTTTCGACGCTCTCGAGCGAGACGAACGATCAGATCACCTCGCTGCAGCAGCAGATCAAGCTCGTCACCGACCAGGCGAACCTGCAGGCGGATCAGCTGCGCGCCGAGTTCGTCAACAGCGAGACGATGATCGCGCAGCTGCAGTCGATGCAATCCTCGCTCGGCGCCCTCACCGCCAAGTCCACGGGGTAACGTGACGCTCTCCAACGCCAACCTGCGCTATCTGGAAACGTCGATCCACTCGGCGAGCCCGGAAGAGCTCATCATCAAGGTGTACGACGCGCTGCTGCTCTTCGCGCGGCAGGCGCTCGACGTCATGGAGACCCGCCCGTCGGACATCCAGGGCCGCCACGACCTCTTGCGCCGCGCGCAGCGCGCCTGCGCGCTCCTCATGGGGTCGCTGCGGCTGGACTTGGACAGCGAGATCCCCGGGAACCTGTTCCGCATCTACGAGTTCTGGCACCACCAGCTCGTCGCCGCGAACATGCAGGGCGATCCGCAGAAAGTTCGCGAGGTGCTCCCGCTGATCGCCGGGATGCGCGAGACGTGGGTCGAGGCGATCAAACGCTATCGCGCGGAGTGCGCCGCGGCGCAGCAGCTCGATGCCCTCGTCGGCTGAGCGCGGGCGCGAGGAGATCGCGCGCACGATCGCCGCGCTGGAGCGCTCGTGCCTGGACGCCGATGCGGCGCTGGTCGAGAGACGCTGGGCCGGCGTCGACGCGGCGTTCAAGACGCAAACCGCACTCACCGATCTGCTCGCGCGGCTGTTCGACGCCGCGCCGGACGCCGCGCCCGCGAACGACGCCAAAGTCGCGCGGCGCGTCGGGAGAATCATTGCGTACCGCGCCGACCAGCTGCGCCGCATGCAGGCGTATCAGGCCAGCGTCGGAGCGCGGCTCGAGAACATCGGCAAGGTCAACGCGCTCTCGCGCAGCCTCGGCCGCCGCGGCCCCGCCGCACAGCTTCTCGACCTGCAGTACTAAGTAGGTTCGCGTTCCGCGAACCCTTCGCGTTCGGCCTTCGGCCGATCCGCCGGCTTCTCAGGCTCCTGAGAATACCAGCGTCGTCTCGAACGGCTCTTGGCGTTCGGTGGCGCGGGGGACCGTGTCGTCGAACGGGACGAGCGCGGTGCGATCGCCTTGCAGCACGATCATTCGCAAGCGGTCCGTCTCGGCGTCGGGTTCCCACGCGCTCGGCGCCGTCGCTCCGCTGGCGCGGTCGTAGTGGCCGCAGCGCACGCCCGCGTGCAGCAGCACGCGCCGGCCCGCCGCGCGCAGCCGCTCGCACAGCAGATAGTCTTCGTCGCACTGGCGCACGCTGCGCGACGAAGGGTCGACGTAGAAGTGCGCCGCGAAGTACGGCAGCGAGAGCGCGCGCAGCGCCGCGACACGCACCACGACGCAGCCGAAGCCGACGCCGTCGACGAGCACAACTTTCCCGCTCGCATACGCCGGGATCGCGGCGGTCGTGGTGTCGCCGGAGCTCCAGCGCGCGACGGCCATCGGGCGCGCCGAGTCGCGGCTGTAGTACAGCGCGCCGGCGAGCGCGGCGTCCGGGTCCTCCTGGAGCGCGGCGATGAGCTTCACCAGCGCGTCGGGCGGCGCGACGATGTCGTCGTCGATCATCGCGAGCAGGTCGGTGCCGCGCTGCACGGCGTCGCGCGCGATCATCTCGCGTTGCACGGCGACCGCGTTCCCGCTCCACACCAGCCGGTCGGGGTCGGTGACCGAGGCCGGAAGCTCGAGCGCCGCGAGCGCGTCGAGAAACGGGCGCGTCGGCTGACCGCCCGTCGGAATCCCGATCAGCAGCTTCATGCGACGGCCAGGCGCAGCGCGGCGACCAAGTCGCGCCCGGCGCCGTGCAAGGTCGCGTCTTCGGCGGTGAGCGGGTCGTAGCGGCGATCGACCGCGCGCCGCACGGTGACGCGCATCAGCCACGCGCCGGCGGCGATGCGATACGCGGTCAGCGTCTCGCGCGCGTGCTCCGCGATCTCCGGCGCAACACCTTCGAGCGCGCGCGGCGCGACGGCGAGCAGCACTTGCACGCCGCGCAGGAACGGATCCTCGAGCGCGCGGCCGAGCACCGCGCGCAGCGCCTCGAGCTCGCGCTCATCGAGTCGCGTGACCATCACCGGGCCTTCGAAGTCGAGCAGCTCGCTCGCCGCTTCGGCGTCGGCACGAATCGCGGCGAGCGCCTCCGGTGTCACGACGGCCGGCGTTGGCCGGCTCATGCGCGCTGCGACGAGCGCGCGCGGGAGCGCCGCCGCAACCGAGCGCGCGAAATCTCGCGTTCCGAGCGCAACGCTCAGCGGCGTGTCGACCGCCGCGACCGACGAAAGCAGCGCCAACGCCGCGAGCCCGTGCGGCACCGCGCCCGCGAACACGCGCTCGAGCGCGCGAACCTCGTCGGCGTCGACCGCGCGCGCCAGCACGTGCTCCACGACGATCGGCTCTTGAACCGCTTCGGCGAGCGGTTCCGGCTCCGGTTGCGGTTCGAGTTCCGGCGGAGCTTCGAGCTCCGGGTGCGTTTCGGCGGGAGGCGTCGCATCCTCCGCTGGCGCGGGCTCTTCGGCGGTTTCGGCGGTCGTGATGAATTCTTCGACGATCGCCGCGACCGTCGGCTCGTCGACGAGAATCGGTGTCGGCATCGGTTCTTCCGCGACGACAGGTTCTTCGACGACGGATTCTTCGACGACGGCTTCTTCGACGACAAGCGCTTCTTCGACGACCGGTTCTTCACCGACCGCCGGTTCTTCGACGACCGCCGGTTCTTCGACGACCGGCTCGACGACGATCGCTTCGTCGACGACGGTGTCTATTTTGATCGGTGCAGGCGGTTCTGGTGGCGGGGCGGCCGGCGCGGGCGTGAGCTCGGCGTCCGTCTCGCCGGCTTCCAGCTCGAAGAACGGGCGCGGCGCGTCGAAGGCGACGTGGCCGGAGCGGCGCGTGAGGCGCAGCGCGGGGGCGGCGATCGCGGGAACGCCCGGCGCGTCGGCGTAGGCCAGGATGTCGATCGGCTCGGTGCCGGGCAGGACGCGCAGCATGAAGCGGACGCGGATCGTCGCGGCGGCGGCGACCGTGCCGACGCGCAGCCCTTCGCCGAGCAGCGCTTCCCCGTCGAGCGCAACGCGGTCGCGGACGAACGAGCCTTCGGCGGCCTCGGTCTCGGGCGGGATCGCGACCCGCAGCCGCACCTCGTCGGCGTCGGTGTCGCCGTCGTCGGCGACCTCGGCGACCACCGTGACGACGGCGCCCGGGATCAGCTCGCGCTCGGGCCGCGCGTGCAAGCCGACGCGCAGCATGGGGCCGCGCGGTGCGGCGATCGGGACGCCGTCCGAGAGCATCGACTCCGGCCCGAACCGCACCGCGGTCGAGGAGCCGCCGGTCGCGGGGACGGGTGGCAGGCCGAGCTCTTCGCTGCGGCGGCGCTCGAGGAGCCGCGTGTCGGCGTTGCGGTCGAAGAGGCCGTCGACGTCGACCTGGCGCCCCGTCATCGCGGCCACAGCGCCGCCAGCCACGGAAAGCGCCACCACGGCGCCGGTGCGGCGCGCGGCTGCCCGTCCGCCGGCGGAGCGCCGGCGCTCGCCTCGACGGTGACGCTTCCGTTCGCGCCGGCGGTGCCCGGCTGGGCCGCGGCGCCCGGTTGCGCGAGCGGCACGGCGGCCGGCAGCACCTGGGTTGCCGCCGGCACGGCGAGCCGCCGGGAGCGCGCGGCGGCTTCCGCATCGACGCGGGCCGAGCGGGGCCGGCCGAACGCCGCCGCCTCGCGGAGCGTCGCGTGGGCGAGGGTGAGCAGCCGCCGGGGCGTCCCGCCGCTCGCCGCGACGACCGCCGCCACCGCATCCGGGTCAAAGAGCGCCTCGACGCCGTCGACCCCGCCGGCTCGGGCGACGCGGTATGCGATCAGGGCCCGGGCCTCGTTGTCGTCGAGCGCGCCCAGCTCGTACCACTCGTCGACGCGGTCGGCGAGGTTGCGGCGCGCGTCGAGCCGCGGCCGCAGCTCGGTCTGGCCGAACAGCACGACGTTGAGCAGCTTGCGCTGCGGGACGTCGTAGTTCAGCAGCAGCCGCAGCACCTCGAATATCTCGTCGCTGGCGTTCTGCGCTTCGTCGATCAGCAGCGCGAGCGTCAGCCCGTCGAGCACCGCCGCGTCGTACAGAAAGTTCTTCAGCGCGTTCTTCAGCGCCGCCGGCGAGCGTGGCGGGAGCGCCAGGCCGAACGAGCGCGCGACGCCGAGCAAGAACTCGGTCTCCGTCGCGAACGAGGGATCGAGGATCTTGCCGAGCCGCACCTCGTCGTGGCCGAGCAGCTCGCGCTCGATCTGCGCCATCAGGCTGGTCTTGCCGGTCCCCGGATCGCCGACGACGACCTGCAGCCCGCGCGACTCCAGCACGCCCCCGACCAGGCGCTCTCTCACGCGCGACAGATCGGGCGTCGTCCGGTAGAAGTGCGGGTCCGCGGTGTCGAGGAACGGATCGCGCTCCAACCCGAAGTGCCGGTAGTACGGGGTCATCCGCGCCGTTGCTTCGGCGGACCGGCGCGAGGCCTCTCCCGCCCGTGTCATCCTGAGCTTGTCGAAGGACAGCCTCAGGGTGGCCGCGTCTTTCGCCGATACCCTAGCAAGTGAAGGCGGTGATCCTGGCGGGCGGCCTCGGCACGCGCATCAGCGAGGAGACGACGACCCGCCCGAAGCCGATGGTCGAGCTCGGCGGCCGGCCGGTGCTCTGGCACATCATGAAGACGTACTCGGCGTACGGCATTCACGACTTCGTCGTCTGCTGCGGCTACAAAGGCTACGTCATCAAAGAGTTCTTCGCCAATTACGCGCTGCACCAGTCGGACGTCACCTTCGACATGCGCGAGCGCTCGATGCGCGTGCACAACAACGCCGCCGAGCCGTGGACGGTGACGCTGGTCGACACCGGCGACGACACGATGACCGGCGGACGGCTGCTGCGCGTGCGCCGCTACGTCGAGAACGGCGAGCCGTTCTGCTTCACCTACGGCGACGGGCTCTCCGACGTGAACGTGCGCGCGGTGATCGACCACCACACCGCCTCGGGCGCGCTGGCGACGATGACGACGGTGCAGCCGCCGGGCCGTTTCGGCTCCGTGCGGCTCGAAGAGCAAAAGATCGTCGCGTTCGACGAGAAGCCGCAAGGCGACGGCGCCTGGATCAACGGCGGCTACTTCGTTCTCTCGCCGGGCGTATTCGACTACCTTGACGGCGACGACACCGTGTGGGAGCGCGAACCGCTCGAGCGGCTCGCCGCCGACGGGAAGCTCTCGGCGTTCTTTCACCGCGGGTTTTGGCAGCCGATGGACACGCTGCGCGACAAGAACACTCTGGAAGAGCATTGGGCCAGCGGCCGTGCGCCGTGGAAGGTGTGGTCGTGAGCGACGCGCGCTACCCGCTGATCAGCGTCCTGATCCCGAACTACAACTACGTTAAGTACGTCGCGACCGCGGTCGACAGCGCGCTGGCGCAGACCTACCCGAACATCGAAGTTGTCGTCTCCGACAACTGCTCCACCGACGGCGCCTGGGAGTTGCTGAACGAGCGCTACGGCGCCGACCCGCGCGTGCGCTTGCACCAGAACGAGACCAACGTCGGGATGGCGCGCAACTTCGACCGGCTGATGGAACTGGCGCGCGGCACGTACGTGATGTGCCTCTCCTCGGACGACTTTCTCTTTCCGCAGCACCTCACCCAGCTCGCCGAGGTGTTCGCCCGCGAGCCGCAGCTCGACGTCGTCTACTGCAACGCGTACTTCGCGCACGAGGACGGCACGGTCTACACCACGCGCGCGATGCCGGGGCAGTTCCCGGTCGACTTCGTCGACGCGCGCGACGAGCTGGTCGAAGAGTTCACCACCGTCTGCCCGGTCTGCTTTCCGTGCGCGCTCTTCAAGCGCGAGGTGCTGCAGGAGCCCGGGATGTGCGGCGACCCGCAGAACGGCCAGGACGCGCGCGACTGGGAAGTGATCATCCGGCTCGCGCTGGCCGGCAAGAAGTTCGGCTACGTTGCGAAGCCGAGCATGGCGATTCGCCTGCACGGCGACCAGTTCAGCGGCGATGCGTACCACCGCTCGGGGCGCAACGTGCTCGACTTCGCCTCGTACGTCGAGCGCTACATGGATCATCCGGAGTTCGTGCGGCGCATGCGCGGGCGCGAGACCGGAGTCGCCCGAATGCTCAACGTTCTGGTCGCCCAGGCGCCCTCGATGAACGGCGGCGTCACGCCGTTCGACCAAGCGCAGCTCGCGAAGTTCGCCGCGCTCGAAGCGCAGCTCCACGCGCGTGCGGCCGTGTACGAGCCGGCGGGCGTGCGCGAGTCCCGCATCAGCGTCGTGGTGCAGACGGCTGGCGCGCCGCGCCCGCTGCTGCGCGCGCTCGATTCGCTGACGGCGCAAACGTTTCCGAACTGGGAAGCGGTGATCGTCGACCACGGCGGCTTCCCGGTCGAATCGTTGCTGCGCGCGCATCCCGCTTGGGGGCGCATCTCGTACGCGCGGCTGAGCGGCGTGCACAACCCCGGCGCCGCGCGCAACCTCGGGCTGCGGATGATTCGCGGTGAGTACGTGGCCTCGCTCGAGGCCGACGACGTCTTCGAACCCGATCACCTGCAGCGCTCGGTCGACGCGATCGCGCGCACGGGCGCGATGGCGTCGCTGGCGGGCGCGCGGCTCGTGCTCGAGCGAACGAACGGCGCGGCCAGCACGTCGGAACCGCTCGGCGAGTCGCCGCCGTTCGGCTGCGAGGAGAGCGATGTGGTGCGGCTCGACGTCGCGCACGCGGTTCCGCTGCAAGGGATCGTGTTCTACCGCGGGCTGATCGACCGGATCGGCACGTTCAACGAGGGCGTCCCGCTGCTCGACGACTGGGACTTCACGCTGCGCCTCGCGCGAGCTGCGCGCTTCGCGCCGACCGGCAGCCCCAGCGTCGGCGTCGGCGTGCGAATCGGCTTGGTGGCGCAGCGCCTCGGCGCGGCGCTGCCCCACTACCTCGCCGTACTCGACGCGCTCTACGCCGCGTACCCCGCCGACACGCGCGTCGCGGAGGCGCGCACGCGCCATCGCGCAAGCGTGGCGAATGCGCTCGCCGCAGCGCCCGACGGGCTGCGCGAGCCGCATGGCCTTGTCGCATTCATGGACGCGCTCGGCGGTCGCACGTCCTCACCGGCACGCGCGACGCAGCCGGCGTAAGGTCTCAGCGCCTTCGATCGTGTAAACAGGCGCGACCATGTTGCGTCACGATAACCAAACCGGACCGTTGGCCGCGACATAGGACTGCGCGGCAAGGGCCTCGTCTTGATCTTGCAGAGCGCCATCGCCAAGATGATCTCGGCGAAGTCTTCGGAATACGGTAGATCTACTCGCATAGCTTGGTGGTGTCAAGCGTAGCCGGAAAACCAGTGATCCGAGTGCGCCGACGGCGATCATCTGCAAGAAACAGCGTCGATCGGGATTGCTCCGCGTCTAGGGTCCGAGCGCCGGGGCATAGGTCATGGGACTCATCGTGTCGACGTAGACGTCGACCGTTCGATTTTCGGTCGGCGCTGGTTTCGTCTTTGAAGACGCCGTTTTTGTTTTTTGGGCTGCGCCCTTGGACTTGAGCTCGAACTGCACGTGCCACACGGCGCTCTCGATGCGCGATGCATCGGTCCCTTTGATGAGCTCGACCGTAGAGATCTTCGCGATCGTCCCGAGCTTCGCGACCCTCGCCGTGGCGTAGCGAACCGCGACGAGCGGCGTTCTCACGGACCCTTCGTTGCGAGATGGTCCCGCGTTGAGCGAGAGCACGAGAACGACGCCAACGAAAGCCGAGCCGAAGACAAAGCCGACTTGATTCGCCATCGTGGCCACGCGAACTTCGCCGGAATAGATCGTCAGCTTGGGATTCGTGTAGAGCGCTGGCCCATAAAAGAGGCCGAGGACACCGAAGATGATCGAGATCGCCAGAATGACCCAGCCGGCGATCAGCCACGGCTTCATATCCGCTGAGTAAATGACGGTCGTCGAGGTCGTCAACCCGATGCTGAACGCCAAGACGCCGGTGGCAAGTGAGGTTTCGAGCTTCAGGAGATCAACGACCGCGGCAATCGCATCCTTGTCGGGCGGAGGGTTCGGCGGGTTCGGGTACAGCGAGCTTGCGTTCTGCGGGTTCGGATTCACCGGCTCGTTACCGCGGTTTCCCGCCCCACGGAAACGGAAGCGTGAAAAACTCGACGATGGCTGCGTCGATTCCGATCCCGCCACCGATGTCAACAAGGTCCGACTTCGACAAGATGGTGTATGCATTTTGTGCCGCAGTGCGAAGATCGTCGTCCGAGATCTGCATGACCGTCCCCGTCGGATCGACGAGGACACCACTTAGGAAGGCAGGCACGTGCGAGGAGATCGCGGCGGCGTGCGTCGTGTTGAACTCGTCGGCCGCCGCTTGCAGAATCTTGTTGTAGGCGGCGACTCGAATCAGCTTTGGTCGAGGCTGCAAACTATCCATGACCGGCTCCTCTCTAGGCCGTTTCAGTATAGCAAACCTAGCTAGTAAATGCCATCATCCAGGATGCCAGGAGCGGATTAGCTTCGCGTGACCCCAGACCTCGTTCCGCAGTTCTGCCAGAGGGCTCAGCGCGCGTAGGCGTCGAGGTCGCGGGTGATGAGGTGCTCGACGCGTTGGCCGGCGATGAAGTCGCGGTACCAGGCGGCGGCGGTTTCGATGGCGGCGCCCGGCGACCAGCGTGGTTTCCAGCCCAGCTGCTTGCGCGCTCGCGAGCTGTCGACTTCGAGCACGGCGGTCTCGTGCTCGGCGCCGGAGGCGGGGTCAGGAACGATACCCGATGCCAGGTTGCCGCCCATCGCACCTACGAACTGCTGCGCGGCTTCCATCGCCGTCGCGGTCAGGTCGGGGCCGAAGTTGAAGGCGCCGCCTTCAATCTTGTGCTGCGCGAGCGCTTCGCCGAGCAGCAGATATCCATGTAGCGGGTCGAGGACGTGCTGCCAGGGACGTACGGCTTCCGGATGGCGCAGCCGCAGCGGCACGCCGGCCACGATCGCGCGATAGGCATCCGGCAGCAGCCGGTCCGCGGAGAAATCGCCGCCGCCGACGACGTTGCCGGCGCGCGCCGTCGCGATGCGCGCCGAGCCGGCGCGCGAGAAGTACGCGCTGCGGTACGTCTCGACGACGAGCTCGGCGGCGGCTTTGCTGCCGGCGTACGGATCGGCGCCGCCGAGGCGCGCGTCTTCCGTGTATCCGCCCGGCTGCGGGGCATCGGCGTAGACCTTGTCGCTCGTCACGACGACGACGCCGTCGGCGCTCTCCGTGTGCCGGACCGCTTCGAGCAGGTTCACCGTCCCCATCACGTTCGTCTCGTAGGTGAGCACGGGCTCGGCGTAGCCGCGCCGCACCAGCGGCTGCGCCGCTAGATGGAAGATCGTTTGCGGGCGCATCTCGCTCAGCGCGGCGTCTATCCCGTTCGCGTTGCGCACGTCGACGATCCGCTCCTCGACGTACGAGGAGTATGGTGCGAGCGCCCACAGGCTCGGCGTGGTATTCGGCGGCAGCGCCAGCCCGCTGACCGTCGCGCCGCGCCGCAGCAGCAGCGCGCACAGCCAGGTGCCCTTGAACCCGGTATGGCCGGTGACGAGGACCCGGCGGCCGTTCCAGAAACCGCTATCGGCGATGGACGTCATCGCGACCTCTCTCGACGGAGTGTGGAAGATCCCCCTGCGCCGCGCGCGCGACGAGCGCGGCTGGTTCGTTCGCACGTTCGACGCGGCGGCGTTCGCCGCGCTCGGGTTGGCGACCGCATGGCCGGAGCATGGCGAAGCGTACAACGCGCGCGCGGGGACGCTGCGCGGGCTTCACCTCCAGCGCGCGCCGCACGGCGAGACGAAGCTGATCCGCTGCACGCGCGGCGCGGTCTACGACGTGCTGGTCGACGTGCGGCGCGAGTCGGCAACGTACGGCGCGTGGGAAGCGTTCGAGCTCGGCGAGGACGGCGAGTTCGCGCTCTACGCGCCCCCCGGCATCGCGCATGGCTACCAGACGCGGCGCGACGGGTCGGCGCTGCATTACCTGATCTCTACGCCTTACGCGCCCGCCGCCGCGGCCGGATTCCGGTGGGACAGCCCCCAGCTCGCCATTCCCTGGCCGCTGGCGCCGAGCGTCATCTCGGAGCGCGACCGCGCGCTGCCGCAGTTCGAACGCTCACGCGTCGACCCGTAGTGCGGGGATCGCGAGCACGAACTTCCCGCCCCAATCGCGCACGTCGGCGAGCTCGGCGCGGATTTCCGCCTCGACGTTCCACGGAAAGATCACCACGTAGTCCGGCCGGTCGGCGCGGATCCGCTCGGGCGCGACGATCGGGACGCGCACGCCGGGGATCGCGTTGCCTTGCTTGTGCGGGCTCTTGTCGGCGACGTACGGGATCAGATCGGAGCGCACGCCGGCGTAGTTCAGCAGCGTCGTCGCCTTGGCCGCGGCGCCGTAGCCGGCGACGCGTTTGCCCTCGCGCTTGGCGCCGCTCAGGAACGCGACGAAGTCGTCCTTGATCCGCGCCACGCGCGCGCCGAACGCGGCGTACGTCTCGATCCGGTCGAGCCGTGCCGCGCGCTCGGCGGTGAGGATACATTCAACGCTCGCGTCGATCGCGCATGCGCCGCGGTGCGCGACGAAGACGCGCAGCGAGCCCCCGTGCGTCGGCAGCTCGGTAACTTCGACGATCTCGAGCCCGTGGCGCGCGAAGAGCGGCACCAGCGCGAGCAGCGAGAGGTAGGAGAAATGCTCGTGGTAGATCGTGTCGAACTGCATCCCCGCGATGGTGCGCAGCAGGTGCGGGAACTCGATCGTCGCGACGCCGCCCGGCGCGAGCAGCGCGGCGATCCCGCCGACGAAGTCGTTCAGGTCGGGGACGTGCGCCAGCACGTTGTTCGCCACGATGAGATCGGCGGCGCCGAACTCGCGGCGCACGCGTAGCGCCAGCGCGACGCCGAAGAACTCGTCGATCGTCGGCACGCCGTTCTCGCGCGCGACCGCCGCGACGTTGCTCGCCGGCTCGATCCCCAGCACGGGAACCCCACGCGCGACGAAGTTGCGCAGCAGATAGCCGTCGTTGCTGGCGAGCTCGACGACGCGCGAGCCGGGCCCGATTCCGCGCCGGGTCATCTCCTCGGCGTACTCCGCGGCATGCGCAAGCCAGGTCGTCGAGTACGACGAAAAGTAGCGGTAGTCGCGGAACAGCTCTTCGGGCGAGGCGTAGACGCCGAGCTGCACCAGCAGGCAGCGCTCGCAGACGTAGGCGTGCAGCGGGTAGAACGCCTCACCGCGCCCGAGCGCCTCCGGCGGGACGAGCGCATTCGAAGGCGGCGAAAGCCCAAGGTCGACGACGCCGACGGAGAGAGCGTGACCGCACGCCCGGCAGCGCGAGCCCGAGCTCATCTCATCCTGAGGCTGCATGTCATCCTGAGCCTGTCGAAGGGCCGGCGCGCTCATCGTTCAGGAGAAGAAGCTGACGACGCCGTCGATCACGCGCTCGATCGACCGCTCCGGCATGAGCGAGTGCAGCGGGAGCGTCACGACCTCCTCGACGACGCGCTCGGTCACCGGCAGCTCCGCGCGGCGCGCGCTTGCGAAGTACGTGTGCTTGTGGACCGGGACGAAGTGAATCCCGCAGTCGACGCCGCGCGCCGAGAGGTGCTCGATCAGCGCCTCGCGCCGGCCGCCGAGCACGCGCAAGCTGTAGATGAACGGCGAGACGTCGGAGTAGTCGCGGCGCAGCACGCGCGCGCCCGGGAGCCCGTCGAACGCCGCGGAGTAGCGCTCGCACACCGCGCGGCGGCTGGCGATGAACTCGTCGACCCGCTTGATCTGCGAGACGCCGACGCTCGCCATGATGTTGGTGAGGTGGTACCGATAGCCTTCGCTGACGACGTCGTAGTCCCAGGCGCGCTTGTTCTGATAGCGCAGCGTCGTGTCTTTGTCGACGCCGAGCAGCCGCAGCTTCTGCAGCCGCTCGTGCTCCGCGCGGTGCGGTGTCACCACGCAGCCGCCGTCGACCGACGTGATGATCTTGACGGGGTCGAAGGAGAAGAACTGCACGTCGCCGCCGCTCCCGATTTTCGCGCCCTGGACGGTCGAGCCGAACGCGTGGCAGGCGTCCTCGATCACGCGCAAGCCGTGCTTTTCCGCGAGCGCGTAGACCTCGCCGATCGCGCACGGAATCCCCGCGAAGTGCAGCGGAACGATCGCCTTCGTGCGCGGCGTGATCAGCGACTCGGCCGAAGTGACGTCGAGCCCCAGATCGTCGTCGCGGATGTCGCACATGACGACCTCCGCGCCGGTGGCGCGAATCGCCTGGTGGTCGGCGACGTAGTTGAACGAGGGCGTGATCACCTGGTCGCCGGGGCCGATTCCGGCCGCCAGCAGCGCGATGTGCAGCGCCGAGGTCCCGGTGTTGGTACAGACCACGTATCTGTCTTGGAGGCCGAGATAGCGAGCGATCCGTTCCTCGAACTCTTTGGTCGTCGTGCCCATGCCGAGCCAGCCCACGTCGAGGGCGTCGGTGAGGTGCTTGAGGGTGTCGACGCCGACGTACGGGACGAAGACGGGGACACGCGCGTCCGACGACGCCGGGGGGACCGGCGGGCGGTCGAGGACGTTCATGCTATTGTTCGAGGCCTCCGTTGACGAATACCTTATCGGTGAGTGAGTTGGCGAGCTTGAGCGCGCCGGGCCTCGGCGCGGGCCGCGATCCGCACGATCCGAAGGATCCCGCGCTGCTTAAAAAGATGGGCGAGGACCCCGAGGTGCGCGCCGCGTGGAAGCGCGCGTTCGAACTGATCGCGCCCTACCGCTACGCGTACAACTGGTCCTGGCTCGGCCGCCCGGCGATTCAGTTCCCGCAAGACATGGTCGCGCTGCAGGAGATCATCTGGCGCACCAAGCCCGAGGTGATCGTCGAGACGGGGATCGCGCACGGCGGCTCGCTCGTGTTCTCGGCTTCGATGCTGGCATTGCTCGGCGGCGAGCGCGAAGCGATCGGGATCGACATCGACATCCGCCCGCACAACCGCGCCGCGATCGAAGCGCACCCGCTCGCTTCGCGCATCGCGATGTTCGAAGGCTCGTCGGTCGACGCGGCGCTGGCGGCGCGTGTGCGCGAGCGCGTCGGCGGGCGCAGCGCGATGGTCGTGCTCGACTCGAACCACACCGCCGACCACGTCGCGCGCGAACTCGCGCTCTACTCGCCGCTCGTGCGCGCGGGCTTCTTTTTGGTCGTGATGGACACCGCGGTAGAGTATGCCGATCCGGCCTCGATCGTCGATCGGCCGTGGGGTCCGGGGAACAACCCGATGACCGCGGTCGACGCGTTCCTGGCGCACGAAACACGCTTTGTCGTCGATGAAGAGTACGACGCGAAGCTGCTGTTCACGGTCGCGCCGCGCGGCTACTTGCGCGCGACGAGGGACCCCGAGGCGACGTGACCACCTGCCGGCCGCCTCGCGAGGAAGACGTCCCCGCGCTCGCCGCGCTGCGCAACGATCTGCCGACGCAGTACGCGTTGCTCGCTTCGCCGAAACCGAACTCGCTCGACGACGTGCGCGCGTGGATCGCGCGCCGCACGAGCGACCGCGCCGCGCTCTTCCACGTCGTCGCCGACGAGCACGACGCCGCGGTCGGCTTCACGCAGATCGTCGGGATCGACGAGCGCAGCCGGCACGGGACGTTCGGGATCGCGATCGACGATCGGCACCGCGGGCGCGGCCACGGCCGCGCCGCGCTCGAGCACGCGCTCGCAGCCGCGCGCGCCGACGGCCGGCTCGACAAGCTCGTGCTGCACGTCGCCGCCGACAACGCCCCGGCGCGCGAGCTCTACCGCTCGTGCGGCTTTCTCGACGTCGGCGTGCACCGCCGGCACTACCGCGGTCCCGAGCGCTGGCACGACGTCGCGGTGATGGAACGCTTCCTGGCGGAGCCGGCGTGAAGACGGTCGTGGTGCTGCAGCCGCAGTTCTTCCCGTGGCGCGGCGTCTTCGAGCAGATTCGGCTGGCCGACGAGTTCGTCCACCTCGACGACGCGCAGTTCCAGAAAGGCGGCTTCACCAACCGCGTGCAGCTCAAGACCGCGAGCGGTCCGCTGTGGCTCACCGTCCCGGTGCTGCGGCACGGCAAGCTGCCGCGGATCGCCGAGGTCGAGATCGACTACAAGAGCGACTGGCGCGCGAAGCACCTGCGCACCTTCGCGATGAGCTACGCGCGCGCGCCCTTCAACTCGCGCGCGCAGGCGATCATGAGCGACGTCTACGCGGAGCGTCCGCGCACCATCGCGGAGCTCGACATTACCGCGCTCGAGCGCTGCTGCGCGGAGCTCGGGCTGCGTCCCGCGTTCACCCGCGCGTCGGCGACGCCGGTCGACGGCGCGAAGACGGACCGGCTCGTCGCGCTCCTCGTCCCGCGCGGTACGACGCGCTACGTCACCGGCCGCGGCGCGCTCGACTACCTCAACGAGCCGCAACTCGCCGCCGCGGGCATCGAGGTGCGAGTGATGGAGTACACGCGCCGGCCCTATCCGCAGCTGCACGGCACGTTCGACCCGCACGTCTCGATCCTCGACACGATCGCCAACCTCGGCCCCGCCGCCGCCACGGCGCTCGACTCCCCCGCAATCGCCTGGTGCGACGCCGTTCCGGCGGTCGCGTCATGACGCTCGAGCCGGACGCGACCGCGGTCCTCCGCGAGACGTTCGAGCGCGACGGCTTCGTCGTGCTGCGGCACTGGCTCGACGTCGAGCGCGAATTGCGCCCGCTGCAGCGCGAGCTCGGGATGCTGATCGAGCACGCCGCCCGCACCTGCGGCGCGCGCTACGGCGTTCCGGACGATCCGGCGGAGTTCGACCGCGGTTACCTCGAGCTCGTCGCCGCGCATCCCGAGGTTCAGCCGCTCGTCTACGACATGGCGAAGAACCTGGTCGCGTTCCAGCGCCTGATCGTCAGCGAACGGCTCGCCGGACTCTTCCGCGCGCTGCGCGACACCGAGCTCGCCGGGACCGCGCCCGGCTCGAACGGGGTGCGGATCGACCGCCCCGGCGACGACCGCCGGCTCGCGCCGTGGCACCAGGAGTTCCAGTACCAGTTCCGCAGCCTCGACGGCGTGACGTTCTGGATGCCGCTCGTTCCCGTCACCGCGGAGATGGGCCCGGTCGTGCTCGCGCGCGGCTCGCACCGCAACGGTGTCGAGCCGCTGATCGACGTCTCCGGACGCGGCGAGAGCGAGATGGCGACCGGAGCGTACCAATCGTTGCGGCTCGAAGACGAAGTATCGATTCCGGAACGTTACGAGTTGTGCGCGCCGGTCTCGAACCCGGGCGACCTGTTCGCGTTCGATTTCCTGACGCTGCACGCGTCTGGCGCGAACGTCGGGACGCGCGCGCGCTGGACGGCGCAGATCCGCTACTTCAACTTCAGCGACGAGTACGGCGCGAGCATTCGCTGGATGGGCGGCCTCAAGCACGGCACGACGCTCGCCGGCGCGAACGCGCTGCTCGCGGAAGCGCGCGCCGCGGCGCTCGGCCGGTGAGCAACGTCGCGCTCGCAACCGCTTGCGGTGTCTGCGGCACGCCGAGCAGCGCGCCGGCATACCGGCACGACGGCGCGGTCTCCATCTCGTCGACGGCGCGCGCGATCGAGGTGCCGACGATCGTCTATGTGTGCGAGGTCTGCGCGCACGTGCAGACGCCGCCGCTCGAGGACATCGGCGGCTACTACGACACCGCCTACAACGTCCACCTCGAGAGCGACGACGCCGACGACCTCTACGCGGTGCGCGACGGTGTCCCGGTCTACCGCGCGCAGCACCAGGCGAACGTCGCGCTCGAGAAGCTCGCGCTCCCGCCCGGTGCCTCGGTCCTCGACTACGGCTGCGGCAAAGGGATGTCGCTGCGCGCGCTGTGCGCCGCGCGCCCCGACCTCGACGGCGCGGTCTTCGACGTGAGCGACGCCTACCGCGCGCACTGGGACGCGTTCGTCCCCCGCGCGAACCAAGCCGCCTACGCCCCGCCGCCCGCGTGGTCGGAGCGTTTCGACGCGGTGCTCTCGTTCTTCGCGCTCGAGCACGTCAGCGATCCGCGCGGCTTTCTGGCGAAGATTCGCGCGCTGCTCAAGCCCGGCGGCACGCTCCACCTCACGGTGCCGAACGTGCGGCGCAACGTCGGCGACTTCATCGTCGTCGACCACGTCAACCACTTCATGCCCAGCTCGCTGCGGCATCTCCTCGCCGAGGCCGGCTTCACCGGCGTTCGCATCGACGAAACGTCGCATGACGCCGCCTACGTCGTCGACGCCGTCCGTGGGGACGGTGAGCCCGTCGCCACGACGCGCGCCGAGATCGCCGAGTACGTCGCCGAGGCACGCCGCAGCGCGGCGTTCTGGACGGCCGCGAGCGACGCGGTCGCCGCGTTCGAGCGCGAGGCCGCGCGCGGCCGCAAGAGCGCGATCTACGGCAGCGGATTCTACGGCGTCTTCATCGCGAGCAGGCTGGCCGATCGCTCGAACCTTGCGTACTTCCTCGACCGCAACCCGCACCAGCAAGCGAAGCGCATCTTCGACCGCTCGGTCCGCTCGCCGGACGCAATCGAGGACGACGTCGAAGTGGTCTACGCCGGCCTCAATCCCGCCGTCGCGCGCGACGTCATTGCGAACGTACGGGCTCTCTACCGGAGCGAGCGCGCGTTTTTCTTTTTGTAAACAACCGCTCTATTACGCGGTAAAGAACTCTTTGCAAAACCCCGATACTGGCTAATAGCCGCCTCGATGCGTCGCGGCAAGAAACACACGCTAGCTCACGGGGGTGGCTATGATCTCACGTTTACAGGCGTGCGCACTGTTGTGCGCCGCGCTCGCAGTCGCTGCAGGCTGCACCTCGCAACCGGCATCGCAACGCACCGTGCCCGACTCGGCGGTGCGGCACGTCAGGACCGGTTTTATAACGCCGCCGTACGAAAAGGCCGTGCTCGCGCTCTCACCGTACGCGTACTACCGTCTCGACGAGCTGTCGGGAACCACCGCGTACGACTCGTCGGGCAACGGCCGCGACGGAACCTACGAAGGCACGAGCGGCACGCACTACCTGCTCGGGCAGTCGCCGATCATCCAGGACTTCACGCACGCGGCGATGTTCTACAGCGCCAATCCCGGCCAGCCGAAGGTCTCGATCCCGTCGGTGAGCCTAGGCTGGAACGGGTCGGTGTGGCAGAGCGACTTCACCGTCGCGCTGTGGGCGAAGCCCGATCCGTCGGAGCTCTCCCAGTCGAACGACATGGTTGACATCAACAACTACTACATCGGACAAGGCTCATCCGCCGGCGCGGCCGGAACGTACGCGTACATGGGCGCGTATCCGGTGTCGAACTGGTTCTCGGGATCGGGACCGAACTTCAGTGACGGCAAGTCGCACTTCGTCGCGTTGACCGTCCACGAGAACGCGAGCGGCTACTGCGACCTTTACCTCTACACCGACGCAACGCTCTCCACGAGCGCCAGCTCGACGCGCTGCACCGGCGGGAGGATTCTCTCGAGCACGAACGCCGGGATCGGCGCGCGCGTCGACTACACGTCCGGTTTCGCCGGCTACTTCGGCGAGATCAGCGGCGTCGCGATCTTCTCGAGCGCGCTGACGTCCTCCCAGGTCACCGACCTCTACAACGGCGCGACGCCTGCGCCGTCGCCGACGCCCACGCCAACCCCGACCCCCACGCCGTAAACGACGGAGCGCCGGGCCGCTCGCCGCCGGCGAACCGGCCCGGCAAAGGCGCTTCTGCTGCGGCCCGGTCCGTGGTATACTACCGGGGTTGCTCCGGAGACGGGGCACCCCGGGCCGCGGCCCGGGCACAACGGGTCCTTGCGGACCCGACACTTCACCGGCCCGGAGGGCCGGGGTGCATGCGTCCGGGACGGCGCCAAGGACGGCGGCCGGGGACTCAGAGAGGTTATTCATGGCATCCGGCGTTTCCATGCGCGCTCTTCTGGAGGCGGGAGTCCATTTCGGACACCAGACCCGCCGCTGGAATCCGAAGATGAAGCCGTACATCTTCCAGGAGCGGAACGGCATCTACATCATCGACCTGTCGAAGACGCTGTCGATGCTGAACGGCGTGTACGACGCGGTCAAGCAGCTCTCGCGCGAAGGCCGCGTGATCCTGTTCGTCGGCACCAAGAAGCAGGCTCAGGACGTCGTCAAGGAAGAGGCCGAGCGCGCCGGGACGTTCTTCGTCAACCAGCGCTGGCTCGGCGGCACGCTCACCAACTTCGCGACGATCCAGAAGCGCATCGCGCGGCTGCGCGAGCTCGAAGGGATGCGCCAGCAAGGCACCTTCGATCTGCTTCCGAAAAAAGAGGTCGCGCGGCTGACCGACGAGCTCGAGAAGCTCGAGAAGTTCCTGGGCGGCATCAAGGACATGCACCGCCTGCCGGACGCGATCTTCATCGTCGACCCGAAGAAGGAACGCATCGCGGTCGCCGAGGCGAAGAAGCTGCGCATCCCGATCATCGCGGTGATCGACACCAACTGCGATCCCGACGAGATCGACTACGCGATCCCCGGCAACGACGATGCGATCCGCAGCGTTCGGCTGATGGTCTCGACCATCGCCAACGCGATCGTCGAAGGGAAGACCGAGACCGAGTCGGCCTACGACGCGGCCGAGTACGACCAGCAGTACGCCGAGATCGGCGCCGAGCCCGAGACGGCCGGCGTCTAAACCAGCCGCACCCCGAACGAAAGACGACGTGGAAACCACCGCAACCTACAAACCCACCGCCGACGAGATCAAACGGCTGCGCGAAACGAGCGGCGCCGGGATGTCCGACGTGCGCAATGCGCTCATCTGGGCCACCGGCGACATGGAGCGCGCCAAGGCGCGGCTCGCCGAGCTCGGCCAATCGAAGGCGGAGAAGAAGTCGGCCGAGCGCACCGCCAACGAGGGCCTCGTCGGCTCGTACATCCACGCCGGCGGAAAGATCGGCGTGCTGGTCGAGGTGAACTGCGAGACCGACTTCGTCGCGCGCAACGACCGCTTCAAAGAGCTCGTGCGCGACGTCGCGATGCACGTCGCCGCGATGTCACCGCAGTACCTCGACCGCGCGGCGGTCCCGGAGACGGTGCTGACCGAGGTGAAGGCCGAGCTCGAGAAGACCGTGCCGCCCGGCAAGCCGCCCGAGGTGGTCGAGAAGATCCTCT
>Ga0213878_10000256_pt1 | contig 20926 bp, 23 predicted proteins | sample VelepicoBEBS_R02_FD_161053 | JGI IMG/M metagenome (GOLD analysis project Ga0213878, IMG submission 161053) | Vellozia epidendroides bulk soil microbial communities from rupestrian grasslands, the National Park of Serra do Cipo, Brazil - BS_R02 | ecosystem: Environmental > Terrestrial > Soil >... | reverse complement strand
CGGGACGGCGAGCTTTCCCGCGAGCCGGACCATCGCGCGGATCAGCGCGGGATCTTCCGGCCGCATGTGGTGCTGCAGCTCGAGATAGAACCGCCCCGGGAAGAGATCCCGCAGCCGCGCGCCGATCGCGACCGCGCCGGCGCCGTCGCGTCGCAGCAGCGCCTTCTCGACCAGTCCGTTGCGCCCGCCGGAGAGCGCGATCAGCCCGTCGGTGTGGCCGTCGAGATCCTCGAGCCGGAGGCGCGCGTCGCGCTTGCGCCCGCGCATCTGGGCGGCCGAGATCGCGCGGGCGAGGTTGCCGTAGCCGGTCTTGTCGGCGGCGATGAGGACGATCCGAGGCGTGTCGGTCGGGACATCCTTGGCGGGCCGGGCCGGCCGGCTGGGCCGGATCGGCTCTGCGGCCTCCGGCTCGAAGGTCAGCTCGGCCCCGCAGAGCGCCGCGAACCCCGGCTGCGGCACGGCAGCCTTGGCGAACCGGACCGCCCCGTACAGCCCATCCCGGTCGGTGAGCGCGATCCCGCGCAGCCCCAGCCGCACCCCGTGCTCGACCAGCTCCTCAGGGTGCGAGGCCCCTTCGAGGAAGCTGAAGTTCGACCAGCAGTGGAGCTCGGCGTACTCGGCGGGCATCTGCCTCAGTATGCTCGAACGTGCGTTCGAGCTCCGGCCGATCACGGCGATGTCATGCTATGGGAGCGTAGTGCGGGGGCGCGTTTAGCGACTACGTCCGCATAGTCACATGACTATATTGCGATAGTCGCTCGACTACGAAAAGCGGTCAATTGACCCGATTTTGTGCTATACTCGGTCCGATGATCTCCGTCCCGAAGCTCTTCGGTAGCGAGGCCCGCACGAGAATCGTGGTCGCCACCATTGCGCTGCGAGATACGTATCCGCGCGAGATCGCCCGCCTGACGGCGGCGCCGCTGGTTACGGTGCAGCGCGTCGTCGACGACCTAGAGCGCCAAGGGATCATCCTGACCCGCTTGTCGGGGAACCAGCGCCGCGTGATGGTGGATGCGAAATGGATCGCTGCAGACGAGCTTCGCGCCCTGGCCTTACGCCTTCTCGACGCCCTTCCGGGTCTGCGCGCCGCGCTCGAAGACGAGCGCCGGCGCCCGCGCCGACGGGGAAAACCACGTGATCGGGCCGGCCGCGACGCTACGTGATGTCGCGTTCACGGTCGGGACGGCGCTCGCCCGAGCGGGCGTCGACGCGGTGCTTTGCGGCGGAAGTGCGGCGACGTTTTATGCGCCGGACGTCTATCAGTCAGAAGACCTCGACTTCGTCCTAACGTTCGGAGCTGAAGACGCCGTCGCGGCGCGCCGTGCTCTCGAGTCTCTGGGCTATACGCTGAGAAACGCGATGTTCTTCCACGACGCATCGCACTTCACGGTCGAGTTCCCGGTCGGACCGCTGAAGATCGGAGAGGAGACGGTCTCGGATGTCGACACGGTACGCCGCGGCGAGCAATCGCTTCGAATCATCGGTGCGACGGCGGTCGTCAAGGACCGACTCCTGAAGTACGCCGCATGGGACGATTTCTCGTCTCTCCGTGCGGCGCTCGGCGTCGCGCGGACGATCGACTTGGATCTCGACGACGTCCGCGCGTTCATGTCTCGTGAAGGAGCGGGCGTCTTCGAGAAGCGGTTTGATGAAGCGATGCGGGTCTTCGAGCGCCGTCTCCGAGAAGAAAAGTTTTCAGAGTAACAGCGCTACTTTGCGACGATCGGTTTGATCTCGCCGAAGCGGCCGGCTCGGAAGTCTTCGAAGGCGCGCTGGATCTCTTCGATGGTGTTCATCACGAACGGGCCGTAGCGGACCATCGGCTCGGCGATCGGGCGCGCGCACAGGAGCAACGCGTCGAGCGGCTCGGTGCCGGTGTTCGTCAGCGCCAGCGCGTCGCCGTCGTCGGCGAAGACCGCGTAATCGCCGCGGCGCACTTCGCGGGCGCCGATGCGACCGGTTCCGCCGAAGACGTACGCCGTCGCGGTCCAGCCGCGCGGGACGGGCTGTTCGACCTGGGCGCCGGGCGTGAGCGTGACGTGCACGTACGACCACGGCGTCACGGTGTGGACCGGGCCGGTCACGCCGAAGACCTCGCCCGCGAGGACGCGCGCGGTGACCCCGTCGGACGGGTGCGCGACCGGGATCGACGGCGCCGGGACGTCCTTGTACGCGGGCGCCAGCGCCTTGTCGGCTTTCGCGAGGTTCACCCAGATCTGGAAGCCGTGGCGATGGCCGCCGGTCCGCTGGAACTCCTCGCTCGGCATCTCCGAGTGCACGAGACCCGTCCCGCCGAGCATGTACTGCGCGTCGCCGGCCTTCAGCAGGCCGTGGTTACTGTGCGAGTCCAGGTGCTCCATCTCGCCGGTGATCAGGTACGTGATCAGCTCGAAGCCCTTGTGCGGGTGGTCCGGCGCGCCTTCGGCCTCGCCGGGGCCGTGGTCCATCGGGCCCATCTCGTCGAGCAGCAAGAACGGGTCGATCTGCTCGAGGCCGCGGGCCGGGATCGGGCGGTGGACGAGAAAACCGCCGCCTTCGAGCGTCGCCGTCGCCGGGATGACGCGGGCGAGCGAGCGGGTGGTCCGGGTATCGCTGGGCATATCGCACTTACGAACAGTAGCCGGGTTCGCAAGGTTGCCGCCCGGGACGAGGTGGCGGTGCGGACCGATTCGGCTACGGCAGCCTCATCGTCGCCCGCATGACCGTGACAGCGGGGCCGGCGACCGTGATCCGGCCGATCGCGTCCGGCGGGTCGCCGCCGACCTCGACGTGCGCGCGGCCGGGGCGGTGGACGTGCATTCCTTGCATCACGTCGTACGCGCGCTCGCGGACGATCCCGTACCGCGCGCAATAGCCGGCCATCCCGCCCGTCGCCGAGCCGGTGAACGGGTCCTCGAGAATGTCGCCGACGTCGGCGAAATGCCGCGCGACCAGCGCCACGTCACGTTCACAGGGGGTGAAGACGTGGACCGAGAGCCACTCGCGGTCGCGCGGGAACAGTGCGCGGCGATCCGGATCGGCGCGGTCGAGCGCGTCGCGCGACGCAAGCGCGATCATCAGCTGCGGCGTCCCGGTGCTGACCGTCTGCGGCGTGACGCCGGGATAGAGCTCGTCGTCGCGCAAACGCAACGCGGCGGCCGCCTGGGCGCGCGGAACGGTGCCGAGAAACCGCGGCGGCGGCTGCGACATCGCATAGACGCCGTCGCGTATCGTCACCGGAACGGTCGCGGCCGGCATCTTCACGCGCACCGTGTCGCGGCCGGGCGGGAACGCGCCGGCCTCGCGTAGCGCGTGCACCGTGGCGATCGTCGGATGACCGGCGAGCGGGATCTCGCCGACCGGCATCCAGTAGCGCACCACGACGTCGGCATCGGCGTCGCCGGGGAAGACGAAGCTCGTCTCGGAGAGGTTGATCTCGCGCGCGATCGCGAGCATCGCATCGTCGCCGAGCCCGCGCGCGTCGAGCACGACCGCGCACGCGTTCCCTTGCAGCGGCGTCGTCGTGAACGCGTCGACCCAGACGATCTCCAGCTCCCTCGCCATGCCGAGCGCTTCGGTGCGCGGGATTCGTTCGCCGCCCGGCCGGGGTACAGGCGGGAGGATGGCTAAGCGCGTTCTGCTCGCGGTCAACGCACGTGCCCGCCGCGGGCGCGAGGCGCGCGATCGCGCCGCCGAGGCGTTCCGCGCGCGCGGTCACGAGGTCGTCGAGATCACCAAGGACATCCCGCCCGGCGAGCTCTCGGCGACGATCCGCGCGCACGCCGGGAAGGTCGACGCGGTCGTCGTCGGCGGCGGAGACGGCACGCTGCTCACCGCGATCGACGGGCTCGTCGACACGAACCTGCCGCTGGTGATTCTTCCGCTCGGCACGTTCAACGAGCTAGCACGCACGCTCGGCGTCCCGCACGAGCCGGCCGCGGTCGCCGCGCTGGTCGACGAAGGCGCTCCTCTTCGGCTCGACATCGGGCGCGTCAACGGCACCGCGTACTTCAACGAAGCGTCGGTCGGTCTGTCGACGCGCGTGACGCGGCTGCAGACCGGCGAGGTGAAGCGCCGGCTGGGGATGCTCGCGGTCCCCGTGACGACGCTGCGCGCGCTGCGCTGGATGCGCGCGCTGCACCTCGAGATCGAGTCCGACGACGGCAAGAAGCGCGTCGTGCGCGCGGTGCAGCTCACCGTCGCGAACAGCTACCGCTTCGGCGGCGTCGTCGAGAACCCGGACGCGAGCCTGGAAGACGGGCAGCTGTGGCTCTACTCGATCGATGTGCGCAGCTGGTGGCACACGCTGGGGATCCTGCTCGCGGTCGCGCTGCGGCGGTTTCCGCACGCGCCCGACACGCTGGCGGTGCGCGGGAAGCGCTTCGTGGTGCGCTCGCTGCACGGGCGCGCGTACGGCGTCAACGCCGACAGCGAGCCGGTCACGCAGCTTCCGGCCGAGTTCACGATCCAGAACCAGGCGGTCACCGTGCTGGTCCCGCCGCAGCAGAAGGACAAGATCCGCTGATGCTGAGCTACTTCCGGCCGAAGCTCTACGCGCCGGCGATCAACCAGATCGACCCCGACGAGCTGCGCGAGCGCGGGATTCGCGGTGCGATCGTCGACCTCGACAACACGCTGGTCGGCTTTCGCGCGCTCGTCCCGCTCGAAGAGGACGCGCTGTGGGTCGCGCGCGCGACGCGCGCAGGCGTGAAGGTGCTCGTGCTGACGAACAACGGCACACCCTGGGCGTCGAACGTCGCGAAGGACCTCGGCGTCCCGTGCATCCCGCGCGCGCGCAAGCCGTTGCCGAACGGCTTTCGCCGCGCGCTGAAGGTGCTCGAGCTCGAGCCGCGCGAGGCCGTGGTGATCGGCGACCAGCTCTTCACCGACGTGCTCGGCGCGAAGCTCGCCGGGCTCGACGTGATCCTCGTCGATCCGCTCGTGCGCCACGACCCGTGGAACACGCGCCCGCTGCGCTGGCTCGAGACGATCATCATGCGCGGCGTCCCGCGCGCGTGACGCCGGACCGTCTCGCGAAGGCGCGCGCGCTGCTCGACGGGATCGCCGCGCGGGAGCACGCCGATCCGGAGATCGCGTATCCGACGCGCTGGTGGCTCCCGGAAGGCGTCGCCGACGTCGCCGTGGTGCTGCTGCACGGCCTGACCAACAGCCCGCCGCAGTACGACCGACTCGGCGCCGACTTGTTCGCGCGCGGCCACGCGGTGATCGTCCCGCGGATGCCGTACCACGGCTACCGCGACCGCATGACCGAAGCGTTCGGGAAGCTGAAGCGCACCGATCTCGAAAGGGCCGCGCTGGAGGCGGTGGTCATCGCGGCGCTGTGCGGGGCGCGCGTCGCCGTCGCCGGGATCTCGGTCGGCGCGGTGCTCGCGGGGTGGCTCGCCGCGCGCACGCGGATCGACACCGCGATCGCGATCGCGCCGTTCTGCGGTCTGCGCGAATTGCCGGGCCGCGCGAACGACGCGCTCGGCGCGCTGCTGTGCGCGGCGCCGAACCGATTCTCGTGGTGGGACCCGCGCGCGAAGGAGGCGCAGCCGCCTTCGCACGGCTACCCGCGCTTCTCGACGCGCGCGCTCGGCGAGTCGTTGCGGCTGTCGACGGAGATCGACGCGGTGTCGCCCGGTCCGCCGAGCGCGGCGCGGCGGGCGTATCTGGTGCTCAACGATCACGAGCCGATCGTCAACAACGCGCACGCCGCGCGGCGCTTCGATTCCCTGCGCGCACACGGCGTCGCGGTCGAGCACGTCGCGCTCCACGGCTTGCCGAAGATCCACGACGTCGTCGAGCCTGCGATCCCGCAGGCGCGCACCGAGCTCGTCTACCCGAAGCTCATCGAGCTGATCGAGCGCGACTGATCCTTCGCGATCTCACTGCGCCGTTGCGGGGACGAAGCGCAGGACCGTCGCGAGCGCCGCGCAGAGGAAGCCGGCGCCGAGCAGCAGCCCGCCCGCGACGTCGGTCGCGTAGTGCGCGCCCAGCGCGAGCCGCGACCACGGAATCCCGACCGCGCACGCGACCAAGAGCGCGGTGAGCGCGGCTGCCCACGGGCGCGGGAGCGGCGCGTGCCACGCGAGGATCGCGAACCCGACGAAGAACACGATCGCGGTGACGGAGTGACCGCTCGGGAACGAGAGGTCCGTCTCGCGAACGCCGATCTCGCCGCCCGGCCGCGCACGCTGAAACCCGAGTTTCACCAGCGCGTTCGCCGCTTGCGAGATCACCTGCGCGCCGAGGACGACGGCGACCGCGCCGGCGCCGGCGCGCAGCGCCATCGCGACGCCGAACGCGACGACGCCGATCCCGATCAGCACGGGCCAGCGGCCCAGCAGCGTGAAGAAGAGTGCGAGCGGGACCGCCGTGCCGCGCAGCGACTGCGCCGCGATGTCGAGCCGGCCCGGCCCCCGGTGCGCCACCAGCGCGCCGACGGCCAGCGCGCTCAGCGCGAACGCGACCGCGGCGATCCACAGGCGCGTCTCCAGCACGCTATCCGTGCGCAACGCCGCCCTCCGGAACGAAAACGCGCAGCGCTTCGCGCGCGACGCGAAACCGCGCCGGCGTCTTCTCGAAGAGCGAGCCGTCCAGGCTGATCCACTGCTTCGCGCGCGCGTCGATCGTGAACGCCTTCGCCGTCACCGCGTGCGCGTGCGGAAGCTTCGCCTGCGCGTGCAGACCGATCGCGGCGTACGTGCGCATCGCGCCGAGCGCGGACCGGTCTTCGCTGGTGAACAGCGCGAGCCGGCCGTCGACGAGCGAGGCGTCCGGCGTGATGGGCGTGGTGCCGAAGAACCGGCCGTTCGCGACGATGATGTCCTGCGTGCGCAGCTCGAGCCGGCCGCGCTTCCAGCGGATCCGCGCGCGGAACGCGCGATGCGTGAGCAGCGGGCGCAGCGCCGCGATGCCGTATGCGAGCGGCCCGCCCCAGCGCTTCACCGCGGTCGGTGTCGCGCCGGCGATCTCGGAGGAGATGCCGACGGTCGCGAAGTTCGCGAAGTAGCGTCCATTCACGCGGCCGAGATCGATGCGCGCGGTGTGCCCGCGCGCGATGGTGGCGACTGCGGCGTCGAGATCGTGCGGGTCGAGCCCGAGCGACATCGCGAAGTTGTTCCCGGTCCCGAGCGGGAGCACGCCGAGCGCCGTCTTGCGATGGGCGAGCGCGTCGACGGCGTGCGCCATCGTGCCGTCGCCGCCGCCGACGACGACGACCGGCGCGCCGGCCTTCGCCGCGCGCCGCACGCAGCGCTCCAGCTCGGTGCTGTCCGAGGTGACGTGAAACGCCGCGACGCGCACCGCTTGCGCGCGCAGCAGATCGACGATCCGTCCTTGTTCTCTCGCGGAGCGCCGCGAATGGCGGTTGAGAACGACGACCGCCTCGCTCGTTGCGTGCGCTACCGGCCGGTCTCCGGTTCGACGCCGCCCGGGACGCCGCCGACGTCCGAAGCGCCGGCCGTCGGGTCGGGATCGTTCTCGTTCAGATCGAGCGCGTCGGCGACCGGCGCGTCGCCTTCCCCGTCGCCCGTTCCGCCGGCTTCGTCGATCTCGGTGTCGGCGATCTGGTCGAGGCCGCCGAGCTCGTCGTCGTCCATCACGTCCGCGTCTTCGTCCTCGATCTCGTCGAGGTCACCGCCGCCCGTCATCCGTCGTTCGCGCCTCCGCTCTCCGTGTTGCCGAGCCCGCCGCCCAGCTCGTCGCCGGGAACGTCGCTATCTTGCTCGTGCGCGTCCGCCAGCACGTCGGACGGACGCTCGTCCCGATCGTTCATGGGCGGTTCGTTCCCACTTCACGCGCCGGTGAAAGGAGCGCGGTTCCGGAGTGGGTACGAGCCGTCGGTGCGGTACCGGAACCTGGGGCGCTGGGGCGTCAAGCTGTCTTCCGTCGGGCTCGGCTCGTGGCTCACCTACGGCGGGAGCGTCGAAGAGGACGCGGCGCGCGCGTGCATGCGGCGCGCGTACGAGCGCGGCGTCACGTTCTTCGACACCGCGAACGTGTACGCGCGCGGCCGCGCCGAGGAAGTCGTCGGGCGGACGATCCGCGAGTTCCCGCGCGAGCAGATCGTGCTCGCGACGAAAGTCTATTTTCCGATGGGCAACGGCCCGAACGACCGCGGGCTTTCGCGCAAGCACGTTCGCGAGCAGATCGATCTCTCGCTGAAGCGCCTGCAGGTCGACTACGTCGATCTCTACCAGTGCCACCGCTACGATGTGACGACGCCGCTCGAAGAGACGGTGCGCGCGATGGACGATCTTGTGCGCGCGGGGAAGATCTTGTACTGGGGCGTGAGCGAGTGGAACGCCGACCAGATCGCCTCGTCGGTGAACCTCGCGCGGGCGCGCGGCTGGGCCGAGCCGGTCTCGAACCAGCCGCAGTACAGCGCGCTCTGGCGGCGGGTCGAGGAGCGCGTCATCCCCGCGTGCCGCGAGTACGGGCTCGGGAACGTCGTATGGTCGCCGCTCGCGATGGGGATTCTCACCGGCAAGTACACCGACGCGGCGAGCCCGCCCGCCGGAACGCGCGCTGCCGGCCGCTCGAAGGACATGATGGAGGACTACTTCACGCAGCCGGTCCTCGACGCGGTGCAGCGGCTGCGCCCGCTCGCCGAGCGCGCGAACTGCACGCTCGCGCAGCTCGCGGTCGCGTGGTGCCTGCGGCAGGACGTCGTCAGCTCGGTGATCGTCGGCGCGACGCGTCCCGAGCAAGTCGACGACAACGTCGCCGCCGCCGATCTCGACATCGATCCGGAGATCTTCGAGGAGATGGACCGCATTCTCGCGCCCGTCGTACCGTTCGAGCCGTACACGGCGTAGCAGCGCTCACTCCTCGCCCGCGTTCGGCTCCCCGTTCGCTTCGGTGACGAGCGTGCCGAGGAACGCGCCGAGGATGTCCGCGGGCGCGTTGTTCTGCTCGCCGCCGATCACGCTCCAGTCGAAGTACTCGTTCACGTCGGAACGGCGCAGCGTCGTCTCGAGCGTGTTGAGCGCTTCGTCCGACATGATGATCCACAGCAGCACGACGGCGTCGACCTCGCGCGAGCGCTCCATCACGTGATAGCGGTGCGCCCACACGACGCCTTCGTCTTCCTCGACGAACGCCTCGTTGAGCTGCGCGACGCGGTCGCGCAGGAACGTGGTCGCCTCGTCGACGTTGAGCGCGTACCACGCCGGCCGCGGGATGAACGTCGTGAGGTAGAACTGCGGTGGGGACGCTTCCTCGTCGTCCAGGTCGTCGCGGTCGCCGAGCGGATCGATCGGGTCCATCCCGGTCCCTGTACCCGCTCGGTGCACGAGCGCCTGTTCAGTCGTAGACGCCGCGGACGCTCCATGCGCCGTGTCCCGCAGGCGAATCCTCGCGCGCGATGCGCAGCAGCGCACCGTCGTCGAGACACACGTCGTACTCGTCGCGCACCAGCATGGGCCAGTGCTCCTCCGCGCGCCACGGGCCGGCGAGCTCGACGACCTGCTGCGGCGGCGAGCCGACGAAGCGCGGCGCGCCGTCGATCACGCGCACGTCGATCGCGTACGGCTCGACGATGCGCAGCTGCAGCGTCGCGGCGGCGGGCAGCGCGGGAGGCTCGGCACGCGGGCCGTGTGATGCGAGCGGCTCGAGCGTGAACGGCTCGAGCACGTAGCGCCGCTCGATGCGCGGACCGTCGACGACGCGCGCGCGCAGCGCGCTCCCTTCGCCGAGCACCGCGTCGAGCCGCGCGAGCACGACGCCGATCGCGTCCGGATCCGGATCGCTCGCGGCGAAGAGCGAGAGCTCGACGCCGCCGCTCGCGAGCTCCTCCGCGGCGAGCCGCAAGCCGACGACGGGCGCGGTCAGCACGACGCCTTCGAGCCGCGCGCGCAGCAGCTCGAAGAGCGTCGACGGCACCGCGGTCGGCTGCGCGACGCGCGTCGTCAGCTCGCGCGTCTCGCCGTCGTCGCAGTCGAGCCGCAGCACCAGCCGGCCCGCGCGCTTCCCGGCCGCGGAGAGATCGTCGACGACCCGGCCGACCAGCGTGCGCAGCGCGAAGAGCACCTGCTCCTCCGAGCTCGCCTCGCCTTCGCCGTAGAGCGCGCGGTCGATCCGCAGCGCGCGCGGGCGCGGTCTCAGCGGCCGGTCGTCGATGCCGCGTGCGAAATCGTGCCATTCGGCCGCCGCGGCGCCGAAGCGGCGCACGAACGGGCCGTGCGGGAGCGCGGCCAGCTCGCCGAGCGTCGTCACGCCGAGCAGCCGCAACCGCTCCAGCGCGCCGGCGCCGATCGGTAGCAGATCGAGCGGCAGCGGGGCGAGGAATGCCGCCGCATCGCCCGCGTGCGCGGACGGGCAGACGGTGCCGTCGCCGCGCCACGCGGCGGCGTGCGCGACGAAGCGGTTCGGGCCGAGCGCGACCCGCGCCGGGAGGTCGAAGCCCGTCAGGGCGCCGCGCACCGCGGCGATCCAGCCGGCAGGCTCGCCCGCGATTCCGTGCATCTCGAGAAAGGCGCGGCCGAGCCCGTCGTCCTCGACGACCGGCGAGGCGGCGTCGAGCGCCTCGAGCACCTCGGCCCACACGCGCGCGTCGGCGGCGGGGTCGTCGAAGACCGTCCGCGCGTCGTGCGCGACCGCCTGCGCCTGGGTGAGCGTCATCCCGCGCCGCACCCCGAGCGCCGCCGCGGTCAGCGTGCAGTCGACGACCCGCCCGCGTTCGATACGGTCTGCTAGGACGAGCGGCGCGCCGAGGTCGACCGCCGGCTGAGTCAGCCGTGCGACGGCGAGGCGGAACGCCGGGATCCAGACGCAGACGACCGGCATTTCAGGCGGCGGCGGGAAACGCGGTGAGGGCCGCGCCGCGTTGACCGGACATGCTGCACGCGCTCGTCCTTCTCTTCGCGATCCCGACCTTCGGGCCGGTCCCCGACCACTCGGCGACCCCCGGTCCCGCCCCCGCATACCTGCGCGTCCCCTCGGCGGGGAACGAGGCGCTGATCGTCGACTCCGGCTCGACGAACCGCGCGGGGTACCGTCTGCGCGTGTACGAGGACGGCACGACGGCGCTGCAGCAGGGCGACGTCCCGATCCGCAAGCGCGCCCCCGCGGCGCTGGTCGCGCGCTTCTTCGCCGATCTGAGAGCGGCCGGTCCGCTCGACCGCCTGCGGACCGCGCACTGCATGAAGAGCGCCTCGTTCGGCTCGACGACGCAGATCGGATACCGCGGCGTGATGTCGCCGGACGTCTCGTGCCCGGGAACGTCGGCGAGCGTGCGCGCGCTCTCGATCGACGCGACCGCGCTCGCCGGCGCGGCCGGCGTCTCGATGCTGCCGCGGCCGCTGCCCTCGCCGTAGGCACTTGAGGGCGGATCGGGCGAAGCCCGAACGCGAGGGTTCACCGAAGGTGAACCCACTAGAGCACCCTTCGCCGTGCGGCCGGTGCGATCGCCGTGAGCTCTCGCTCGCGCAGGTCGGCCGGCTCCGGGCGGTCCTCGAACGGCTCGCACCGTACCAGCGCGTCGCCCACCGGGGCGGCGCGTTTGTGCTTGCGGACGACGGCGCGCACGTCGAACCCCGCGAGCTCGCCGAGATGTCCCGCCGGGCCGTTCCAGCGGACGCGCTCGATCGCCGTCTCGAGCCGCACCGAGGCGACGTAGCGCAGCTCCGCAGAGGCTTCCTCGCCGAGCGCGATCAGCAGCGTGTTGGTGCGGTGCGCGAGGCTCGCGAGGCGCGTCCACGCCGCCGTCCCGGTTCCGCGGCCGCTGCGGAGCGCCGGTATGACGACGACCGTGAACGCGCCCGAGCGCACGACGACGTCGGCGGCGCGCGCGGCGTCGGCCGGCTCGCCGATACGGGCTATCATCAGCAGCCGCCCGAGCCGTACGCCCGCCGCCGCGAGCGCAGGCGGGAAGAGGTCCACCCCAACGACCGCTCCCAGCCCACGCCGCGTCGCCGCCGCGAGGAGACGCGCTGCGAGCGCGCTCCTCCCGGAGCTCGGCGGACCCTCGAGCGTCGCGATCGTCCCGCGCGGAAAGCCGCCACCCAACGCAGCATCCAGCGAGCCGATCTCCGTCCGAACCAGCGCCTCGTCCCCGAGCGCGAACGCCGCGGCCGTCGTCTCCCGGTGACGGCGGTCGAAGCCCTCGCGCAGGGCGGCAAAGGCCGGATCGGCGCTCATGGGAGCACGAGCATATCGAACATATGTTCGATTGTCAACGGCCGGCAGACCGCGGCAGCGAGCAGGGACGGGCAGCCGCCCCGGGGATGATCCGAGAGCCCGTGACCACAGTTCCGACGATCTCCGCCTCGGCGATCGGCGTGGCGCCGATCCGCTACCGCGACCGCACGCTCCCGAACGGCCTGCGCGTCCTGCTCGTCCCCGACCGCCGCGTCCCGTCGGTCGCGATCAACGTCGCCTACCGGGTCGGCGGGAAGGACGATCCGCCGGGACGCTCGGGGTTCGCGCACCTCTTCGAGCACCTGATGTTCAAGGGGACCTCGCGCACCGCCGCCGAGACGATGGACCGGCTCACCGAGGACGTCGGCGGCTTCAACAACGCCTTCACCTCGGAAGACATCACGAACTACTACGAGGTCGTGCCGTCGAACCACCTCGAGCGGCTGCTGTGGGCGGAAGCGGACCGGCTCGCGTCGCTGACGGTGAACGAGGAGAACTTCGCGACCGAGCGCGACGTGGTGATCGGCGAGTACGACCAGCGCATCCTCGCCGAGCCGTACGGGATGCTCGACGAGCTCGTCAATCGCGAAGCGTACGCGGTGCACCCGTACCGGCGCGGCGTGATCGGCAGCCCCGCGGAGCTGAACGCCGCCTCGCTCGACGACGTGGTCGCGTTCCACGCGACGTACTACCGCCCCGACAACGCGCTGCTCGTCGTCGCCGGCGATCTCGATCCCGAGGAGACGTTCGCGATGGTCGAGCGCTGGTTCGGGCCGATTCCGACGCCGCGCTCGCCGGTTCCGCGCGTGCACGCGGTCGAGCCGCCGCAGACCGCCGCGCGCACGTTCGTGTATCACGCCGCCAACGTGCCGCTGGCCGCGGTCGAGGAGGCGTATCACATCCCGGCAGCGGCGCATTCGGACGCGGCGGCGCTCGACGTGCTGGAAACGCTGCTCGGTTCGGGGCGCAGCTCGCGGCTCTACACCTCGCTCGTCTACGAGCAGCAGCTCGCGACCAGCGCGTACGCGAGCGCGGATCTGCGCGAGCATCCGGGATTGTTCGCGGTCCGCGTGACCTGCGCCGGGGGCGTCGAGCTCGCCGCGGCGCGCGCGGCCCTCGCGGCGGAGATCGCGCGCGTGCGCGCGCAGCCGCCGGACGAAGCGGAGCTCGCGCGCGTGCGCACGCAGATCGCGAGCAGCGTGGTGCGCTCGCGCCAGACGAACGGCGGCGTCGCGCTCGAGCTGGTGCGCGCGACGACGGAGCGCGGCGATCCGGAGCTGGTGAACGGCGATCTCGCGCGCTATCTCGCGGTGAGCGGCGAGGACGTGCAGCGCGTCGCGACGACGTACCTGCGCGACGAGAACCGCACGAGCGTCGAGTACTACCCGGCCTCGGAGAAGCTGCGGGCCGCCTCGTGAACGGCGGCCTCTCGACGCTCCCGGCCGCCGGGCCGCCGCACGACGCGGTCCTCCCGGCGCCGGCCGAACGCGTCCTCGACAACGGCTTGCGCGTCGTCGCGTTCTCGCAGCGCAATCTGCCGCTGGTCGCGGCGCAGCTCGTCGTCGGCTGCGGCGGCGCCGCGGAGCACGAGGACGAGGCCGGCCTCTCCGCGCTGGTCGCCGCGCTGCTGACGCAAGGGACCGCGGTGCGCGGTGCGACCGAGATCGCCGTTGCGAGCGACGCGCTCGGCGCGCGGATCATCGCCGCGTCGGGCTACGATGCCTCGGTCGTCACGTGCGCCGCGACGACGCCGGCGTTTCCGCAGGCGCTCGCGCTGCTCGACGAGATCGTGCGCCGGCCCGCGTTCGCACCGCGCGAGGTCGAGCGCGTGCGCACGAAGTCGATCACCGATCTTGCGCTCACGTACGCGAACCCGAATGCGCTCGCGCGCGGCGTCGCGCACCGCATCGCGTACGGCGGCGCGCCGTACGGCCATCCGCTGGCGGGGACCGCTGCGACGCTCGAGACGATCACGCGCGACCGCGTCGCGTGGTTCCACGAGCGCTTCTACCGCCCGGACGACGCGGTGCTGGTGATCGGCGGCGATCTCGAGACCGATGACGCGTTCGCGCTCGCCGAGCGCGTGATGGGCTCGTGGCGCGCGCCCGAGACGCCGGTCGGCGAACGCCCGCACGGCACGATTCCGCCGCCGCGCGCGCAGGTCGTGATCGTCGACAAACCGGACGCGGGACGCACCGCGCTGCTCGCCGGCCGCGTCACGATCGAGCGGCGCTCGCCGGAGTTCTATGCGGCGACGGTCGCGACGGCGGTGCTCTCCGGCTACAGCGGCCGGCTGAACCAAGAGGTTCGGGTGAAGCGCGGGCTCTCGTACGGAGCGGGCGCGGCGCTCGCCGCGCGGCGCCAGCCGGGGACGTTCTTCGCGATGACCCTCGTCGACCACGCGCGCGCGGCGGAGGCGACCGAGGTGACGCTCGCGACGATCCGTTCGCTGGCCGACGCGCCGGCGAGCGACGACGACTTGGTGACGCGAAAGGCGACCGTGACCGGCGCGTTCTTCCGCGCGATCGAGACGGTCGACGGGATCGCGAGCGTGCTCGGCGAGCACGTCGTCTACGACGTTCCGCTCGGCGAGATGCAGGAGTACGCGCACCGCGTCCTCGCCGTCGATGCGGAGTCGGTGCGCGCGGTCGCGGCGAGCCGGCTCGTCCCCGAGACGTTCGCCGTGCTGGTCGGCGATGCGTCGAAGTTCGCCGCCGACGTCGAGCGCGCGCACGGCGCGGCGCGGATCGTCGAAGCGCAGCGGCTGGATCTCGGGTCGCCGACGCTCGGCGGCTGAGCGCGTGTCGTTCTTCCCCGACCGCCGTTCGCCGGTCGCGCTGCACCGCCAGCTCGCGGCGCATCTGCGCGACGCGATCGTCGCGGGCGAGCTGGGCGGCGGGACGCGCCTGCACGCTTCGCGCGTCCTCGCCGAGCAGCTCGGCGTCTCGCGGAACACCGTGACCCAGGCGATCGACCAGCTCGTCGCCGAGGGCTATCTCGAGACGCGCATCGGCGCCGGCACGTACGTCGTGCGCGGGCTGGTGCAGCCTTCGCACGACGCGCGCGACTCATCCGCGCACGAGGCGCCGCGTCTGTCGGCCCGCGCGCGGCGGCTGCCGCGGCGCGCGTTCGATCCCGACGGCGGCAGCGAGCCGAAGCTGTTCCGGCCCGGCGTTCCGGATCCGTCGCTGTTCCCCGACGCGGTGTGGCGCCGCATCGCGAACCGCTGGCTCGACGGCGCGCGGACGCGCGGGTACGGCGATCCGTGCGGCTACCGGCCGCTGCGCGAGGCGATCGCGACGCATCTGCGCCAGACGCGCGGCGTCGCGCACGGCGCCGGCAACGTGATCGTCGTCGAAGGGACGCGCGCCGCGCTCGCGCTGATCGCCGACGTGCTGCTCGACCCCGGCGACGTGCTCGCGGTCGAGGACCCCGGCTACGCCGCGATGCGCGAGGCGGCGCATGCGGCCGGCGCGGTCACGGCCGCCGTGCCGCTCGACGACGAAGGCTTCGACGTCGCGCGCGCGCCGGCGAACGCGCGGCTGGCGTACGTCACGCCCTCGCACCAGTACCCGACCGGCGTGGTCATGGGGTTGCGGCGGCGGCTGGAGCTGTTGGCGTGGGCGCGCGCGGCCGGCGCGTACGTCGTCGAGGACGACTACGACGCGGAGTTCCGCTACGACGGTGCGCCGTTGCCCGCACTGCAAGCCCTCGATCCTTCGACCGGCTCGCAGCACGCGGCGCGCGTGCTGTACGTCGGCACGTTCAGCAAGACGCTCGCGCCGGGGTTGCGCGTCGCGTGGATCGTCGTCCCCGACGCGCTGGTCGACGCGTTCGCCGCGGCGCGCGCCGTCGTCTCGGGCGGGCCGGCGTTTCCGGTGCAGGCCGCGCTCGCGGCGTTCGTCGCCGAAGGGCATTTCGCGCTCCACGTCCGGCGCGCGTCCGCGCGCTATCGCGAACGGCGCGACGCGCTGGTCGGCGTGCTCGAGCGCCGTCTCGCCGGCGTCGTGCGCGTGCAGGGTGCGGCGACCGGGCTGCACGTCGTCGCGCGCTTCGAGCCGAGCGCGATCGGCCCGACGGCGGCGAACGACGGTGGGGCCGCGGGCGCCGTCGCCGGTGATGCGGCCGTGAGTGCCGCGGCGGCCGCGCACGACGTGGTCGCGCCGGCGCTCTCGGCGTATGCGCTGAGCGATCGCGCGCCGAACGGTCTCGTGCTCGGATTCGCCGCCGGCGATCCGCCCGCGATCGAACGGGCCGCGGAGCGGCTCGCGCGCGCTTTCGACGACGTGCGGCACCCGGCGCGAGCGGCGAATCGGCCCTCGACCGGGACGTCGCGGGCCGTGTAACATCGCGCGGTGAGTACCGCGTCACCGAGCCCGAACGGCGTCTCGCCGGCGCCGAATACGCGCGTCCGCCGATTGGCGGAACGCGCGCGCTATGATGCCGAAACGGTGCATGCCATTCTCGACGAAGCGTACGTCGCGCACGTCGGCATCGTCGTCGACGGCGCGCCCGTGGTGATCCCGTACGCGTGCGCGCGCGTCGGCGACGAGCTCGTGCTGCACGGCTCGACGCGCGCCGGGACGCTGTCGGCGGTCGCGACCGGTGTCCCGGTGTGCGCGACGGTCACCATCCTCGACGGCTTGGTGTTCGCACGCAGCGCGTTCCATTCGTCGATGAACTATCGTTCGGTCGTCGTGCAAGGCGCGGCGCGCGTCGTCGGCGATCCGCGGGAGAAGGCACGGTTCCTCGACGCGCTCGTCGATCATCTCATGCCGGGACGCCGCGCGCAGCTGCGCGAGCCGACCGAAGGCGAGCTCGAAGCGACGCAGGTCGTCGCGATCCGCCTCGATGCGGTATCGGCGAAGATTCGCACCGGTGGGCCGAAGGACGCGCCGGAGGATCTGCTGCCGGCGATCTGGGGCGGCGTCGTTCCGATGCGGCTGACGTTCGGCGAGCCCGAACGGGATGGTATCACCGATCCCCGGGTGCCGTCTCCGGCGTTGGCGCATCCTTCGACAGGCTCAGGATGACATTGTCTCGGGGCGTTCCTCCAATGTCACCCTGAGCCTGTCGAAGGGTGAGAGACGATCTCGCCGTCAGGGGATCAGCAGCAGCTTTCCGGTCGTCTTGCGGGCCTCGAGGTCGCGGTGCGCCTGCGCCGCGTCCGCGAGCGCATATGTCTGTCCGATCCGGACGTGAAGCTTCCCCGAGCGGATCGTCTCGTACAAGTCGTTCGTGCGGCCGAGCAACTCGTCGCGCGTGCGGATGTAGTCGACCAGCGTCGGCCGCGTGAGGAATACCGAGCCTTGCGCGGAGAGCTTTTGCGGATCGATCGGCGGGACGGCGCCGCTCGACGCGCCGTAGAGCACGAGCATCCCGCGCGGGCGCAGCAGGCTCAAGCTGCGCTCCCACGTGTCCTTTCCGACCGAGTCGTAGACGACGTCGACCGACTTCTCGCCCACGATCGCGCGCGTCGCTTCGGCGAAGTCTTCGTTCGCGTAGACGATCACGTGGTCGGCGCCGTAGCCGCGCGCGAGCTCCCCCTTCTCCTCGCTGCCGACCGTGGCGATCACCGTCGCGCCGGCGAGCTTCGCGAGCTGCACCAGCGTCGAGCCGACGCCGCCCGCGGCGGCGTGCACGAGCGCGACGTTTCCGGCGCGCAGCGGAAACGTGTCGTGCACGAGATAGTGCGCCGTCATCCCCTGCAGCATCACCGCGCACGCGTCGCGATCGCTCACGCCTTCGGGGACGGGGACGAGCTCGCTTGCGGGGACGGCATTCAGCTCCGCGTAGCCGCCCATGTTCGGGGACGCCGCATAGGCGACGCGGTCGCCGGCTTTCAGCTCGGTCACGCCGTCGCCGACGGCCTCGACGACGCCGGCGCCTTCGCGGCCGTCGATGAACGGCAGCTCCCGCTTGTACATCCCGGTGCGGAAATAGACGTCGATGTAGTTCACGCCGCACGCGGTCTGGCGGACGAGCGCTTCGCCGGCCTTCGGCCGCGGCGCCGGGACGTCGGCGTACTCGAGGACTTCGGGACCGCCCAGCCGGGCGACGCGGATCGCTTTCATGCTCGTGCGGACCGCGAAAGCGAGCCGCCGGTTTCCGTCCCCGACCGCGATGGTACGCTGACCGCATGGAACGCCGCGACCTCTTTCAGGACGACCTCACCGAGGAGCGCTATCCCTCGCCCGCGCGCCGCGACGACGAAGCGGTGAAACAGACGCTCGACCCCGACGCGAGCGCGGACGACGCGAACGACGAGGCGCGCTCGGTCCGACCCGGCGAGAGCTAGCCCGCCGCTACTCCTCCGGGCCCGCCGAGGTCCCCGGGATCCGCGGAACGATGCTGTCGGCGAGCGCCGGATCGTTCGTCGTTCCGACCGTCCCGGGTGAGGCGCTCGTCACGCCGCTCGTCGTGGTCGTCGTCGACGGCACGTCCTCGCCCGTCATCGTCCTGCGGTCGGCGTCGCCGGTCATCCCCATCGACTCGTCCTGCGCCTGCGTCGTCGTCCCCCGCGCCGCCGCGCTCTCGCCGTGGAACAGGTACGACGACGAGGTCGGGTCGAGCGCGCCGGGTGGCGCCTGCTCGACCATCGCGGCGAAGTGCTCGAGATCGTGGCGGAGCCGGCGCTCGAACTCACCACCCGCGCCGAGCGCCTCGCCGATCCGACCGAGGAGCCCGCCCGGCGGCTCGTACGCGATCGTGACGGTCAGCGCCGTGCGGTCGGCGCCTTGCGGTTCGAATGTGACGCTGCCGCTATTCTTCAGGCCGTCGAGCGAGCGCCAGCCGATCTGACGGTCGGGGATCCAGCCTTCGTTGATCGCGTCCCACTCGTGCTTGCCGACGACGTCGACGACCCAATGGCTGCGCTCGTCGTCGAGGTACGTTACCTCTTTGACGAACGTCATGAACTTCGGGTAGTCGTTGAAGTGGGTGTAGAGCTGGTAGACCTGGTGCAGCGGTGCGTTCACCGTGACCGTCGCGCTGTGCTCCGCCATGCGGGCGTCCTCCCTCGTTCCGTGCGCTCGAAGCGTACCCGCCGCTCGGCGGACCCGAACGCGGGTACGATAGGCGGGCCATGAAGCTGTACGCCGACGTCGGGATGCTCAAAGAGACCTACACGCGGTTCAACGCCGACAAAGCGCCGCGCCTGGCCGCCGCGATCTCGTTCAGCACGATCTTCGCGATCGCGCCGGTGATCGTGCTCGTCATCGCGATCGCGGGCGGGATCATCGCGGCGACGGTGGGCCACGGCCACGGGCACAGCCTGGTGCGCGACCAGCTGATCGGCTCGATCCGCGCGTCCGCCGGCAAAGAAGCGGCCGATACGGTGAACGCGATGGTCACCGCGGCATTCAGCAAGACGCAGCAGTCGCTGATCGCGCAGATCATCGCGTGGATCCTGCTGGTCCTCGGCGCCGCCGGCCTGTTCGCCACGCTGCAGGACGCATTGAACACCGTTTGGCACGTCGAGCCCGAGAAGAAGGGTATCTGGGCGACGATTCGCGACCGCGTCGCCTCGATGGGGATGATCGCGGCGATCGGGTTTCTGCTCCTCGTCACGACCGCTCTGAACGCCGCGATCGCATACCTCTCCGCGTACGTCACGCGCGCGCTGCCCTTCCCGGGCGCGGGCTTCGTATTCGGGCTGGTCAACGTGATCGTCTCGATCGCGCTGATCTCGCTGCTCTTCGCGGTCATGTTCAAGTACCTGCCGGACGCGAAGATCGAGTGGCACGACGTGTGGACCGGCGCGCTCTTCACCGCGGTGCTGTTCGTGATCGGCCAGACGCTGATCGCGCTCTATCTCGGCCGGGCCGGCGTCTCGTCGGCGTACGGCGCCGCCGGCTCGCTCGTCGTGCTGCTGCTGTGGGTGAACTACTCTTCGATGATCCTGCTGCTCGGCGCCGAGTTCACCCGCGTCTACGCCGAGCAGCACGGCTCGCGCATCGGCGCCGCGCCGGCCGACGTCGACCCCAACGCGAAAAAAGAACCCGATCCGAAGACCGACGGGCGCGAAAGCGCCGCGCAAAGCGCGCAACCGGCGCCGCACGCGAGCGACGGTGCCGCGGCCCGCGTGCCGACGGCGCGCGTGCCGACGGCGCGCGGCGACGTATCGGCGAACGGTTCCCCGACGCGCCCGCGCGGGACCGGCCGACCGCTCTAGGAGCGAGCGCCGCCGCTGACGAGGCGCGTGCGAGACCACTTCTCGAACGGCTGCACGCGCCGGAAGACCGAGAACACGCCGACGATTGCGACCATGCTCGCGAACAGCGCGACGTAGCGCGCGATCGCGCCGCGGAAGCCGACGCGCCGCTCGCCGTTCGCACCGACGATTCGCAGGTCGCAGACCATCATCCCGAACGTCTGCCCGATCAGCGCGACGAGGATGACCGCGTACACGAACAACACGATCGAGACCAGGGTGTTGTCGCCGAACGTCAGGTAGACGTGGCCGTGTCTCGCCACCGGAGCCGCGGCGACGCCCGACGTCACCAGCGTGTTCACCAGCTTCGATACCTCGGGGTCCTGCGAAAGCGTTTTCAGCGCCGCGGCGTCGCCCGGCGATATCTGCGTCTGCACCGCGTGGACGGCCGGCACCAGCGCCTGCAGCAGCAGAACGTCGATCGCGAACGCCCACGCCCGCCGCCAGAAACCGGCGTAGAGCGTCTCGCGCGATTCCGTGATCTCCGGTGCGCTCGCGTTCTCGGCGAACCGCCGCTCCCACGTGAGATACAGCGGATCGCGCGCGAAGCGGTGCAGCGCGGCGATGCGGTTCGTCGCGTAGGGCGTG
>Ga0213878_10000255_pt1 | contig 20951 bp, 17 predicted proteins | sample VelepicoBEBS_R02_FD_161053 | JGI IMG/M metagenome (GOLD analysis project Ga0213878, IMG submission 161053) | Vellozia epidendroides bulk soil microbial communities from rupestrian grasslands, the National Park of Serra do Cipo, Brazil - BS_R02 | ecosystem: Environmental > Terrestrial > Soil >... | reverse complement strand
GCGCATCAAGCGTCAGTTCTTCTATACGATGACCCGTACCCGACCTGAAAAGCAGGATCTTGGGTACGGCTTCGTGCTTAAACCCTTCTACCAGCACCAGATCTAACGTCGATGAATCCAGGCGGCTTACGAGGTAATGCAAATCCAGTCCATTCTCTTCCTGTGTTTCCGTCATCAACGCCCAGCGCTGCGTGCTGGCCACAATAGTTTGTGCGGCACCGGCTTTACGCAGTTCGTAGCTGTCTTTCCCGGGAATATCGACATCCATATTATGATGGGTGTGTTTGATTAATCCCGGTCGAATACTCTGCGTGCATAACAAGGGGATCAGCGCTTTCAGCAGCGTTGTTTTACCCGTCCCGCTCCAGGCCGCTATAGCTAATAGTGGGATCACGACTTCTCCTGCATATGTTGTAAATCGTCCAGCGTATTCACGTTGATAAATGCGTCGTGGCTGTCGCTAAAATCAACCGGATGCCCACCGACCTTGCGCATAAAGACCATCACGCGGCGTTCGCCTTGCGTAAGATACTCCATCAGCTGCGGCATGATCGTGCGATTCACCAACGCAACGGCCGGGTGATCGCGCTCGCCGTCGTGCGCCCATACCACCGGCGCTGCCCCCTTTTGCTGCCAAAAGCGTTCGGCCAGTGTTGCGGGAATAAACGGGGTATCACAGGGGCAAAACAGAAACCACTCGCCCCTGGCCTGCTGCATGACGGAGAGCATCCCCGCCAGCGGTCCCGGGAAGTCCGCCATGTTGTCCGGATAGACGGCAAACCCGCTCTCCCGGTAGATATCAATATGGCGATTGGCGCTGATGGCGAGGTTTCCTACCTGCTTTTGCAACGCATCGGCGACATGGCGCCAGAGCGGTTTCCCGTTAAGCGGCTGTAATCCTTTATCTTTCCCCCCCATCCGCGTGGCCCGTCCGCCAGCCAGTATCACCCCGGTAATTGCCTGACCCTGATTCACCAATATCGCCTCTTTTATTGTGGGTTTGACCCTGTTAACGTGTGCCTATCAAGCGTAAGGAGCATGACAATGAAATGTAAACGTCTTAACGAAGTGATTGAACTCCTCCAACCAGCCTGGCAGAAAGAGCCAGAGCTGAATCTTATGCAATTTTTGCAGAAACTGGCGAAGGAGTCAGGTTTTGACGGTGAACTGGCCGACCTTTCTGATGATATCCTGATCTACCATCTTAAGATGCGTGATTCCGCGCAAGATGCAGTGATCCCAGGCATTCAGAAAGACTATGAAGAGGATTTCAAAACCGCGCTGCTGCGCGCACGCGGCGTAATTAAAGAGTAAAAGCTTGTAAGAGGCGCAACCGAAGTCGTCGTGAAATGATATCCTGAATCATTCGTAGTAATTTCCGGATGATCGGATGAACGACAAGGCTTTTACTTTCCAGACATTACACCCGGATACCATCATGGATGCGCTGTTTGAGCAGGGGATCCGGGTGGATTCGGGGCTGACCCCGCTTAACAGCTATGAGAACCGCGTCTGGCAATTTCTGGATGAAGACAGACGTCGTTTTGTGGTGAAGTTCTACCGCCCACAACGCTGGTCCGCTGAACAAATCAACGAAGAACATCAGTTTGCCCTTGAGTTGCAGGCGGATGACGTCCCTGTTGCTGCACCCGTGGTGTTCAATGGTCAGACGCTGCTCTCTCATCAGGGCTTCTTTTTCGCGGTATTCCCAAGTGTCGGCGGCCGTCAGTTTGAGCCGGATAATCTCGATCAAATGGAGTGGGTGGGGCGCTACCTTGGCCGCCTGCATCAGACCGGTCGTAAAAAACCATTTAGTGCGCGTCCGGACATTGGGCTGAAAGAGTATCTGCTTGAACCTCGGCAGGTGTTTGAAAACACAGCACTTATCCCATCATCCCTTAAAGGTGAGTTTCTTGCCTCGGTGGATAAACTTATCGACGCGGTGATGGGGTTGTGGCACAACCGTTTTACTTCCCTGCGTCTGCACGGTGACTGCCACGCCGGAAATATCCTGTGGCGCGATGGCCCGCTGTTCGTCGATCTCGACGATGCGCGTAACGGCCCGGCGGTTCAGGATCTGTGGATGTTGCTGCATGGCGATACCGCTGAGCGCCGTATGCAGCTCGATATCATCCTTGAAGCTTATGAAGAGTTCAGCTCCTTCGACACTGCGGAGCTTACCTTCATTGAACCTTTACGCGCCATGCGGATGGTGTATTACCTGGCGTGGTTAATCCGTCGCTGGGATGATCCCGCGTTTCCGGTGAACTTCCCCTGGCTTGCTGAGGAAGATAGCTGGCGCAACCAAATAAAAATGTTTTTAGAACAAGCACGGGTTCTTCAGGAACCTCCGTTACAATTAACGCCAATGTATTAACTGACATTTTCAGGAGAGAATTGACCATGAAGAAAATTTGGCTGGCGCTGGCAGGAATGATCCTGGCATTCAGCGCATCGGCAGCGCAGATCACCGCTGGTAAGGAATATACCATCCTTGATAAGCCGGTCGCGGGTGAACCGCAGGTGCTTGAATTCTTCTCATTCTACTGCCCGCATTGCTACCAGTTCGAGGAAGTGCTGCATGTTTCCGACACGGTGAGAAAAAAGCTGCCGGAAGGCACCAAAATGATCAAATACCACGTTGAGTTCCTGGGACCGTTGGGTAAAGAGCTGACCCAGGCCTGGGCGGTGGCGACGGCACTGGGCGTGGAAGATCAGATCACGGCGCCGATGTTTGAAGCCGTGCAGAAAACACAAACCGTTCAGACCGTTGCCGATATTCGCCAGGTCTTTGTTAATGCAGGCGTGAAGGGTGAAGACTACGATGCCGCCTGGAACAGCTTTGTGGTGAAATCGCTGGTTGCACAGCAGGAAAAAGCGGCAGCTGACCTGCAGTTGCAGGGCGTGCCGGCCATGTTTGTTAACGGCAAATACCAGCTGAACCCGCAGGGGATGGATACCAGTAGCATGGACATTTTTGTTCAGCAATATGCTGATACCGTGAAGCAACTGGTAGAGATGAAATAATAAAAAACGCCGGTCACTGATCGGCGTTTCCTTTCTGACATCGGCTTTTCAGGCGTGCTATTTCACCGCCGCCCGTCCCGCTTTAATGTCTTCAATCAGCGCGTCTTTATCGCTCCACAGAGCGTTCAGCCACTGTTGAAACCCACGCTTAAAGTTCTTATCGCTGACGTAGTCGCCGTGCAGTTCGTCGTCGATGGGCACCAGATTGATGCGCACCACAATGCGCGTCAGCCTGCCGCTCAGCATGTCATAAAACGGGGTCTCGTCGTTTTCCGGGTAGCACAGCGTGACGTCCAGCATCTTATCGAACTGGGTGCCCAGCACGTTAAGCGCCATCGCAATACCTGCTGCTTTCGGCGGTAGTAGATTTTTAAACGGCGACCGCGTCTGACGCCGCTTCTCTTCGGTAAAACGGGAACCTTCGACAAAGTTCACGATAGTCGTCGGATGCGCGCGAAACTTCTCACAGGAGCGGCGGGTGGTTTCGACATCTTTCCCGCGACGCTCCGGGTGACGGATAAGGTAGCTGCGGGAATAACGGCGCATAAACGGCATATCCAGCGCCCAGCATGCCAGACCGATGAACGGCACCCAGGCAAGTTGCTGTTTCAGGAAGTACTTGTTCATTGGGATGTGCTTACGAAACAGTACGCACAACACCACGATATCTGCCCAGCTGTGATGGTTGCATATCAGCAGATACCAGTTCTTCTTATTAAGCCCTTCCAGCCCTTCAACATCCCATTTTAGCCACGGGTTCAGGCGCAGCAGTATGGCAAGCCCTGCGCACCAGCAGTACATCATCAGATTGCAGAAGACGGAGATTGAACGCCAGACCGCAGGAACGGGCAGCAGCAGTTTAATGATCCCGGCGACAATAATCGGCACCGAACAGATCACGGTGACTAAAATGGTAAGAGCGATACTCAGCAGAAGCGTTATCGCAGCGAGCAATCTCGACATAATCAATTTATTCAGATAGTTAATTGTAAAATGTGCGTGCTTAACGGGCGCAAGGCGCTGATTTTATCAGAAAACGCGTCAAATGACGGGTCATACCAGAATAGAAAAATAGACATTGTGAATATCCACATAGCACAAAATGTCGCCACAAAGGGTTCAGATGATATTGCTGTTTTATAACACAATGAAATATAAGAAAAATGAAATTTGAAAGATCCTTCTGTTATTAGAATTTACTCGTCAGAATAAATCTATACACAAAGTTATCCACAGATGTTTTTTACGAGTGATCCAGAGGATCTGTAAATCTTTTGCCGCAATAATGGTGAAAAATTCATGTTTTACGTCCGTCTGTGGCATTCTTTAACCCTAATCTGATAAACAGGCACGGAAATTATGGTTCAGATCCAAGAAAACCCCCTCATCCTGGTTGATGGCTCCTCTTATCTCTACCGCGCGTATCACGCGTTTCCTCCGCTGACCAACAGCGCTGGGGAACCGACGGGAGCGATGTACGGCGTGTTGAATATGCTGCGCAGCCTCATCCTGCAGTATCAACCTACCCATGCGGCGGTGGTGTTTGATGCGAAGGGGAAAACCTTCCGTGATGAACTGTTTGAACATTACAAATCCCATCGTCCGCCGATGCCGGACGATCTTCGTGCCCAGATAGAACCGCTGCACGCGATGGTCAGGGCGATGGGGCTACCGTTGCTGGCTGTTTCCGGCGTGGAAGCGGACGACGTTATCGGTACGCTGGCGCGTGAAGCGGAAAAAGTCGGCCGCCCGGTGCTCATCAGCACTGGCGATAAAGACATGGCGCAACTGGTGACGCCGGGTATTACCCTGATTAACACTATGACCAACACAGTTCTCGGGCCGGATGAAGTGGTGACCAAATACGGTGTACCGCCGGAACTGATTATTGATTTCCTCGCCCTGATGGGGGATTCCTCGGATAACATCCCAGGCGTGCCTGGCGTCGGTGAGAAAACAGCGCAGGCGTTGTTGCAGGGGCTTGGCGGTCTTGATGCGCTGTATGCGCAGCCGGAGAGAATCGCTGAGCTGAGCTTCCGAGGCGCGAAAACAATGGCCGCGAAGCTTGAGCAAAACAGAGAGGTCGCCTACCTCTCCTACCAGCTCGCCACTATCAAAACCGATGTTGCTCTGGAGCAGAGCTGCGAGCAGCTTGAAGTACAGCCGCCAGCTGCCGACACGCTGGTGGAGCTGTTTAAAAAGTATGAGTTTAAGCGCTGGACGACGGATGTTGAGAGCGGTAAGTGGCTGCAGGCGAAAGGTGGCAAGCCCGCAGCGAAAGCCGTAGCTGCGCCGGTTGCCGAAGAGGACGCTGAAGAGGTGGTTTCTGCGCTGTCGGCGGAGCACTACGTCACCATCCTTGATGAGGAAACGCTGAAAAGCTGGATCGAGACGCTGAAAAAGGCGCCGCTGTTTGCGTTTGATACGGAAACGGACAGCCTCGACAACCACTCCGCCAATATGGTGGGGCTGTCGTTTGCCTGCGAGCCTGGCGTTGCGGCCTATGTGCCCGTGGCGCACGACTATATCGGCGCGCCGGATCAAATTTCCCGCGAGCGGGCGCTGGAGCTGCTAAAACCCCTGCTGGAAGATGAAAAAGCGCTGAAGGTTGGGCAAAACCTGAAGTATGACCGCGGTATCCTGGCGAACTACGGTATTGAGCTGCGCGGGATTGCCTGGGACACCATGCTGGAGTCCTATACGCTTGATAGCGTCGCCGGGCGTCATGATATGGACAGCCTCTCGGAGCGCTGGCTGAAGCATAAAACCATCACCTTCGAAGAAATTGCTGGTAAGGGCAAGAATCAGCTGACCTTCAACCAAATCGATCTGGAACAGGCCGGACGCTATGCGGCGGAAGATGCCGACGTCACCCTGCAGCTGCATCTGAAGATGTGGCCGAAGCTGCAAAAGCATGAAGGTCCGCTCAACGTTTTTCGCAACATCGAAATGCCGCTGGTGCCGGTGCTTTCCCGTATCGAGCGTAACGGCGTAAAAATCGATCCGCTGGTCCTGCAAAAGCACTCGGAGGAGATTACCCTGCGCCTGGCGGAGCTTGAGCAAAAAGCGCATGAGATTGCCGGTGAACCGTTTAACCTCTCATCGACCAAGCAGTTGCAAACTATCCTCTTTGAAAAACAGGGGATTAAGCCGCTGAAGAAAACCCCAGGCGGCGCGCCGTCGACGTCGGAAGAGGTACTTGAAGAGCTGGCGCTGGACTACCCGCTGCCAAAAGTCATTCTGGAGTATCGCGGGCTGGCGAAGCTTAAATCGACTTACACCGATAAGCTGCCGCTGATGATTAACCCGAAAACCGGCCGCGTGCATACCTCCTACCACCAGGCGGTTGCTGCGACGGGGCGTCTGTCCTCAACCGACCCGAACCTGCAAAACATTCCGGTGCGCAATGAAGAAGGGCGCCGTATCCGCCAGGCGTTTATCGCGCCGGAGGACTATCTCATCGTCTCTGCGGATTACTCGCAAATTGAGCTGCGCATCATGGCGCATCTGTCACGCGACGAAGGGTTGCTGAAGGCGTTCGCGGAAGGGAAAGATATCCACCGTGCGACGGCGGCGGAAGTGTTTGGACTGCCGCTGGAAAGCGTTTCCGCAGAACAGCGTCGCAGCGCGAAAGCGATTAACTTCGGCCTGATCTACGGCATGAGCGCGTTTGGTCTCTCCCGACAGCTCAATATTCCGCGCAAAGAGTCGCAGAAATACATGGATCTTTACTTTGAGCGCTACCCTGGCGTGCTGGAGTATATGGAGCGCACCCGGGCGCAGGCGAAAGAGCTCGGGTATGTTGAATCGCTCGAAGGCCATCGCCTGTATCTGCCGGACATCAAGTCCAGCAATGCGGCGCGTCGCGCTGCGGCAGAGCGCGCGGCGATTAACGCGCCGATGCAGGGTACTGCGGCGGATATCATCAAACGGGCGATGATCGCCGTTGATGCCTGGCTGCTGAAGGAGCAACCGCGTGTGCGGATGATTATGCAGGTACACGATGAACTGGTGTTCGAAGTGCACAAGGATGCGCTGGACGAAGTGTCGAAAAAGATCCATGAACTGATGGAAAGCAGCATGGCGCTTGACGTGCCGCTGCTGGTGGAAGTGGGAAGCGGTGAAAACTGGGATCAAGCGCACTAATTGTACGAAGAACATCGCGCTATTTCGTAACTAAGCAACATAACTTATCGTTTTTTGTGATGGTTATTAGATTTTGCTATGTAAAGAGTGAAAAAAAACTACAAAAAGTACTTTGTGCGTTGAGAAAAAAAGAGTAGAGTTAATCGCGTAGGGTACAGAGGTAAGATGTTCTATCTTTCAGACCTATTACTTCACGTAATCGGATTTGGCTGAATATTTTAGCCGCCCCAGTCAGTAATGACTGGGGCGTTTTTTATTGCGGCAAAAAAAAGCGCGGACTGCGCCGCGCCTGAGATTATGCTTCCGCTTCTTCCTGCGGAGGGATCTCGCTGAACCACGTATCCAGCTTCTCGCGCAGCTTATCCACACCCTGTTTTTTCAGCGACGAAAACGCCTCAACCTGCACATCACCGTTAAACGCAATCGCGGCTTCCCGTACCATATTCAGCTGGGCTTTACGCGCGCCGCTGGCGAGCTTATCGGCTTTAGTCAGCAGAACCAGTACCTGGATATTGCTGTCGACGGCCCATTCAATCATCTGCTGATCGAGGTCCTTAAGCGGATGGCGGATATCCATTAATACCACCAGGCCCTTCAGGCACAGGCGCTTTTCCAGGTACTCGCCCAGCGCGCGCTGCCATTTGCGCTTCATCTCTTCCGGAACTTCCGCGTAACCATAGCCCGGGAGGTCGACAAGGCGTTTGCCGTCGGCGACTTCAAACAGGTTAATGAGCTGCGTGCGGCCTGGGGTTTTGGAGGTGCGGGCCAGGCTTTTCTGGTTAGTCAGCGTGTTCAGCGCGCTGGATTTTCCTGCATTGGAGCGGCCGGCGAATGCCACTTCAATGCCGCTGTCAGCAGGTAAGTGGCGAATATCAGGCGCACTGGTGACAAAATGCGTCTGTTGGTAATTCCAGTTAGTCAAAGGGTCGTCTCCATGAAATCGGATAATGTCAGGGATTATACCTGAACATTGGCAAAAGGCGCCGTCCCACATCGTTTCGTCTGTAAGCAATAACCATGGATTTTGTGAGATATTTGCCATCCGGGCTATGCGAGCTTTCAGAGAAAGAGCAGGCGATATTTTTTGTGATTCAAGCTAAATCAAAGACTTAATTGTGGGCAATATTCTGAATTTGCATTTCTCTATCCCACGATGGGTTGAGAGTTTAGCGTAAAACGGTAAAGTGGCACCCACAGGCGAGGATGCTGGAAGGAACACCAACTCAGGATGAGGGTCAGGAGCGCCAGGAGGCGAAGACACAGGAGTTGCCAGGGAGGCATGCGTCCGGAGACGTTTTGTAGGGAAATGGAGTACGACACGGAATGTTCAGCGCCAAGGGATTACAGGGTGTGTTGTAGGCCACAGGGATTGTCAGACCCATTATGGGTTGTGAGTCAGGAAAAAAGGCGACAGATTGCTCTGTCGCCTTTTTTCTTTGCCTGCTTTCTGCTAGATTCCGCCTCAATTCTATACTGAACTAAAGAAACCACCTTAAGACCCAATATCATGAAAAAACCAACATCCGCACCACGCAGCAAGGCCCCTGGCAAAGCTCGCCGTAAGACGCGTGAAGAGCTGAATCAGGAAGGGCGCGACCGCAAGCGTCAGAAAAAACACCGCGGTCACCAGCCGGGCAGCCGCGCGAACGGCGATGTGGCTGGCGCAGGCAATAAGCAGGGCCAGAAGAAAGATCCGCGTATTGGCAGCAAAACCCCGATTGCTCTGGGCGTCACTGACAGCCCGGTCACCAGGCCGAAAAAACCAAAGAGCGAGAAACCTATGCTTTCACCGCAGGCTGAACTGGAGTTGCTGGAAAATGATGAGCACCTGGATGCGCTGCTGGAACGTTTGGAAGAGGGTGAAGCCCTCAGCGCAGAAGACCAATCCTGGGTTGATGCTAAACTCGACCGTATTGATGAGCTGATGCAGCAGCTTGGTCTTTCTTATGATGATGACGAAGAAGACGAAGAAGAGAATGCGCGTCAGGACGATCTGATGCGACTGCTGAAAGGCGGAAACTAACGTTTGCACTCAGTCGGTTTACCCGTCCTGCTTATAACCCTTCTGGTTATATGTTATCTGGGATGGTTATTCGTTAAACTACGACGGTTGTCGCGGCGTCAAACATGGCTGCGCAACCGGTTAGTGACCCGAAGCGGGGTCACACCGGCACGCCGTCGTCGTTCGCGATACCATCGGAAGGAGTAAGCATGTCTGAGCAGCTAATCGACTGGGATTTGGCCCTAATCCAGAAGTATAACTATTCCGGGCCGCGCTATACCTCATACCCCACCGCGCTGGAGTTTTCGCCAGACTTTGGCGACACGGTGTTCCAGCAGGCAGTCGCACGCTACCCTGAACGACCGCTGTCGTTATATGTCCATATCCCGTTCTGCCACAAGCTGTGCTATTTCTGCGGCTGCAATAAAATCGTCACCCGCCAACAGCACAAGGCCGATCGCTATCTGGATGTGCTGGAACAGGAGATCCTGCACCGTGCGCCGCTGTTTGCTGGTCGTCATGTCAGCCAACTGCACTGGGGCGGCGGTACGCCAACCTACCTGAATAAAGCGCAAATCAGCCGCCTGATGCGGCTGCTGCGTGAGAATTTCCACTTCCGCGAAGATGCGGAGATCTCTATCGAGGTCGACCCGCGCGAAATTGAGCTGGATGTGCTCGATTGCTTGCGTCAGGAAGGGTTTAACCGTTTAAGCATGGGGGTGCAGGACTTCAACAAAGAGGTTCAGCGGCTGGTAAACCGCGAGCAGGATGAAGACTTTATCTTCGCGTTGCTGAATCATGCGCGGGAAATTGGCTTCACCTCGACCAACATCGACCTGATTTACGGCCTGCCGAAGCAAACCCCGGAAAGTTTTGCCTTTACCTTAAGCCGCGTTGCCGAGCTGAACCCGGATCGCCTGAGCGTGTTCAACTATGCGCACCTGCCGACGCTGTTCGCCGCGCAGCGTAAAATCAAAGATGCGGACCTGCCGTCCGCGCAGCAGAAGCTGGATATCTTGCAGGAGACCATTGCCTCTCTGACGCAGGCGGGCTATCAGTTTATCGGGATGGATCACTTCGCCCGTCCGGATGATGAACTGGCGGTCGCGCAACGACAGGGCGTACTGCATCGTAATTTCCAGGGCTACACCACCCAGGGCGACACCGATCTGCTTGGTCTTGGCGTCTCGGCCATCAGCATGATTGGCGACAGCTATGCGCAGAACCAGAAAGAGCTGAAACTGTATTACACGCAGGTGGAGGAAACCGGTAATGCGCTGTGGCGCGGCATTGCGCTTACGCGTGATGACTGTATCCGCCGTGATGTGATTAAGGCGCTTATCTGCAACTTCCGCCTTGATTTTGCGGCAGTGGAAAGCCTGTGGGAGCTTAAGTTCAACGACTACTTTAGCGAAGACCTGCAGCTGCTGGCGCCGCTGGCGAAAGATGGGCTGGTGGACGTGACGGAAACGGCGATTCAGGTGACGGCGAAAGGCCGCCTGCTGATTCGCAATATCTGCATGTGCTTTGATGCATACCTGCGCCAGAAAGCGCGGATGCAGCAGTTCTCACGGGTGATTTAAATCGAGTTCCGCATAACAGGGAAATACGGTACGGAATAATCGACGAATGAGCGTGACGACGTCTTCATCGGAATTCAGCGCCGAGAAATTGTAGATGAGCGAAAAGCTCATCTCCAGAAAGAAAGCGATGTCTTCTTTTGTCGCATGTTCTTTAAACCATTCCTCGAAAATTTTCCGCATGGCCAGGAAGCGCGGCTGCTGGTGTTGGTCGTAAAGTTTTCTGGCTATTTCCGGATGTTCAAGCGCAAGGCCTATCATCACTCTGGCGACAGGGGTGCGGTGGAATTGCCGCATCTCTATTGTGCGGGCAATAAACTGCGTATAGAAATCGTGCCGGCTTCCGGCCTCATATTCCAGGATGGGAAGCGCTTCGCTGGCGTAGTGCAAAAAGGCTTCGCAAAAAATCTCTTCTTTGCCTGGCCACCATTTGTAAATGGTGGTTTTGCTGACGCCAGCCTCACGAGCCAGTTGTTCCACGGAGATTCTGGCAAAACTATTTCCTTGTGCAACCAGCTCCAGCATGGCTGTCAGGATCAATAGTCGTACGCTATCGTCGCGCTTTCGACCTCTTTTTATTTCCACAATGCTTTCCTTACCTTCACGTTAAGGGTGAGTATAAGAAAGCAAGCGTCAATCAGAAAGGGGTATCGCTACCCACGTAGCAACGAATACCCTGCGCCTCGAACAGCGCTTTAATTGTCGACAGCATCCCCTGCGTTAATGACGGTGTCTGGGCAAAATCGTACTGGCGGCTCAGTTGTTCATATTTGGACGATCCCAGGCGATGAAACGGTAATACGTTAACCTCCTGTAGCCCACATTGCGTTAAGAAGCGCGCGGTTTCCTGCATATTCCGCTCATCATCATTAAAACCCGGGATCACCGGAATACGTGGAATAAGGCGAAATTTGTCCTGAAACTGCGCCATCTTGCGGATATTTTCGAGGATCACCGTATTGGATACACCGGTTCCCACTCGATGTTGGGCAGCGTCCATATGCTTGATATCAACGAACACCCAATCGGTATGTTGCAACACCTCCTCATAGTGAGGCCAGGAGGCGTAGCCGGAGGTTTCAATTGCCGTATGGATATAGTTGCGGTGGCACTGTTCGAGAAATCGGGCGGCGAACTTATACTGCGCCATCACTTCGCCGCCGCCGAGCGTGATACCGCCGCCGCTGCCCCAGAAACGCCGATCGCGCTCAATTTTATGCATCAGCGCCGTCTGGGTGTAGTACTTCCCGGCGATACCTAACGCCGAGTCGTAGCAGTATTCCACACAAGTGAGAGCATCGCATGACTGACAGCGGGCGCGATCGAAGACAATGGCGCCGTCAGGTTTTTGCATAATCGCCTGTTCGGGACACTGCGCTACGCAGTTATAGCAACGTTTGCAACTATCCTCGCGAAACATGACCTCCCGGTTTCGGCACTCTCCTTCCGGGTTGCTGCACCAGGTGCAGCGTAGCGGGCAGCCTTTAAAGAATATCAGCGTCCTTCCCCCGGGGCCGTCGTGCACAGAGAACCCCTGGATATCAAAAATCAACGCAACGTCTTCACTTGTTTTCATGGCATGACTCATGTGTGGCTAAGCGGGACCGTTTCCGGCCCCGTCGCAGACTCAGCGCAGTGGCTGGAATTTTGCGCAAGCGCTCAGGGTCGGATAAACCATGTTCTCGCCGCACTGGCCAACAAACTCCGTCCCGGCTTTCACACAGTACTGCTGACAAAATTTGCACTGGCTTTTGCGGGTAAACGCGCTGCAGTCGTTAATCGGCGACTCCAGCAAAATACGCTGTTGCGAATGTTCGCAGGTGCCCTTAAATACATCAAACGGTGCGCATTTCTGGCAGTCGTTGCAGGTATAGTCCATCGACATTTAAATCTCCTCATATTCGGTGCGGGAAATAATTTCGTCCTGAATCGGTTTTGACAGCTCCACCCAGTACTGGGTAAACCCGGCAACGCGCACCATCAGGTCGCGGTAATTGCCTGGATTTTCCTGTGCGTCTTTCAGCATGCGTGAATCGACGATATTGAACTGAATGTGATAACCGCCTTTATCCATGTAGGCACGAATTAACGCCTGGAGTTTTTTCGACCCCTGGACGCCTTTGATCGCCGATGGATGCACTTTGGTATTCAGCTGCGTGTTCATAAAGTCGGAGTGATCGATACAGGTTGCGGAGTTGAACACCGCATACGGGCCGCTGACGTCGGTGCCTGGATACGGCGACTGTGCGCCATCCGCCAGCGTCAGGCCGGTCAGACGGCCATCCGGTGAGGCGACGCAGGCTTGTCCCAGGGGACCATGAGTGGTGACGGACAGCATGCAGGGCACCCACGGGCGGCCAAAAATATCGTTTACTTCTGGTACGATATCGCGGAAATATTCCACAATGTCTTTATAAATATCATCGACATACGGATCGTCGTTACCAAATTTCGGTGAGCTAAGGCATTGGGCGTGGATCCGCGCCCACTGCTGGCTGACGCGTTTTTGGTCGAACATGGAATAGTTGCCGGTTTCGGCCACGCTCTGATAGCCGAAGTTATGCTCCAGCGCTTCTTTCAGTTCGCTTAGGGTGAACTTCCGGTCATCGAAAATATTCTGCTTTATTGAGGCCAGTGAGTTGGTCAGGTTAACCTGGCCTGAGATCCAGGTGGTGAAGCAGCGGTTATACCGGCTGCCGCCGCGGTCGATATCCAGACCGGAATCGATACAATCCGCCATCAGTGCCGAGTAGAAGATAGGGTTATCCACTTCCAGCGTTGATGCTGATTTGATATTGAACATCTCTTCAAACAGCACCACCACTTCGCGGAAATAGTGTTTGAACTGACGCATTACTTGTTCAAAGCTGTCCAGCGGCAGGCCGTAGGACTCGAATACGCGGGTGTTTGTGCGCGGATCAACGCCGTCCCACAGCACCAGTTCGAGAATCTTCGGCATATTGATAAAGCCCACGCCCGTCGAACTGTACGAGCCTGCGCCGACCTCGCCGTTAACCAGCGCGCCGGGCTGGATTTCCAGACAGCCGCCGATGGTCCAGGAGCGCGCATCCTCAAGCGTAATTTTTTCTTCACCGAAGGTTTTCATCAGGTATTCGATGGCAACACGGTTATTCACCCATGCAGGGAAACCGGAGCCGGTTTTGTTGCATTCAATACCTTTGAGGATAAATTTGTCGCTAAGCTTGCTGTCATAGAGCATCGACAGCGTGGGTTGCGGCGTTGAACAGCGTATCGCCGCTTCCATGATAAGCTCTTCCAGCTCGTTTTCCGCTGATGCCCCGTTGGGTTTCAGGCCGCCGATGCCAACGTTGTTAAACGTGCTTCCCGCCAGCAGGCCGATGGTGCCAACGGCCATCGCCAGGTCGATGCCGGTAAACTTAACGCGCATGCATTCGAGGATTTCCAGCGTCTCTTCACGGGTAATACGGCCCGCTTTGATATCTTTCTCCCAGAAAGGATACAGCACCTGACCGATGCGCCCTGGCGAAATCCCGGAGCCCTGAATTTCGTTCAGTACGGCAATATGGCAGGTCCACATCAACTGGCTGGCTTCGAGAAATGTGCGCGGTGGATTATCGACAATCCACGTCAGGCGTTCCGCCATCGCCGTCAGTTCCTGGCGTATCACGGCATCCTGTTCACGCTCCGCCATCCGCAGCGCTTCGTTCGCGTAATGGGTAATCCATGCCTGAACGCCTTCAATCACCAGAATCGTACCTTGCCAAAAAGCGAGACTGTCCGGTGAGCCGCCGGTGTTCTGCGCAATTTTCTGCCGACATTTTTCCAGCATCCCTTTGAAACCAACCTGTAGCGGATACTGGAAGTTGACCACATTGCGGCCATGGCGCACGGAGGTTTCCAGGTCGGAACACATCAGCACCGCTTTTTTCATGTTGAGATACTGTTCGAAGCGTGGGTGCATCGCCGCCCACATAAACGAAGAATCCTCAACGGATTTGTTTTTCCAGTAGCGGCACAGTTCGACGATGACCGGATACTCTTCGCGCCGTACGCCGAAGCGTTTGGAAATAGACAGCACGTTACCGACGCTTTCGGTAACGTTGCCGCCGCCTTCCGCGACGATCGTCACATCTTCCAGACTTTTGGTTGATGCCTTCGCCGATTCGGTTTCCATCTGCTCTTCGCTGTTGAGCGGAAAGCGGTTTGATGTCCACGGCATAATATAAGCGCCGCGAACATAGCGGGTTTTCTGCATGGCCAGCAGCTCGCCGCGGGTGATCATCGGCGTGAGGTGTTCAAAGCCGCATTTCAACGCCATGGAACGGCGTAGCATGGGGTGATGGCCTTCGGCCTCAATCCACTTTTGCGTGTACCAGTAGGTAAACTCGGTATCCAGCGACACTTTTGCTTCATAGTAGTCGTCGAGTAATTTTTTGGCGCGCGCCGAGCCGGTGACTTTAACTTCGCGATCCGTCACGTCTTCTGGCGCTTTACCGTATTGAAAACTGAGGGGGAGAGTTCCCTGATCCTGATGTTCTGCATCCAACATTGCTTTGCTCCTTGTGGTAGGGCGAGCGATTCAACATGTAAAGACGTCGTTCGTGGAGGCAACGGTAGCGCGCGGAAAATAATTAGTAAACGGATCGTTCAGTAATTGGTGCATCGGTTGACCAGACGCAACATTTTCTGAAATTAACAATCTGACTGAAAACTATTTTTATTTCGTTTGTGGGGGAGGATTCGTTATAAAACAGAGAGGAATGTGCGGTAGATGGCTGTGCGAGGGAGGGCACCTTCCCGCAAGGCGTACAGGAAGGCGTGAAGATTTATTAACTCAATAAGCCGACCAGTGCGGCGCACAGCACGGCAGCGACGGCGGTATGCGGCGTGGTGCTATCGACCGCACCGCTTGATACTGCATTCATTAGTGATTCCAGCATGATGACCCCCCAGATCTTTCTGGGCGAAATCATACTGAACGCAAGGGAACAGTAAAGTACAAAATAGCAGCAACTTGCGCTAATCGAGGTGTCTTTACATTCCCCCCTCGATTTACTCCATTCCCAGCTCTTTAAGCTTACGCGTCAGGGTGTTGCGACCCCAACCCAGCAGGCGAGCCGCCTCCTGTTTATGTCCCTGAGTATGGCGCAGAGCCGTCGTTAACAGCGTACGCTCCAGTTCCGGCTGCGCTTCAGAGAGCAGGTTTTGATGACCGGCACGCAGCGCCCGGTCAGCCCACTGCGCCAGCAGCGTGGCCCAACTGTCCGGCAGCACATTGGCCTGGCTGTCGGGCACCGTGCTTTCAAACAGCTCGGCGGGCAGATCCTGAATCAGCACTTCCTGGCCTGCGGCCATCACCGTTAACCAGCGGCAGGTGTTTTCCAATTGACGCACGTTGCCCGGCCATGCGAGGCGCGTAAGCGCCGCTTCGGTTTCCGGATGCAGCAGTTTGGCTTCGACACCCAGCTCGCGGGCGGCGATTTGCAGGAAATGGCGCGCCAGACGGGGAATATCTTCCCGACGCTCGCGCAGCGGCGGCAGATGCACGCGGATCACGTTCAGACGGTGGAACAAGTCTTCACGGAACTTTCCTTCCTGAACCCGCTGCTCCAGGTTCTGGTGCGTCGCCGCGATAATACGCACATCCACTTTCACCGGCGCATAGCCGCCGACGCGGTAAAACTGACCGTCGGCCAGCACGCGCAGCAGGCGTGTCTGAACGTCCAGCGGCATATCGCCAATCTCATCGAGAAACAGCGTACCACCGTCGGCCTGCTCGAAGCGCCCCTGGCGAATGGTGTTCGCCCCGGTAAACGCGCCTTTCTCGTGGCCAAACAGTTCGGATTCAATCAGATCTTTGGGAATGGCCGCCATATTCAGCGCGATAAACGGCGCTTTGGCGCGCGGGCTATGGCGATGCAGTGCGTGGGCGACCAGCTCTTTCCCCGTCCCCGATTCGCCGTTGATCAGCACGCTGATGGACGAGCGCGACAGGCGGCCGATGATACGAAATACGTCCTGCATGGTTGGCGCTTCGCCGATGATATCGGTCGTCGGGCCGTTCACCTGAACGTTGCGCGGTTGCTGCTGTTCCTGATAGTGGCTGATGGCGCGTTCAACCAACGCCACAGCCTCGTCGATATCGAACGGTTTCGGCAGGTAATCAAATGCGCCCTGCTGATAGGCGCTCACCGCCGCGTCGAGATCCGAGTGGGCGGTCATGATGATGACCGGCAGCATCGGATGGCGCTGTTTGATTTGCTTGAGCAGCGCCAGACCGTCCATCCCCGGCATACGGATATCCGACAGCAGTACGTCCGGTGTTTTGCTCGCCAGCGCATCGAGAACCGCGTTACCGTTTTCAAAGGTTGTACAGCTTAAGCCGGCACCGGCGAGGGCGCGCTCAAGCACCCAGCGAATGGAGCTGTCGTCATCAACGATCCAGGCTATCCCTCGTTGCATACATTAACCCTCTATTTCCGAATGGGCAGGTAAACCGAAAACTCGGTATGACCCGGCCAACTGGTAAATTCAATTTTGCCGGAGTGTTGATCGATCAAGCTGCGGGCGATAGACAGCCCCAGCCCGGTGCCGCCTTCGCGTCCGCTGACCATCGGGTAAAACAGCGTATCCTGGAGATGCGGCGGAATACCCGGCCCGTTGTCTTCAACGTCGATACGTGCGGCAAGGCGGTAACGCACGCCGTGCAGCGTAAGCTGGAAGGCGGTACGGGTACGCAGGATGATTTCGCCGCCGTCGGGGCCAAGCGCCTGCAGCGCGTTACGCACGATGTTCAGCAGCACCTGCTCAATCTGATCCGGGTCGTGGGGCAGCTCCGGCAGGCTGGGGTCGTAATCCCGCACCAGGGTGACGTTGGCCGGCAGCTCCATGGAGACCAGTTTGACCACCCGTTCCGCCACTTTGTGAATACTTTCGCTGACGTGCATACCCGGATGCTGCGGGCCGAGAAGTCGGTCGACCAGGTTGCGCAGGCGGTCTGCCTGCTCAATGATCACGTTGGTGTATTCCATCAGCGACGGGTCGGGCAGGGCTTTGCTCAGCAACTGCGCCGCGCCGCGAAGGCCGCCAAGGGGATTTTTAATTTCGTGCGCCAGACCGCGTACCAGATCGCGCGCTGCGACCTGCTGGGCGTGCTGAAGCTGCTCCTGACTCAGGCGACGCTGATTATCCATCGGCGCCATTTCAAGCAGGATCAGGCCGTCAGGCAGGCGCTGTGCGGTAACGGAAAGAATGTGCGAGCGACCATCGATAACCAGCGTGACTTCGTTATCGGTGAAGCCCTGACCGGCGCTCAGGCTTTCATGCATCAGGCCAATATTCAGCGAGAAGTAGCTCAGCAGCTCAGGTAACGGGGAACCGAAGAGTTTCCGCGAGCTTTGCGCCAGCAGCTGCTGGGCGGCCGGGTTGGCGTAATGCACCGCCAGGTCGTCATCAACCAGTAAGATGCTGTTGATTAACGCGTTAAGGATCTGCCCAGCATCGGGCAGCACGCCTGTTGCCATAAAGCAGCCCTCCGGAATGGTATGCACTAATTTAGTGCATTATAGCTTTTTACGAGGAAAAAGCGCGCGAGATCAGATTGTTGCTGGTGAAAAAAACCCATCCGAAGATGGGCTGAAAGTTTCCACGGCAACAAAAAACTCTCTGCATTTTTCCTGCCGCAGCCGGGCCGCGGCAGGAAATTCGCTGAGCATTACTACGTAAACTTAAACGCTGTCGTTAAACGCTATAGTACAGCTCAAACTCTACCGGGTGCGGCGTCATACGTACGCGGTCGTTTTCTTCGACACGCAGGGCGATGTAGGCATCGATCGCTTCATCAGTAAATACGCCGCCTGCTTTCAGGAATTCGCGGTCCAGATCCAGCTCGTGGAGCGCTTCTTCCAGAGAACCTGCAACCTGCGGGATTTCTTTCGCTTCTTCCGGCGGCAGGTCGTACAGGTTTTTGTCCATGGCTTCGCCTGGGTGGATCTTGTTCTTGATACCGTCGAGGCCCGCCATCAGCAGCGCGGCAAAGCACAGGTACGGGTTAGCCGCCGGGTCCGGGAAGCGTACTTCGATACGGCGCGCTTTCGGGCTTGCAACCACCGGAATACGGATGGAGGCAGAACGGTTACGGGCAGAGTAAGCCAGCATGACCGGCGCTTCGTAACCCGGGACCAGACGCTTGTAGGAGTTGGTGGTCGGGTTTGCCAGGGCGTTGATGGCTTTCGCGTGTTTGATTACGCCGCCGATGTAGTACAGCGCCATTTCAGACAGACCCGCGTATTTGTCGCCGGAGAACAGGTTGGCGCCATTCTTGGCCAGAGACATGTGGCAGTGCATACCGGAGCCGTTGTCGCCAAACATCGGTTTCGGCATGAAGGTTGCGGTTTTGCCGAAGCGGTGTGCAACGTTGTGAACCACATATTTGTAGATCTGAATTTCGTCAGCTTTCTTGGTCATGGTGTTGAAGCGGGTAGCCACTTCGTTCTGACCTGCCGTTGCCACTTCGTGGTGGTGAGCTTCAACAACCAGGCCCATCTCTTCCATGACCAGACACATGGTAGAGCGCAGATCCTGAGCGGAGTCTACCGGCGGAACCGGGAAGTAACCGCCTTTCACTGCCGGACGGTGACCTTTGTTACCACCTTCGTATTTGGTGGAGGTGTTCCATGCGCCTTCGATATCGTCGATAGCCACATGAGAACCGGAGATGGAGCTGCCGAAGCGAACGTCGTCAAACAGGAAGAATTCCGGCTCTGGCCCGAACAGCACGGTGTCCGCGATGCCGGTTGCGCGCAGGTACTCTTCAGCGCGTTTAGCGATGGAGCGCGGGTCACGGTCATAGCCCTGCAGCGTGCCGGGTTCCAGGATATCGCAACGGATGATCAGGGTCGGTTCTTCGAAGAACGGATCCAGCACCGCTGTTGTCGGGTCCGGCATCAGAACCATGTCGGACTCGTTGATACCTTTCCAGCCGCCAATCGAGGAGCCGTCAAACATTTTGCCTTCTTCAAAGAATTCGGCATTTACCTGATGAGCAGGGATAGTGACGTGCTGTTCTTTACCTTTAGTATCGGTGAAGCGCAGATCGACAAACTTCACTTCATGCTCGTTCAGCATCGTCAAAACGTGTTCAGCGGACATACTTAAACTCTCCGAATTGGTCATTGTCGTCGTGGTAACGAAAACATCTTGCTACGTAAAAGTGGCGTTGTTGCCCTGAAAAAGATAAAGCGAAATCTGTGCCAACTTTTAAATTCACCTAAAAAGGCGTTATCATGCGCGCCATAGTGCAAAAGGTGTGCCCCATGATGGATATAATGCACCAAAACAGTGCTTCAATGTGAACATTGAGCACTGTTTTGGTGCAATTTGCGTTATGGCACTCTTTTTCTCTCCGTGAAAGCGATCACAGAGCAACTCTGCAAGACTTGTTTGCGGGGGATGTTTGTGATCCTGTTTTGTAGTGCGATTAATCCGTGTACAATAACGCGCTATTTCTAAATGCCTGAGGCAAAGTTGTGATCGAAAATCTGCGTAATATCGCCATCATCGCGCACGTAGACCATGGTAAAACGACCCTGGTTGACAAGCTGTTACAGCAATCCGGTACGTTCGATGCTCGTACTGAAGCACAAGAACGCGTGATGGACTCCAACGATTTGGAGAAAGAGCGTGGGATTACTATCCTCGCTAAGAACACCGCTATCAAATGGAATGACTACCGTATCAACATCGTTGATACCCCAGGGCATGCCGACTTCGGTGGTGAAGTTGAACGTGTAATGTCTATGGTCGATTCCGTGCTGCTGGTCGTTGACGCAATGGATGGCCCAATGCCGCAGACGCGCTTCGTGACCAAAAAAGCCTTTGCTCATGGCCTGAAGCCAATTGTTGTTATCAACAAAGTTGACCGTCCTGGCGCGCGTCCTGACTGGGTTGTCGACCAGGTATTCGACCTGTTCGTTAACCTCGACGCGACCGACGAGCAGCTGGACTTCCCAATCGTTTACGCGTCGGCGCTGAACGGTATCGCCGGTCTGGATCACGAAGACATGGCGGAAGACATGACTCCGCTGTATCAGGCGATCGTCGATCGCGTACCGGCACCGAGCGTTGACCTGGACGGCCCGTTCCAGATGCAAATCTCCCAGCTGGACTACAACAACTACGTTGGCGTTATCGGCATCGGCCGCATCAAGCGCGGT
>Ga0213878_10000254_pt1 | contig 21006 bp, 16 predicted proteins | sample VelepicoBEBS_R02_FD_161053 | JGI IMG/M metagenome (GOLD analysis project Ga0213878, IMG submission 161053) | Vellozia epidendroides bulk soil microbial communities from rupestrian grasslands, the National Park of Serra do Cipo, Brazil - BS_R02 | ecosystem: Environmental > Terrestrial > Soil >... | reverse complement strand
GGATTCTGCTGCCGGAGCCTGCATCGCTCACAAATCTCTGAAGATTTGTGAGCGATGCAGGCTGGTGCGGGTCGATTTGTCTTCGCTTTCAACGAATACGCGTTCAGACTGTCTGACTGAAAGACTTCGCTATGGCATCGCGCCATTCTAAACTGAAAATAGGGATTGTTGGCGCCGGAGCCGTCGTCAAGACCCGGCATCTGCCGGCACTGGGGAAAATTCCCGACGTCGAGGTCGTCGCGATTTGCAACTCCTCGTACGAGAGCTCTGAGAAGTGTTGCACAGAATATGCTCCGGAGGCAACGCCCTACGGAAACTGGGCTGAACTCGTCTCCCTCCCGGATATCGACATCGTGTGGATTGGCACTCCACCGTATCTACATTCCACGGTCGCGCTCTCCGCGCTTGAAGCCGGCAAACATGTGTTTACCCAAGCGCGCATGGCGATGAATCTTTCTGAGGCGGAGGAAATGTTTGCGGCCGCCCAGCGCAATCCGCATCTTGTGACCATGGTATGCCCGCCTCCACACGGTCTTCGAGGCAGCCTTTTCATGCAAAAGTTGCTGGCCGAGGATTTTCTCGGACATCCCCACCATCTTCGGCTGCAGAGCCTCTCCGGGGCATACATTAATCCGGACGCTCCTCCGCACTGGAGACAGCGCGATGAGCTATCGGGAATAAATGTCCTGACACTCGGGATCTACGCCGAGGTCGTGCAACGATGGTTTGGTCCGATTACGCATGTCTTTGCGCATCAAAAGATGATCAACCCGGTTCGCTACGGTTACGAAATCAGAATCCCGGACATGGTCACCGTTCTTTGCAAGTTCGAAAGTGGGATGGAAGGGGTCATGGAGTTTAGCGGCGTGGCACTTTTCGAGACCTCAGATCGCCTGCAGGTGTTCGGAAACCAGGGGATGCTATCATACGACTTCAGCACGGATCGAATCATTGGAGGCCGGCTCGAAGAAAAAGACGCAAGCGAAATCGATATCCCACCTGAACTAGAACAGCGTTGGCGTGTTGAAGAAGACTTCATCGCTGCAGTTCGATCCCCCGCCAGCATTCAGCCGCAACCCAGTTTCGCGGTCGGAGTTCAGTACATGCGCGTGGTCCAAGCCGTTGCAGACTCAGTCGCGCTGGGGAGCGAGGTGCAGATCGCAGTGTGATGGGGAGTTTAGAGTTCGGAGTTCGGGGTTCGGGGTTCCGAGTTCGGGGTCGGCCCAAAAAGGGCCGGCAAAAAAAACGAAGCTCCACCTATTGAACTCCGAACGTTTGCGCTCGAACCCCGAACTCCAAACTCCAAACCTTCAACTCAAATCCACTGCGGCGGGAACCATAATTGCATCGCGCATGCCGTGGACGATCTTTTTGTCGGCCGGGGCGATCGTAGCTAGTGCTCCGCCGAGGCGAACTTTCTTCTCGGACAGAACAAAGTAATAAGGGCACAACCGAACGCGACCGATCATGGTTTCAATCGATCCGGTAGCGGCGTTGAAAAACGGCTGTTTAACAAGTCGACCTTTAAAAAACTTTTGCAGAATAAACGGACCCTCGGAGAACGAGGCGATCGCTTGATCAATGCGATCCGACCATTCCCTTTGAGGAACATCCTGTCCGACAAATACTCCGCGACTGCCCCAAGCCAACTCCGAAAACCCGCTCACTTTTAATACATATTCCCGCTCTCTTTGACTGAACTTCTTCAGCTCGCGCCAGTCTTGAATCTCAAGTCCGGGAATCACCGCGTGATGCGGCACCGGGCCCGGATCGATCACCCAGGTCTGCGGAATCAGTGACCGAAGCTTCGACCAATGACTCGCCCGTAATTCGCGTCGCCAGAATTTTTGCAGCGGCTTTGACCAGAAAAGACCGAACCAGAGTTTCTCCTCCAGATAGGGTTTGAGAGGTGGAGTGATTCTGAACGCGCCTGAATCAGCGGCTTCGAGCAGAGAATCCCGGGACGGCAGATTTGGCAGATCAAACATTTCGAAGAATCGATAGACCGGATCCAGGGATCGAAAATTCCACGTTTCCGCCTGCGCGAGGCTCCAACCTGCGCCGTATCTTGCAGTCAATTGATCGCACAGCCACTCCATCTCGGGGCGGTATGTTTCGGATTCATTCGAGACGGCGATCACCCCTCGGGGAAGAATGGCTCGAAATCCTTCGATCATCCCATCTCCGCCCCCAAGGACATCAAAGCCGAGTTCGCGGTAAGTTTGATTCAACCACCCCGTGAGCCCGATGCCGCCGGGGACAGAGTCGAGTTCCGAAATCGCGTAGCCACCATCGGTCAAAATTATGTCGGGCCGGATCACTCGCGGAATTTCGTAGCGAAACTTCCGGGCAAGCTCCACCAATCGGGCGGGTTTCCCTGCATCCAGATAGTGGGAAATCCAGGGCGGTCCCTTGCCTTTTACGCTCAGGTGGTAAAGCAGATTCGATGCCCTGACGAACTTTAACAGCCAATGACCCAGCCGTTCGAGTTCTTCAGCGAACTCCGCCTTGATCAAAAAAGGTTGCGGTGAGATCAGCCATTCTTTCTGCGCGAACAAACCCTTTTCTGGAAACCGTTCCCGCACGCGCTGGATGCGCTCTAGGGCGACTGAATCATCCATTTTCTGAGCTAGGCCAGCAGCTTAAGCGCACGGCGAACCAGTTCTTCCATGTTGATATCCTCGTTTTTGGCTTCGGCGACGATCTCGCGAACGGCCTTCTGCGCTTCGACCTGTTTGAAGCCCAAAGACAGGAGCGCCAGGACTGCGTCAGTCATTTTCGCTTGTTGATCACCTCGACTGGAAGCAGCCGGCTCCCATGCTGCGGCCACCCCAACCTTGTCCTTCAATTCCAGGATTATTCGCTCGGCAGTTTTCTTGCCGATACCGCTGACCTTCGCCATGGCGGTGACGTCGCCGTTAACCACAGCCGTCTTAAACTGTCCGATACTCATGCCGCTAAGTACAGCCAAGGCAATCTTTGGACCTACTCCCGTGACATGTTGAATGAGGAGGCGAAATAGATCCCGTTCCGCGCCGGTCACAAAGCCGAAAAGTAAATGCGCGTCTTCACGAACCACCAAATGAGTCAATAATTTTACTCGCGCTCCCACCACCGGGAGATGATCAAAGCTTGAGAGTGGAATCTGAACAAGGTATCCAACGCCCTGGACGGAGATGACCACCTGCGTAGGGAGCGCCTCAACAAGTTCGCCGTCTAGAAAGGATATCATGATGCTGAATAGAAGTACGCGTAGGAAAATAAACTGCAAATCCTACCACCGAATACTGGCGCTCTTGGTGTTGCTGGTCGGACTGCCGCTTTCAACGAACGCCGATCAATTTTGTTTGATTTTGGATCCCTATTTTTACCGATCACCCATCAGAGTACCTTTGCAGGGAACAACGCAAACCGTCCTGGCCTACTATCGGATCTTGGACGCCGAAACTCTGGCGCCCGCAAAACTGCAGGAACTGACCGCAGAAGCGCAATCCGCGGTGGCACAGGAAAATCTCGGCCGCGCTCGACGACTTCTCGCGGTGATCAGGCCGGAAATCATCAGAGACTCAAACGGAGTGATCACTGCGCTCCGCGTCCAGAGCTCGGACCCCACACTCTCGGCCATTCTCCTCTTGCCGGAGTTGGGCAATCGATTTGCCAACCTGCTCGGACCGGATTGTTACTTTGCGGTCCCAAACCGGCGAACGATATTCTTCCTACCCCGGCTGGCCACCGACATCCAGTCTTTCGCTCCCTTAGTACATAGCCTGTATCACAACGATCCATGGCCAATATCCACTGAGATCTTTGAGATCGTCGATGGAAAGTTGCGTGCACACGGGCAGTTTAACGATGATTTTTGATTCTTCGCTCGCGCTCGAACACGAATCACAAGGCCAAACGCACTATGCTGATCACGCGCGGGCCACAGCCCGAATCTTTAGCAAAATTTCCGTCCCGCAAGAGCGAGACCCGCTTAGCCCGCAAATCCCTGACCAGGTTTTGCAGCCCCGTGTGGTTCGTTGCGGCTGCGATTTTATTGTCCGGATCCTGGTCGTCCGCCCAAAATTTGACCCTCACTAGCCCGGCAGCAATCAATTCGGTGCAGCCGAGGGCACCGATTGGTGAGGGATTTTTCACGAATCTGCCATTCAAAGCTTCGCTCTCAACCGACATCGGCTACGACGACAACGTGTTTACCAGTCACACCGATCGCCTTGGCAGCACCTACAATGACGTCAGTCTGGATGTAGGGTCACACATCGCTGGCCAACGGACCCGGTTGGACGGGGATCTTTTACTCGGGCTCACATACTATTGGAATCGGCCCGGCCAATCCGTGGACCCAAATATCGCGCTCAACCTGACTGCCTCGCACCGATTGACACCACGACTCGTGCTTAATCTGTCGACAAGTCTGACTTTCCAGGGTCAGCCGACTTTTGCTGTTGCCGGAGCCCCTACCCAAAATGTCGGTGACTATTTCTTCGGTTCGACCCAGCTCTCTCTCGGTTATGAATGGACGCACCGGTTTTCTACCGTCACCTCCTACAACTTAAGTGCCTACTTCTATGACAACAGCATCGAAGCCGCCCAGCAGAATCGACTCGAGCACCTGATAGGTCAGCAGCTTCGCTACATGCTTTACCCAACGGTCACAGCGGTGGGCGAATATCGCTTTGGGTACATCTCCTACGAAACGGCCAATACTGATTCTTACTCCCACTTCCTCCTCGCGGGCGCCGATTCTACACTGAGTCCGCGCCTTTCTTCCACGTTCCGCGGCGGCGTGGAATTGCGCACCAATCTGCAACCCGGCGGAAATCAAACAGCTTACCCCTATTTCGAGTCGACCCTGTTCTATGAGTATAGGCCGGGCCGATTCCTTCAATGGTACAATCGCCTCGGCCTCGAGCAGTCCGATATCGGAAGTACGCAAAATGGACAATATAAAGAGGTTTACCGGACCGGAATCCAAGTCGATCACAAATTAGGGCAAAAAGCAAAGATCAGTGCATCTGTTTATTACTCCTATAATCAATACCGGCAACCGACGTTTTCAGAGAATGCCATTGACGTCAACGCTACGGCCTCTTACCAGATCTATCGTTCACTTTCGCTTCAAGTAGGATATGTCTTCAGCCGTGTCTCTTCCAAGATCCCTTCCCAATCTTATTACCGTAACAGAATATCGCTGGGCGGGACGCTCGCATTCTGAGGATTTTTGAGCCACGGAGGCTACTTGAGAATGTCGGAGACCAAATCTAAGCTCAGGTTCAAATCGTCGATATAAACCCTTCCCAGACGCATGGAGAATCCACAAGACTCTAAGCTGCATTTTCTAGACTATTGGCGCGTCATCCGAGTCCGTTTGGGGCTGGTGATTCTCGTATTTCTGCTCGTCGTTATCGCGGCCGGGGTTACCACCTATCTACTGCCTCGGAAATACAGGTCTTTTGCCACGATCGAAGTAGAACCGGACATGACACCCGTCCGCATCTTTGAGGACGAGGCCCCGCGGCAGCAGACGGTCAATGACCCCAAATTCACTCAAACCCAATTCCAGATTATCATGCGGAAAGGGGTTCTTTATCCGGTCATCGACCGTTTGGATCTCCGCAAGAAATGGGGTTCGAACACCGAACCGCTCCCGAAGGAAGTGGCTAATGCCCGGTTGCTCGGGATGATGTCACTCCAGGAGGTCAGAAACACCAACCTCATCCAAATAGACGTTTATAGCACGGACCCCCAGGAAGCGGCGACACTGGCGAATACCATCGCCGACGTTTACATGGAGCAACGAATTGCGGAGCAGCAAGAACTCGTAGCCAGGGGCCTGGATCAGATGCGGGACGACGTGAAGAAACAGGAGGAGGCTGTCACCCAGGCTTACATAGAGGCTTCGCGTTTGCGCACCGCGGCTAACATCGTGGATCCAAACCCGGACAGCCTGGATAACTCGGGAAGAGTTGAAGACTCCAGCGTACTTTCGAATCAGGAGAAGGTGAACGAAATCAGATCCGAGGTGGCAACGCTGAAAAGCCGGTTTGCACAACTGGATCGACTTAAACCAGAGGACCTGATGCGGGCCGCCGGACAGCTCAGCCTGAATGATCCGATCATCGAGCAAAAATTGCCACTCTATCAGTCAGCCCAGGCCGACAAGGCCAGAATGCTCAATTCCGGTCTTGGCGTCAGTCATCCCGATGTAAAGGCGGTGCAGGCCCAGATTGAAACGATAGAAGGGCAGTTGCGAAAACAGATCGACAGCATTCGCAAAGGCCTCGCGACTCAGCTCGCGATAGCCGAGGACTCGTTGAAGGCCATGGAGTCGAATCTGACTGCCAGTCAGACCGAGCAGCAGACCAAGAAAACAGCCAGCGCTCAATACCTGGACGCGAAATATAAGTACATCCAGGAGCGCAGGCTCTTAGATGGTGCCAAGACCCGGCTGAACACGGAGTCGATGGAACGCACAATGCCGCGACAAGCAGCGTTTGTGCGGGACCCGGCGGAGCCGGCGCTCTTTCCAAGTAAACCGAACGTGGTGCTCAATATGGTTCTAGGCGTTGCGGCGGGCCTGGTACTCGGCATTTCGTTAGCGTTCTTTGTTGAATACCTCGACACGAGCGTAAAAACGATGGACGACGTCGAGAAATACCTGGACCTGCCTGTCCTGGCGGTCATACCGCAGCGTATCAAGATGCTGCCGGGCGCGGGCGATGATACCCCAGACGCCGAAGCGTATCGGATTCTAAAGACAAACGTCGATTTCAACCGGAAAAAGCTGAACGCCTCCACGCTCGGCGTTGTCAGCGGCGGGGCTCAGGAAGGCAAATCGACGACCGCCTGCAATCTTGCGACGAGCTGGGCAATGAGCGGTCAACGGATCCTGTTGGTGGACGCTGATATGCGTCGACCGTCGCAGCATCGCCTCTTCGGGATGGATAACCGTGTGGGCCTGGGGAATTTCTTGAAAGGGGAGGCCACCCTGGAAGAAGTGATTCACCCGACATCGGTCAAAAATCTTTCTCTCACGCCGGCGGGTTCAGCAGCCACCGATGTAGTCCGTCTTCTTCACTCCGAAACCATGCAGCAGCTGGTCGAAGTGACCCGGAAGCGTTTCGACGTCGTCATCTTCGATTCACCTCCAATCCTTGGTGTCAGCGACGCCTCCATCATTGCGAGCCTGGTTGATTGTTCGATCGTTGTGGTCCAACACCGCCGGTTCCCGCGATCAATGTTGCTGCGCGTTAAAAAGGCCATCCACAATGTCGGGGGCAACATCCTGGGCGTCGTCCTTAATAACGTGAATATTCGCCACGATCGAACGTACGAGTATTACACCAGTTACAGCAAATACTATTCAAAGCCGACAAAGCCGAAAAACGGCAAAAAGCAGCCTGCGAAGGTCGGCGTCAAAGCTGACGGTGGGAGCAACGACGATGAGTACTAGCTCCTGTTCTGAAATGCACCCGATTCGGCCCTATCACCGCGTCGCTCGTGGTCACGCCTCCCAAAGGCTCTTGATCTCATGTACCGTCTGGTTGCTGTGTTTTCTTTTTTTGACCCATGCGGCCCTCGCCGACGCGACGTTGCGCCAGGGCGACACCATCGATTTAAAGATTGGCGGGGTGCCAGCGACTGAAATCTCTTCGGTCAGTGGCCAATACACCATTGACGGTGAAGGTAACGTCAACCTTCCATATATCAATCGAGTAAAAATCGCCGGACTCGCTCCTGGAGCGGCCCAAGCTGTGATCGAGAGCATTTACAAGGCTCGCCAGATTTACACCAATCCGAACATCGTAATCACGATGCAGCCGCAGTCGCGGTTCGTAAATGTCGGCGGCGAAGTTAAATCTCCGCAACGCGTCCCTTTCACCCCAGACTTAACGGTGCTCTCGGCGATAAACGCGGCGGGTGGATTTTCGCCGTTCGCCAATGAGCGCAAGGTCAGATTACTACGCGGCCAGCAGGTCACGATAATCGATGTCAAAAAGATCCGTGCCAATCCGTCTCAAGACGTTCAATTAGAGCCGGGTGACCGCGTGGAAGTACCACAGTCGCTTTTTTAAACCTAGCTTCCAAAGTTGGGGGAATCGTGCTCGTGCTCGTCGTCGTGCTCGTGCTCGATTTGTGGGACTTCGGCGCCGAAAAGAGAGCCCGATCTTTCGGGAATTATTTTGTTCCATCGCTCTGACCGCGAAATATGCAAACTTCTCGAGCACGAGCACGACGACGAGCACGAGCACGATTCTCTCAACTTCGGAATCTAGGTTAAGCCGGTCTCTTCACCAATCCCTGACCAGATCCCAATTCTTAGCGAAATAGGAGATTCCCGACCAGAGGGTGAGCCCCACGGTGAGGCAGACGAGTGTCAAGCCTATGGCGTTGAGGGACATTCGAGTCACCGGGCTGAGCAGGTGACCGAAGTGATCGCTAATGGTGACGAGTATCAGGCAATAGAGAATCGTCGCAATCTGCCAGACCGTCTTATGTTTTCCCAAGCGCTCGGCTGGCAGCACCTTGCCGCGAGCAGCCGCGATCAAGCGAAGCCCTGTGATCAAAAATTCACGGCTCACGATCACAATCACTGCCCAGGCGGGAACGCTTCCAAGGGAGACAAGACAAATGAAAGCGGACATCGTCATGATTTTGTCCACCAGAGGATCCATCAATTTACCGAAATCTGTGATCAGCTTGAACTTTCGAGCGATGTATCCATCGGCATAGTCGGTGACGCTACCCGCGATAAACAACCCGAGGGCCAACAATTTCGCGCCGGGAAAATTGATGCTTAGGGCAACCACGAACGGCAACGTCAAAAACAGACGAAGCACCGTGAGTTGGTTCGGAAGATTCATGCGATCTGAGCGTCTGCGTAGACGGGGTGCTTCCAGATCGGAACAGCTTCTTTAAGCCGCTCGACAATCTGAGAGCTCCCCTCAAAGGCCACTCGACGGTGACGCGCGGTCACCCGCACAAACAATGAGGCTTCACCGGCTCGCACAAATCCAATGCGGTGATGGATGATCACCGACGCCAGCCGGTACCGTTCCCTGGCTTCTTCGCCAATCAGGGCAAGCTGGCGCTCCGCCATCGCCTCAAAGGCTTCGTATTCGATGCCGTCAATGATGCGATTGTCTTCGGTGGCTCGAACGACACCGAAAAAGTCGACCACTGCCCCTTCGGTCGGCGCAAAGTTCAGCCGCGCCGGCTCGAGAGGTTCTTTAGTTATTCTGATCTCACAAAACTCCATTGCCAACCATTTGAGATGTTAGATACTGCGAAACAGGTAGAGTCAACTTAACCTTCAGGTGCCAACTCATGAATCCATCAGATATCGGACTAATCGGCCTCGCTGTCATGGGCGAAAATCTTGTGCTCAACATGGAGAGCAAAGGCTTCTCAGTTTCGGTTTTTAATCGCACAACGGAGGTAACCCAGAAATTCGCGGCGAACCGTGCGTCCGGAAAACGGATATTGCCGACGCTATCCATCGAAGAGTTCGTTTCAAGCCTGGCGAAGCCGCGGAAGATGATGATTATGGTTAAGGCCGGCGCGGCGGTTGAAGCGGTAATCGACCAATTGCTCCCGCATGTGGAACGTGGCGACGTCATCATTGACGGTGGCAATTCGTTGTATACCGACACGCAGCGTCGCGAAGAGGCCCTGTCAGCTAAAGGCCTTAACTATTTGGGAATTGGAGTTTCGGGTGGCGAAGAAGGAGCGCTCAAGGGTCCCTCCCTAATGCCCGGCGGCACAAAGGAGGCTTGGCAAATTGTGGCGCCGATCTATCGAAAGATCGCTGCCCAGGTGGATGGGGAGCCTTGCTGCCGGTACATGGGCCGAGGAGGGGCCGGGCATTACGTCAAAATGGTGCATAACGGCATCGAGTACGGTGATATGCAGCTGATCTGCGAAGCCTATGCCATCCTGCGAGATGTGCTTGGTCTGAATACAGACGAGTTACACGATGTCTTCGATACCTGGAACCGGGGCGATCTGGACAGTTTCCTGATCGAAATCACGGCAAACATCTTCCGGAAAAAGGACCCCGAAACGGACAAGCCGCTGGTCGACGTTATTCTCGACAAGGCAGGTCAAAAAGGCACAGGTAAGTGGACATTGGAGTCTGCCATTGAACAAGGAGTGGTGGTATCGACTATTAACGCGGCTGTTGAAGCTCGCGTTCTTTCGTCCATGAAGGAGCAGCGCGTCCGGGCATCAAAACAGCTCCCGGCTCCGAATCCCTATCGGTTTGACGGCGATCGGCAGAAACTGGTCGATGCAGTTCGTGACGCGCTGTACGCTTCGAAGATTATCTCTTACGCACAGGGGTTCACCCTGTTTGCGGCTGCGAGCAAACACTTCAATTGGGATCTGAACTTCGGCGACATCGCTACCATTTGGCGCGGCGGTTGCATTATCCGTGCGAAATTTCTGAACCGGATCAAAGAAGCATTTGATCGGAGCCCGCAGCTCGAGAATCTGATGCTCGATCCTTTCTTTAGTTCAATCCTCGAGGGGAGCCAGGCGAACTGGCGATTTGCGTTAGCGCTCGCAACCCAGGCGGGCGTGGCCGTCCCTGCATTCGGCGCGTCTCTGGCTTATTTTGACAGCTACCGCCAGGAGCGCTTACCGGCGAACCTGCTCCAGGCGCAACGCGACTATTTCGGCGCCCACACCTACGAACGAATCGACAAGCCAGGAGTCTTCCACACAGAGTGGCTGGAGTAGAGCAGGTCAAGTTTTGGGTTTTTGAGCTTTGGGTTTTGCGTACCCGGCGCTCCACTCAAAACGCAAAACCCAAAACGCAAAACTCATGAACTTGATCGACGGTAAAGCGGTTGCGGAGCGGATCAACGAGGAAACTCGTCAGAAGGTCGAGCGCTTAACTCAGCACGGGATCACGCCAGGATTGGCGGTCGTGCTCGTGGGCGACGATCCTGCGTCGATGGCTTACGTCCGGAACAAAGACAGGACTTCGCAACAGCTCGGATTTTTTTCCCGCAAGATCGAGCTCCCGAAAGAGACGTCGCAATTCGATCTGTTGGAGATCGTCCGCGGATTGAATTCAGATGCGAGGATTCACGGTATTCTGGTGCAGTCCCCTCCTCCCCCACACATTGACGAAAAAGAGATTGTGTTCGCGATTGATCCGGCGAAAGACGTCGACGGTCTCCACCCGGTGAATGTCGGGAAGTTGGCGATGGGTGATCCGACTGCGCTCGTTTCGTGTACGCCCCTGGGTTGCCAACGTCTCCTGGTCGAAAATGGCATCGAGACGTCGGGTGCACACGTTGTGATCGTCGGGCGCAGCATGCTGGTCGGAAAACCACTCGGTCTCCTCCTCCTGCGGAAGGGAAAAGGAGGGGATGCCACCGTCACACTAGCTCACTCCCGAAGTCGAAACCTGGCGGACATTACTCGAGCCGCTGACATTCTGGTGGCGGCGATCGGCAAGGCGGAATTTGTGCGCGCTGAACACGTGAAGGAAGGGGTGGTCGTCATCGATGTCGGAATCAATCGCGTGGAAGATCCCTTAAAGCCGAAGGGATATCGGATCGTCGGAGACGTAGCCTTTGAGGAGGTCGCTCCAAAGGCGAAGGCCATCTCCCCGGTACCCGGCGGTGTCGGGCCGATGACGGTCGCTATGCTGATGGCCAACACAGTAACCGCCTGCCAGATTCAGACAGGATATTTTGTGTAACCATGCACTCGTTTCACTATCAGCGGGGCAAGCTGACCTGCGAATCCTATCCCCTCGACAAAGCTGCTGAGCGGTATGGAACGCCCCTTTACGTCTACAGTTCCCAAACGATTGTAGACCATTACAAGCGGCTCGACCAAGCGTTGCACGAGCTGCATCATGAGATCTGTTACGCGGTCAAGGCCAACTCCAACCTTGCCGTCATTCGTTTGCTGGCGGAGCAGGGTGCCGGCTTTGACATTGTTTCGGGCGGCGAGCTTTATCGCACCATCAAGGCCGGGGGAAACCCGGCAAAGTGCACTTTCGCCGGGGTCGGCAAAAGCCGGGAGGAGATCGAATACGCCTTGCGATGCGAGGTGCTCAGTTTCAATGTCGAATCGGAACAGGAATTGAGCGCCATTAACGAGATCGCCAAGTCGTTGAATAAGCGCGCACCGATTGCCATCCGCGTCAATCCGGACGTCTCGGCAAATACCCATAAATACATCAGTACGGGCAAAACGGAGAACAAATTCGGGATTGCTATCGATCGCGTACCGGAAGTCTACCAGCGTGCGAAAACGTTCACGAACATCAAGATTCGAGGCGTACAAATGCACATCGGGTCGCAGATAACCGAAAGCAGACCCTTCGTTCAGGCCATCGAAAAGATGCTGCCGCTGGTCCATAAATTGAAATCCGATTCCGGTATCGAGTTTTTCAGCATCGGCGGAGGAATTGGCATCGTCTACCGTGGCTCGTTGGAGAGTGGAGACGAGGTCTGGTGGAAGCAGGACGAACCCAAACATGCATTAACGATCCAGGAATATGCCAGCGCGACTGTCCCGTTGCTGAAGGGTCTCCCGATACGCGTCTTGCTGGAGCCGGGAAGGTTTCTCGTCGGCAACGCGGGAGTCCTTTTAACCCGGGTTCTTTACGTTAAAAGAACGCCGGCCAAGACTTTTGTAATCGTGGACGCCGGCATGAATGACCTGATCCGTCCCGCCCTGTATCAAGGTTTTCACGAAGTTGTACCTGTCCGGGAATCCAAGGATCGACCTTTGACAAAAGTCGACGTGGTGGGTCCGGTTTGTGAAAGCGGCGATTTCTTCGCGCTTGATCGCGAGCTGACCGAAGTCGAGCCCGGCGAAGTTCTAGCCCTCATGAGCGCCGGCGCCTACGGATTCACCATGGCGTCGAATTACAATTCCAGACCGCTTCCAGCCGAGTTACTGATTTCCGGTACGGAGGCGAAGATTGTCCGGCGCAGACAGAGTTACGCCGACTTGATCAGCATGGAGATTGCGGACGTGTAGACGGGTCACGGAGAAAGGCAAAAGGACACGGAGAGAAATTTTACCACAGAGACACGGGCTCACCGAGACAGCACCAAAATTTAAGTCGTTCTCATCTCTGCGTTCTCTGTGCCTCTGTGGTAAATTTTTCCCTCCGTGTCCTTCTTCCCCTCCGCGCCCTGCCCCGGTTCGTAGTTCAGATACGGCCCGAGCCAGCGTTCGATTTCTTCGAGCGGCAACCGCTTCCGCTGCTGATAGTCCAGCACCTGATCGCGGGCAATCTTTCCAACGCCAAAATATTTTGCATCCGGATGAGCGAAATAGAGTCCACTGACCGACGCGCCAGGCCACATCGCGAAACTCTCGGTCAGCCGGATCCCGGCGTTCTTCTCAGCCGCCAGCAGATCGAATAGAATCCGTTTTTCCGTGTGGTCCGGACAGGCAGGGTATCCTGCGGCCGGCCGGATGCCTCGATAAGCTTCGCGAATGAGTTCTTCTTTCGAGAGATGCTCCTGTTTCCCATACCCCCACTCGGCGCGCACTCGCTCATGAAGAAATTCTGCGAACGCTTCGGCAAGTCGATCAGCAAGCGCCTTCGCCATGATAGCATTGTAATCGTCATGGTCGGCCTCGAACTGTTTCGCCAGCTCGTCCGCACCATGACCGCCGGTTACGGCAAAAGCTCCCAAATAATCGGACCGCCCTAAATCCCGCGGAGCGATATAGTCGGCCAGCGAGTGGTTATGCTGCTTGGCTGGCTTGTCCATCTGCTGACGTAACATGTGAAAAGTCGCCAGCACCTCGGTGCGCGCCTCATCACTGTATAATTCAATATCGTCTCCGACGCTGTTCGCCGGCCAGAATCCGTAGACTCCCCTCGCCGTGATCAGCTTCCCGTTCACGATGTCCTGCAGCAGCTTTTGTGCGTCCTCGAAAAGTTGTCGAGCCTGCTCCCCCACGTCTGGGTCATTAAAAATATTCGGGAACCGTCCTCTCAATTCCCAGGTGTGGAAAAATGGCGACCAATCAATGTACGGGACCAATTCATCGAGCGCCTGGTTTGAGATCGTCCGGCGGCCGATGAATTCCGGCACGTCGATCCGGGCGGCTGTCCAATCAATCGGGGTCCTGCGTTCCCGAGCTTGTTCTATCGAGATTAGTTTCTTTTCCGCACTTCGGTTTGCGTAATCTTCACGCAAACGCTGCTGATCGCCGAGATTCTTTCCGACAAAGCTCGATTTGAGTTCGTCGCTAATCAGCGCGCTGACCACTCCGGCCGCGCGAGAGGCATCAAGCACATGAACTGTGGGCCCGTGGTAGTTCGGCGCTATCTTCACCGCTGTATGCGCCCGGCTCGTCGTCGCACCTCCGATCAGTAACGGCAGATCAAATTCGAGCCGCTCCATTTCACGGGCGACGTGGACCATTTCATCGAGCGATGGAGTAATGAGCCCGCTGAGTCCGATTATATCGACTGCCTCACTCCTGGCCGCCTGCAGAATCTTTTCTGCAGGGACCATCACGCCAAGATCGATGACTTCGAAATTATTACAGCCAAGCACAACCGAAACGATATTTTTCCCGATGTCGTGCACGTCACCTTTTACGGTGGCCATCAGCACTTTGGCTTGCGCCCGCCCGTTTGGCCGGCTCGCCCGTTCCGCTTCCATAAACGGAGTCAGGTACGCCACCGATTTTTTCATCACGCGCGCACTCTTGACGACCTGGGGCAAAAACATCTTTCCTGCACCAAACAAATCCCCGACCACACTCATTCCGGACATGAGAGGACCTTCGATTACCGCAATGGGCTGACCGTATTTCTGCCGCGCTTCCTCAGTGTCTTGCTCGATGTATTCGACGATCCCCTTGATGAGCGCATGCGACAGTCGTTCCTCGACCGAAGCGGCTCTCCAGGCCTCGTCTTTAATTTGAACTTTTTCCGAGGATTTTACCGTCTCCGCAAAAGCCACAAGCCGTTCCGTTGCGTCTGGACGGCGATTCAGAAGCACGTCTTCCACCAGCTCCAACAGATCCTTGGGGATCTCTTCGTAGACCGCTAGCTGGCCGGCATTGACTATACCCATATCCAGACCTGCCTCGATCGCATGGTACAGAAAGGCGGCATGCATCGCCTCTCGCACAACGTTATTGCCGCGGAATGAAAATGAGATATTGCTAACCCCACCGCTTACCCGGACATATGGCAAGTTCTCCTTGATCCAACGCGTGGCCACTATGAAATCTACAGCGTAATTATTGTGTTCCTCCATGCCGGTTGCGACCGTCAGGATATTCGGATCGAAGACAATGTCTTCCGGAGGAAACCCAACTTCCTGGGTCAAAATGCGGTAGGCCCTGGAACAGATCTCTTTTCTTCGGCCAATACTATCCGCCTGGCCTTGTTCATCGAATGCCATGACCACAACGGCGGCACCGTACCGGCGAATCAGGCGGGCCTGTTGTTTGAACTTTTCCTCGCCCTCTTTCAGGCTGATGGAGTTCACGATACCTTTTCCCTGAACACACTGCAGGCCGGCCTCCAGCACGCTCCATCGGGAACTGTCAATCATGATCGGCACCCGTGCGATGTCCGGTTCCGCAGCAATCAAGTTGAGAAACTTCACCATCGCCGCCTCGGAATCGATCATCCCCTCATCCATGTTGACGTCGATCAAGTTCGCTCCACCTTCGACTTGCTGACGAGCGACCGCCAACGCACCGTCGAAATCACCGGCCAAAATTAACTTCGCAAATCTGGGTGAGCCGGTGATGTTTGTTCGTTCGCCAATCATACTGAAACCCTGCCCGATCGTGTAGGGCTCAAGACCGCTCAACCGGGTCGCGCGCGGCAGATCTGGTAAACGGCGTGGGGGCAGATCTTTTACCAGCCTGGCAAGCGCGGCAATGTGGTCCGGGGTCGTACCGCAGCAGCCGCCAACAATGTTTAACCACCCAAGCTCAGCCCACTCCCGAAGCTGCGGTGCCAGGCTATCCGGCGTCTCGGGAAAACCGGTGGGCGACAGGGGATCTGGCAAGCCGGCGTTGGGATAGCAAGAGACATAGATCGGAGCAATCTGGGCCAGTTCCTCGATATACGGCCGGAGTTCTTTCGGACCGAGGGCGCAATTGAGCCCGACGCTGAGAAGGGGTGCGTGAGAGATCGAGATCCAGAAGGCCTCCGTTGTCTGTCCCGTCAGCGTACGTCCACTGGCGTCTGTGATCGTTCCGGACGCCATCACCGGGAGACGATATCCCAACCGCTCGAAATGCTCCTCGATCGCGAACAAGGCCGCTTTCAGATTCAGGGTGTCGAACGTCGTCTCCACCAGCAGCAAATCGACCCCACCTTCTATGAGAGCGGCGACTTGTTGCTGGTAAGCATTTTTGACCTGCGTCCAATTGACCTCCCGTTTTCCGGGATCATTCACATCGCGCGAAATCGAAAGTGTTCTGTTTAGGGGTCCGACCGACCCGGCGACATACCGTTTCCGGGTTGGATCGTGCGCCATCACTTGTTCGACCGCTTTCCTGGCAAGCTGCGCGGCTACGCGGTTGATCTCGGGAACATACTGCTCCAGACCGAAATCTTCTTGCGATATCACCGTCGCATTAAAGGTGTTCGTCTCGATGATATCCGCGCCGGCTTCAAGGTATTGCCGGTGAATCTCTACGATGACCTCGGGCCGCGTGAGGCAGAGGATATCGTTGTTGTTCTTCAGGCTCCTGGGATGGTTAGCCAATAATGCGCCGCGATAATCATCCTCTTCGAGTTTAAACTGCTGGACCATAGTCCCCATTGCCCCGTCCAGGATGAGAATCCGCTGATTCAGGGCTTGCACGATATCGAAAGAGGCGGCTTTTTGGACTTGGCTAAGCATAGGGATCGGGCAAAAAGCGTAGCACTACAGAGCGAGCGTCGCAAATGATATATTTATCCATCAAGATGGATTGATGGATTAGGCACGTGACCTCCCCCATCGGACCCATGGGACCTATTAGGCCTATTAGACCTATGGGACCCCGGGCCGCCACCTACGCAAGGACATCCGCAGCAACCGCCAGCACGAAAACCAGGCTCACAAATGCATTACTCTCAAAGAACGCTTTGTTGATCCCGGCAAGATCAAGCGTTGACGCCGCGCGATGTTCGTAGATCAAAGCGCCCAAAACCAAGACCAGCGCCGCATAGTAAATGGCGCCAAGACCGCTTGCCAGGCCGAACAAGATCAAGCAAACGAATAAGATGCCGTGCATGATCTGAGCCAATCGCAGGCTTCCCGGGATGCCATACTTAACAACCATCGATCCCAATCCCTTGCGCTTGTCAAAGTCGTAATCCTGGATCGCGTAGATCAGATCAAACCCGATCAACCAGAAGATCACCCCTAGAGCTAAAACCAGCGGAGGAACGGCAAACTGTCCTTTGACCGCCAGCCAGGCGCCGACCGGTGAAATCGCCAAAGCTAACCCAAGGAAAAATTGTGTAAACGACGTGAACCGCTTAGTCAGCGAGTAGAAGAAAACAATGGCCAATGCCACCGGTGACAGCAAGAAACAGAGCGGATTGATCAACAAACTGACCAGAACAAATCCAGCGGAGGGCGCCAACACCAGGGACCACGCTACTCGCTTGGAGACCAGCTTATGCCTCCCGGCGGTGCGCGGGTTTTCCTTGTCAATCTCCCAGTCTGCAACCCGGTTAAACGCCATGGCCGCAGTCCGCGCGAACACCATTGCGAGAAGGATCAGCAAAACGATCCTGGCGCTCGGCATACCTCGGGCCGCTACGATCATCGATCCTGCAGCAAATGGCAGCGCGAAGATCGTATGAGAAAACCGAATGAATTTCAGAATTCGCTGGAGATAGCCGAACACGCCTTACAAAAATCAATCGTTGCCATTGCAAACACCGGCCTTATTTCGAGACTTCCTCGCTCGGCGAACGCTGCTCTTTGGATGGAACAGCGGGCCTGAAAGGACCGTAAATCAGCCGGGCACCCCGCGCATACGTGAAATATGCCCAGATCCACTGAATGAAAACCTGAATCCGGTTTCGAAGCCCTACCAGAAATACCAGGTGCACTGAAAGCCAACTGAGCCAGGCCACAAATCCCCCGAACCGGATAAAGTTCAGATCCGCGACCGCTTTGTTTCGACCGATGGTCGCCATGTTCCCTTTGTTCAGGTATTTGAATCGCTTCGAAGGCCTGCTCTGAGCCAGTTCCAGGATATTCTGCGCGGCGTGTGTCCCCATTTGCATGGCAACCTGTGCAACACCCGGAAGTGGTTGGCCGGTCTGATAAGAAAAGTTCGTGATGTCCCCTACTGCAAAGATTTGCGGATGGCCTGGGACACTCAGGTCCTGACTCACCAGTATGCGGCCTTGCCGATCGGTTTCACCGCCCAATTGTTTGGCTAAAGGGGAAGCCGAGTTCCCGGCGGCCCAGATCACCGTTCGCGCAGAAATAAACTCGTTCTCGAGCTGAACTCCTTCGCCGGTAACGCTTAGCACCTTGGTTCCGACCCTCACCTCCACTTCCATTTGTTTGAGTTGCTTTTGTGCCGACTTCGAAAGGCCAGGTGTGAAACTTGGTAACACCCTCGGAGCCGCATCCAACAATATAATGCGTGCATGTCCCGTTCGGATCCGCCGAAAATCATCCACGAGAGTCCGTTTCGCCAGTTCCGAAATTGCGCCGGCCATCTCTACGCCGGTTGGACCGGCGCCAACCACCACAAAGGTTAAGGCAGCCTGGAGCGATTCCGCGTCGGCGGCGGTTTCGGCCGTCTCGAAGGCACCCAAGATCCGGCGACGCAATTCAAGAGCATCCGACAAGCTTTTAAGTCCGGGTGCGAAGGTTTCCCAGTCATCGCGGCCAAAATAGGAATGTCGGGCGCCGGTGGCGACAATTAGAAAATCATATTGATATTCGCCCGTCGCTGTCCGCACAACGTTCGCGACTGGATCGATCCCCTCCACCGCGGCCATGACGACTGAAATATTCTGTGCCTCCTTTAAAATATGCCGAATCGGCTGGGCAATGTCGCCCGGAGACAGCCCTGCCGTAGCGACTTGATACAGGAGCGGTTGAAAGAGGTGATGGTTGGTCCGGTCGATCAAGATCACCTCGACAGCTTGATTGGCTAATGCTTTGGCGGCATACAAACCGCCAAAACCGCCCCCAATGATGATGACTTTAGGTTTGGCGCCGCTAGTTTGCGTAACAGTCTCCATCTTTTCGGTGCTCGCTAGTCTGTCACAAGGTAATCGAAACTGCAGCTTTTCGCCTGTCTGTTGATTTGCTTCGCACAATCGTATTTCGAATTTGCCCGGTAGGGCGAGCCGCTTGCCGGCTCCCGAACATAGTAACATGGGCGTCCCGCCCATGATCTTCGCCCATGCCATAGAAGGGCTTGTGAAATATTTCACAAATAATCGCTTGCGAGCCTAAATGAGAAAAACTTATGTTCAAAACGGCTCTGCTTTTCTCGCTATGGCAACTACCACTCGCGATATCGAAGCGCCTGATACGCTAGCTCAATCGGCCAAGTCGCTGGAGGCCATCAGCGATTCAGAACTCCTGGGTGAGAAACTCACGATCAATATGGGGCCTTCCCATCCGGCTACGCATGGTGTTTTGCGCATCGTGCTGGAGTTGGATGGAGAAATCATCACCAAGGCAGATCCGGATGTAGGTTATCTCCATCGCGGCGATGAAAAAATCGCGGAAAACATGCAGTACAACCAGTTCGTTCCTTATACGGATCGGCTGGATTATCTCGCCCCGTTGGCCAACAATGTCGCGTACGCCCTCGCAGTGGAAAAACTGATGGGCTGGGAGTTGCCTCCGCGCGGTAAAGCGATTCGCGTCATCTGTTGCGAAATAGCTCGGATATCGGCTCATCTCTTGGGTATCGGCGCCTTTGCGATGGATGTGGGGGCCATGACAGTTTTTCTTTACACGTTCACGGAGCGGGAAAAGCTCTATGACTTGTGCGAGTTACTGACCGGTGCCCGGTTCACAACCTCCTACACCAGAATAGGCGGAATGACACGTGATCTACCCGACGGGTTCATCCCGGCGCTCAAAACGTTTCTGGACGGATTCATGCCTCAATTGAATGAGACCGACAAGCTTCTCACCCGAAACCGGATCTGGGTCGATCGCACCAAAGATTTGGGTGTGATCTCCAAGGAGGATGCTATCTCCTACGGCCTAACCGGGCCGAACATCCGAGGCAGCGGCGTGGAGTACGATGTTCGCAAAGCCCGACCGTACCTCGATTATCAGAACTACGATTTTGATATCCCCATCGGAACCGTCGGCGACGCTTATGATCGCTACCTGATCCGCTTAGAGGAGATGCGCCAGAGCGTCAAAATCCTGCGTCAGGCGATCGAGAAGTTACCCGGGGGACCCATCGTGGTGCAGGACCGGAAAAGCTATCCTCCAGACAAGCCGTCAGTTCTGATGAAGATGGAAGAGTTGATTCACCACTTCATCATTTACACCGAAGGGGTGCACGCGCCTCCGGGAGAAGTCTATTTTAGCGCAGAAAATCCCAAGGGAGAGCTTGGTTTCTACCTCAACAGCCGTGGGGGCGGTGTACCGCATCGGCTCAAAATTCGGGCTCCATCGTTCGTGAATCTGAGCATCCTGCCGAAGATCCTTCCCGGCCATATGATGAGTGATGTGGTCGCAATTCTGGGTAGCCTGGATTTCGTGATGGGCGAGTCCGACCGATAGCGATGCAACGGTGCACGCTTATACTGGTGGTAGCCGGAATTCTTACCATAACCGGCTGCCAAAGAGAGTTCGCCAATCGAAATCTGGAGCAACTGAAGCTCAACATGTCGCAGAAGGAAGTCGAGTCGATCCTCGGCAATCCTGATAGAACAGAGAAAGTGGATTTGGAACTGGAAACACAAAAGAAGACGTTGGCTATCACCCGCTATTACTACAGTCAGAACGGTGAAACCGTCGTTCTCCACTTCCAGAACGGGCGCCTGAT
>Ga0213878_10000253_pt1 | contig 21138 bp, 20 predicted proteins | sample VelepicoBEBS_R02_FD_161053 | JGI IMG/M metagenome (GOLD analysis project Ga0213878, IMG submission 161053) | Vellozia epidendroides bulk soil microbial communities from rupestrian grasslands, the National Park of Serra do Cipo, Brazil - BS_R02 | ecosystem: Environmental > Terrestrial > Soil >... | reverse complement strand
ACGACGTCACATCCCTGTGCCGCGCACCCTCCGCCCGCTCCCGGCGGGCGGCCCCGGCCAGTCGCAAACGCCTCGGCGGTTTTCAGCCGGACCTCCCGTTTCCTCCGGCTTCTTCTCCGCCTGAACGGGGCCACGGGGATCGATAAGGGGGCCGTGGTGGCTCCCTTATCCTGTTCACAGGATGTGACGTATCAGAATTAGACTGGTCATAAGGTGAACGGAATTACCCGCTGTGCTTAACTGACAAGCATTACGGCAAATGCCGGCCTTTTTTACATCCCTTTTCCGGCGTTTTCATCCCGCGCGACGATATTGACGCTGGCGCTGTGAAAATCGCCATCGGAAAGTTTGCGGGTCAGACGCAGAGTGGCGGTCTCGCGCGCTCTGAGATGCTGATAGCTGGCCTCGATATGGGCGAGTATTTTCTCTTTTAGTTGAGGATTGCGCGCGATGACTTCCATCAGGGCTGCGCCGTAGATCTCCTCTTTGACCTGCCAGGCGTAAATCTCGCGGCGGTTTTGCCACTTCATACGCACCAGCGCTGCCGGGATAGACACCAGCGCTTTGGCGGTTTCTTCAATGGCCGCGTTTCTGGCGTTCGCCAGCGCATCAAGGTTATGTTTAAGAATGACTTCATCGCTGTTTCTGTCGTCTAAAGTCAAATAAACATTATTATTCTCAACCTCTTTCATTTTTTACTCAGCCTGAAAATCATAGAAGAGTGCTGACGTTTTTTCTCGTGTGATTAAATTAAGCCAAATTTCATTTCCAGCTTCATTAATTTTATCGGTTTTTTCTTCAATAATTTGACTTAATGTCTGGGCGTCAATTTCACCCTCGATTTGTAAGTCATTGAGTACGCGGGCAAAGGTCTCAATTTTCACCACACGAAATAGCTGGTCTTTTAAATGACGGTCGCGTTCTTCGAGCAGCATATTGCGTGACTGGCCATTATGGCTAATAGCCGCCAAAATTTCGGGTTCATAATCTTCGAGTGTGGTCTTGCTTTGAGATGAGTTGGCGTTATTCTCTGCTTTCCCGGCATTCTGCTCCGCTGCGGATATGTGGAAGCAAGCCGGGACGAGCGTCTCGGGTATCATACCTGATGTCCTTTTAGTTTCAACAGGATAAGTGCGTTTAAGAAGTGAGTTCGTTGACAATATCATGGCGGAATTTTAAAATCAAAAAAAATGGAGCAAGCCATGAACAGTATTATCTATTTCGTGATAGCGTTGCTATTACTTACCGCTGTTATTCTTTTCTTTATCTCGGGTTTCACTAAAAAAGGCGCTGGCAATACGGAAGCGGTTTCCCCACCGGTTAAGTTACTGAGCAAAGAAGAGGGGGAGGACCATTTTTCTGTATTGATGAATGCGATTACGCCGGTATGGTACTGGCGTGTTAATCATGAATATATTGACTTCCTGCATGCGTCTATTAAACGGATGAGTATTGCGGAATTAAACGCCACGCCGGGTTTATTTGATGCCCAGCGGCGTTGTAGCGATCTCAATTCTGCGGTGTACAAATATTACGACAATATTAAGAAGCGCTGCCTGAATGGCGAGAAGGTGCCGCGCGGCGATCTGGACGTGTTGAACCTGCAGCAGTGTTTTCAGGAGTTCAGCCTGGATGCCTATCCGTCGCTGGTCGCGCTGGTCTGGCCGGAGTATCAGCGTCCACAGGTGCGACCGGAAGATATCTGAGCCGACTGAGCGGCCCCTCTTGCATGAGGAGGGGCCGGGTGAGGTTACTTATCCGATGACGCCTGCCACAGGTTGAGCTGACCGTCCGCGACGTACTGGTCAATCTGCACTAGCTCTTCTGCGCTGAACTGCAGGTTGTCCAGCGCCTTCACGTTCTCTTCCAGTTGTTCCGGGCGGCTGGCACCAATCAGCACCGACGTGACCCGTTTGTCTTTCAGAAGCCAGCTCAGCGCCATTTGCGCCATCGTCTGTCCGCGTTTTTCCGCCATCCCCTGCAGCAGACGCAGGCTGTTGAGATTGCTCTCGCTCAGCATGTTCTCCGTCAGACCGCGCGCCCTTTTACCTTCCACGTGCATACGCGAACCCTCCGGAATGCCGTTGAGGTATTTCCCGGTAAGCAGCCCCTGTGCCAGCGGCGTGAAGGCGATGCAGCCGATGCCGTTGTCGGCAAGCGTATCCAGCAGCCCGGTTTTATCGACCCAACGGTTGAGCAGGTTATAAGACGGTTGATGGATAAGCAGCGGGATTTTCCACTCGCGCAGCAGGTCGACCATCGCCTGGGTGCGTTCAGTGGAATAGGAGGAGATACCCACATATAGCGCCTTGCCGCTTTGTACGGCCTGCGCCAGCGCAGCGGCCGTTTCTTCCATCGGCGTGTTTTCATCGACGCGGTGTGAATAGAAGATATCGACGTAGTCCAGCCCCATTCGTTTGAGACTCTGGTCGAGGCTTGCCAGCAGATATTTACGCGACCCGCCTGAACCGTACGGCCCTGGCCACATGTCGTAGCCCGCTTTGGTGGAGATAATGAGCTCATCGCGCAGGGCGGCGAAGTCCTCGCGCAGCAGGCGACCGAGGTTCTCCTCGGCGCTTCCCGGCGGCGGGCCATAGTTGTTGGCGAGATCAAAATGGGTGATACCCAGGTCGAAGGCCTTACGCAACAGCACGCGCTGGGAATCAAGCGACTGGATATGGCCAAAGCTGTGCCATAACCCTAACGACAACGCAGGCAGCTGCAAACCGCTGTTGCCGCAATAACGATACTGCATATGGGAATAACGATCCGGACTGGCTAACCAGGACATGAGCACTCCTTCATATAATCATTTTGAAACATCGTTTCTATCTTATCGTCTCCAGCATAAACCAGAAGCCAGCGCGATCACAGTGTGGAATATTCAGGTGGGGAAACGGCGATTTGGTGAAGTTCCTAACAAATACAAACGATTTCAGCCGAAAATTATCACAAATCGTTATAAATTCCCGGCGCGCTGCCGATAACACTTTAATTGTGATGAATATCACATTTATTGCCAACGGTCAGGAGAGCCTATGTATCTACTTCGTAACTTCACCATCCGGATGGTCATGCTGACTATCCTGGGGATTTTCGCCCTGCTGTGGTCCGGTGTTGGACTCTACAGCGTGTTTTCGTTATCCAAAGTCGCTGAGGGGAATGAGGTCGACAGAGAACTGGTGGCGCAGATGACCCTGCTAAGCCAGGGCAACGACCAGTATTTCCGTTTTGTCACTCGCCTTAGCCGGGCAATGGAAAGCAAAGCGGCCGGGGAGAATCCGGATTTTACCCCGGTGCAGCAAGCGCTCGATAACATGCGCGGTAAGCTTGAAGCGCTGAAAAAAATATCCCCCGGCCCGATGGACGCCACCCTCTCGGCGCAAACGCTGGCTAACTGGCAGGCGCTGCTCGAGAAGGGCGTTGTTCCCCAGATGCAGCTGGCGACGCAGGGCTCCGCTGAGCAGTATCGCCAGCAGGCGACGGCGGTGACGCCTGCGCTTAGCCGCGCGTTCGGCGCCAGCACTGAGCAGTTCAACGCCATGGCCAGCACCCGGCTGGATCATACCCGTGTGGTGGTGGACGGCCTGACCACCACCACCCGTTCGTTAATTATCGCCGCGGTGATTATCGGTTTATTGCTGCTGCTCTTCACCGACCGCTATCTGGTCGCCATGCTGGTGAAACCGTTGAACACGCTGCGTCACCACTTTCAGCAAATTTCTCAGGGCGATCTTAGCCAGCCGGTGGCTGAAATTGGCCGCAATTGCGTCGGACGACTGGTGCCGCTACTCAACGCCATGCAGGACAGTCTGCGCGAGGCGGTGAGCAATATTCGCCGCGGCAGTGAGAATATCTGGCGCGGTGCGGCGGAAATCTCTACGGGCAACAACGATCTGTCGTCGCGGACTGAAGAGCAGGCGTCCGCGCTGGAAGAGACGGCGGCCAGCATGGAGCAGCTCACGGCGACGGTGCACCATAATGCCAGCAACGCGCAGCAGGCGAGCTCACTGGCGGAAGTCGCCTCGCAAACCGCAAGCCAGGGCGGCTCTCTGGTCAGCTCGGTGGTGAGCACTATGTCCGGTATCTCGGCGAGCTCGAAGAAAATCTCCGAGATCACCGGCGTTATCAACAGCATTGCGTTCCAGACCAATATTCTGGCGCTGAATGCGGCGGTCGAGGCGGCGCGTGCAGGTGAGCAGGGACGAGGGTTTGCGGTGGTCGCGGGCGAAGTCCGCAATCTGGCCCGCCGCAGCGCCGACGCGGCGAAAGAAATTGAAAACCTGATAACGGACTCTGTTTCGCGCATTGATAAAGGGGCGACGCTGGTCAATGAAACTGGCACGACGATGGATGCCATCCTGCAGGCGGTACAGGAAGTGACGGCCATTATGAAACAGATCGCCAGCGCCTCTGCCGAGCAGAGCAAGGGCATTTCGCAGGTCGGTATCGCCATTACCCAGATGGACAGCGTAACCCAACAGAACGCCTCGCTGGTTGAACAGGTCTCAGCGGCCGCCGCCGCGCTGGAACAGCAGACTGACGATCTACAGCGTTCGGTGCAGAAATTCCGTCTGTCGAAAGACGATGCGGCCGCAACAAAGGTGATGCCTGCCGTGGGTAAAAAATCCACACCTTCCCAGGAGTGGGTCGCCTTTTAAATAGCGACGGCTTTCGTCTGGACGGGGAGTCACGCGCCTGTGGGGTATAGCGTGGTGGGTTTGCAGGCACAAACATCCTGTTTTGCGAGGCCGCTTCCGGGAATGCCCCTTGTGGACGGCGGGGTATCGCAGTATCGTTTGCCCGCGCCTGCAAAATCAGGCGCCGGGATTAGCCTCTCGGGTAAAATTACAGGCGACATAGTAATATGTCGTGCGCACGGCTGCACCTCAATGGCAGGCCGGGCGGGGGCGTCGTAAGACGCGCCGGTTTCCTGTAATGCCGGTAAGGCTAACTCCGTCCGGTTCTGCCACCATGAGATTAGCCTCTCAGGTGGCGGATAAATCGCTTATTACAGGAGGCTGCCCCATGGCGACTATCCCTAACTTCGCTCAATCCTTATTTACCGTTCCGTTCAGCGCGACCACGGATTTTACCCTGCTGGCGCAGCACTGCGAGGTGTTCGCCCAGACGCTGGTGGAATGTGACGACCCGACCGAAAAAATGGCGCTGTGCGGGCGGCTTGGTGCCTGCCTGGCCCTGCTGCAACCGACGCTCAATGAACCGGTGCCGCCGGAGCTGGTCGCCAGTCTGACGTTGACGGATTTACCCACTGAGTTCCCGGCGTTCGCTGCCGAAAGCGACCAACTGGCGCATTACTGCCAGATGCTGACGCAGCTGTTGATGAGCCATGCCCTCCCGGTGGAGATGGCGCGGGCGATGGAAGGGCTGTTGTGCGATCTGGTGGCTTACTTTGCGCAGATCCTGACGGCGCCGCGCTGGATAGCCACCCCGCAGGGACGGGTATTTATTGACGATATCCTGGGGTGAGGCATTCAGACATCACCGCGAAGGGCCGGGTGGCGGTGACGCCTTACCCGGCCTGGATGTTTATGGGATAAGTGGAAATCGTTTAGTGCGTTGCTTCGCCGATCAGCGCGCCGGAACCAGCGCCGACGGCCGCGCCTTTCAGCACGCTGTTGCCGGTAATCGCAGCGGCACCGGCGCCGACAGCCGCACCAACAGCGCCGCCTTTACGCGCCGCTTTACCTTTGTCGCCATTTTTGAACATCGCGCCCGTACCCGCGCCAACGACCGCACCGCCGACGGTGGATTTCACGTCTTTGCCCGTTGCCGCGCCGATGGCCGCACCTGCGACCGCGCCTGCGGCCGTTTTGTCCATCGCCAGACCAGAGGCGGAGAAAACCAGTGTGCTGATAATCAGCGTTGTTTTAATAAACTTCATGACAGGTCCTTTGTGACTCTACTGTAGTGAATATTCTGCTTCGTTAACCCAACCCGAAAGCAGTCTTCAGGATACTGCCAGCAGAACTGGACCGACCATTAGGCTAATCATGCCACAGGTCATTATTTCGCCAATGACGTTGGCAACAATCTCCAGGCGCGGATAATGAAAGGGAATTACCGGGCGGGAATCCACCCGGTTGTAGAATCACGACTGGCGTTTATCTTCCGTCAGGGTGTCGAAATCGCTGGCGTGATGGCGCTCGTGCAGCTGTTCAGCCGGTTCGCCAAAGGTGCGGTTGACCATCCGACCGCGTCTGACCGCCGGGCGGTTGCCGACATCGCGGGCCCAGCGCAGCACATTGGTGTAGCGCTCTGCATCCAGAAACTCTGCGGCGTTATAGACGTTGCCCAGCACGACGTTGCCGTACCACGGCCAGATAGCCATATCGGCGATGGTGTACTCCTCGCCCGCCACATAGCGGCCGCGCGCGAGTTGTTTATCCAGTACGTCGAGCTGGCGTTTGGCTTCCATCGTAAAGCGGTCGATCGCGTACTCAATTTTGACCGGCGCATAGTTGAAGAAATGGCCGAAACCGCCGCCGAGGAACGGCGCGGAGCCTTGTAGCCAGAACAGCCAGTTCAGGGTTTCGGTTCTGCCAGCCCGGTCTTTTGGCAGGAAGTGGCCGAATTTTTCCGCCAGATACAGCAGGATGTTGCCGGATTCAAACACGCGCAGCGGCGGGGTTTCTGAATGGTCGCTCAGCGCCGGAATTTTCGAGTTCGGGTTAACGCCGACGAAGCCGCTGGAGAACTGATCGCCTTCTCCAATGCGAATCAGCCAGGCGTCATATTCTGCCCCGGTTACGCCGAGCGCCAGCAGCTCCTCCAGCATAATGGTGACTTTCTGGCCGTTAGGCGTTCCCAGTGAATAGAGTTGTAGCGGATGGCTGCCGACCGGGAGCGTTTTATCATGAGTCGGGCCGGAAACCGGACGGTTGATGTTGGCAAACGCGCCGCCGTTGTTTTGTTTCCATTCCCAGACTTTCGGTGGTTGGTAGTTATTGTCTGACATGTGGACCTGCCTTTTACGTGAGGTGTTGAGGGAGTGTAGCAGGTGGCGGGACGACGGTTTAGCCGGATGAGGGTTTATTCACGGACTGCCGGGAAGGCCAAAAACATCCCCCCGCTTCGCTCCGGGTGCTATCATAGCCGCAACTCAGTTGGCATAGCGAAGGTCAGGTTGATGAGTAAAGGAACAACAGGTAGTGACGCCCCGTTTGGAACATTATTGGGGTACGCGCCAGGCGGTGTCGCGATTTATTCCTCGAATTACGGCAGTTTAGACCCCCGAAATCCCCCCGACGACGTCTCATTTCGCAGCTACATTGATAACGAATACATGGGCCATAAATGGCAGTGCGTCGAGTTCGCCCGTCGCTTTCTGTTCCTGACCTACGGATTTGTCTTTACCGATGTCGGCATGGCTTATGAGATTTTCTCGCTGCGTTTTCTGCGCCAGGTCGTCAATGACAACCTGCTGCCGTTGCAGGCATTCGCCAACGGCTCGAAACGTGCGCCGCTGGCGGGCTCGCTGCTTATCTGGCAAAAGGGTGGAGAATTTAACGATACCGGTCACGTCGCGGTTATCACCCAACTGGTGGGCGATAAGGTGCGCGTTGCCGAGCAAAACGTCATACACTCGCCGTTGCCACAAGGGCAGCAGTGGACGCGCGAGCTGAAGCTGGTGGTGAACGATGGCCGCTACACCATTGAAGATACCTTCGATGATACGACGATCCTCGGCTGGATGATCCAGACCGACGATTCCGAACACAGTCTGCCGCAGCCAGCGCTGCCGGGGGCCGCGATGGTTATCGAAGGCGCCCGGCTTGATAACCACGGTCAGTTCGACGGCGACTGGCTCAACGAGCAGGATACGCTGCAGGCGGCCTACGTGCGGGCTAATGGCCATTTCATCAATAAAGATCCCTGCCAGTATTTCACCATCAGCGAGTGCGCCGAGCAGGAGCTTATCAAGGCGACTAACGAGCTGCACCTGATGTACCTGCACGCCACTGACAAGGTGATGAAGGACGACAACCTGCTGGCACTGTTCGATATTCCGAAGATCCTCTGGCCGCGTCTGCGCCTCTCCTGGCAGCGTCGCCGCCACGACATGATCACCGGGCGCATGGACTTCTGCATGGACGAGCGCGGGCTCAAAGTCTACGAGTACAACGCGGATTCCGCCTCCTGCCATACGGAAGGCGGGCTGATTCTCGAGCAGTGGGCTAAAACCGGCTACCAGGGGAGAGGGCATAACCCGTCTGAAGATCTGCTGAGCGAGCTTATCGGCGCGTGGAAGCACAGCACCGCCCGGCCGTTCGTGCATATCATGCAGGATAAAGATCTGGAGGAGAACTATCACGCCCGCTTTATGCAGCGCGCGCTGACCGAAGCCGGGTTTGACAGCAAAATTCTCTACGGGCTGGATGAACTGCACTGGGATGCCGCCGGGCAGCTTATCGACGACGACAACCGTCCGGTGAACTGCGTGTGGAAAACCTGGGCATGGGAAACCGCTATCGAGCAGGTGCGCGAGGTCAGCGAGACCGAGTTCGCCGCAGTGCCGATTCGCACCGGGCATCCGCATAACGCGGTGCGCCTTATCGACGTCCTGCTGCGCCCGGAGGTGATGGTCTTTGAGCCGCTGTGGACGGTAATCCCCGGCAACAAAGCTATTCTCCCGGTGTTGTGGCAGCTTTTTCCGCACCATCGCTATTTGCTGGATACCGACTTCGTGGTGAATGCGGAGCTGGCGAAAACCGGCTATGCGGTTAAACCTATCTCCGGACGCTGCGGCAGCAATATCGATCTGGTAAGCCATGACGACGAGTTGCTTGACCAAAGTTCCGGTAAGTTTTTTGACCGCAAGAACATCTACCAGCAGCTGTGGTGCCTGCCGAAGGTGGACGGTAAGTACATTCAGGTATGCACCTTTACCGTTGGCGGCAACTATGGCGGCACCTGCCTGCGCGGCGATGATTCGTTGGTTATCAAGAAAGAGAGCGATATTGAGCCGCTGATCGTCGAGAAGCGCTAGTCCCGGCGTTTGTTCATCACCTCACTCCGGCGGCGCTGCCGCCGGGGATTCCTCGTCATTTTGGAATAATAGTATTCATTGTTTTGTATATTTTAACTGTTTATCTTTTTTGTGGTTTTGCTACTCTTTCTCGCACCCCTGAATCAGGACGCCTGAAGCGTTGTTTGAGCGCAATTGATGGGGAAAATGTTTATAAATATCTAACTGTTTGTGTAATTTAAATAATTTAATTATTTGTTATTATCGGTGTAATTGTTTAGTGTAGCCATCATATGCACTATATCTACTCGCAGTTTGTTTTTGGTGTGGGTGGAAATTTTTTATTTCGGGTGATATCTGGAATTACGTGACCTGTGTTTAGCTATTTATAATGCTTATCTTTTATGTTGTTATATATCCGTTCTGGTTAAGTGATTAAAGAGAAAATAAATATGCTGGAAAAGCCTGATTTTGAATATCTTAAAAATATTGATTTGAATTCTGTACTCTATTTTTCAGCAGTGATGAGCTATAAAACAATATTTAATGCCAGCGTTGTTATGAATTGCTCTGCACCGACGGTGAGTATTATGCTCAAGCGATTCTGTTCTTACTTCCCGGTTCCACTTTTCGAACGTGAAGGCCGCTGTCTGAAACCGACAAAATATGCTGTTGAGTTGGATAAAATGATCGGTGAAACGTTTTTTAACTTCCGCTATACCCTGACGGGCAGCGAGCCTGTACGAGTACTGGACGAAGCCTGAGCGCATTAGCGCCATGCGGGTGTTACATTATCCTCATTTGTCATGAGTTCGATAATATAATCCAATGACGCTTGCACGCGGAATGGCAGGTTTTTTCTACTGCGGTATATGACATAACAGTCGATATAAACCCCCCATTCCGGCGGCAACACCGGCTGTATTTCTTTGACATCCCGTAGCAGAAGTTCGGAAGCGACCATGTAACCCATCCCTTTTCTGCAACAGTTGATCGCCGTGTAGATATTGTCGAACTTCAGTTTCCCCGTCACCGCGACCGACTTGACATCCGCCGTGTCGGTCTGCGTGAATTCAAACACATTCTCATAGCCATTGTTCGCCATGGCGCTCAACAGAATGAACGGGTGTTGGGAGAGTTCCTCTGGCGTCGTAAAAGGATGCTGCTCATGGAATTCAGGTGTCGAAAATAGATCCAACCGGATGCGTTTTACTTTTCTGGCTATCAGGTTGTGATTATGCGGCGGGGAAAAGGAAATCAGTATATCGCAGGAGTGATTGAAACTGATGCCTTTAAAATAATCCGCTTTATTGAGGTTGGAGGTGGTGATGGTGACGTTCAGATCCGGGAAACGCTGCAACAACGGGGGGAGAATATTGTCAGCAAGATAGGCCTGGACTCCTGAAGGGGAGTAGATATTGACTTCCCCGGCGGGTGCTTTCTTATAGTTTTCTACCAGCTCAAAGAGCTCATCATTTTCATGGATGTGTTTTTTGATGTGGGGCACCAGCGTTTCGCCAAACGGCGTCAACCCAATCGGACGACTCTCCCGGTCAATAATTTTAATCCCCAGCGTTTTCTCTACCGCGGCAATGCTTTTGCTGATGCTGGCCTGAGTCAGCCCAACATTCTTCGCCGACAAGCTGAAACTCTGCGTTTCGATAACGTCCAGGAGAATTTTCAGGTCTTTAATTTTTAGCTGTTTCATGGTGTCGGTACGCGGTTGACGACGGACTCTACATCAAGTGTAGATGAGCTGCGACTTAAGATGATTATCCAGTGAAACGCTAGCATGCTGTTTTGACGCCGGCAAGGCGTTACAGCGCCCGCCTAGCATATCCCGCACGGAACCCAGCCCCAGTTTCTTTAAGGCGTTATGTCGGTGACTGTAAAACGTTTTTATCGACATCTCAGTCTGTTGGCAGACTTCCTGAGCGCCTGACTCTTTCAGGGAGGCCAGCAGCACCAGGCGTTCGCGCGGAGTCAGGTTCACGACGTTTTGCCGATAAGGCCGCTGGCTGGAGGCCGGGCCAGTCCACGCTGAAACCTGGGCATGGACCGTTTCAGGCGCCAGGCAAGGGGAGAGCAACTGCTGGGGGGAAACCCCCCAGCGGTTAAGAAAGAAGTGCTGCTCGGGCGTACCCAGCAGCGTGGTTCTCTTAACGCCGCGCTGGGCGGCGCTTTCGAAAACGGAAAGCAAATCCAGCAGCGAACTGACCGGGGAGGCCACAACCAGCAGACGTGCGCTGGTGCGCTGTGGCGTCATCAGCCATTCAGCGAACGTCGTCACCTCCGTTTTTGATGCTGCAAACAGATGTTTCAACGCCAGTAAAGAAAACCGGCACTCGCTAATAATGGTCAACATGGCGCTCCTCCGGGAGACAACAAACTACCAGTGAAAGTAAAAACGCGCTTAGTGATCCAGGTAGAGGTAGTGCATCCAGCTGGTCATACGCAGCAAAACCTTACGCATGATGGCGACGTGGGAGAAATGGTCGGAATAGACCGCCACCTGCGCATAGATACCGTCCGGCAGGGCATCGATGTTCTCGTTAGCATCCAGCTCGATCGTCGCGAGCACGCCGTCTGTACCCGGGGTTATCGTCAATGACTGCAGCGTACCCTGCGCCTGATACGAACCGCCGGGGATAACCGGCTGTATGGCCGTGAGCTTGCCGCTAAAGACCTGGCCTGGCAGCGAGTTAAAGACGATCTCCGCGTCGTCGCCTGGCTTCAGACGCAGCAGCGAGTTCTGGCGGAACTGCGCGACAATCTGCCGTTTTTGCTGCGGGATAAACACCATCACCGGGCGCAGCGGCAGCGCGGCCGCGAAGGTGCCTGGGCGAATCAGCACCTGGCTTACGTAGCCATCGCTCGGCGCACGCACGACGGTCTGCTCGACATCGTATTTGGCTTCGGCAAGCTGGGCGCGCAGGCTGACGACTTGCGACTGCTCGCCGTTCAGAACGCTGTCAAGCTGGCTTTTGATTTGCGCTTGCGACGCGACGGACGCTTTCACCAGCGCATCCTGGGCCAGATAGTTCTGCCGGGCATTGTCGATATCGCTTTCGGAAAACGGGTTAACCTGCGCTTTGCTGCCCTGCAGATAGCGTTGATAATCTTTGTACCGGCGATCGCGCTCTGCGACGACGCGCGCCGTATTGGCGACGGCTTCGTCCAGCTGCGATTGCAGAGAGTCTGCGTTATGCATCGCGGTCACGAGATCCGCTTCCAGTCGTGAAACGCGCGCCTGGTAGCGGGTGGGGTCCAGTTCGAAAAGCACTTCGCCTTTTTTAATCAGCGCATTAGGCTTATCGGTCACTTTTTTGACGATCCCGGTGACCTGTGGGGTAATGGGAACCGACACCACTGCCTTTTGCGCCTGAAAGGTGTAAGGGTGGTTATAGTTCATCAGCAGAATGAGTGCGCCAACCAAAAAAATGCCGCCGAGCGCTGCCGTGGGAATACTCCACTTATTGACAGGAATCTTAAAGATTTTAAAGACCAGCCAGGCAAAAGCGACATAAGTAAGAATAATTAATAAATCCACAATTAATTACCTTGAGAGTTATCGTTGTCAGAACGTTGTTGTGTTTTTATCAGCCGTTCAAGTTCGGCAATACGCAACTGCAGATTTTCATACTGCGGCTGCTGTTGCTGATGGGTTTGCATACCCCATCCGCGATCCGGACGGTACAGCGTGGCCCAGATCCACAGGAACGGCCACAGTACGTGCAGGGTAAACAGGCTGACCCAACCCGCGACATGAATGGCGTCGGCATGCGGGTGGTTGCGTTTCTTGGCAATATTGTAAGGAATGTCATGAATAATGATGACACCATAAAAAATCACCAGAAAAACGAAGATTAAGACGCCAAGAGCAAAGTAATTAAGAAACATACGATCCCTCAATAGTAATGGCGGAAGGATACCTTATTATATTAATGAAGGCAGCGTTAAACGTTTAGTAATGTCTAATGATTTAACAATTTCTACTCAGGTGTTTATAATTAAATCCTTTGGTTATTTGTTGAGGATATATTTTTGTCAGGATTCTTATATTCACTGTCATTTTTTATAAAAATAAACGTAAATGCGGATACCGGTTCGTTTGGCGGGAAATAAAAATAATTACAATATTGTTGAACCTTGATTAGCCTGCTTACGATATTGCAACGGCGTCTGTTGCATCATTTTTTTAAAACAGGTGATGAAGTAGGTTACTTCGGCAAAGCCGATGTCTGCGGCAATGGCGTCAATGCTCATACTGGTGCTTCGCAACAAATCGCAGCTGCGTTTTATCCTGCGCGTCAGCAGATATTCATGGATGCTGCCGCCGGTCTGCTGGCGAAAAATGCGCGAGGTATAGCTGCGGGAAAATCCAATATCCTGGGCCAGCGCGTCCAGTGAAAACTTCTGCTCATAGTGCGTTTCCACCCACTGCATGATGCGGGCCGAGGCGGTTTGCTGCTGCGGTTTGAGTTCCAGCGCCCCGGCGGGCAGCAAAGCCATCATCTGCATCACCAGAAACGCCACGTCATCCGCCGCGTACTGGCCCGCGGCCGCCAGCGTATGGAATCTTTCCAGAATAGTTTCTATAAACGCCGACTGTTCGCTGAGATCGTAGGCCTGGGCCGGCGCATTGCTCGCCGTGACCCGGGAAAACTGCGTCTGAAAACGGGGAAACTGTTGCAGCGTGCTTTCCACCACCGATTGCTCAATATGCATGGTGGTACGGTGATAGTGGTTGGATTCGCTGTCGCTGACATGCACCTTGTGCAGGCGAAACGGCGGAAAGATAAACAGCCTGCCGGGACGCGCGGTGTAGTGCTGGTTATCCATCACCACGATGCCATATCCCTTTGAGATATAAAGAAACTCAACATACTGGTGCCAGTGGTAGTACATGGCGCTCGAACCGTGTAGCCGGTTAAATGAAATGGCCCGCCGTTCCAGGGTTATCCGCTCCAGCAACTGCGCTTCGTTCATTTCGCCACCATGACAACAAAATTAAATTTTTAGACTACGGTTTGCAATTTATGGCCCTGGCGGAATAAAAAATCCAGTCAAATTGAAATAGGGGTTCATTTTTGTGAGGCGGCTCACTCAGCACAGAGGATAAAAGCGGCTACGCTTGTTTTCGCAGCGTAAGCTCTGTGATTAGAATCATTTAATAACAATAACTTAATTAAATCTCGTGTCAGACGGGAGGATATCGTGCAACCTGATAATATTACCTTTGCTAACCCACTAAAAACGCGGCGCGACCTGACCCAATGGGTCAATGAAGTGCTGAATGCGGTAACCCCATATTTTAAAAAAGCGTCCAGCCGTGTCGATCTGGCGAACTTCACCGCGCACTACGGCCAGCCGGTCGCCAGCATGGAGGCTTTCTCGCGTTTACTGTGGGGCGTGACACCGTTGCTCGCCGGTGGGCAGGAACCAGCCCGGCTGTCGTTGTATATTCAGGCTATCAAAGACGGCACGAATCCGGCGCATCCTGATTACTGGGGCGAGATTGGCGACAGCGATCAGCGTCTGGTGGAGATGGCGGCCTACGGTCTGCTGCTGGCGACTGCGCATCAGCCGCTGCTCGCCCACTTCTCGGCAGACGAACGGCACCGCCTCTGGCTGTGGCTTAAGCAAAGTGAAACCGCCGCGATTCCCGACAACAACTGGCACTTCTTTCCCATCCTGGTCCAGGTCGGTTTTCACCGCTGCGGTATGCCGGTCAACCCACAGGCGCTCGAAAACCACTTTGCCGCGATGGAGCGCTACTGGCTTGGCGATGGCTGGTACAGCGATGGTCCTGACCGTCCGCGCGATTACTACATCTCCATGGGCTTTCACTTTTACGGGCTTATCTACGCCCAACTGATGGCGGAGGTTGACCCGACGCGTTGCGCCGAACTGCGCCAGCGCGCCGCGGTGTTTGCCGCCGATTTTATCCATTTCTTCGCTGATGACGGTGCCGCCATTCCGTTTGGCCGCAGCCTGACCTACCGTTTCGCCGAAGCCGCCTTCTGGAGCGCGGCGGCGTTCGCCGGGCTGGAGGTTTACTCACCCGGCGTGGTGAAAGGCATCGTGCTGCGACACCTGCGCTGGTGGATGCGGCAACAGCCTTTTGACCGGGACGGCGTGCTGAGCGTCGGCTACAGCTATCCAAACCTGGTGATGGCGGAAGATTACAACGCGCCGGGCTCCCCTTACTGGGGGCTGAAAACCGTGCTGGTGCTGGCGTTAGGCGAGGATCACGCGTTCTGGCAGGCGGATGAGCTACCGCTGCCGCCGCAGGCGTCGCCCTATGCTATCGCGCATGCCGCACAGGTGCTGGTGCATCAGCATGACCATCTGTGGATGCTGACTTCAGGCCAGCTTGAGCTGAACAACTTCGTGAATACTGAGGCTAAATACTGCAAGTTCGCCTACTCCACGCGGTTTGGCTTCACCGTTGAGCGCGGGCGCTTTGGGCTCGCCCACGCGTCGGCGGACTCGATGCTGCTACTGTGCGAGCACGACAACTACTGGCGCGGCCGCCGGAAATGTCAGCAGGTGGCGGTTGGGGAAAACCATATCTACAGCCGCTGGTTGCCGTGGGCCGATGTGACGGTCGATACCTGGCTGGTGGCGCTTGGCGACTGGCAGGTGCGTATTCATCACCTCATGACCGCCCGCGACCTCGCCTGCGCAGAAGGCGGGTTCAGCCTTTCCGCGCGCCCGCAACCGGAACTGCAGACCGAACCGGGTCTGTGCCGCGTACAGAATGACGCCGACGCCAGCGCCATTTATTGCCTGAGCGCCCAGCCGCGCCGCGGCGAGGTGGTGCTGACGCCGCCGAACAGCAACTTGCTGTTTGCCGACCGGGCGGCGGTGCCGGTGTTGCGCGGTGAGCTTGCCGCCGGAGAACACTTTCTTATCAGCGCCGTCTGGGCCGGGAATAGCGCCGATGTTGCATCACAGACGCTACCGCAGGTCAGCATCGGCGGCGACAGAATCCACCTGACGTCCGCCACCCATGAAACGCTGCTGACCCTTGCAGCTCTGCCGTGAAGCCGAGGAGAACATCATGACGACCGTATCCACCACGCGCAGCGCGCAAGTCAAAATGAGCAGTTTTATCTTTCTCTACTTTTTTACCTGGTCCTCAAGCTTCGGTTTGTACGCCCTGTGGCTCAGCCAGAAGGTGGGACTGGACAGCATTACCATCGGCAGCGTGTTTGCGATAAACGGCGTGTTTGCCGTGATCCTCAAACCGGTGTACGGCTACATCATGGACAAAATCGGCATGAGCAAATGGCTGCTCTACTTTGTCTGCGCCGTGTCGGCGTTGATGGCGCCATTCTTTGTCGTCGTCTACCAGCCTCTGCTGTTGAGCCATACCCTGGTCGGGATTGTGGTCGGCGCGCTGTACTTAAGCCTCGGTTGGTACGCCGGGGTGGCGGCCTCGGAGTCTTACGCCGACCGTTTCAGTCGCCTGTATGGCCTGGAGTTTGGCCGTATTCGCATGTGGGGTTCGCTTGGCTGGGCGCTGGCGGCCTCGGTTTCCGGCGTGCTGTTTAACTTCACCCCGCTGGCGAACTTTCTGGTCAGCAGCTGCACGTCCGTCCTGATGCTGCTGGTGCTGGTCAGCCTGAAAATTGGCGATGAGCAACTGCGCAATAACAACGTGATTTCCGATAACAAAATCGTCTTTGGCGATGTCGTTATGCTGCTGAAAAACCGCAAATTCTGGATGTTCAGCCTGTACGTAGCCGGGGTGGCGTGGATGATGTTTATCGCCGAGCAGCAGTTCCCGCGCTATTTCGTTTCGTTTTTTGACACCAAAGCGCAGGGCAACGCCTGGTACGGCTACCTGAGCACCGTCCAGTCCGGCACCGAGTTCCTGATGATGATGGTCATCCCGCTGCTGGTGAACCGCTATGGCGCGAAGAAGGGGCTGTTGTTCTGCGGCGTGGTGGTGGGGCTGCGGCTTATCGCCTCCGGCCTGACCACCGACCCGGTGATGATCTCCATCATTAAACCGCTGTACGGTCTGGAGATTTCGCTGTTGCTTATCTCGGTGTTCAAATACATCGCCGAGCATTTCCATAAGAAAATTAACGCCACCATGTACCTGCTGGGCTACCAGGCGATGATCTACGTCGGCTCGGTGGTGGTCGCGCCGCCAGCCGGGTATCTGTACGACAAAATCGGCTTTGAACATACCTACCTGATGATGGGCAGTTGCGCGCTGTTCTTCACCCTGGTATCCGCATTCACGCTGTCACGCTGCAGAACTGAACGCGACGGCGCCCATGACTATACGCCGACGCTGGACGCCGAGCCGGCGAAACACTAACTGAGGAGATGTTATGACCCGTTCTGTCGTTACCGAGCCGCTGCGCCCCGTTGAGCTGCACGCGATTGACCGCCTGGCGCTGCGCCAGAGTCTTGATGCTGCGCTTCAGCGCGTGACGCGCAAGCTTGATAAGAACATTATCGCGTTCGGCGATCGCTTCCCGGGGGAGGCCTGTGAAAACGGCGTCTGGCCGCGCACCGACAACGTGGAGTGGACAACCAGCTTCTGGCCAGGCCAGCTGTGGCTTGCCTGGGAGATGACCGGCGATACGCGCTACGCCGAAGCGGCAGAGCGCTATCTGCCGTCATTTGCTCAACGTATCGAACAGCGGATCGATACCGCCACCCACGACCTGGGGTTTCTCTACTCGCTCTCCTGCGTCAGCGCCTGGCGTCTGACCGGCAATGAGGCGGCAAAACGTAGCGCGCTACAGGCGGCGGACGCGCTGATGGAGCGCTACAACCCGACGGCGAAGATAATCCAGGCGTGGGGCGATCTTAACGATCCTGAGCAGCAGGGGCGGATGATCATCGACTGCAATATGAACCTGCCGCTGCTCTACTGGGCCAGCGAGCAGACCGGCGATGCGCGTTATGCCGATGCGGCCACCGCGCACGTACAGCAGGCCGCCGCGTACATTGTGCGCCCGGATGCCTCGACGTATCACACCTGGTATATGGACGTGACGACCGGCGAGCCGCGCTTTGGCAATACGCATCAGGGCTATAGCGACAACTCCTGCTGGTCGCGCGGGCAGGCGTGGGGCATTTACGGCTTCATGCTGAGCTACCTGCATACCGGCGATAAAAGCATGGTCGAGCTCTCCCGCAGCCTGGCGCATTACTTCATTAACCGCCTGCCGGAGGACGATGTTTGCCACTGGGATCTGGCGCTGCTCGGCACCGATGCCGTACGCGACAGCTCGGCGACGGCGATCGCGGCCTGCGGTCTGCTTGAAATGGTAAAAGCGCTGCCGGCGCTGGACCGCCATCGCGCGCACTACGAAGAGATGGCGTTGCGGATGGTGAAATCGCTGACCGAAAACTATCTGGCCGCCGACGATGAGCCGTGCGAAGGCCTGCTGAAGCACTCGGTGTACCACATGGCAAGCGGCAAAGGGGTGGATGAGTGCTGTAGCTGGGGGGATTATTTCTACCTGGAAGCGCTGGCGCGTCTGCGTCAGGTGTGGACCCTCTACTGGTAATGGAGAAGACGATGAAAACAGTCGCCGTATTGCTGGCGCCCGGCTTTGAAGAAGGGGAAGCCATTGTCACCATTGATATTCTGCGCCGCCTGAATATTCAGGTGGAAACGCTGTCCTGCACCGAGACGCGGGCGGTCGCCAGTTATCACGCCATCCCGATGGTGGCGGACAGCACGCTGAACGAACGCGTTGACGCCACCTACGATGCGGTGGTGCTGCCCGGCGGTCCGGCCGGTAGCCAGTTTCTGGCGCAAAGCGCCAGCGTGATTGCCTTTGTGCGTCGCCACGATGACGCCGGAAAGTGGCTCTGCCCGCTGTGTTCCGCCGCCGCGCGCGTGCTGGGCGGTAACGGGTTGCTAAAAGGACGCCGCTATGTCTGCTCCGGCGACCTGTGGCAGACGGTGACCGATGGCGTCTATGTCGATGCGCCGGTGGTCGAAGACGGCAATCTTCTCAGCGGCAAAGGGCTGGGGCGGGTGTTTGATTTTGCGCTGACCATTGCGGCGCGGCTTAACGGTGATGACGCCGCGGCGCGGGAGCACGCGGATCATATTTATTATCCGTGGCCGTAATCCGATGAAAAAAAGCCCTGCGTGGGCAGGGCAAAACATCGGAAAGATTATTGATCATCTCATCAGAGTCTGCGCACCGTGGATGATCTGCATTCAGGTTTATTCGGCGGGTGTAATCACCTGACGAATTTGCTGTAGCGACGCGGGATCGTCGAGGGTGGTCAGATCGCCAGGATCGCGGCCTTCGCAAATAGCCTGGATCGTTCGCCGGAGCATTTTCCCGGAGCGCGTTTTCGGCAACTGTGAGACGAACCAGACGTGAGCCGGACGACCAAAGTGACCTATCTGGCTGTCCACCAGCGCCATAATCTCGCGCGCTTCACTGTGCGCGACATCGCAATCCACCAGCGTATCGCTCTGTTTGGGGATGACAAACGCGACTGCCACTTGCCCTTTCAGCGCGTCCTTCACCCCAACGACCGCCACTTCAGCCACATTCGGATGGCTGGAGATACTCTCCTCTATCTCCCGCGTACCCAGTCGATGTCCGGCGACATTAATCACATCATCTGTGCGTCCGAGGATAAAGTAATAGCCGTCGGCGTCGCGAATACCCCAGTCAAAGGTGGCATACACCTGGCGTGAGAACAGCGACCAGTAGGTGTTGATGAAACGTGAATCATCACCCCAGATGGTCTGAATACAACCGGGGGGGAGCGGCCCTTCGATAGCCAACATGCCTTTCTCGTTGACGCCGCAGGGAGCACCGGTCACCTCATTGAGCAACTGCACGTTGTAGCCGTACATCGGTACGCCGGGGCTACCGAGACGCGACGGCCTGTCATCCAGTCCGCGAGCGAGCGCCATAATGGGCCAGCCGGATTCGGTCTGCCAGTAGTTGTCGATAACCGGAACGTCCAGCGTCCGCGTGACCCACGCTGCGGTGGGTTCATCCAGCGGTTCTCCCGCCAGATACAGCGCCTCCAGCGAGGAGAGATCGTAATTGCGGATCTGCGCCGTCGGAAACTTCTTCAGTATCCGGATGGCGGTCGGCGCGGAGAACATCCGGTTGACCTGATATTTCTCCACGATTTTCCACCACACGCTGCAGTCCGGGTAGGTCGGCAGGCCTTCATAAACAACGGTTGCCATCCCCGCCAGCAGCGGGGCGTAGACAATGTAGGAGTGCCCGACGACCCAGCCGATATCCGAGGCGCAAAAGAACACCCCGCCCGCTTTGCCGCCAAAAATGGTGTCCATCGAGGTTGCCAGCGCCACCGCATAACCGCCGACGTCGCGCTGTACCCCTTTGGGTTTTCCGGTAGTGCCGGAGGTGTAGAGAATGCAGGAGGTTTCATTAGACTCAAGCCAGGTCACCGGTACCTGCGCGCCGAGGTGCTGCGGGTACAGGGCGGCGAAATCGATATCGCGCCCGGCAACCCGCGGCATTTTCGCCAGCCCGCGATCCACCAGCAACACATGGCGTGGCGGATACTGCGCCTGGGCGATGGCATCATCAAGTAATGTCTTGTACGGCAGAATTTTGCCGCCGCGCGCCCCGGCATCCGCCGAGACAATCAGCACCGGTCTGGCATCGTCAATCCGCGCTGCCACGCTATGCGAGGCAAAACCGCCGAAGACCACCGAGTGGATAGCGCCAATGCGTGCGCAGGCCAACAGCGTAATGTGCGCCTCAGCAATCATCGGCATATACACCAACACCCGGTCGCCGCGCTGTACGCCCAGCGACTGCAGCATCGACGCCACCACATTCACTTCATCATGCAACTGACGAAAGGTGAACGTCCGCTCCTCTTCGGTTTCTGAAGAGACGGCAATCAACGCCAGCGCATCCGGCTGTGTATCCAGCCAGCGGTCGATGGCGTTGTGACACAGATTGGTCGTACCGCCGCAAAACCAGCGGGCAAACGGCGGATGACGGTAATCGAGTGCCTGCGTAAACGGCTGTTGCCAGTCAATACGCTGGGCCTGTTCGGCCCAGAACGACGCGGGCTGCGTAATGGAACGCTGATAAAATTCGCTAAAAGACATTATGCTCTCCTGATGAACCTACGCCTTAGCGCACGCCGGTTTA
>Ga0213878_10000252_pt1 | contig 21417 bp, 16 predicted proteins | sample VelepicoBEBS_R02_FD_161053 | JGI IMG/M metagenome (GOLD analysis project Ga0213878, IMG submission 161053) | Vellozia epidendroides bulk soil microbial communities from rupestrian grasslands, the National Park of Serra do Cipo, Brazil - BS_R02 | ecosystem: Environmental > Terrestrial > Soil >... | reverse complement strand
AATGCTTTTCCGCAATCGGGACGATGCGGGCCAGGTCGCACGGCATGCCGATTTGGTGGACGCACAAAATGGCGCGGGTCAACGGGGTCACGGCTTTCTCGATCAGATCCGGATCGATGTTGAACTGCTCCGGATCAATATCGACAAAAACGGGTGTTGCTCCGCAGTAGCGAACGCTGTTCGCAGTTGCAATAAAGGAATGACTGACCGTGATTACTTCGTCCCCGGGACCAACGCCGGCTGCAAGCAAAGCAAGGTGCAGCGCCGTAGTGCAACTTGAAACAGCACACGCGTGCGGTGCGCCCACGAGCTCTGCGAATTCACGCTCAAACGCGGCAACTTCCGGGCCTTGAGTTGTCCACCCGGATAAAATAACCCGACGTGCCGCTGCCGCCTCCTGTTCACCGAGGAATGGTTTCGCAATTGGAATCATAAAATATTTAGTGGGTTGTTGGGGTTGACACTTGGACGGGCCTTGCTTGCAACGCCCGAGAGCCTGGAGGGCGCGTTGCTTGCAACGCCCAGGAGCTGCCAGCAGCTCCCCTCCAAGACATGCTCGGCCTCACGTAAGTTTTTCAGCAGGATCAATCCCGTCCTTTGGTTCATATCCATCTCGCCAGCGCAGAAAACGGGCGGGCACACCGGCCACGATGGCAAAGGCCGGAACGTCCCGGGTGACCACGGCACCGGCACCGACAATACTCCCTTTACCGACCGTCACGCCGGGCAACAGGATAGCGGATGTGCCAATGTCAGCCCAGGCTCCTACGCGCACCGGGCGAATCTCGAGATCGGTTTCAATAATTGGCTGATCGATCGGGAGACCGGTGTGAGCTGAACCTAAAACTTTCGCTCCAGGACCCCAACCCACATAATCTTCAAGTATGAGATCACGCGCATCGAAGTAGGCCTGTGGACCGATCCAGACGTGATTCCCAATTTTCGTTACGCCATCGAAACGCCCTTGTATATAGGCCTGCGCGCCAATAAAAACCGCATCCCCGATCTCGAAGGTTTCCAGGTGCTTAAAGCCGACGCCGCTCCCGATCCGGACGCTGTTCCCAAACTTTCGCGCCACAGCCCTCCAGATCGCTCGGCGCATCAGGCTATCCAGCTCGCCATCGGCATGCGCAAACCGGGAATACTGTTCTACAAGAGCGCTCGGCGAGTAACTTCCAGCAAGATGCCTGGACAAATCGGTCTCAAAGGCCGGGTCGGGTTTTACTTCGTGTTTACCGTGAACAGCACGAACAGTTCGGAATTGGTTCTCGAGGCTAAAAGTCATTCTTAAGTTCAAAAATTTTGCCGGCCTTTTAGAAGTTCGGTCGTGCTATTCCAGAAACATCGGCGGCGAGAGTCTAGAATTTAGTGCTTAGGCAGGAGGAACGATAGTCCGAGTTTTCGCATTTGTCGGTCGATCTTATCTTTCCCAACAAGCCCGATCAGAGTTCGCATCGTGTAAAAGCCGGTTGCGACCGCCAAGGTGCAACCGATAAAAGTCGCCCACAGCCCGGGAAGCATCAGGCGAGCGCCGAACGCCACTGCAACGGTCCCAACGCCAAGGAGCGACAGCCGAATGTTGACCGGCGACAGGGTAAATCCCGATATCCTCCGCGCGATGGCGTATACGACGCACCAGTGAAATATGTAGAGGCCGAGATAGGCTATCCCGGTGCCGGGCAGGCCGAATAGCTTCAGGCTAACCCACCCGAGCAGCACGTAAAGGGAATAAGAGGCGAGATCGGTCCAGAAAAGTGCGGCGGCCCGCCCCTTTGCCAGAAGGATGAAGCCCATAGGCCAGGAATTCACCTGCAGAAACGTGCCAGTCACTTGCCAGCAGAGAATCTCCGCGGCCTTGTCGAACTTGTTCGAATAAAAAATTTGGATCACCCAGGGCGCAAGTGCGAGCGTTGCCAGTACGCCGGGTAAGGCCAGCAGAATTGAGATCTCGGCTTGTTCATTGACGAGCTGGTTGCATTTCCGATTGTCACCGGCCACGGCCGTCAAACGCGGGTAAAAATCGGTCCCCATGGCTTGCAGAACGAAGCCGACGTAGACCATAGCCAATGCGTTGGCAGCCTGAAACTGGCCGGCGCCATAGACGCCCTCCTGGCGCGTTACAAAGACGCGGAGCAGGAACAGGGCACCCGTAGTCATCAGACCTGTCGAGAGGAAAACGAGGCCTAGTTTGAGGAGACTGCTTGCTTCGGATGCAATCTGTCGAACCGGAACTTTGACCGGCTCAATCCGGACGCGGCGAGCGTACGACCATGAAACGAAAACGCCGACTCCAGCTGCCAGCACCATGTAGGCCGGAATCCCCGCGCGACCCCAAACGTAAACGATCGGAATGCTAAGGACGGCGCCGGCAAGGGCGCCGAACATGTTCATTTTCGCCAAATCGCCGATTCGCCGCATGCCCTGCAAAAGCGCTCCCTGTCCTCCCATAACCGCCCCGAAAAGCAGAATAATCGAAAGCAGCCCGATATCTGAGGCGTGATCGGCGTTTCCAAATGCGAGGCGACTGACCGCTTCACGCGATAAAAAGAGCGTCGTGGCACCGATTATGCCCAGCACCAGGCAGACCCGGCGGAGGGTGTAGACGGTAGTTGCGATCACCGGCCGACTACCCGATCCAACCGCTGCGGCAATCTGACGTACGCCCGAACTACTGATCCCGAGGTCGACCGCAGTTTTGGATAGGGTGACTACGGAGTCATAAATCGCCTCAAGGCCGATACCTCCGGGACCTAGCAGGAGAGCAAGCACCTTTGTACGAAGCATCCGAATCAACATCACGATCACGGTCGAACCCCCGATGATCGACGTCGATTTCAGGGCCTCGGCATGGGACGTCGTTTCGGTATCGGATCGAGTGACCTTCTGGAGCGGCAGGCCCCTGCGACCGTTGAGAGAGCCCGCTAAACACGCTAAAAGACGCGAAAAGATCAAGCGAATTCCAGAGGGTGAGGTCGGCGTTGCTGGTGCTTCAGGGTTCTCTGTTGGAGTTCTTCCTGATGGCTTCCCTTCCGCGGCAGGCCCGTACTCCTTAACGACGCCAGCGGCTTCGGTCTTCTCGTCAGCTGGGGGATTTGCAATGGGTGTCATCGGAAAAATTTCTAGGCAGCTAAGAATCCGAAGTTAGAAGCCGCCCTCGTTCTCGAAATAATGCGAGAAATTCTCGTCCGTTGAATCGGCTCAAATAAATTTTCGCCCAACCAAAAGTGCGTCCTCCCTCACGGCTCGGACTAGCCTCGCCCCGAAAAACGCCGACACGCCGTTACGCCGACACATTCTGCAGGCCGATACGCCGTCAGCAAGCTACCCTGCTGCGGTCCCCGCGTGGACTGCTCTCGCTTCCGACCACCACTCCACCAGGCTTCGCAAACCTTCTTCAAGGGAAACGTGCGCTCGGAATCCCAGCCGGCGCTTGGCTTTCTCCACGTCCGCAAGCCTTCTCCAGACAGGCGTCGCTTTACGGGCCGGTCCATATTCCGGAGTGAGATTCACGCCCATCACGCGCCCTAGAGTTTCGGCTAGTTCTGTTAGACTGGTCTCGACCCCGCTCGCAATATTGATAACGTCGTCGGTGATCGAAGAATTTGCAGCCATCGTGTTGGCCCGGGCTACGTCATCCACGAAAACGAAATCCATCGTTTGGCTGCCGTCGCCAAGGATCAAACAGGGTTTGCCGCTGCTCAGGCGCTCCATCCACCGTATCATGACCTCAGTGTAAACCCCGAAGGCGTCCATCCGCGGGCCATACACGTTAAAATAGCGGAGGGCGACGTAGTTCAGGCCGTACATCTCATAGAAGCTGCGCAGCAACCCTTCACCGTAGAGTTTGACCGCTCCGTATATCGTGCGGTTGCCATAGCCATGATGCTCTTCTGTCGTCGGAAAGTCCTCGGCCTGGCCGTAAATAGAAGCAGAAGAAGCGTAGACCAGTCGCTTGACCTTGGCGATGACAGCTGCTTCGAGAATATTAAAGGTTCCGGTGGCTAAAACGTCGTGAGCAAGCCGCGGATCTTCCGCGCACTGGGTAATGCGGATGGCTGCTTCGTGAAAGACGATATCGATACCTTCCATGACCTGCCGCACGAGTTTTACGTCTCGTACATCACCCTCGACAAAGGTCACCTTGCCGGAAGCCGCAGCAGACTCGAGATTCTGCCGGCGTCCCCGAGTGAAATTATCCAGCACAACGATCTCCTGATAACCTTCGTCAACCAATCGATCGGCAATATGGGAACCGATCAGTCCGGCCCCCCCTGTAATCAAAGCTCTTTTATGATTCATGCGATTTTGAGTGTCCTGCGGGAACCGATCTCGCCACTGGATAGTCCGCCCAACTGGACAAGTCTTCAGATCGGTCCCAATGACTGCGAGTTAACCCCGGAAGGACAAAATAGTTTTTCTCAGGTCATCACCTCGTTTACCGAAAGATAGAAGCAACCTTTTCATACAAATTGATAGCATCCAGGGGTCTTTCTGGAGGGCTGTCTGATAGTATTTCTTGGCTAGGGCCAGATCGGCCTGCCAGTAATACTCATTGCCCATCCCTGCATAGACGCGCGCACGCACACGCGCCCTTTCCGCTTCACTTGCGCAATTCTTACGGAGTGATTCTTCGAACTGTTCAAGCGTTAACGAACCGGACACACCGTAGCGCTTTGATGCTATATTTCGAGCATAGACCTGACCGACGGCATCCAGGCATTCCCTGGATACATCTCGGGCGCCTGCTTCGTCAGCTTTGCGTTTAACGCCCCACGGAACCGCAGTTTCCTCTTCACAACAAGTCACAGCACTCTTCTGCCAAAGAGTATTGGTCATACTGAGATCATGCTTACGGTAGCAAACCATCGGCTCTGCGAAGTAGGCCACATCATAGTGAATGGCGAACAAGCACCATAAATACCAATCGCCGCACCAGGGCATATCTAAAGGGAAAAGGCTGATCTTTTCGTAACATTCGCGACGGACCATGCCCGAAGCACAAAGCACAAAATTGGACCGCAGAAGCTTTTTCAACAAAACATGCCCGGGAATGATGCGATCGCGATCTCCGCGGACCGCATAGTATCCCAAATATTCGGTCTCGACGCCATTGTGCACTCCGTAGCCGGGACAGATTGAATATCCGACGTTTGGATGCGCATCGAAAAGATCGACGTATCTTTTCACGATGTAAGACTTTCGCAGGTAATCGTCGGCAGATATCAGCCAGACATATTTGCCGCGAGCCAGGTTGATCCCCTTATTGTAATTGCGCAGATGCCCAAGGTTCGGGTCATTGCGAATGTGTTTTACGCGCGGATCTTTAAAGGAACGAGCGACTTCTTGCGTATCATCCGGCGAACAATCGTCCATGATCAGCACTTCGAGGTCTGAATAGGTCTGAGATAGGATGGAATTGACGCATTCCGGCAACAGATGAGCCAATTTATAACAGGGAACGACAAAGCTAACGGTGGGGTCTTGCATCTAACTTAATGTTTTCGTGATTCAATGCTGAATGCCTGTGTAACCGCGAACGTCACGCTGAAATTTTCCGACCGTGCGGCGAATAACCAACCCTGTCCCGCTCGATCGCGAGTTCCAATGCCTTTTCGAATAGATCCGTCGCATCGTCCCAAGTGAAGCCAGTCGCGGTTCCGTGGGCCGCGTCTGACATCTTCATCCACTCCTGCTGAGGTAAATTTAACACCCGCAACAAGCGATCTCGGAGACCATTTACGTCTCCGATATCGACTAAATGGCCATTGACGCCCTCTTCAATGATATCCACAGACCCACCAACTCGCGTGGAGACCACCGGACAACGGCACGCCATGGCCTCCAAGGGTGGCAAGTGAAAACCCTCCCGGGCACTCCCACACAGCCAGACGTCACATTGCGCATAGAGTTCTCTGAGCTTGTCCTGTTGCGGCCGATAATGAAACTCCGCATAGGGCGGGAGCCGAAGATCAAACCCCGGGTGCTCTGCACCGAAAGAGACGAGGCGAAGCGAAGGTACCGCCATTGCCACCTCCTTTAGTGCTTCGAGGCTGGTACGACAACCCTTCATCCACGAAGTGGCGTACAGCAGACCAATGCTAGGAACCGGCCTTTTCCCTCTCGGCGCCGCGTCGAATTGTACCAAATCGACGCTGTTAGGCACATGCGACACCATCGTGTCCCCGAACTTGTCGCGAGCTAGTTGTAACAGCCACTTCGATATGACGATCTTATGAATCGGCATACGCCAGGTAGCGTCCAATTTCGCGTTAGGCTTGCCCTCTTCCATCTCATAGTTCTGAATGAAGAACGCTTTCGCGCCCTTGGTTCTTGAGAGATTCAGCACGCCATAAGCCGTTGGATAGTAGGTTGCCACCACGACATCCGCGTCCGGCACATCGGCGTCCACCACCGATCGCTCCTTTTCCAGCACCCTGTGCGCCACGTCAATGCCATCAAAATGCGAGCCCTCGAGTTGCGTTTTTGGCCAACCTCGACCCAGCGCGAGCGACTTCGCCTTCCGGCGCAACGGCATGGTGAATGGGGTCGATACGACTGCCACCTCGTGCCCCCTTTGGCGCAAGCGTTCAGCGTAAATCGCAAGCACCCGAATGCCGCCTTGCAATCCCGCGAATGGAAGTACAAACGTAACTTTCATAAATTCAATTTCTACCTTTGTGGACTCGCCGCATGGTAGTGCGATACAGCCGGGCCGTAGCCCGTCTCAGCGATTCCGCGCCGTGCAAAGCCTTGGCGTGAAAGCCGTTCGCAAGCGCCGAAGCTTCCAACCCGAATACTTCGGACCTGCAGCGCCGTCCCTGCAGTGCAGTTAAGACCGTTGCCTCATTGATCGGAGCTTGCGTTTCGAGCAGAAGCGCCATTGGAAAGAATTGACGAGAATCGTGAAAATCCAACCCTGCGAATGGCACTAAGTCAGTCTTCTGAAGCAGTGACCAGGCTTGCTTACTCGGCGCTAAGCCGTCTGTTTTTCGATTCCAAAATTCGATCCCGAGAAGTTTGGCGCTCCAGTCAGGAATAAATTGCTTCCAAGCCTCTTTCCGACTGGGATGCGCAAATACCGTGATACCCCCGGATTCGTGCGCGGTACCCAAAATTCGTTCAGGCTCCACCCCCGAACCGATGAACGGAACATCTCCCCAGACCAAAAGATGAACAACGTTTGAGGGGTCACTGTACTCGATCCCGGGAACGAGCAAAACTTCTTCGGAACTCGCCTGCTGGCAGGCGGCTCGATGCTCGCGACGCTTCGCTTCATCGAAGCCCCTATCGTGTTCCGTCACCAGCACCACGCGATAGCCTCGCTTAGCAAAACCTGCGGCCAATTGTTCCAACCGCCATTTGCCGTCGTAGGACCACTGCGAGTGGACATGACAAGCTGCCCGAATAACGTTCATCCCTGTTTCTTTGTGCTCACGAGTTGAGTCCAGAGGCTGCCGAAACTGTCGCTGAGAAAGACCTTAGGATCATTGCTGCGCCAATTATACCAGCAGTCGTTCCGTCCTATCCGGCATACGTCAGACAGCGCCGTCCAGATCGAGGGCCAACGTACCAACGCCTTCGACTTGGAACCGCGCGCAACAAAGAGGACGTGCAAAATTTCTCGCGCCAGATGCCGGCAGACTGGAACGACCTCCTTCGGCTGTGGAATCTCCAGGGAGACACCTGGGTTAAGGGCCATTTCGGCGGCCCAGGCGGGATATTCAAGTCCGACCCGTCGAGCCAAAGCCATGCTGCCCCAAGGTCGTCCATTGAACTCAATGAACCATAGCTTTCCGGAGTCATCGCGTAGCAGCTCAACCATGAACAGCCCGCGCCACGCGCTGGCGTCCAAGAAACGCTCTGCATTGGCCCTGCATTGTTCATCGATGTGCAACACTGCCGTGCAGGCACTGGATCCGGACCCTTGTGGATTCATCATACGCACCCTGCGGTGCCCGCTCCAAGCCAGGACTCCTCGAGCTGTGGCCAAGCCAAAAATGCCTTCGCCGACACCCGGGACAAACTTCTGCAGGAGCATGGGACCCCGCCCAGCCCAGCGATTCATAGCTGATTTCAATTCAGCCCAGTCTGCGCAGATCCAACCATGTCCTCTTGAAAGGGTCCCTGCACTTTCCGTGGCGGCTAGTGCGGGCTTAAATACAACCGGAAACTCAACTTCCTCTTTTAAGATGTCCTCGGCGCGGTCGACGCATTTATACGGTGGAACCGAGAAGCCAGCCGCTTTTGCAAACTCCACCTGTATGCTCTTGTCGAGAGCCAAGTCAAGCGCCTCTCCTTCTGGACCCACCAGCTGAGCCTGCCGACGAACGTCGGTCCGACCACATAACCAAAGCGCCTGATCGTCCAGGGGCATAACAGCTACAGGGATACTCGAAGACGCTGTCACAGAAGAAACCGCGGTTTTCAAATCGTCCGCGGCTTGAGCCAAATCCGCTTCCGGAGGTGTCACTTCAAGAACGCGCACAAAACGGCTGTGTCTCAGAGCCGGTTTTCTCCCTCTCCTGGTAAAAGCAATCACGTTGAAGCCATGGTCAACCAAGCTCCACGCGACCTCAGGCGCCGAAAGCGCTTCGGCGAATCCAATTATGACGGTTGCTTTCAACATTTTCCGCTGCGGCGCAGGATCGTTATCGCCAGCGCTTAAGTCGCAATTTAAGGCGGCGCCACGCTGCTCTCGGACCTGAGGGCACTTCGGTGACTATGCTCAGAACCCGCTCCAAATCGTCGTCGCGAACGATGGTGTTCCTTGGCTGAATCCAGAACTCCGCACTGGCCGGACCTCCGTCGCTCGTGTAGACCCGCTGGAATCCCGAAGCCCGCAGGCGCCGAAGGACTCTCCGGTTGTAACCTCCAAAAGGACAAGCAGCCTCAAGCACCCGTCGGCCGGTCATCTGTTCGATACGATCCCGGGCCTCGACAACCTCTTCCTCGAGCTCGTGATCGCTTAAAGCGGTCCACTTGCGATGATGCATCCCATGGCTGCCAATCGTCATGCCTTCGGCACAAAGAGCTTGAATCTGTTTGCCGGATAGATATCCACTTTGCCCCATTCGACTGGCTACCACGAAGAACCGTGCAGTCATCTTCGAGGCCTTCAGGAGCGGCAGCGCAATGGAATAGTCGGACTCGTAGGAGTCATCAAATGTAACCAATACATCTCGTCGGTCTCTTACCGTTTCGAGAATCGCAGCGAAAAAGCGCGGATCTGTCCAGTAGAGCCCATCGCTCCGAGACTGGGTGCTCGCCGGTTCGCCCAAGCCATGGAAATTTAGAATAACCACCTTCTATTCCACAATTGCGGCAAAACACGCGCCAGCTTTAGCAAGCGTCACCCCGAACACTAGCCCGCAAAAGCCCGCATCGCTCAAAAATCTCTAAGGATTTGCGAGCGATGCAGGCTAGACACTGCCTGAGACCTTCGGCATGGCCTGCCCTGAACCGGACAACCGAGCGTATCCCACATCTGGTTCCGCGCCGCTTTCGATAAACCGAATCGGATCGAGCCCACAATGCCACTTTAGCAACACCTCATATTTGTGCAGTCTGCTCTTAGATATCTCATCGCGCCTCAGACCGAATAATAACTGGCAAGCCGCGTGGCGAGTCGCGAGCCCAATGATTGATATATATCGTGTCCAGACGATACCCTTGAGGCCGTAGTACTTGTAAAAATACCTGTAAACGCTGCGCTCAATCTCAAGCTCGACTTTGATCGAATAGGTCCCGCGGTTTTGACCGCCGATGTGGGTAATTTCCGCGCCTGGAAAGAAAAGAACGGGGCGTCCGGAGTCCCAGATCTGCCGGCAAAGATCAGCATCTTCATACTGATGAAAGAATCTTTCGTCGAATCCACCCAGTTCCTTCAAAAGTTTGCCGCGAGCCAACAGACAACATCCCCCTTGAAATCCGATCTGTCGCTCTGATCTTCCATCCCAATTAGGATAAGAATCGGAGCAAAAACCGGCCCATAAGCGCCCCGGCCATCGCAGGCCCAGTGATTTCATGAGCAAGGTCCAAAGGGTTGGCAACGGGTGTGCCGAGAGTTGCACCGAGCCATCCCGATTCAGGACCCGACACCCGAACGCGCCCGCTTCCGGGTGGCGGTCGGCATAAGCGATCAGCTTCTCCAAAGCACGGTCGCGAATGATTGTATCCGGATTCAGGATGAGGACGTACTCGCCTTCCGTCACACGTATCCCCGCATTGTTCCCTTTGCCAAAGCCGCCGTTTTCGGTGTTTTCAACAATTCGAACATTCGGGAACCGCTCCCGAATTGCGGCCACAGATCCGTCTGAAGATGCGTTGTCGGTTACGATGACCTCGTAGTCGATTGCGCTGGTTTCCGCAAAAACCGACGAGATGCAGTCCAAAATGACCTTAAGGTCATTCCAACAGATGATGACGACGGACAATTTCATTATTTTCCGAAATTTCAAAAACCCCCTAGCCCGCAAAAATCACGCGCTGGGAGAATCGACGAGCTCACTGCGGGCTAGAAAGCTCTTAAACAGACGCTGGGCGTCTGCTTAAGAGCCTGTTTTTAAATTATGAATTCGAAACAAACTGTTTTTAAACTCTTCTCTGCAAAAAGCAGCGGAATTTGCCAGCGTAGCTCAAGATTCCGCTGCCATAGCCTGCATCGCTCAAGAATCTCTAAAGATTTGTGAGCGATGCAGGCTGCTCCAATGTAAACTGACAAAGCACCGACAGTTCAGGGGCTGCCGGTGATTCGTAGACCGGTAGGCGCTAGTGGAGTCGGATTCGGCTGACTGGAGGACGCGTATTGGAAAGCCCCGATAGACCAAGCTCCCCCAGAGCCCCGTGTGTTGCCATCAATGTCCTTATTCAACAATCCGTCTGCGAGCAGACCTATCCCGTTCTGGAACTGCGATCGCATCGCGGCCGTTAAGCGAAAGTTGCCTATGCTGCCAACAGGCTCACTGTTAGCAGGGATGAGCACAAAAGGATTGCCACTGAAGGTAAACGAGTGCGCTTCACCGCCCGGTTGTCCAACACCGTAATAAGCATTATAGTCGCTCACTACCCCAGACGATCCGCTCCAGTCGTTCGATACATTGTAGAAAATGTTGTTCTCTACATAACTCGTGCCGGTCAGGGACGCGCCGTTGTCGCTCATCCAGGATCCACCCGGGCCCGCACTTAGTGAAGCAGCCATGAATACATTGTTGTAGATAAAAACGGGACCGTAGACTGAACCACTGGCCGCCTTGGTGCAGATAAACCAACCACCCGAATCGTAATAAACGTTGCCGTAAAAATAGAAGTTAGTCGCGCCTCCGAACTCGAAGAATACACCATCATTCGGACTATTGTTGATCTGGTTGTATCGCCAAATGCAATTCACGCTTGGGTAGGAGTATTGAATATCCTCGTGCTGCTGCCCGTCGTTGTTGGTGTCAGCGATGTAGCAATACTCGATGATGACGCCGTTCCAGGCAGCTGCCCGAACCGCCTCCCCGGTCCCAACAATCGAAATCCCATGAAATGTACAATTCGTCACCGCGTTGTTTGAATAACAGATGTTAATCCCGCTGATACCTCCTCCTCCAGCCGGGTTTGAAGTCGACGCATAGGGTCCGATCAGCGAGACATTTCTAACCACGATATTGCTGATCGGGCCGGCGTTGGCGCCGTCAATCCCGTCGCCCCCACTCAACGGAATCGTCACGGTGATCCCAGCGTTAGATACGCCCTGAGATCCTGCCGTAGCAATAAATGGTTTTCGTCCATCCAACGTAACGTAGCTACACGATGAAAAACTGATTGCGTTGGAGAGCGCCACTGTAGAGTCGAATGAACTGGACCACCCGGCTGCGGACGCAGGAACCGAATCAGTCGACAGTACACGATTGATCAAGATCGGGTTACCAGAAGACCCGCTGGCCCCTACGTTGAGGCCTCCAGAATAGCTTCCGCCTGAAAGCCACACGGTATCACCAGGCTTTACGTTGGCCCAATTTAAACTCGACAAAGACCACGCGTTATTCCAGTCCGTGCCAGTATTTGAGCCGGCCGAACTTGGCCGGACATACCAGTTCGTCGCGTATGCACGGCCCGCGAAAAGGAGTGCCCCGACTGCGACAAAAGTCTTAAGATGTCTGGAGAGGTTATTGAGTCTCATTTGTTCCAAGTCCGATCAAATAGGATAAATTTTTACAGATTTACGACAATAAATTCCCCGCAAACAGGTCAATTGTGCAAATATTTGGTACAAAACGAGGAAGCCTGTCAAACTGAATTTAAAATATGATATTTGATCTGTTCCGAGTAGTTATCGCCCAACCCCTCCTATGATGTGTTAACTTGCGTTGCTTTGCGCTCCTTCGCACCAAAACGCGGCTATCGTCGCGTCGACAAGAGTCGATCTCTTCCTTCCGTTAGTAATCGTCGAAGAAACCAGACGGATGCGCTCGGTTTTGCCTGCGTCTTCGATGCCGTCGATCCCTTCGGAGCATCTTGAGCATCGACCGAGCTTGCCGGACGGTTAGCTCGGACCATATCGGTCATGTTCATCCACTCCACTGAACCAAGGCCGTTGACGAATCCGGCCAAGTCGTCGAGCAATTCCGGACCATCCTTCAAATCTTGATGGTGTCCTCGCAAGATGATCGCCTGATTCAGATAGGCTGCCAGCAGGATCGTATTCTTCAGATCGCCCGTCACGCCCCAGCGCGGGAGAACCGGACAACCTCGAACATTCTCGGAGGGCCGGTAACCCAAACTCTTTGTCCAGGCACTGCTTTTGTTGTGTGCACGTAAGGATCCGTGCGAAATGCAGGCCGCTTCAAAACCGCACGCCGGAAGTGTCGCCAGCATATCTTCGGAACAAGCGCCATGCGGCGGCACCATCACCCGAGAGACCGCCAGGCCGCTTCGACGCTCCAGCCGCTCGATGCGCTGAATTGCCTGCTGCAGGAGAAAAACTCTTTCCGGTTCCGAGTATGGTCGCGCGAGTTCACGTTTAGCATGGTTATTGCCGTGTATTAGTAACGAGAGGCGGCTTTGGTGTTCGCGAAAGATGGCGGCTGTCCCGCTATGAGTAAACCACGTATCCAATGGTATCGTGGCGAATGAAACGTGGTAGTTCTGTTTCTCGGCCCGCGCCGCAAGCTGCCGGTAATCGACAAATCCATACCGCGGCCAATGAAGGTTAGGATCGTCAAAAATAAAGCAGGCCCTCAGCGGCGCATTAATTGGAGAGGCACTGCCACAAATTTCCCGGAGCCAGTGCAACAGCGGCAGCATTTCCAGGAAAAGCCGACCGCTCAACACATCCTGCAGGCTCCCATCAGCGGGCAGACCAGGCAGCGCAAACGCGGATCGAAAGTGCTTGGTTCCATCCCTCTGAGACCACACCCAGACGGGGCCGAGCTCGCAAGTGGCCAACGGTCTTTCCTCGGGACCTAACGATAATATATGTGGTTGGGTAGCGATCTTCGTCCGAAGAGATCTGCCTCGAAATGGAAACGGGACATCCAGGTCGTCTGAAAACTGGATGACAATATCAACTAAGTCGCCGCCTGTCGATGCTTCCCCGCCTTGGGGCACAGTAAGGCTGGAAGCAACGGTTCCACTGCGCCGTGGCACGCCGCCACTTTCCGTGAGGATTTGGCCTGCAATTCCCGGCTGATCTTGCTCTGAAAAACTGAACTTCACCGGCAAGAGGTGTTCCAGGATTGACAGCAACGTCGTCAATTGCTGGTTTTCAGGCAAACCGGAGGCGCGTATGAAATATCGATCAGACATATGTCTCAACAACGTCGACGTCCTTAGACAGAAACTTGAACCTGAACCGGCATCTGGCCTGTATCCTTCCAGCCCTGACCTTTCCCCGGAACCGGAGCTCTTTGCGGGATTTGCAGAGAGCCTATGCACGCAAACACCAAAGAGAGAAAGACAATTGTCTGGTCAAAATAGGAGATGGACCAGAAAGCCGTCGCATGGCCGAATAAAATCGAACCCAGTGCCCAAATCACAAATTGATGACTACGGGGCGCACCTGGGTTGGCTCGCAATGCCTTGCCAATCCTGACAAAAGCAACACCTATTAACCACATAAATAGCAGCATCAGCGGAAGGCCACCCCAAACCCCCATTTGAATATAGTAGTTTGTCATATCCGTGTGGTTTGAATTAGCGGTGATACCGGTCAGCATCCAATGCCGGGTAAAATCCGTCCCCGCTAGCCACCATTCCGATAAATGGTTGATCGCAGACTGAATCAATTGCGCTCGAAAATATCCAGTACTACCCCCGGTGATATCGATCCGCGCCATCAAATAGTAAACGGGGTCATTCATTACGAATGATAATGCCACAACCATGGAGAGGGCTAGCCATCGTATAGTCCTCATTTGACTGCGAACTAACCAAAGGCCGAGAGCCGCGATAACTGCTCCGGTCGCCATAACCGGCCCACTCGAACCGCTCGCGAAAACGATGGCCAGGGTAGCGGCTAGTCCAGCCAGCGCCACGCTGCGGTTTTCCCGCCAAAAACAGACTGCCATCGGCAGACAGACGGCGCCAACCGTTCCGGCCAGGATGGGATGGCCAAATGCACCTTGCGCTCGAAAATGGCCATGCGTCACCTCTACATCCGAGGGGCCGAATTCAATCAAGCTGAGTGGATTGTAGCCGTGCAATTTCTCGACCAGCATTGTGACGGCCAGGGGGATGAGAAGAAGGCAGACCATCTTAAACACGGTACGAATATCTTCAACTCCTCGGATGAACACACGAAACAGGTAGTAAACACCAATGGTGTCATACAGAATCCCCAATCGAAAAACCAGCACGTCAGATTGATGGAACGCGATGCTGCAAATATCCCAGATCGCCCATAGACGCACCATTCGATCCAACGCGTTCATCCCCCCGCTCACGCGTTCTCCGTTTGTTAACACCCGCAAAAGGCCTGCCGCAATTAGAATGCGTATTGCGGGAAAATGGAGCGGCCCAATCTCGAGTTCCTGGATCCGGGTTATATAAACGGATCCCAGCAATAGCGGCAACGGTGCCCACTTCCTCGGCAAACGCAGCAACAAAACGGAGTTTACAAGTGTAAACAGGATGCCGAAAATGTTCATGGCGGATGCCGGTCGAGCCCAATCGCTTACCGGATCAGGCTAACTCCAAAGACTTTTCCTGCCCAACAAACGGTTAATCTGCTGTTGACGAAGGTACTTGATCAAAGCCTTATCCTCGACCTGAGGTACGCGTTTCACATATCCTTTTAGAAAGCCGAACAGAAGGCCAAAGCCACTGACAAAATACGGTCGGGCGGCCATCCTTTTCGCGCATTTCAAGAACATGAATAAGGGATGGTAGCCTGATATATAGTTGGCCATTCCCCCTTTCACCCGGTCATTCCAGGTCCCGTAAGCCGCTCCGGTGGGCCGATAATGAAGGACATTAAGTTCCGACAGCGTACGGGTCTCCCACCCGAGCATATTCGCTTTAACCTCGTCCAACGTGTCCCATCCAGGAGCGCGAATGAGACCGCCGATGGCACGCCAGCAATCGGACCGATAGATTTTCGTTGCCCCGCGCACATGGAATCTTGGGTCCGCTTTAGCCTCCGGTTCGATGACCTCCCCTCTCCGGCAGCATATCGTCCCTCCTGCAACCCCCAAACGTGCGTCCTCTTCAAATCTCTCAAAGCATTTCTCGAAGTAATCAGGGCTGAACGACAGATCGCCGTCTAGTTTGACCACGTAATTCCATGGCTGATTTTCGATCAAACGATAGCCTTCATAAAAGGCTTCCACCACGCCCCCTCCCGCCTTTCGGAATCCGCGATCAGGACGGTTGACCACCTTAATCCAAGAATTCGCATTTGCCGCCTGCTCGGCAATTCGCCCGGTTTCGTCCTTCGAACCGTCATTGACGATCACCCAGCACGCGGGTCTGACGGTTTGCGCCACCATGGAGTCGATCGTAAATGGGAGGTATTTTTCCTCGTTTCGAACGGGACTAACAACAACGTATGCTCGATTTTTCCTCATTTCCGTTTGAAATGAAAAAGGCATTCGTTTCCACACCACGCGCCGCGATTCCGGCCGGTGGTACCAAACAAAAACCGAATGAGGTTATAGCTTACGGCCTGCGTAAGAAACCTTCGGACGGCATAGGGGGGCAAGCTGTAACGAAAAGCGTCGCGATATTCGCAACCATATTCCGCGAGCAATGCTTTCAGCTCCGATGCCGGTCGCGCGACCGTCGGAAACTCAGCGCCTCCAATTTTGACCCTGATTGCCTCATACAGACGATTCACGCGAGTATAAATATGAGCCCCATCACTGCATTCCATGATGAGCGTGCCGCCGGGTCTTAGTAGCGAGACGACCTTCCTAATGAACGGAGGCCGGTCGGCGATGTAGGCCAAGACACCGACACAGATGATCAAATCAAATTTCTGCTCCTCGAAATGTGCGTCCATGAAATCCATGTTTAGCAGCGCTATCCGATCAGCCCATCCGCTGGGAATGCGTGACCTAACCAGTTCCAGCATGCTTTTCGACCTGTCCAGAAACGTTATATGATTACCCTCGTTAAAAAGAGGCAAGGATAGAGATCCGTCCCCGCACCCGATATCCAGGATATTTTCGGGCTGCAGATTCTTGGTGAATTCCTGAATGGTCTCAACGCGGATCTTGATGTTGAACGCCTGGCTGGTTACATACCACTGAGGCCGCTCAAAGGCCTCTACGATCACTTCTTGTGAAGCTGTCATAATCGAAATATTTTGTTAGTTAGATGAAAACGAATCTTGCCGCGAGGGAGTCTGTTGCGGCTTTTGGGCTCGATGGGACTATTAACGGCACAGTAGCCGGTCCACCAGGTTTATGAGGCGCGGCCGCTCTCCACGCCATTCGTGCGCCCGGTACACTTCCTGCCCGCGTTCGACCATCTTCACCATTTCGGCTGGATGCGCAAACGCGTACTCCATCTTGGCCGCCAGATCATCGATGCTGCCCAATTCGAACAACACCAACTCTGCCGGCCCGAAATAGTCCAAAATGCCCGGAGTGCGCGGTGCGATCACTGGTTTCCCCTGGGACAAATATTCAAAGATGCGCGTCGGCATATTGAGCTCGGTGAATGTGCTCCGCCGATTCGGGATAACGCCGATGTGGCACTCGCGAATGGCAGCGGGGATTTGCTCAAGCGCCATTGGACCGAAATACCGGACCCTCTCAGCCAGGTTCGAACCCCGGACCGAATCCATCACTCGCTCCAGAAATGGCGTGCTGCGACCATAGATTCTCAGTTCAGCACCAGGAATTGTTTCTCTGACCTTATCTAGAGCCGCCACTGCAAGGTCCAAGCCATGTCTCTCGACCAGTGAGCCGTGATACATGATCACAAAACGTTTTGCCGTGTCGCTCGCGACCGTGCCTTGATCAGTTTGCTCGCAATATCGAAAAATGTGCTCGTCGGGCGAATTCATAACGACGCTAATCTTTCGCGGCGGGCAGCCTCTACTCAGAAAAAGTTTCCTGAATGCTTCGTTGGTCGTCAGCACTGCATCCGCAAACCATATGCTCCCCGCTTCGAACCTCTCAAGGAGCCGGACGGGAAAGCTCTCCTCTCGGAGCCCGAAGATAGTCACCATTAACTCGGGCATCGGGTCGTGAAGGTCGAGGATGACTTTCGCGCCAAATAGCTTCGGTATCAGCGCGCTGAACACCAGGACATCCGGCATGTTATGAACATGGACCAGGTGATAGCGTCGCTTAAGGGTGCGAGCCGCCAGAATTGCGCCTGCGAGCAGAATGAAGTATCCATACTGCAGAATGTAGGAAAGTTTTCCGCCCCGGCGGCGTCTTATCGGTAGGCGGGTCACATCCACACCGTTGAAAATTTCGTGTTGCGGCTCGTCGCCCGTCTCTTTGAGGCAGATCACTTCGACGCTCGCCCCCTCGTTGGCCAAAGCCTCTGCCGCCCTCCGAGGGCGCGGATCCGCAGGATAAGCCGAATAGACTACGGCAACGGCGCGCTTACCGGACAGTGAGTGGGAACCTTGCGGGGAGGCGGCCTCCACTGTCGCTGACCCTTCGGCGGGCATATTGGGCTCCTTCATCGTCGGAATCAATGTTCCTCCGCGATTCTTGCAGACCAGAGAATTCTCGGCACTATTCAAAGTTTGCATGAAGAGTTTCAATCAGACATCACCTTCGAGCCATTTCGGCCCGTAGGAGCGACTCTTATTAAAGATCACCGACACATCCACCTTCGCTGCTAGCTGCGAGTAAGCGCGCTTTACGGCTTCTCGATTGCTTTTTTCGGCCTCTACGACCAGCAAGACTTTGTCCATGAATCCGGCCAGGGGTAAGGTCGAGCTGGTGTCGCCAAGGGACGGCATATCAAAAACGACGTAATCAAGATCGCTTTCCTTGAATTCACGCATCATGTCGTAAAATCGCTTCGGACTGACCGGCTTATCGAAAAGCAAAACTTTGCCATCGGCCGTGTCCGAAAGAGTCGCAGCGAGGCCGGCCGCGAGCGTAGAAGCTCCGGCATTCTTCGAGAGTCCGGTGACTGCCACCAGCTTTGGCTTGTGGGTCATCCGATTCATCTCGAAATAGAGGCCCAAGCGGTCTCGGATCGCTTCACAAAAAGGTCGCAGAAGTTCGCCCACTTCAGAAGGGGACTCGTCACCTTGCGTGATAACCGCTTCTGAATCGTCGCCCGCATCGCGCAACCGCAAACGGTGAACGTCCGAAGCGAAATTTGGAATCGAGAGTAAAAGCGGGATTCGCAAGCGCCTCTCAAGGTCAAGTGGCCGCTTGATCGTTTGGTCTAAAACCAGTTCGATCAGGAGAGCAAAAGCTAAGCCGGCCGCCAGTCCACCCCCGGCCAAGCCGAGCACGATTTTCTGTACATTTCTTTTTGCCCTGTCCGGCGGGGAAGGCGCCTGGACGACACTGATATTGGGCATCCTGGAGGGGTCGAGTGTTTCATCGATACGGGCTTTCTCGAGACTCGCCTCGTAATACTTATAGTTCGTTTCCTCTACGTCCTTCTTTCGTTCCAGGCTCGCAATTTTCGGTCCCAATTCCGCAAGCATCTTACTTCTTGCCTGAAGGCTGTTTAACCGGGATCTGACTGCTTCGGTTTGCGCCTCGAGCGCGGTGAGACGAGCTCTCTCAGACACAATGTCAGGTCGCGAGCCTTGGGCTGATCCTGCGGCTGCGACCGCCGAAAGCAGACCAGGATATTTTTTCTCCAAGGTTTGCCGTTGTTTTTCCAAGTCGTCGATCTGCGCTTGCTTTACTTTTACGATTCGGTTCTGCGCTGTGTACTTGGAAAGCAGCTCCGTTTCTGTTTCCTTCAGATGTTCCACGCGGGCTAGCAGGGCTTGATACTCGCTCACCACCCGGTTGCTCGGGGGCGCCACTACGCGCACAGACTCCTTCGAGTCCTCGCCTGCAACCAACTTTTCAATCTCATTGACTCGCGCCTTTTGCGCAGCAAGGTCCGCCTCGGCCGACTCAAGGTCCTCCTGGGCTTTGGACAATTCAGTTGCCAGACTTGCAGTATCTTCCGCTAGAGAAGTGACCCCGGCTTGCGCCTTGAGCTGTTTCAGTTCCTCTTCCGCCGAGTTCAACTGCGCACGCAATTGATCAGCCTCCCGCGTGAGAAAGTCGAATGCACCCAGCGAACGGTGGATCTCCAAGTGCTTGTCGAAGTACCTCTTTACGAGCTCCTGCAGCACGTCAATGGCGAGCTGGGGATCCTTATTCCTGTACGTAACGGAAATGATATTGCTTTCGTTAACAACCTTCACTTCCAGGTTCTTCTGAATGAATGCAGCCGCCCTGGCATCCGTGGCTTTTTGTTTTTCTCCCGGGAGCAGCCGGTCGGCCCCAATTTTTGCAGCCACCGCTAACGCCAAGTCGGAGCTAGTCAGAATCTCCACTTCCGAGTTAATCGCGCTTTCGCTCGGTGAAACAAGCGTTTTACCTTGGGAGTCCAGGCCGTCGACAGCGCTTTTGTCTTCAACGTACCGAACCAATAGTTTCGCCTCCGATTCGAATAGGGGAGGAAGAAGAAAGTAAATGCCTGCCGCCGCTAGGATCCCGGCAGCGGAGCAGACAAGAATCTTCCACTTGTGCCTGAACAATATAAATACGATGTCATGAATGTTCAGGCTCGCGTTTTCCGTTCCCCCTTCGGAATCCGGCATGAAAACTCCCCTGGCCGCTCTCTCCGAAGGGTGACCTTGTGTGGTCGTCAACGCAAGCGACTGATTGCCTTTATTCACGCTACTACTCCAGCAGCCACTACTTCTTTCACTGCTTGAATAACCAATTCCACTTGCGCGAGAGTTAATTCGGGAAACATCGGAAGAGAGACGAACTCGGTCGCACACCTCTCCGCCACAGGGAATGCTCCGTGGCCGTATCCCAACGTCCTGTAGGCCTCTTGCAGATGAATCGGAACAGGGTAATGCACTCCTGATCCCACTCCCCTGGCCGCTAGCTGTTGAATAACTTCGTCCCTATCTTGCACGCGAATTGCGTAGACGTGGTAGACATGCAGCACATTGGTCGCATGAAAAGGCGTGACGGCGGCACCATTTAGGCCGGAGTCGTACTGAGCCGCGTGAGCGCGGCGGAGCTGATTCCCTTTTTCAAGGTGCCTTAGTTTAATTTGCAAAATTGCTCCCTGAATTCCATCCATCCGAGCGTTCCACCCGATCATCGAGTGATGATATTTCCGGATCTGACCATGATCCCGCAGGACACGCACTTTTTCTTGCAGCTCGTGGTTGTTAGTCACTACTGCGCCGGCCTCACCGAACGCACCGAGGTTCTGTCCTGGGTAAAAACTGAAACAAGCGGCGTCACCGAGAGTGCCGACTTTTCGCCCCTTATAGATTGCTCCATGAGCCTGGGCAGCGTCCTCGACGACAAAGAGGCCCCGCTCTCGTGCGAACGCCAAGATCGGGTCCATGTCTGCCGGCTGGCCAAAAAGGTGAACGGGAATGATCGCTTTCGTTCTGGCCGTAACAACCCGCTCCAGCCCTGCAGGATCCAATGTGTACGTGCGTTCGTCTACATCGACGAAAACCGGTTTGGCCCCACAATAAGTGATCGCCTCGGCAGTAGCCATGAATGAGTTAGGCACGGTGATCACTTCATCTCCGGGCCCGACGCCCATCGCTAGAAGGACTAACCAGAGCGCTTCTGTGCCGCTACCAACGCCGATGGCATGGGTGCAGTCGCAGTAGGCGGCGAAATCGTCTTCGAATCGAGTGACAAACGGTCCCCCGGCAAAGGCAGCGCTATCGATGACCTCTCGAATAGCATCGTTAATCTCCTCGAGCAGAGGAGCGTGGTGGGATTTAAGGTCTAGAAATGGGACTTTAAT
>Ga0213878_10000251_pt1 | contig 21526 bp, 19 predicted proteins | sample VelepicoBEBS_R02_FD_161053 | JGI IMG/M metagenome (GOLD analysis project Ga0213878, IMG submission 161053) | Vellozia epidendroides bulk soil microbial communities from rupestrian grasslands, the National Park of Serra do Cipo, Brazil - BS_R02 | ecosystem: Environmental > Terrestrial > Soil >... | reverse complement strand
TGACCGAGTTGGTCTGATGCAATATGCATCAGATGCATGCGAACCACACTCGACATCGATGATGATGTTTTGCTGGCTGCCAAGGAACTGGCACGACGGGAACGTAAGACCGCCGGCCGGATCCTGTCGGAACTTGCTCGGCGCGGTCTGGCTAGTGCGAAAGATATTTCCTCAAAAGAGAACAGTCATGAAGAGGTCTTCCTTGGCTTTCGTCCATTTGCCGGCCGGGATACGATCGTTACCAACGAGATAATCGACCGGCTCCGAGAAGAGGATATAGATTGAAGCGGGCACTTCTCGACATAAATGTTTTGATCGCGTTGCTCGACCTCGATCATGTGCACCATGGTCGGGCTAGAAGCTGGTTACAGCACGAAGTGGACGCAGGGTGGGCGTCGTGCCCGATGACGCAGAATGGGTGTGTTCGAATCATGTCTCAACCGAAGTACCCGAACCCGGCGCCAACGGGTGAAGTCATCAAACGGTTACAAGATGCGGCGGCCACTTCCTACCACGAATTCTGGCCTGATGACCTAAGCATTCTGGACCGGGGTGTGGTCGACAGCGCGCGCATCCACGGTCCCAAACAGGTCACGGACGTTTACCTGCTGGCCTTGGCGGTTCGCCACTCCGGGCGATTCGTAACCTTTGACGGTGCAGTCCCGCTCTCAGCAGTTCTCCGGGCCGAAAAGGAGCATCTCGTGGTGATCTGACCAAGCCTGAACCTCGAACTCATTGAGCCACCCCTTGACTGGATTTGCTTCACCTGCTCAGTGGTATCCTGGGCGTAGCGATGACGTTTTAGGTCAAGTGAAAGAACATCTGAACATTGCAGTTGATTTGACCCCGATGCTGCCGGGAGGCGAGAACGGCGGAGTCAAATTTGTCATTCTGGAGTTTTTGCGCGGCTTGAAACGATTTTTTGGCGAGCGACTTACATTTCTGTTCCTGACCGCGAATGACAGTCATGGCGAAGTGACTTCCTTGCTCGGTGACCGTGATACCGCCATTTCCGTTCTCACACGTAGAAGAGCGGGACTTGGAACCGCTCTGCAGGCTTTGGAGTTAGGTACACGGTCAAAGCTGACCATCCGGAAATTGTTCCAAGAGCGCCGAGTCGACCTGTTTTACTGTCCCTTCGGATTTCTCTTCTTCCCGTCGGCCAACACGCCAACCGTGGTCATGGTGGTCGATTTGCTGCATAGAGATTTTCCCTTCTCCATTCCGGCTCAAACCAGGGAATGGAGAGAGCTTCAATTCAGAAAACTCGCTGGTTACGTCGATTTTTATCAGGTGATATCCGATTTCACAGCGGAACGTCTGCAGACCGTTTACCAGGTTCCGTCGCAGCAGATTTTCAAAACCAGCCTGCCGATTCAGCATCGTTTGTCGGTTGCGAAAAACAAGGAGCCACGCAAACCGTTCTTTTTGTACCCCTCCAATTTTTGGGTACACAAGAACCACGAAATACTTTTGATCGCCTATCAGATTTACCTCTCCAAAGTTATTGATCGAGCATGGGACTTGGTTCTCACCGGGTATCTTGACGAGCGGGCGCGTGCGCTGCAAAGAGTGGCTGAGGATCTTGGGGTTTCGTCGCGCGTGAAATTTCTTGGCCACGTGCCTGAAGCGGAGTTAGGAGAACTCTATTCGAACGCGTCCTGTTTGGTTTTTCCGTCCCTCTATGAAGGGTTTGGCATCCCGATTGTTGAAGCGATGAGCTTTGGTATACCGATCATATGTGGTCGAGAGGCAAGCATTCCTGAAATAGCCGGGGAGGCTGCCTTTTACATGGACGCCAGGAATCCGGTCGAAGTCGCCTCTGCTCTGCAGCGCATCACCGAGGATGAAAATTTGCGCAAGACACTGGTCGACCGCGGGACGATGCAGCTGCGAAAGTTCGATTTTTACGGGGAAGTGAATCGATTAGCCGAGGCGTTTGCGCTCGCTGCAGAAAAAAATCGGCGTTCACAGCGAAACCGGTTGGAAATGTTTCTGACAAATCTTCGATTGGGAGGGATTTACTATGGTCGTGCGATTGCCCGAAAGGCATTAGAAGGAGCAGTCAGTTTGCCTTTGAATGTCGAGCGAATGGCCAGGAGCCTGTCGGATTTGCAACAGTGACACTGGCACTACCGAAGCCAGGCAGAATGAACCGCGGGAGAGCGGCGGGTGACTGCACGCGAGGTAACGGTAAAACCGGGAGAACGAACGCGTCAGCGTATGGGCCACTGGCATTGACACTGACACTCGCTTATCTTTGAGGCCGGTGCGGATTGGCCTAGACGTTGCTCAAACTTGTGTTGAACGCCATGGATGCGGTTGGGTCGCGGATAGAATTGCGACTGCGGTCGCCAATGTATGCCCAACGGATGAGGTCATCCTTTATCATCAGTTTGGCAACTGGCTGAATTGGGACACTTCGAAAGGGACTGTTATCGAACGTCCAAACGTTTCAGCGCCGTTCCTGGGATCCTCCTGGGTAGCGAGCAAGATTGCCTGGAAGCGCGTGGAAGCCGGACGAGCTGATTTGCCCGGGATGCCTGAGGTTGTACACTCCCAGTCGTTTCAGGCGCCCTTTGTGGGAAGTACTCAACTTGTCTACACCGTTTATGACTTGAGCTTCTGGACTCACCCAAAGTTCACCACCGAAGCGAACAGACTAAGTTGTCAGCGAGGAATGCTCGATGCGCTCCATTCCGCGGCAGGTCTCGTGTTCATCTCTGAGAACAGCAGGAGCGACTTTTTAAATTTGTTTCCGCTATTGAGAGAACGGTGTGCGTTACCGACCATAGTCATATCCCTGGCATCGAGGTTCCCGTGCGTCGCGGAGGCGCGACAGTCATTCGTAGCCGGCCCGTGGCTGAGTGTCGGCGCCTTGGAACCGCGCAAAAACTTCAATGTGCTCCTGGACGCATTTGAAACCTATTGGAACCGTTCGAAACACCGCCGAATCCTTACCCTGGCGGGCGGAAAAGGATGGAAAAGTGAGAGCACCTGGAAACGAATTGCAGATCTCCAGCGGTGCGGGATGGTTCGGCATCACGGTTATGTCTCGGACAACGAGTTGGCCCGGTTGTATCGCGAGGCGTTTGGATTTGTTTTTCCCAGCCACTACGAGGGCTTCGGTTTGCCGGTACTGGAATCGATGAGTCTCGGTTGTCCCGTAATCTGTGCAAAGAACTCGAGCATGCCCGAGGTTGGCGGAGAAGCTGTTCTTTATTGGGATGGCCAATCGGCAGGAACACTCGCCGAAGCAATGTTGCAGCTCGAACAGGAGCAAGAGCTTTACCGCCGCCTCTCGTCCGAAGGACTGGAAGGCTCCCGCCGCTTTTCGTGGGAAAAGAGCGCTCAAGCGCTGAGAAAATTTTACGACTGCGTCTCCAAGTTGGATTGAACAGAAGCAAGCAAAGATAGCAAAGGATAGTAGGAGTCGGTTTGGTTACGCTAACCCGGCTCTCGCCAGAGAGCCATAACGCACTTAACAGTGCACGCAGCAATTTCATGGTTCGAAAAAAGCTCAAAGGTGGCACCGATCAACCTTTAGCTCCGGTGATCGGATTAAACCATGATACGCCGGGAAAACGTTGGAAATCAGTATCGGCGGTGTGGACTGTACCCCTGTATTCGAGCGCCAAAGCCACGAGCTGAGCGTCAGTGACGAGGTTTCCGCTTCCGCCGGCGCGCTTTAACAACCAGTCTTCTGGAGGAACGATTCAATCTCCAAGTCTTCTTCCAGGTGTTGCAGCATGGCCGGATCGAGACCCGGACGAAGCGAAAGCCGTTTCGGTCTGATCTTGAAAGGCCGAGGTCGTGTGGCCACGCTGCCAGCCAAAGCCCGCCGTATTGCCTGGTTTACCGCCTGTCGGAACGTTATACCAGAACGACGCATCTCTTCTTTCAAGAGCCGCTCAACGTCCGGATCCAAGGTAACCGTGGTCCGCATATTGACATCATGATGCATTCGAAAAGATGCCCGATCACCGTTCGCTGTTTACCGGCGAACGCCATGGACGAGGAATCGGTTGGGCACGGCAATCCGGCTCTCGTCAAAGCCTGCCTTGAGAAAAGTACGTTTGGCGGAAAAAGCTCACCTGTCCATCGAGACGCTCGGAACGGGTTTCACTGGCCCGCGCGGCCCTCAAGTTTCGCGGGTTATGCTCCTTCGTGCGCTACTTTTAGGAGGTACTGTCCGTAGGCGCTTTTCTCAAATCTTTTTCCGAGCTTCACGAAGTCGTCGTACGTGATAAAGCCTTGGGTATATGCGATTTCCTCTGGGCAAGCGATACGCAGACCCTGGCGTTTTTCCAGAGTTTGTACAAAAGCAGATGCCTCAAGGAGACTATCCTGGGTGCCCATATCGAACCACGCGAAGCCCCGCCCCATGCGTCTTACCTGAAGCTGACCCAGTTCGAGATATGCGCGATTAACATCGGTGATCTCAAGTTCACCACGGCCGGAAGGCTTGAGGTTAGCTGCGATCTCCACAGCCTGCTCATCATAGAAGTAGAGACCTGTCACGGCCCAGTTTGAACGTGGCTGGACCGGCTTTTCTTCAATGGAGAGAGCGCGGCCACGCTCGTCAAATTCGACTACCCCGTAGCGCTTGGGGTCATTGACGTAGTACGCAAAAACAGTGGCGCCGGCCGTATTGATTTGGCCCGGTGCCAGCAGCTCTGGAAACCCGTGACCGTAGAAGATGTTGTCGCCCAGGATGAGCGCTGAAGGCGCTCTCTCGACGAAATTAGCTCCGATAATATAAGCTTGGGCCAAACCGCCAGGGTTAGGTTGCGCTTCATAGCTGAACTGTAGTCCCCATTGTGAACCATCACCGAGCAAACGCTGAAATTGCGGCAGGTCGATCGGAGTAGAGATGATCAGGATCTCGGTGATTCCCGCCAGCATCAGCACGCTTAGGGGATAATAAATCATCGGCTTGTCGTAGACAGGCATGAGCTGTTTGGAAGCGGCCAGCGTCAAGGGGTAAAGCCTTGTGCCGCTGCCGCAAGAATAATACCTTTGGTCCCGGTTTCCGAATTCTTGGGAGGGCGACCCTCTGCGGTGTCCGAAATATCCGAGTTTTGGTTCATAGCAGGTGATCAGAGAGGGACGTCAACTATGGCTGTTAGACATCTTTGCTCAAACGGTCCAGGCAGCGCGCGTGCCACTTGCCCGTGTCTGCCAGTCACTGCGAGGCGCATTAGAATCAGGACTCCTTTTCAGCGTTGACGAGGCCGATCCGGTCGCCGGCATACACCTGTTCGCGCAGCGGCCGCCACCACCAGTCGTTGTTGAGATACCAATGCACAGTCTTGGCGATCCCGGCTATAAAGTTTTCTTCGGCCTTCCACCCGAGTTCAGTTTCGAGCTTGCTGGCGTCGATGGCATAGCGATGATCATGGCCAGGCCGGTCTTCCACAAAGGTAATAAGGCAACTATGGGGCCTTCTGTGTGGGTTCACTTCGTCGAGTACGGAACAAATCGATTGTACCACCTCAAGGTTGGTTGCCACGTCGCAGATATCTGCCCTGACAAAGCGATAGCGCGGATCACCGTTGACGAGTCGCAACGAATTCAGGTTTCCGGCGTATGTCAACTTATCGACATTCACCACCTCAGCAGCCGTTTGCGTGATCAAATAACGGCATACTGCTGACCCAATGAAGCCTGCGCCGCCGGTGACTAGGATGCGCATAGAGTCAAAAGCCGACCTTCCGTTTCGTAGAGCAGTTCGGACTCATTCCTTATAATAAAAGTAGTCAGGAAGATCGCGAATGCGCGGCAGTTGCCGGTCCTTGTCAGAAACCACGACGGACCTGCCTTCAAACGGCCAGTCTATACCAAGGTCAGGGTCATTCCAGAGCACACCCGCATCATGACTCGCGCTGTAATAGGCAGTGACTTTATAGAAAACCTCCGTTTCGCCTTCAAGCGTGCAAAAACCATGAAGAAACCCCGGTGGTACCCCTAATTGTGCCCCTTCCAGTGCGTCGAGTCTTACGGCGACGTGTCGGCCATAGCTGGGCGACCCTTTGCGGATGTCCACGGCTACGTCGAAGATTGATCCGCGCACCACTCGCACCAACTTGCCCTGGGCGTGGGGCGGTTTCTGGAAATGCAGCCCGCGCACCGTTGCCTTCTTCGCCGAAACCGATTGGTTATCCTGCACAAAAGACAAGTCCTCAATCCTTTCGCGAAATAAGCGGTCGCTCCAGGTTTCCGAGAAATATCCGCGGGTGTCGCTGAATCGCTTGGGCACAATTAGGGATAAGCCGGGAATATCAAACTGATGCACCTCGACCCGTTCCATGGAGGCAAAAATTGTGCATCCGATTACCTCGAAGTCAATGGCGTATCTTGATTTGCTCTTGGGAGAAACCCGAGTGCTTACCCGCTCCGAATCAAGCGTATGCCGCAGAAACAAATGGTCAACGGGGCGCACCCAATTGGCTATTTTTCCGCGTTGCCCGCCCCTTTACATACGGCTATCCTGAATCGCTGAAAACCCGTACAATTCAATCTCCAGCTCTTCTTCCAGGTTTTGCAGCATGGCCGGATCGAGACCCGGACGAAGCGAAAGCCGTTTCGGTCTGAGTTTGAAAGGCCGAGGTCGTGCGGCCACATTGCCAGCCAAAGCCCGCCGTATTGCCTGGTTTACCGCCTGTCGGAACGTTATACCAGAATGACGCATCTCTTCTTTCAAGAGCCGCTCAACATCCGGAGCCAAGGTAACCGTGGTCCTCAGATGCATTTGAATGGATGCGTCAAGATGCCCAATCGCCTCTCACTGTTCAGGTGGTGAATGCCATAGCTGAGGAATCGGTTGCAATTCAGCCATACGATCTCCGTATTCCGTCTCAGAGGCTCAGGCTCAGTTGCCTATGCTACTGAAGAGAGCCGAAAACGACCTGATTGTCATTACCCGACGGGATAAAACTGTTGCTTATCTTGTATCTGCTCGGCGGATGGAAGCCATTGTTGAAACGCTTCGAGGCTGCGGCTGATCGGAGGCGATGAAAGCTCTTCGTCGCGCTCGCGAAGGGGAGGGAAAATATTATCCGGTGAACGTTTTGGGTGAGCCTGATTTCGCCAGATTCACAGAGCTCAAATGGAAAAGTCCATTACTCGGCTGATCCTTTGTTCCGCGCGGAATCGACCATCATTCGCGCGACATCCGCCATCTTATACTTGGCTTTCCAGCCTAGTTTTCTTTCCGCTTTGCGGGCATCCCCGCGTCCAATCATAATATCCGTTGGGCGGAACAATGTTTGGTCAATCGCGGTATGCTCTTTCCAGTTGAGGCCGACCGCCTCAAATGCCACAGCAATAAAATCTTGCAGTTTCCGCGTCTCGCCCGTGGCGATAACGAAGTCCTCCGGTGGTTCTTGTTGAAGCATCAGATACATTGCCTCCACGTATTCGGGAGCCCAGCCCCAGTCTCGCTGTATTTCGATGTTCCCGAGCTGAAGCTTCTTCTGCCGACCCTGTGCAATTCGGCAAGCCGCCCTGACGATCTTTTGCGTAACAAACCGTTCAGGACGCAACGGAGATTCGTGATTGAACAGGATCCCGGAACAAGCAAAAATATTGTAAGCTTCCCTGTAGTTTGCCACTTGCCAGAAAGCCGCAGATTTGGCGACAGCATAGGGACTGCGCGGTCGGAACGCCGTCTCCTCGGTTGCTGCTTTACCGCCCAGATCGCCGAAACATTCACTCGAACTCGCATTATAGAGTTTGATTCCCTTGCCAGTGAATCGGATCGCCTCTAGCAAGTTCAGAGTGCCCACATAAATGCTTTCCTGCGTTTCTACCGGTTGTTCGAATGACAACGAGACAGAGGACTGCCCGGCCAGATTGTAGATCTCGTTTGGTTGAACCTTGAACAAAACCTGGATAACGCTTCGGAAGTCGTTCAATGCAACCGAGGCAAGCTGTACGTCTTTCCTGATCTCGAGCCGTTCCAGATTCTTAAAGGAAGAGATTTGTGCGTCCCGGGACGTTCCGAAAACTTGATATCCTTTAGTCAACAGCAGCTTAGCAAGATAAGCACCGTCCTGTCCCGAGATCCCGGTCACCAACGCAGTTTTCATGAAGGCTACAGTGCTAGGACGACACTTGGCGAACCGCAAGTGTTTATTTTTCGTTACATTGGAACGTCATTTGCAGAAAAAGGCAACGTGATGAGCATGCGTGGTGAAGGATGAAACCTGCCGCATCGAGAGCTGGAAAGCTACTGGCTTGCCACCTCATCTGCGACAAAGCGAGTTTGGTTGCGCGCTTCCTTGACCGAACACAGCATGTGGGCGAGATCCTCTCGCAGCATGCTCTCTGGCGACCGCTATTTTGACAGAACGGCAATTTTTATGGTTCTCGTCTTCGAGGCGCTGCTCTTTTGGAGCTTTTACAACCGGGAAGTCGCCTGGTACCCGCCGATGAATTTCGATCAAACGGCTTATCTGACAGAAGCCTATCGGCTTCAGGAGCGGATTCTGGGACATGGGTTGGGCGAAATCTGGCAGGTCGTTAAGAATCGCAGCCATGCGAATGGACTGCTCCTTCCGATCGAAGGTGCTCTATTCGGCGTTGCGTTCGGCGGTGCCCGGTGGCCTCAACTAGCGGTCAATTTTGTGTTTTTCAGCGCCCTTCAGGTCTTCGCCTTCTACACGGTGCAAAAGGTTTGGGGGCGCCGTGTCCATGGGTACACTGTTGTCGGACTTATCCTCTGTCAGGTCACGGCCTGGCTCCCCTGGGGTGGGCTGTTTGATTTCAGGATTGATTTCTCTGCCTATTGCCTATACGGCATCTGGGCCTGTGCGGTACTGCGATCGAAGCTGTTCCTCGATCGGTATTGGGCGATCGGATGTGGACTGATCGCCGCCTTACTGGTGTTGAGCCGTTTTTTGACGGTCATTTACCTCTTGGGTGTGTACGCCGGATTTGCGGGCGTATGTTTTACTGTGGGGTTTCTACTGCGTGCCAACGCCGACCTCGCCCGGAGAATGTGGCAACGTTTCTACAATCTGTGTCTTTCCGTTTGCGTATTTTGCTTGGTCGTAGCGCCGATCCTGATTCTCAACTGGCGGGCAATTCATGACTATTATGTTATAGGCCATGCCGTGGGCGACGAGAAGTACATACGTGCTGCGGAATTGGGAATCAGAGACCTCGCCGGGCATCTTCTGTTTTACCCTCGGTCGATTCTCTGGGATCATTGGGGCCCGGCTTTCATGGTTGCATCGGCAATTACTATCGGCTGCGCCGCAGTGGCACGCTACCTTGGCAAGTCAGGAAGCTTTTGTGCGAAGTCGGAGTCTAATCGCGACGAGGCATTCCTGCTCCAAGTCATTTTCCTTTCTGGCGCGGTTCTAGGTCCTATCATTGTGCTGACCATCGACATCTCGAAGTCGAACGTCCCCGGCGGTATTGTCGGGGCCCCAACGGCCTTGCTCGTGGTCGGCCTCGCCGCCGGCACTACATCAAGACTCCGCGGAATCGAGCTCTCGCGAAGCAACAAACTTTTAGTCGCATCGGCAGTAGTTGTCCTAGCTCTCGGTCTTTTCAACCAGTTCAATCGAGCCGGCCGGCATCTGCCAGAGTATGCTCAGCGCCGCGATCTGAAACGAGTAACCGAATTTGAACAGTGGCTTGTCGATTATGCCGTTGAACATGGTTGGCACAATCCGGCTATCTCCTTCGATGTGATTTCCGGATGGCTTAACTCGGGCGCTGTCACGACCAATGGTTTCGAGCGGTCGCGCGAATTGATCGAATTCCATCCGCTGCTGGGCGGAACGATTATGGGAGTCGGACGGCAAGAGGCTTTATCATTGCTTTCAAGCAGTGACTTCGTGATTCTCACTGATCTTAAAAAAACAGGCGTCTTTCCGTTTCATCATGATGTCACCCAGTATTGGGGAGATCTAAAACTTTGGGCCGACGAGAACATGATCTTGATGAGGACTGTGCGGTTCCACAGTTTTACGGCCACCGTTTACATCAGGCCGACCGCGACCCTCTCCGTTCTTCCGGGCGATTGGGTAACTCGTGATGGATTGTCGATCGATGCCACACGGACTGCTCTCCAGCGGTTTCCCATGATCCGACTCGTCGGACAAGCTGACTATTCGCGGCTGCGGAACGTGCCTGACGTTTCCACAACCGTCGATTCAGTGGTTGGATTGCAGCCCGCACCGGCCTCGTTTCGACGCATCGATAGCGGCTACGAAATCCTGATAGATACCTCATCATTGATATTACCCTCGTCGGGCGATGTATCTATACGCCTTCACTTCAGCACGTTTTTCGTCCCCAAGACCATGGGCAACAGCGACGACGACCGTGAGCTTGTCGTGCGTGCGCCGACACTCGTCCAATTGTTCAGAACGAACTCTTGAGCCCAGTGAAAAGCTGCCTCATTGTCAATGGACTCTTCTCTTCTCTTGTCCTGGTCCTGTGTTTGACCACGACTCTGAGGGTACCACTTCGCCAGGCATGTTGGTGGATATTGGCAATCTATCTGGTCCTGGCGGTGGTCGAAATTCGGAAAGATTCCGCATTCCGTTTCCGGCTCAAGTCAGGCCTGGCCATACTTTTAGCGAGCGTCGCAATTGTTGGTGCCGTCGGTCTGAAATCTTTTCAAAGCTGCTTTCCAAGCGTCAGTAATGACGCCTGGTCGTATGCCTCTCTGGGGCAATATTTGATCGACTATGTGCGAGGCACTCACGGCGCGCTCCCATATATTGATCGGTACTCCGCAGCCTTATCGGGTACTCGTTTCGGCACATCTTCTCTGCTCGGATTTGTGAGTCTGATTTTACACATTAACACAGGGAGAGCACTTCTTCCGGTGCTCCTTATTGTCCTTGCGAACAGTTTGGCCGGTTTCTACTTGCTCACCCGCCTGTTGGGAGCGAGTAAAGTCATTGCCCTTGGATCGGGAATCTTTTTTGTTCTATCTGGCTGGACTTCCGACGCGATCGCGATAGGAAGTCTGGATAATCTTCTGTTTCTGTCACTTGGCGGCGCCCTTACTGCTCGACTGCTTTTGATTGTTCGCGGTTGTCGAAGTTGGGCAGCATTGGCAGCGCTGGCGGTCACTTCAGCAGCATCATTTTACTCTTACCCAGAAGGGTTTCTAATCACAGCAATCATTTTCATGCCGTTCGTTGTTCAAGTAGGCTTTTGCGCGTTGAAGGTCGGCCACCATTTGCCGTTACGGCTCACAGGTGTTGCGGTCATGGCTCTTGTCCTGATCACGCCATACCTACCAACATGGATAATGTTCCTCTCGACGCAGATATCCGCAATGACTTCTCTATCCAGGCCGGGTGAAGGAATTTTTCCGGGACTTTTAGGTCCCGCCTTTATCGCGGCACTACCCGGTTTTGGAAAAGAGTTTTCACGAGCGGCGGTCACGACGGCCGTAAATCTGCGGAGTCTGGTCCTGGTTTGTGGCGTGGCAATTTTGTGTGTCGTTGGAGTGCTGAGACTTAAAAGATGGGGACTCGCTGGCGCAGTCGCTCTTTTGATTGTCCTCGGACTCGTTGTAGTCCAAAGAGTCTGCCTAAAATACGACTACGGACTGTATAAGATCCTTCTTCTAAGTTCGCTGGTTTGGGTACCGGCGATTTTCCTTGGGATCGACGGACTTACCAGGAAGTTTGAACCTCGCAAGCGATCTTTCGCCGTGTTTGTAAGCTGTGTTCTACTGCAGTCGATGTTTCTCTTTGAGCGATTCCGGAACCAAGATGCCATCCCGTTCATAGCAAAGAAGATTAAATTTTATGAACAGATTCAAGGGTTGGGTGAAATCGTGCGGAACCAGGTCGTGACTTTAGGTTGTAATAACGATTTTGAGTGCGAATGGGCGGTCTATTATGCCAGGCAACTAAATATGCAAATCCTGGGGTACAAGGGATATTTAAGAGCATATGAGCCTGTCATCTTTCAAGATCGCGATAATGACCAGGTACCGGCGTACATATTGTCTGATTACCCTCTTTCAGGATCGATCTGGCATAATGGTGTCTTTTGGTTAACTGCACTGGCGTCAAGCCCATCGCTTGTGTCGATCGATTCACCGAACGGACTGGATCAGATAGGGGAAAAAAGGTTTGTGTGGATTGGCAATGAACCAACAAAATTTTTCGTTTATGCCGATAGCGAGCGGATCGCAGTTCTTACATCGGATGACGTTACCATGGGTCCGAGTATCAATCGTTCTGACAATCGAAGGATTTGCGTCAAATCCGAGAGCAGGGTACGCGAATTGGAAGTCAGTCAGCGTTTCAGTGTCTCGCTGCAACTTCGCCGTGGTATCAACGAGGTAGACGTTTGGTGCACGGACAAGCCGGAAATCTTAGAGCAGTCAAACGGCGATAGGCGGGTCCTACTTCTCGGGCTCCTGAATTGTCAGGTCGTGGGCGCGACCATTGAGACACGCGTTCAACGCTGATTTTTTGGGTAGGGTGTTGCCTGGGGAGGCGCGCTCCTAGGCCGCTGGGCTAGGCTTCTATCCTGAAACGCCGCATCGCGGCTCAGCCGCGAAGCGGCGCCTCAAGAGAGGCTGGGCTAATGGCCTAGATTGCGCCACGTTTTAACAACATCCCGACATGGAGAAACCGCTTTACAAAGAAGGATGAACAGGTTTTGTACGCCTCGTACGAGTTATGGCCCGAATGCCTGCAACAAAAGACACCGACAGTCCAGTTGATCTATCCGCAGGACCACTTGGTGAAGCCAATGGCGTAGCGAAGCCACGGAAGCCGACGTTTGTCGTCGAGGCCGACAGACTACTGAGTAGCCATCCGAAGGAGCTTTGGGCGTATCGTGAGCTGTTTTTGCTGCTGGTCAAAAGAGATTTCGTAGCTGCGTACAAGCAGACGGTTCTCGGCCCTCTATGGTTCTTTGTTCAACCCTTTCTGGCCTCCCTGGTTTTCATGGTCGTATTTGGGCAAATCGCCCGTCTGCCTACGACGGAATTGCCGCCGCTAGTCTTTTACATGTCTGGCATCATCGCTTGGAACTTCTTTGCCAACTGCCTGACGCAGGTTTCCTATACGTTCCTCGCAAGTGGCGGTCTGTTCCGAAAAATATACTTCCCAAGGTTGATCATTCCGTTGAGCCAGGTCAGCATGAATTTGCTGAACTTCATTGCTCAACTCCTGGTGTTGGTCGCCGTGATCGCGGCATATGAGCTTAGCGGACGAAAAATTGATATTGGTCCGAAGATTCTTGCGCTGCCTGGAATCCTGCTGGCGATGGCCTTTTTAGCCCTTGGTCTCGGATGCCTGATTGCCTCCGCAACCGTCAAATATCGAGATCTCAACATGGTGGTTGGCTATACCCTGAACCTTTGGATGTTTGGCAGCTTTGTGATTTATCCGCGATCAATGGTACCTGACAGTCTACAATGGCTGATGAATCTGAATCCGATGGCGAGCTTTATAGAGTGCTATCGGTCCAGCCTGTTTGGTACCGAACACGCACAAATTCAGCCTGCGATGATCGCGTGTATCATGACTATTGTCGTTCTGGCAACAGGGCTCTGGTGCTTTGTGAGAGCGGAAGGGACTTTTACGGATACAATCTGATGCCGGTTGCTCTTGAAGCTCGGGATATATCGAAGCGTTTCTTTCTGGGTGAACGCAACCAGCGAGCCTTTTTTGAAGACATGAGTGCGATGGCTATGAGCGGCCTTCGCCGTTTGTTTCAGCCGGCGGAAACATCGAAAGAAAGAGCTTCTTCTCACGACTTCTGGGCCTTGAAAGATGTCTCATTCCAGGTTTCCCAAGGTCAGACACTCGCGATTATTGGTGAAAACGGAGCCGGCAAGTCGACGTTGTTGAAAATTGTTTCACGGATCACGCAACCTACCACCGGCACTGTTAGGGTTTACGGCCGGTTAGCCAGTCTGTTGGAGGTGGGAACCGGGTTCCATCCCGAGTTTTCGGGACGAGACAATATCTATCTTAATGGTGCGATGCTTGGACTTTCGCGTAGAGAGGTTCGGAGCCGTTTTGACCGAATCGTCGAATTTTCCGGAGTAGAACAATTTATTGACGTTCCGGTGAAGAATTACTCAAGCGGAATGTATGTTCGGCTGGCCTTTTCCGTTGCAGCCCACCTCAATCCGGAAATCGTAATACTCGACGAGGTACTGGCGGTCGGGGACGCCGTATTCCAGAAGAAATGTTTCGATCGGATGGAGGAAATCATTAACGAAGGTCATGCCGCAATTCTGGTTAGTCATGCAATGTCAAACGTTGAGCGATTGAGCCAGGTCTGCCTCTGGCTGCGCCACGGACGAATTGAAATGTTGGGGCCGACTCACGAAGTCGTCTCCCGATATGAAAAGGAGACGGCGCACGAAGTCGTGTCGCATTATGAGAGACAAACGGCAGAACAATACCAGGCGACGCAACCTGAACCGATAGCGAGCTTTTCGCACTGGTCTGTGCACAGCAAGCTTGCAACCGGCCCACATACGATCATTTCAGGTCAGGCAAGAGTCACTTTTCGCTTTGAAATTGAAATGACCACAAGCGTAGCGGACGGAAAGATCGCAGTCTCGATAGCCGATGCCCAGGGGCTCACGCTCTTTGCACACGAAGGAGAACTTCGGCAAACCACAGCGGGAAAGATACTGGTGACGCTCGAGCTGGCGTCTTTACCTCTCAAGCCGGGTGAATACATCGTTAGCTGCACGATCTCACACCGTAACCATCCAGCCGCCTTCCTCCGTGCCATACCGGAATTAACGCTCCTTGAAGACAACAGCGTAGAGCGCTCTGGGTACTATGGTCTCCTTAATCTACCTGCTAGCCTATCGGTGGAAAGGTAGGAGAGGCGGCAGCATCCGAGGCGTGCAAATGTAGTGCAGGCTTCCAACCTGTATCGCGGCAGCGGGCTTCAGAGCTTTCGATGGCCGGCGAAAAGCGTCAACCGTGCGAAAAATTTCAAAATGGCGACTCGTTCGGCAGCGCGTTGCAACCAACCGACGGTATGCTTATGATTCGATCTATGCAAGCGCCGTCAATCTACCGCTTCACAGTCGACGACCGTCGCCTTGCCTTACCTGAATTATCCAACTTTTTCCATGCCGTTCATCTCCTACGCACAAAACTATGAGGACGTGATCTTGTGGCGCGCATTACGACACGTCGAAAGGGGCTTTTATGTCGACGCCGGTGCATTCGATCCGGTGGTGGATTCGGTGACGTGTGCGTTCTATGAGCGAGGCTGGAGCGGCATCAACGTCGAGCCATTGGACGAGTATTTCGACAAGCTGACGCAGGCAAGGCCGCGGGACACGAACCTCAAGGTAGCGTTGGGGCGAGAGGTTGGATCGCGAACAATGTGGGTCTTCGACGGCACCGGCTTATCCACGCTGGACCCGCAGATCGCTGCGCAGCATCAGGCTGCAGGCTTCGTAGCAAAGGAGATGCTCGTACCCGTGTTGACGCTGGCAAAGATACTCGAGGATCGTGCACCTCTTGCCATCCATTTCCTCAAAATCGATGTCGAAGGCGCCGAATTTGAGGTATTGGAGGGTCTGGATCTGGATCGGGTGCGCCCGTGGATAATTGTTGTCGAGGCGACGGCGCCCCGCTCATCCAAGATCAATCGCGCAGGTTGGGAACAACTCCTTACGGACCGTGGTTACGACTTATCCCATTTCGATGGGTTAAACTGTTTCTACGTTGCTGAGGAGGTCGCTGCGTTAAAAGAGGGTCTGGCGCTTCCGGCAAACGTGTTTGATGATTTTGTGCGGTGGCCTGAATGGGCGAGCACGCAAAAAGCTATTGCTCTTGAGCGGGAATCAACTGAGTGGCAGGGGCGCGCCCGTGCGCTCGAAGAGACGTTGATCGGCGCAACTGGCCGCGCCGAGAAACTGGAGAGGCTTGTGGAAACGATGCGAGCAAAATACTTAGATCTCCAAAGTATACTGCTGACAGAACAGGCGCAGAGACGTCATCTTTCCGAGCGCGTTGGGCACCTAGAGATGAAGCTCGCTAGAGGCTCCGTCCGGTGGACTCTCGAACGCGTATTGAGCCGTCTGCGTCTGGCGGGCGACCGGCTCACCGGAGGGGGAGCGCGAGCCCTAGCCAAACGGAGTTTTTCGAGGTTGCTGCGTCGCGCAATGGACCATCCGCGACTAACCGCTTTTGGTCGAGCTCTTTTAAAACCATATCCTGGACTCGCCACGAAACTTTATCAGTTTGCAACAACACCAGATCCTCGCGTCGCTTCACCCCTCCGTTCTGAAGCCGGACTGCTCTCTTCCGGCAATCAGCCGGCCCCGATCCCTCTGTCGGCTTCAGCAAGCATGATCTACTTGAAACTGCAAGCTGCCATGTCCAATAGCTGCGCTGGAGGTCGGCTGCGATGAGGATTGTGTTGGACCTTCAAGGCGCGCAGAGCGATAGCCGCTTTCGCGGCATCGGTCGTTATTCCCTCGCCCTGGCCCAGGCGATAGCTCGACAGGCGGAGCAACACGAGGTGTGGCTGGCCCTGAATGGTCGGCTCCCTGAATCGATCGAACCGTTGCGGACCACGTTTTCCGAGCTGATTCCGCCCGAACAAATTCGTGTCTTCGAATTGCCAGGGCCGGTCGCAGAGATGGAACCGCGCAATGCTTGGCGGATGAACGCTGCAGAATTGGTGCGCGAGAATTTTCTGGCCGATCTGCGACCCGATATCGTCCATGTTTCGACCATGTTCGAAGGGTGGGCCAACGAGGCGGTCGCCTCAATCGGCCGTCTCGATTCAACGATCCTGACGGCGGTGACACAGTACGACCTGATCCCGCTGCTATTTCCAGACGTCTATCTTAACGACCCGGCTGCCAAGCAAAGCTATTTGCGCCGAGCGCAATCGCTCAAGCGAGCCGACCTGCTCTTGGCAATTTCCGAGTCAGCCCGTCAGGAGGCGGTGGAGGTCTTGCGTATTGAGCCCAGACGGATCATCAACATTGGGGCCGGCCTTCAGCCCGGCTTTCAGCCGGCTAAACTCTCGCCGGAGGCTGCGGGTGCGTTGATGGAACGCTGCGGTTTGCAGCGGCCGTTTGTGCTTTATACCGGTGGCACCGATCCCCGCAAAAATCTGGAGGGACTCATTGCGGCATTCGCACTGTTGCCGAGGGATTTGCGGGCGAAATATCAGCTGGCGCTCGCAGGCAAGCTTGACGACGGGCAACGCCTGCGGCTCCTTTCTCTGGGACATAGGCAGGGCCTGCTCAATAACGAGGTTGTCTGCGTCGGCTATGTGTCCGACGAAGATCTGCGTCAGCTCTATAGCTCCTGTGCTTTGTTTGTGCTCCCGTCGTTGCACGAAGGTTTTGGTCTGCCGGCACTAGAAGCGATGGCCTGTGGCGCGCCATCCATCGGATCCAATTGCGCCAGTATCCCCGAAATCATCAATCGTGAGGATGCCCTGTTCGATCCGCGGCAACCGGCGGACATAGCCCGCAGCATGGTGAATGTGTTGTCGAATGCCAAGTTGGGTCAGGACCTTAAAGAATGGGGTCGTGAAAGGGCCAAGGCATTTACCTGGGAAGCCAGCGCTCGCAAAGCGTTACACGCATTCGAGTCACTCCATGCCGAGCGGAGAGCCGACGTAAGCCCCTCTCCCACTGCACGGCGTAGGCCATTTCTCGCCTTTTTGTCCCCCTTACCGCCCGAGCAAACCCGCGTGGCCGGCTACTCCGCGAGGCTTCTGCCGAACCTGGCGCGCTATTACGAGATAGTCTGTATCACCAATCAGGCGCGAGTAAGCGATCCGTGGATGACGACAGAGTTCCCGATCCACGACGTTCGCTGGTTCAAGGCAAACGCCGCGCACTTTGAGCGCGTGCTGTATGAGTTCGGCAACACTCCAGCCCACCGGCACATGTTCGATCTCCTCAAGAAGCACCCGGGCGTTGTCGTATTGAATGACTTCTATTTGGGTGGCGTCCTGAATTGGATGGAGACTTCCGGTTACGCACGCGGCAGCTTCACCAAAGCGCTTCACGACTCGCATGGCTATCCCGCGCTCAAGGAGAACATGACGAACGGGACGAAGGCCGCGACGGAAGCGTTCCCATGTAATGCGGCGGTGTTCCGAGACAGCGTCGGGGTAATTGTTCACTTCAAGCATGCGATCGAGCTAGTCCGTAGCTGGTATGGTGACCGGGCAGCGGCCGCACACACGCGAGAGGTTCCATTCCTCCCCATCGGTCCGAGAACTAACGGTCGTGCGGCTGCGCGGAAGAGTCTGCGGCTGCCGGAGAAGTCGTTCGTGGTCTGCAGCTTCGGTTCGGTTGGCCCCGGGAAGCTTGATGATCGTCTGCTTGCTGCGTGGCTCGCCTCGCCGTTGGCGCAAAATGAGGAATGTTATCTGGTTTTCGCCGGCGAGAATAACGATCGGGAATTTGGCAGCCAACTGATCGAAAGGATCAGTCGCGGCAGTCTCTCTTCCCGTATTCGGATCATTGGTTCCAGCGAAGAGCCGCTTTACTGCGACTATCTCGCTGCGGCCGATTTGGCTGTGCAGCTCGGCACAGGGTGCACCGGAGCGTCGGCCACGGTACTCGATTGCCTTTCATGCCGCGTGCCGGTGGTTGTCGATACGCATGGGTTTTCAGCCGCCGAGTTGCCCGAAGGGACGGTCATAAAGCTCGAGGACGAATTCTCCGGCGCGGCGCTCTCCGCTGAGCTGGCCCATCTGCGCGCGGATGCCGGGCTGCGTCTGAATCTTGCTGCGCGTGGCGTCTCGTATTTGAACAACGTCCATCATCCGGAGCGGATTGCCAGGCTCTATCGGGAGATCATCGAAGAATTCTACGCGACTACGCCTCAGGCACGGGAAGAGGAACTGGTGCGGGCCATCGCGCACTCGCGTGGACCTACAGACCCTTCGGAAGGGGATCTGGCGGCGGTCGCCGTAGCGATCGCCGCCAACCGTGAACGGTTCGGGCAACCGCAAATGCTGATTGATGTCACGGTTCTAGCCCAGTCCGATGCGCGTACAGGTATCCAGCGTGTGACCCGCGGCATTCTGATGGCCCTGCTCGAGGATCCGCCGCCGGGCTACCGGATCGAACCGATACGTGCCGTTTCCGGGGGCTATCTGTATGCGCGCCGGTTCACCGCACGATGCCTTGCCCTGCCTGAGATTGATCTCACTGATGACACGGTGGAGCTCGGTCTTGGCGATATATTCGTCGGACTGGATTGGTGCGCCGACTATGTGCCGTCGATGAAGCCCTGGTTCGTAAGGCAACGCCGGCATGGACTGCAGATTGTTTTCGTGGTTTACGACATGCTACCGCTGATACAGCCGGAGCTTTTCCCGGAACTGATACCGCCTATAGCACTCGATTGGATCAAAACGGTTACGGAGGTTGCTAACGGAGCCGTTTGTATTTCCCGCACTGTGGCTGACGAATTTTGCAGATGGCTGGCAGAGGCAAAGCCAAAGAGGCTGCAGCCCTTGTCGATTGGTTTTTTCCATCTCGGTGCCGATCTCCAGGCCAGTTTGCCAACAAAGGGACGATCAGAAGATGCGGCTTCGGTTCTCGCAAAGCTCGGGAACCGTCCGAGCTTTCTGATGGTAGGCACCCTGGAAGCACGCAAGGGCCATCGTCAGGTGCTTGCCGCGATGGAACAACTCTGGGCGAAGAAACTGGATGCCAATCTGGTGATTATCGGCAAGCAGGGATGGAAGACAGAGGATCTGGCGGAGCGGATTCAGGGGCATCCCGAGCTCAACCAACGGTTGTTCTGGTTGCAGGGGATCAGCGATGAGGTGCTCGAACAGGTTTACCGTGGCTCCGGCGCACTGCTTGCCGCTTCCCGCGGAGAAGGATTCGGTCTCCCGCTGATCGAAGCTGCCCAATACGGCCGACCGATCATTGCGCGCGACATTCCTGTATTCCGCGAGGTAGCGGGTGAACATGCCTTTTATTTCCGCGGGGAAGAACCTGATGACCTGGCCGATGCGCTGCGCACGTGGTTGTCGCTCGGCGATGCTGCCCCGCCCTCTAGTGGTATCCATCGGTTGACCTGGCAACAGAGCAGTCGCCAGTTACTTGATGTGGTCCTGGGCCAGCGATGGTATCTCTACTGGCCTCAGATGGTAACGCGGACAGATGAAGTATTGGAGTAACGGGACACCATGAAGCCTGCGTAGCTGGTGACCAGGATACGCAACAATCAAAAGCCGATGTTCCGTTCCGAGGAGCGGTTCGAACTCATTCCTTATAATGAAAGTAGGCCGGCAGATCTCGGAGGCGCGGATAGCATTGATCTTTGTCCGAAAGCATGACGGACTCGCCTTCAACCGGCCAGTCTATGCCAAGGTCAGGGTCATTCCAGAGTACACCCGCATCATGACTCGCGCTGTAATAGGCAGTGACTTTGTAGAAAACCTCCGTTTCGTCTTCGAGCGTGCAAAACCCGTGAAGAAACCCGGGCGGGACCCATAATTGTGCCCCTTCTATTGCGTCGAGTCTGACACCGACGTGCCGGCCGTAGGTTGGCGACCCTTTACGAATGTCTACGGCTGTGTCGAAGATTGAACCGCGCATAACTCGCACCAACTTGCCCTGGGCGCACGGCGGTTTCTGGAAATGGAGACCGCGCACCGTTGCCTTTTTCGCCGACATCGATTGGTTGTCCTGCACGAAGGAGACATCTGCAATCTTTTGGCGAAATAAGCGGTCGCTCCAGGTTTCCGAGAAATATCCCCGTGTATCGCTGAATCGGTTAGGTACAATAAGCGCTAAGCCACGAATATCATACTGATGCACAGTCACCCGTTCCATCGAGCCAAAAATTCTGCACCCGGTTACTTCGAAGTCAATGACGCATCTTGATTTGCTCTCACAAGAAGTATGAGTGCCTACACGCTCCAAATCATGCATGCCTTCAGAAACAAAGAGTCAACGGGCCGCAGCCAGTTGGCCGTTTTTCCACGTTGCTTGCACCTTACATATGGCTATCCTGAATCGCCGCCCCGCCGAAACCCTTTTATGAGATTTTTCCGGTCCGCCAAAACTGAAAAGGAGGTCGACAATAAGCGGTTCATTGTGGACGTCTATCGCGGTCTTTTAGGGCGTGAGCCGGACGAAGGGGGGTTAGGACACTTCAGCAAGTTGCTCCGTAGCGGCGGGCTGGATCGAGCGGGTTTGATGAGCGCCATCCTCTCCTCAAACGAATTTGACAGTCGTGTAACAACTTGCAGTGTGCAGCGAGGCAATGGGCCGCATGGTTGTCTGCGATCTGAGGCTGAAGCTGTATTTGGTCATTTTCAAAAGTACGAGGGCCCCGGAAGCCCGGGATTTGTCACTAATTTTCTCGGCGGGCTGACCGACGTAAGATTTGTTAACGGAATTGAGGCGTTGTCTGGTGTGGTTGAGGGCTATCCGATCCCCGGTAATTTCCATGGTGACACCCTTGAATGGGTCGGTACTCTTTGTTCAGCGCTTGAAGCCGACAAGAGCTTCACTATGCTGGAGCTCGGGGCGGGCTGGGCGCCATGGTGT
>Ga0213878_10000250_pt1 | contig 21539 bp, 19 predicted proteins | sample VelepicoBEBS_R02_FD_161053 | JGI IMG/M metagenome (GOLD analysis project Ga0213878, IMG submission 161053) | Vellozia epidendroides bulk soil microbial communities from rupestrian grasslands, the National Park of Serra do Cipo, Brazil - BS_R02 | ecosystem: Environmental > Terrestrial > Soil >... | reverse complement strand
GACGCAGCCGGTGATGACATATTTAATAGATGACGGAAAGGACAAAAGGTCCATGCCGTTGTTGATCGATCCAATGATCAATGCGCCGAGCAATGCAGACCATATCGTTCCCCGCCCTCCGAATAAGCTCGTGCCGCCAATGACTGCAGCGGCAATCGCATTTAATAAAACATCACCACTTCCAGACCCCGTATCCACCGCGTATAACCGAGACGCGGCTACGATTCCCCCACAAGCAGCGATGCCGGAACAGAGAGTAAAAACAACTATGCGAATCTTGTCAACGTCGATACTTGCCCGCCTGGCCGCTTCCGGATTTCCGCCAACTGCATAAATATGCCGACCAAAGGTTGTATAGCGTGTGATCCAGTGAAAAACGGTAACAAAGCCGAGAAATACCAAGAAAGCTGAAGGCATGCCTTGGATCGGTTTATTCGTAGTGTTCAGGCTTCGGTTGATATTCATCAATCCGATGACAAGCAGAATTGCAATTGAGATAATCAAAAGCTGGGCAATCACAATGGATATCGGTTTGACCGGAAGACGGGCACGAGCGCGCAGATTTCGTTCCCCAAAGGAGGTAAGCGTGATGGTTAGAATTGAAATGATGCCGAGAGCCCAGCCCGCCCAAACAGGTAGGCTTGTATTCGCGATCCCGGTGATGATCGGATCACGTAAATTCAGCGTACCTGATTCTCCTATGAAATAGATCAGACCTCCTTGCCAGACGAGAAGGCCAGCCAAAGTTACAATAAACGAAGGAACATGAACTTTTGCAATCCAGAACCCCTGGATCGCGCCAATGGTTAACCCGAGAAGGATGGCGAGAAGAATTGCGGCAATGCCCGGAAATCGTAAGTTGACAGATAAGACCGTCATAATACCGGCGGTAAACCCGCTCGCTGCGCCTACGGATAAGTCGATCTCGCCGATGAGCAAGACCAGAATCACTCCGACCGATAGAATTCCGATGGAGGATATCTGCGACAGCATGTTCGCCAGGTTGAGGGGGGCAAGGAAACTTTTATTGGCAATCTCAAACACCACCCAAATAAGGATCAACCCTATCAAAATTCCGTAAGAACTCACATCGCCGGAAATCAGATAGCGTTGTAGGCTTATCCTAAACTGTTCTGGCACTGAGGTTTTGTTATTTTCTTTCTTAACGCCCAGTGAGAATTCGCTCATACGCCAGTGATCGCAGCAACGACCTGCTCAGGACGAATGGATTTTGTGTCAAAAGTGGCTACCCGCCGGCCCAACCGGAGCACAATTATCCGATCGGTAATATCCAGAATCTCAGCCAGATTATGGCTGATTACCACGGCCCCTAAACTGCGTTCTTTGAGTTTGAGAATCAAATTTTTTACCTGGCGGGTCTGTTCCACGCCTAAAGCCGCCGTCGGCTCGTCTAACAACACAATTTTGCAATCCCACATGATGGCCCGGGTTACTGCCACAGACTGCCGCTGGCCCCCTGACATACTGGCGATTAAATTCCGCACAGAGGGGATGGAAATATGCAACTCGTTCAGCAGCCGGATGGTGTTTTTTTCCATGGCGATCTCCTCCAGGCGATGGAGCAGGCCGGGCAGCACGGGTTTCTTTAATTCCCGACCGACGTACAGATTAGCAACCACACTGAGATTATCACACAAGGCTAGATCCTGATATACGGTTTCAATCCCCAGGTTGGTGCTATCGCGAGGGCTATTGATCGTTACCTCGCGGCCGTCGAAAAAAACCTTACCACTGTCCGGTGGGTGAACGCCCGACATGACTTTTACGAGAGTGGACTTGCCCGCCCCATTATCGCCTACTAAGCCCACCACTTCTCCGAGATAGACTTCAAAATCAACATCTTGTAATGCCTGGACAGCTCCAAATCGTTTGCTAACCCCGTGCAATTGCAGGATCGGTTTCTTGGGGAGGGCTTCCATACTAGTGCACTGTAACATTCATTTGATATGCTATTTTGATAGCAAAGAAGAGTTAAAAATGATTGGCTCTTTTCTCCGCCAGAACGCCAATGACTTAGGAGCGGGTCCAATCCCGCAGTGCGAAAGCAAAGGAGGTGCAGCGGGTCAAGATCATCCTCTTGATTGCCCTTTAAGTGGACCTACCGATCAGCAGAGCGCCGCAGGAATCCCGTATGAGCTTTAAGTACTACGCCGGACTAGGATTCCACTTTTGAGATAACCCCGGCCATTATCAGGGTTATCTCAAACATTAATTTAAGGCATTTCACTTCAAACCAGCTGCCTTGCCGGCCGCATCGAATTCCGGTGTGCAGATTTGATCGACGGTCCACCAGCCATCAGCGATGACGGTGGCCTTCATGTTGCTTTTAGTGACAAAGATGCTACCCGCGAGCACAGCGGGGACATCCTTAGCGCCATTGTTCACCTTGGCCTGGATCATATCGCCCGGGACGGTTCCCGTAGTGGCCAAGTCATAAGCCATGACCGCTGCGGTTTCAGCCATCGTCTTGATCGGGAAGTAGCTTGACCCGAGCTGCTGGCCAACCAGGACGCGCTGCATGGCGGCCAGATCGGCATCTCCACCGGTGATCGGCGGAAGGGGGTTGATGCCGGCGGCCAGGAAAGCAGCCACGATGCCTCCGGCGGTGCCATCGTTCATGGCATAAACCCCATCGACCTTGTTCCCCAGGGCGGTCAGCGCCTGCTGCATCTCACTCTGGGCCTTGGCCGGGTCCCAACCGGGGGTGTCGTAGCTCTTTGCGATGGTGAGCTTGCCGGCTTTGACTAGGGGATCAAAGACCCCCATCGCCCCTTCTTTCATCAGTGGCATGTTGCTATCGGCGGGCGAGCCGTTGATCATCACAATCTGGGGATTGGCGATCTTGAGCTCGTTGAGGCGGTCCACCAATCCCTGGGCCTGCCCCCGGCCGATGGCCGGGACATCGGCCAAGACGGCATAGCTGACTCCGTCCGAGTTCATCAGCAAGCGAGAGTAAGCGATTACCGGGACGCCCGCACTCTTGGCCTTGTCGGCGATAACGGCAGCAGCTTTGGTATCGACAGCCATGATGGCTATCACTTTGGCTCCATTGGCCAGGGCTGCTTCGGCAGCGGATAACTGGGCGTTAGCGTCGCTTTTGGCATTGTTGTAGATCAGCTGACAGCTCGGGCAGAGCGCGGCCAGCTTGGCTTTGAAGGCGGGCATGTCCTTGGTGTCATAGCGAGCGGTGTGGGCGTCCGGCAACATTAGAGCGATTTTGATCGGCTCGGTTTGCGCCTTCGCCGGAGTGGCGTATGCGCTAAAGAAGAGTGCACCTATCAGAAGAGTCCACATTATGGGATAGAAACGTTTTGGGGGAAACATAATTTGCTCCTGCGTAATTTTTGAATGGTGGTCTAAAATTGTGCTGTGATCGGAAGAAATATCAATACCTTATATTTTCTTCCCTGCCGCCGGAATCCGGCGCCATTCGAAGAATGCCGCTGTATCCAGAAAACTCGGGGCATGGCTAGGGTAGCACCCGGTAAGCACGATAGCGGGGCCAGACCGGCTCAATCCGGAAGGCTTCTCCAAACATGACTCCACATTGGAACCCGCGCGATCTGGAGATAGTCTCCATCATATTTATTAGGTCGACATTGTCATGGTCTTTTATCCACTCTATTTGCGTGACATGGCAAGAGAGCATTTCCCGCTTAACCTGGAAGCTTTCGGTTATGTCCACATATTCTGTGGGTTGGAAGTTGGCGCTCATCGCCGAGTCAAAATAGTAAAGAGGCTGTATGCCGGGATGGAAAGGAGTCTCAGTCCTGACATTTGGAAGCCCCGAAGCAAAGGAGGCGTCAAACATTAAACGACTCACCGCCCTATGGTCCGGGTGATAATCTTGCGGATCATGGGTAAGAATTACATCTGGTTTTGTTTTTCGGATCAACTCAACAAAGCGCAGCCGTGTCTCAAGATCATCAACCAGCCTTTGATCTTGGAAGCCTAGCCAGTGAAAATCTGCCCCAATCATTTTTGCAGCTCGCTCACTTTCGCGGTGCCGGGCTTCGGCCAGTTCTTTGGGCGGGAGCAGCAAGTGCCCGGCGCTGCCATCCGTCGCTACCGCCATAGAAACTTTGATCCCCAGTTTTGTATACTTTGCCAACGTTCCTGCACACATGATTTCCAGGTCATCGGGGTGTGCTCCTACAGCTAAGACGCTCTTGGGAGTTCGTTCTGTGGTCATAGTCGCCTTTTCTTTCTCATTGTTTTCAAGTGGGACTGTCCCGTTGAATCAGGAAACAATCAGTTTTGGAGTAATTTGTATCAAAGTAGCACCCTCAGCAGATGCGGCGCCAGCTTCGAATTTTGCTCTATTCTTCCGGTGAGCCTCCGCTGAATTCCTCCAAGAGCCGCTCGTTCTTTGTGGCCAGATCCGTTTTGTTCGCTGCGCTGTTTTGCCTCGTATTCGAAGGGTTCGATTTTTCCGGAAAGGGACAAGCCTCTGCGCAGCGGCATGCTGGCCGTCTCATAACGTACAGATACCCGCCGCCAATAGATAGCAGAGAGATCAAAGCCATGAGCGGCTTACCAATGCCCGCAGCTCTGGAGCCAAAAAGACTAATATAAATCGGTAGCATCGGTGAGCCGCAGCAACCGATCAGAAAGCATCCTGATCACGGGCGGGACGCCTATGTCACAATGTTAGGGCGTCGGCAAGCAACACCCCGCCGGGTTGCAGCGTTCGAATTCACCCTGTCGGAATCTTGACCAGCAAATGTCCTCTATCGTCCGTGACGGTAGGGAGCTTTGGTAAATCGCGATTCGCCGGTCCCGCGGTCACTTTGCCGTTAGGATCGAATGTCGACCCATGACAATTGCAGTAGAATGACCGATCACGCGCCGTAGCCAATTTGCACCTCCGATGCGTGCAAAAGGAGGAGAGAGCGATCAGTTTTTCGCCCTTGCGGACCACGAAGAATCCCAAGTCGCGGTAGGCGTCGTAGAGTCCGTCCGCGTTGTAGTTAGTGATTGGCCCCACATCAATCACTCGTTGTGCGTGCGCGTCGGTGGGGCCCCGCCCGTGGACGGCCTGGGGACTGGCAACTGCGGCTGCTGCCAGCATCAAGAACTGCCTCCGGTTCAGTCCTGGGGTCGCATCCTCCTGGTCATCTGTTTTCATCTGCTTTTTTCAATATTCAAACACGAGGCTCGTAATTACACCCCAATGCGTGTCGTCGCGACCGCCCCTGTCGATCGGGAAGATAAACGCTAGTCCAAGCCGGGGCTGCACCCGACCGATTGTTTTGAGATTGGCACGGAACCCAAAATCCCCGCGGAGTGTGTTATGACCTCGATGAGCTTTGTTCAGTTCCGTCTCGCCTGACAGTTCAAGTACCGGGATGACCTGCAGCACTCCGGGCAAAGAGAGTTGCTCGTGTTGAATCGTATAACCAAACACGAACCCGTATTCGAATGTCTCCAGGCCGCCATCCGCGCCTCCACCTAAGAGTTTCGAATAACCAAGCACGGACTGTAGCGTAAAGTGATCGCCGAGCCTCAGATCATTGAAAATCTTGGGCACGAGCTCGGCGTTTCTGCTAACCGTCGAATTCACCGGAATACCACCTTCAAATGCGGCGCCAAAAGTCGAGTCGATAAATCCATCGCCGGAAACGATTTGATAGATCGGATAACGCGCGCCCAAGCTAATATTATCCACGCCTTCCGATACCGTGCCGGCGCTGACGTCGCGTTCGTACGGCACTTCCAATTCCAGAGTCAGCAGGCCAAAGCCCTTCTCCACCTCCGCCCGGACGAGATCGGTATGTTGGTTGTTGCTTCTGGTATGAATCCAATCGAAACGAAACTCGTTAGTTTCCAAGTCCGAGTCATCCACTAGAAAGGGCTCCGGGAATACTCCTTCGCCGTACGCGCTCCGATGATCAAGCCAATCAAAGAGTCCATAACGCGTACCGGCAGGCTGCACTGTTTCGGATGGCCCCGTGCCCGTGGACGCCGGCGCAACCTGGTAACCCGCCACAGATCCGGCGCGAACGGAAGGGGCCGCAGTCAGAGCGACGCACCAAAAGCCGAAGAGAATTTCAAAAGCCTTTAGTAGATCCCGATTTCGAACAGTTCCTGAACCAAAAGAAGGCGACTGCAGGATTCGGGTCAATGTATTCGGCTTAGCTTTCATCGCCGCGAAAATAGTGTAGAGCCGGCGACTTGGCTTTTGTCTGCTTGCTATTTATTGGCGGTGAATTGCGCCGAACATTTTCAAGCCGTGAATGAGAAGGCGTTTGCCGGATTTCCACAAATCGGCAGATTATCGCCGTGCCTGGCCCATCTGCAGTGTCCCGAATCGAGGTAAACAAAGCGCCCGAAGTCACCCGCAAACCTGTTTTCACCGAACGCCCTGTCTGGCATACCGTCGGTAACGGTTGGCGGCATTTGCACGGCAGCGTAAGCCGTGTGGGAGTGAGCTTCGAGTGGCACGACTTCACGGTGAGTGAGGAATTGAATTGGGGTAGGAGTTTTCATCCCGGCAGCATTGAAGTCTGCCTGAATCGCGAGGGAAATGGACGCGTCGCCTTCGACAACCGCGAAATTGTGTTCACGCCGATGAGTATCGGATTTTACCGACGTGGCGAGGACACTTTGCGAGCCACGCGGCAGGCGAATCAACTGCACCGGTTTCTGACGGTCGAAATGTCTTTCGATTTCTTGCGTCGCCATTTAAGCGAATTCGCCACTTCATTGCATCCGCTGGTGCGCGAGGTGGTTTTGGGTCAATCCGAGAAGTCGGCCGTCGCGCCCACAACCAGGCTAACGAGCCGCCAGCAACAGTTGCTGGCAAGTCTGCGTGCCGCGCCGGTCCTGGCCATCGCACAAACGGTTTGGTATCAGGCAAAGGCCCTGGAATTGGTATCGGAACTCTTTTTTGAACCGCCGAATGAGCAGGAGTTATTTTGCCGGCGCCAACAGCGGCTTTCCGCTGGGCGGGTGGAAAAAGTCATTGCGCTACTTCGGGAAAAATTAGTGAGCCCACCGAGTCTGGAAGAAATCGGCCAAGCCGTTGGTTGTAGTCCATTTCATTTGAGCCGGACGTTTTCGGCGGCCACGGGCATGACGATTCCGCAATATGTGCGCCAGCTTCGCATGGAACGCGCAGCCGATTTGCTGCGCTCGGGTCAATTCAACGTAAGCGAAGCCGCGCTGGAAGTGGGATATATGAGCCTGAGTCACTTCAGCCAGGCGTTTCACGATACCTTCGGTTGTTGTCCCGGACTTTACCCATTGCGCACGCCGACCCAAAAATCTTCGCTGAAACGGCGGCGATCAAAGTAGCCAAAGTAGCATAGGCTTCCAGCCTGTATTGTATCATAGGCTTCCAGCCTTTATTCGAACGTCGCCACACAAAACTCCCGACAGGCGGGACGCCTATGCTACTTTAGTCGTGGCACCACGCACGGCATGACAAATGCTATTGCCAAATACTAAAGCTCAGGGACGTCATGAGCCGTCAGAACGCATCTTACCCAGAACGGCAGACCGAGACCGACCCAGTAAGGCAGTATGAAGAGACAATCGAAGCTCTTCGCCGGGCCGAACAGAAGTACCGCAGTATTTTCGAGAATGCCACCGAAGGCATTTTTCAAACGACGCCGGATGGTCACTATCTGAGCGCCAATCCGGCTCTTGCCCGGATGTATGGTTATGATTCGCCCGAGGAGTTGCTCGCGGCTTTGACCGACATCAGTCGCCAACTTTATGTGCAGCCAGCTCGCCGGGCCGAGTTCACTCTGGCCATGCAGCAGTATGAAAAAGTGCTGGAGTTTGAGTCTCAGATTTATCGTCGTGACGGGAGCATCATTTGGATCTCGGAAAACGCCCGGGCCGTACACGACGAGGTCACTGGCGAACTGCTCTATTACGAGGGCATGGTGCAAGATATTACGCGTCGCAAATCTGCCGAAGAAGCAAGGGAGAGGGCTGAAAATCATCTGGCAAGCTACGCCGCGGAGTTGCGTTCCAAGAATTTGCAGCTGGAAGCCGACCTCGAAATGGCGCGCGACATTCAGCAAGTGTTTCTGACGCAGAAATATCCGAGTTTTCCGCGGAATTTGAGTCTGCAGGAAAGCTGGCTGGCTTTCTGCCATTGGTATCAACCGGCCGAACAAGTCGGTGGCGATTTCTTTTGCGTACTGCCTCTCTCAGACACCGAGGCGGGCGTGTTTATTTGCGATGTGCTGGGCCATGGACTACGTGCCGCGCTGGTGACGGCGATCGTACGCGGGCTACTCGAAGAGTTAACGCCGATCGCCACGGATCCCGGGCGTCTCCTCTCCGAGATCAATAGCAGCCTCCTCGCGATCTTTCGGCAGACCGAGACGCCGATGCTGGTCTCCGCTTTTTACTTGGTCGTCAACACTGTTGACGGCAAGATGTGTTACGCAAACGCAGGACATCCGCGTCCATTCCATGTTCGACGTCACACGGGCGTGGCCGAGCCATTGCCGTTCCAGGGACCTCAGGGTCCCGTCCTGGGAATCTTTGAACGAGCAGCCTATCATATCAGCTATGCCGAAGCCTCGGCGAATGACCTGGTTGTACTTTTCACCGACGGCTTGTTCGAAGTGGAGATGGCAGACGACGATTATTACGGCGCAGAACGCCTTTTGGCGGCCGTGCGCAAGCGAATGCACCTCCCGGCCGGACAATTGTTTGCGGAGGTAGTCGCCGAAATCCAGCGCTCTTGCGTATCTGGACAGTTCACCGACGACATGTGCTTGCTCGGAGTAGAGCTGAGGCGGACCGGCCTAGCCGATTCGAGCAGGAAAGTAGCGTAAGGCGAGTTCGGAGTTTGGGGTTCGGGGTTCATATTACGGCACGCCACTTTTATGGTTTACATCTTGAAGGGCGCGCGGTTTGGCGTTCTGACTTCGCGCCTACGCACCGCATATCTTCGAACCCCGAACCCCGAACCCCGAACCCCAAACTCCGAACTTCACTGGCGTTTCTTCTACAGGCTGATCGAAACGGACCGAGTATGTCGTTCGCCCCTCCTCTTACTTAGCCGTCTCGGCCAGCAGGATCCGGTGAATCTCAGCGACGGCCTTCGGACTTTTCATCGCTCCGTGGTCAGTCGGAACGATTACTTCGGATTGCGCCGAATCCAAGTGCGAGCTCCAATACGGCACAACTCCATCGGAACTGTTTGGTGTGTCACCTCTCCCTCGGTCCCCGATGATGGAATTGTGCGGCGCCTCGATCGGAAGTTTGTCCATTGCCAGGAGAACCGGATTTTTCGGGGAGAGCCCGCTGATGCTGGTCGGAGGCCGAGCCTTGTTTGGGTCGCTGTTGGGTGCAAGCGCTGCGAAGACGGTTTTGGGAACCGCGGACACAAGTTTGAACGGCAATCGAATCAGACGGGCGCCAAGTGCACCTATTCCGCCGCTCGCTAAAGCGCTCCCGCGATGCGGGGTAGACACGAAAATGATCCGTTTCACCGCCGGGTTGGCTTGAAAAATCAACGCGCGTTTGACAATGGAATCCGCCGGCAGTTGAGCATCAAGTTGATCAGCTTTCGCGCCGAACACATTGTCCCAAATGACCTTCCGGGAATTTGTGACCTGCAACCGGGACAGAATTCCGCCCATGCTGTGGCCGATAAGGGTTACGCGTCCAAATCCATATTTCTCCCGCGCGTAGGCCAGGTCATCACGCAAAACGAGCGCCGAGTACGCGATGGGATTACCTGTCGGATACGAAAACGCCCAGAACTGATAGTGTTGGCGTATCTTGGGGTCAGCGGCTAACGAGTTCACAACGTTCCGCCAGGCGTAAGGCGAAGAGAGCAGCCCGTGGACAAAGATGACCGGTACTTCGTGCGGGTCGTACGGGCCCGCCATCAAAAGGCCGGCGCCAGTCCGCATGTGTTCGCCGCGGATCATGTTCATGAGACCGACCCAGTTCTCGTTGACGCGACCGTAAGAGGCTAAGACAGCCGAGAAGTCATTCGATAACGGGTAACGTTGGTGATAGAGCTCGACGTTCTCGATCTTATTCGGATTCAGCAGGCGAATGGTGGCAGAGGAGCCGCGATTCGTTTCACCGAAATCGACCACAGCCGTCATCGGGATACGAAATCCCTTTGGCGGCTCCAGGCGCGGTGGAGGCGACCCGGCCGGTGCACTGTGGTGAACGCCAACGACAGGGCCCCCGAGTCCGCTTCGAGCGACGTTCTCTTGAAGGCCCTTCTTATCGATAGTTCTCGCCGCCAGGATCTGATCGAAGTAAGTTGGCGCAAGTGCTCCCGGCTGCGGGGGCCCTATTCGCAATTGAGAAGTTTCGTCGGTCTCCTGGTCGCGAAGGGTCAGGGTTGTGGAGTTATGCTGCTGGCCGATCAGAGCGGGAAGGTCGGTCGCAAGATCAGCCACGGCGCGATCATAAAGGGAGATCGCCTGACCCGAGTCCTGAGGAGCATCGGTCGTGGGACGCTTGGCAAGCTCACCTGCAGCGATCTTCGCTACCGCGAGGTATTCGGCGGCCTGACTTTCGGTGTGCTCATGTTCTCTCTCTGCTTTGCGGAGACGGCGTTCGGGGTCGGCAAGAGGCGCTCGGCCGGCTTGTTTCTCGTAAGTGGTGCAGCCCGCACCGAGAACGAGAAATCCGAGCAACACGCAAACTTTCGTTGCGTTAAGGGCGAATCGTCTCTTGAGCAGCCTGAAACTGCAAAAGGAGGCTGCGAACAAGCTCATGCAACGCGTTTTATCACGGGCGCAGAGGCGTGCAAGAATGAAAGCGCGGATCGCGCAGAAGCGGGTCCCATAGGTCGAATAGGTCCTATAAGTCCTATGGGTCCTATAGGTCCAGCGTTCACTCCCTCCCCTTCAAAAACCGACGAATCTCTAACATCGAAGCAAGCAGAATCGCATCGTGCCCGCCGAGCCATCTTTCGACTGTCGAAATGGATACACCGAGCTCTCGAGAGATCCGCGCTTTTTTCCACTTTGACTGCTCTGCGAACTTCCGGAGACGCGCCAGAACTTCGGCTTTCTCGTGCTCTCTGCGTTCTTTCTCAATGGGCTTCATTCTTCTTCAACAAGACACTTGGAGCATGACAAAAGTTTCAAGAATAAGCCGGAGCTGAGCTGAAGATGGTTATGGTGCGGACACCGCTATCGTCAGATAGCTATCACTCCCTTTAAGCGGAGTTCTTTTTTGCCGAATTCCCTACAAGAGATGGAGCTGAAACATTTGGAGAGTGCCGGAGAGTGTGTATGCTTGGAACTCATGCGCTCGACTAGATCGACTTTCCTGGTCGTCTTGTACTTGGGTCTTCTTGCCGGATCTGGTGCGACCGCGTTTGCCCAGACTTCATCTCAGGGCACAACCGATTTCGCGCGATACGCCATGAAATTGCCCGAAAGCGCGCTGGTCCGAATCCAGCCTAAGGTCGCGATGTCGCCCACAAACAACAGGCTTGCAGGAAATGAAGCCGGCTCAGCCTTAAGCGGAAAAAACGGTCTCGGGACCGGGCTCGGCGAATATTCCTGGAAGCTCGCAATCACGACGACGGTTTTTTGGATTGGCGAGCAAGCAACGGTTAACAACCCGGTTCCGAATGACAAAAGCGCCTGGGACATCGGCTGGTTCTCAAGTTATGGCGGCTTCGACAGCCCAAGCTCAAGTGATCGACATGATTTCGTCCCGGCAAATTTCATCCCGCACCAGAATCCGTTCTACATAGCGTTGCCGTACAACGACGTTGATGATCACCATACAAAACCGGAGGCGGCGCAGGTGATCCCATGGTTCAGGAATGCCTTTGTGCAGGATGGACAATCGGTCTGCAAAGGCCGTTGGGTCGCAATACGGCACGGTCGCAAAGTTTGTTATGCACAGTGGGAAGACGTCGGGCCCTTCCAAACAGACCACTGGCAGTACGTTTTTGGCGATGAACGCCCCAGACCGAACCCCAACAGCGACGCGGGCCTGGATGTTTCTCCGGCGGTTCGTGATTATCTAGCTCTCGACAGCGTGGATGTCTGCGACTGGAAGTTCGTGGAATTTTTTAACGTGCCCCGCGGCCCCTGGGCAATCTACGGCGACAATAACCCATTTTATCGGCTTCGTCGCCCGCGGCCGACATCAGTCGCCGCATCTCCCCGGTAGGGTGAAGCTCCTATGTTGGCCCAGCGTTCGGTAGGGACGCGCTTCGCCGCGTCCTGGCGCAAGACTAGCCAACTCATGCAGCCTGCCACGCCAAGGCGAAACTTGGCCCTACCGTACGCCGGAAGCGACACAGAGCCGTCCAGATTAGAAATAAGCACCCGACTGAACGCGGACTCGGAAAGAATCCACAAATTCTTCCATTTCGCGGTCGCTCAACTTGGAAACGAGAACGTAGTTGCACTCGGCATTGCTCCAGGTCGAGACATGGTAGCCCTCGACCAATTGGTCGCTGTTCGACAGGTGCTCCTTCTTTGGCGGCCAGCAAAACATGGTCACAACGTCTTTGTTATTTTTGTAAACGAAGGCCGCGACCGAATGATTTTTGATCATATCGATCCGGCCTCCAACGAGCGAGTAACCCGCAGCAGGAAAAACCACCACCGGCGGAACAAAATCGAGTTTTGCAGCGAACCAGCTCTTTACAATGTGAGGGTTCCCTGAGGCAACGTCTACCGCATGATCCGCGGCGAACGATTGGGAATGCCGTAAAACCGCTTCGCGGAAAAGCTCTGCCTCTGCTTGCGGAAAAAGGATATTCAGCGCCAAAAAAACGCTCAGAACAACCACTCCTGCGGCGTAGACCCACGGCTGCCGCAAAAGATTAAATGTAGGCTTTGCCCGGTCCTGCCGCATTACTGCCAGAACCTTGGCCCTCAGTTGAGGAGGTGCCTGATACGGCGCGCTGGCCGCAAAGAAGGATCGGAATTCCTTAATTTCTCGTGCGAGGGACCGGCACGAAGGGCAAGAGCTCAAATGCTCCTCTATTTCGAGGCGCCGGTGAAGGTCGAGCTCGCGGTCCACATAGGCATCCAGAAAGCGATGGGCTTCTTCACAGTTCATCTTGGCACTCCGTATGACGAACCCCCGCAAATTCCTGGCGCAGACGCTGGCGGGCGCGGCTTAGTCGCGACATGACCGTCCCCAGGGGCACCTTCAGTGCTGAAGCCAATTGCTCGTAAGACCATCCTTCGATTTCACGTAACGCTAAAATTTCGCGCGATTCGGTCGGCAACCTGCTCAAAGCCTCGTGGAGTTGCCGTATCCGTTCCTCATCGGAGAACTCGGCTCGCGGCTGGTCTGGACTTGTGGAATGAATGGCTGGGTCAAAGGGGACGATATTCGCTTCGTTGGCATGCTTCTTGAGCCAGCTGTAGGCGGTGTTGCGGACAATCATCATCAACCAGGGCCGAGCGTTATCTCCGCGCAATCCTTTGAACCCCTTCAATGCTCGGAAGTAAGCCTCTTGAACAACATCCTGCGCATCGTGATCTCTCCCGACTATCATTCGCGCAAGCGTGTACGCAGCGTCCAAGTAAGGCAGGCAAAGCTGTTCAAACCTTGACCGTTCTTCTTCCATCTAACGTATGAGATGACCACAGATCGGTGGCTTTATTCCTGGAATTCTGGTTTCTCTGGCCGGCGAGGATGATTTTCTGCTCGCTCTCCGCAAGGGATCGATGCACAGAGTTTTGGGCGATAGTTTTCCTTCACCGATACATCAGGTAGTGTATCACCATGCAGAGCGACAGGGTACAACGAAGCCGTCATGGACTCTCAAGCTTTTCAAAAAAACCCACGGTCTCGGAGTTTCGTCTATTAGCTCCCCGAAAAGCCGCCGAACTGGCAGCGCTATTTGAAACCTTAGCCAACGACACCCGGCTACGAATGCTGAACCTCATAGCGCAGGGGAATGAAACCTCTCCCACTGAGCTCGCCAAACAAATCGGGATGAAACCTCAGGCTATTTGCAACCAGTTGAAGCGTCTTTCTGACCGGGGAATCGTCGAGCGCAGGAGAGCAGGCAATCAGGTCTATTATCGGATTGTCGACCCGTGCGTAATCGATCTGTTGGAGCGAGGCCTCTGGCTTATTCAAGACACAAAGCTGCGCAAAGCCAGGGGAGGAAACCGCACTGCACCGCGTGCATTAGTCAAAACACCCTTTTCCGGCATTCCGACATGATGCTAAAACGAATTCTTCTATTATTCGTTCTCGTTAGCGGGTACACCCAACATTGCTGCGGCGCCGAATCGCATGAATCAGGGAAACCTCTAACGCTGGCCAGGGCGTTGGCTTTGACGCTGGAGCATAGTCCGGAACTGTCTGCGTTTTCCTGGGACATCCGGGCAGCCGAAGCTCGTATCATTCAAGCTAGGCTGATCCCGAATCCCGAGATCGGCTTCGAAGGTGAAAATCTCAATGAGGTGAGTAGCAAAAGTAGCAATCAAATGCAAAACACGCTCCAGCTCAGTCAGTTAATCGAGCTTGGCGGGAAGCGAAAGTTCCGGGTTCGCGAAGCTCAATTCGATCGTGAATCGACGCGATGGGACTATCAGGTAAAACGTCTGGAGGTCCTGAAGGAGACCAGCACGGCTTACATTGACGTGCTGGCTGCGCAAGAAAATGTGCAGCTGGCGGAGGAGGGCTTGGCTATCGCCGGAGCAGCCGTGCCCGCGATCCAAAAGAGATTGGAGGCCGGCAAAGCGTCTGACGTTGAAATGGTACGAACCAACACCGCGGTCGCGAGCGCCCGCATCGAGTTGGAGCAGGCGAAGCGGGAACTGCAGACAGCGCGGCTAAATCTGGCGGCTCAGTGGGGTGAAAAAGAGGCAGTTTTTCCGGCTGTAATGGGCAACCTGGACCAAGTGAGCAAGCTTCCTTCGCTGGAATCACTGAATGCGAAGCTGCACAGAAATCCGAATGTCGCCAAGTGGACAACCGAACGCGAAAAACGCGAAGCGACGTTAAATGTGGTTCGTGCCGAGGCCAAGCCGGACCTCACATTCGAGGCTGGTCCGCGAGTGATCCAATCACATCCAGTCGATGTGACCTTCGTCGCCGGGTTTTCTATTCCCCTACCCCTTTGGAACAGAAATCAAGGCAAAATCGCCGAGGCGGAAGCGAACGTAGCAAAGGTGGCCGATGAGCGCGCCGCGGCCGAGACCAAGGCGTACGCTGATCTCAATGAAGCCTACCAAACTCTCGCCCGCGCCGCAGAAGAAGTTCGAATTCTACGAGAGTCGGTGCTGCCGGGAGCAAAGAGTGCACTCGGCCAAATTACGGTGGGTTATTCAGCCGGTCGCTTCGGTCAGTTGGATGTTCTTGATGCCCAAAAGAGTTACAACGAAACGCGAACTCAATATGTCAAAGCTCTAGCCGACTACCACAAAGCGCAGGCGCAGATAGATGCGCTCACCGCGTTACCTGTCGAGTCGCCAAGCCCAACCGAGCCGGTGTCAAAGACCTACGGAAACCGAAATAAGAAGGCCCCTCGGAATGAATAGACAACTCCTCTTAGTTCCAATCCTGATTGGAATTGCGCTCTTCGCTGCTTGGCGAATTCTGGCGGCCCAGCCACCTCACCCAGCTTTGGAGATCGCAGAAAGCCATCCAAGCTCCAGCCCACAAGACAAAGACAAGGACGATGACAACGATAAGGGCGTCACGAAGAAGACGGTCAAAGAGCCAAGCTCCGGTCCGAAGAACAAAGGTGAGGACGGCGAGAAGAACATCACGGAAAAGGACCAGAAGGAACCGAAGGAGACTGGGCGCGTTGACCTCAACGAAAAGAAAGTCGAGAACGCGAAGTTAGACGTGGAGGTAGCGGGCCCAGCCAAAATCAAGGCGACGATCCAACTCTACGGCAAAATTACACTCAACGAGGACTCTGTTGCGAATGTATCTCCGCGCTACACGGGCCTCGTCAAGGCGGTGTACAAGCGGTTGGGTGATCAGGTAAGCAAAGGTGAAGTACTAGCTGTGATCGAAAGCAATGACAGCCTTCGCGATTACCAGGTGAATTCGGAAATCTCCGGAACCATCATCAAAAAAGAGGTCACGGTCGGTGAATTGGCACGAGATGATAAGCCGATTTTTATATTGGCTGATCTAAGCACTGTTTGGGTCGATTTAGGTGTTTTCCCGCAGGATTTTAGGCGCCTGAAAGAAGGCCAGGTTGTGGAGATTCATTATGCCGACAATATCAAGGCGACCACGGGCCAGATCACTTACATCACCCCTTTTGGATCGGAAAATACACAGTCGCTGCTTGCCCGGGCTGTGGTCCAAAATCCAGATGGGTTGCTCCGGCCGGGACTCTTTGTTACAGCAGAACTTCAAGTCGGAGAAATCAACGTACCAGTCGCGGTGCGACCTGCTGCCATTCAGACCGTGAATGAGAAGACCGTGGTCTTTGTCGCAGAAGGTACGGCCTTTGAAGCGCGGGAGGTCAACCTCGGAACTGGAGACGACAGCTACGTAGAAGTGATGTCAGGACTAAATGTCGGGGACCACTATGTTGCAGGAAACAGCTTTCTGCTGAAGGCGGAGCTCGGCAAAGGCCAGGTTCAGGACTCAGACTGATGGTTGAACGTATCATCGACTTATCGATTCGTTATCGATGGCTTGTTCTGCTCGCAGCATTGAGTGTCGCCGGGTTGGGCGTTCTTAACTTTGAGCGCCTGCCTATCGATGCAGTACCCGACATAACGAATGTCCAGGTCCAGATCAACACGGCGGCGTATGGACTATCGGCACCTGAGATCGAGCAACGAATCACCTATCCAATAGAAGCCGCCATGGCGGGAATTCCGGGACTCGAGAACACACGCTCGTTAAGCTACTATGGACTATCGCAAGTTACCGTCGTGTTCAAAGAAGGAACCGACATCTACCTGGCCCGCCAACTGATCGCAGAACGGCTGCGTGAGGCCAGCGAGGAACTTCCGGAATACGTCAGGCCCGATCTGGGTCCGATCGCTACCGGTCTTGGGGAAATCTACTTATGGACGGTCGACGCCCGCTCAGGAGCAAAAAAGCCGGACGGCTCGGCCTACACACCTACGGACCTGCGAGAGATTCAAGACTGGGTCATCAAGCCCCTGCTCAAAAGCCTTCCTGGCGTCGTGGAGGTGAATAGCATCGGCGGATTTGAAAAAGAGTATCACGTGACGCCGCATCCAGACCGGCTTGTGGCGTTTAAGCTGACGTTCCGAGACCTGGTCGATGCGCTGGAGAAAAACAATGCCAACGTGGGTGCTGGTTATATCGAGAGAAACGGAGAACAATATCTCGTCCGTTCCCCAGGGCAGGTAAAGAGTCTGGCCGAGCTCCGAGCGATTGTGGTGTCTACCAGGGGCGGTTTGCCCATCCGCATCGGAGACGTCGCCGATGTGATCGAGGCTAACGAACTGCGAACTGGTGCCGCCACCCGAAATGGCGAGGAAGCCGTATTGGGGACGACTTTCATGCTGATAGGTGAGAACTCTCGGACGGTTGCTAACCGAGTGGGCGAAAAAATCAAGGAGGTCAATCGAATTCTGCCGGCTGGAGTCGTTGCGACACCGGTCTACGACCGGACTGACCTCGTCGACGCCACGATTGAGACTGTGCGGCAGAACCTTTTCGAGGGCGCGTTGTTGGTGGTAGTGGTGCTTTTTGCGTTGCTAGGGAACTTTCGGGCCGCATTGATTGTAGCGGCCATTATTCCTCTTTCGATGCTGTTCACCATTACCGGGATGGTCCAGAACAAGATTAGCGCCAATTTGATGAGCCTTGGTGCTCTTGACTTTGGCATCATCGTCGATGGAGCCGTTATAATCGTTGAGAATTGTGTGCGCTGCCTCTCCCACGAACAAAATCGGCTTGGTCGTTTGCTGCGTCAGACCGAACGGCTGGACACAGTGCTTAGGGCCGCCAAAGAAGTGATTACGCCGAGCATCTTTGGCTCATTCATCATCATGGTGGTCTATCTGCCCATTCTAAGTTTGAGCGGCGTTGAAGGAAAAATGTTCATCCCGATGGCGTTGACGGTGTTATTCGCGCTCTTCGGAGCGATAATTTTTTCGCTGACCTTTGTTCCTGCCAGTGTGGCGATTTTTCTATGGGGCCGGATGAGAGAAAAACAGAGCCTGCTCATCCGCTGGGCTAAAAAGTTGTATTTGCCGCTGCTGAATGTTTCGCTAAGAAGCCGAGTAGTAGTATTAGCGGCCGCCGTATCACTGGTTGGACTTTGCGGCCTTCTCGCTAGCCGTATGGGGGCAGAATTCATACCCAGCCTCGATGAAGGGGATTTCGCTCTGTCAATTAACCGAATTCCGGGAACCAGCCTTACGCAAGCGCTGGAGATGCAGAAGAACCTGGAGCGCGGCTTGTCCAAGATCCCGGAGGTCAAAGAGGTATTCGCGCGAATGGGCACCGCCGAAATCGCAACCGATGCCCAGCCACCGAGCATAGGAGACGGTTACGTAATGTTGAAGCCGCGGAACAAGTGGCCGGACTCCAGAAAAACTAAAGACGACATAGCTGATGAGATCATCGATATAACAAATAGTTATATTGGCAACAAAATCGAGCTTTCACAACCGATTCAAATGCGCATGAACGAGCTGATATCGGGCGTCAAAGGAGACGTTGCGGTCAAGGTCTTCGGCGATGACCTGGACGAATTGTTGAAAGCAGGTCAGAAAGTTGCCGATGTACTAACTCGCGTGTCGGGCGTGCAAGAAGTAAATCTTGAGCGGCTTGCCGGTTTGCCATTTCTCACCATCAGGCCCAAGCGCGAAGCCATTTCGCGTTACGGGTTAAGTGTGAACGAGGTTCAGGAAATTATCGAGGCGGCCATCGAAGGACAAAAAGCGGGCGATCTTTTTCAGGGCGATCGACGATTCCCAATTGTTGTACGACTTTCGGAGGCTCTCCGCGAGAATATTGACGCACTGAAGAGAATCCCTGTTTTGCTCCCGGCAACTGAAGAACCGTCCGATAGCCGGGCTATCTCGGTGAGCGGACCGAATTACGTTCCGCTGAGCGAAGTGGCGGACTTTGAAATCAAATTGGGACCAAACCAGATCAACCGAGAAAGTGGAAAGCGGCGAATTGTTATAGCATGCAATATTCGCGGCCGCGACATCGGGTCATTCGTTGCTGAAGCGCAAAGTAAAATCAACGCGCAGCTAAAACTCCCGGCTGGGTATTGGATGCAGTGGGGTGGACAATTTGAGCAACTGCAAAGTGCGACGAAAAGGCTCACGGTCGTGGTGCCGGTCGCATTGATTCTGATCTTTGTGCTGCTGTTTTTGTCGTTCGGAACGGCGACAGACGCCTTGCTAATCTACACGGGTGTTCCGCTGGCGCTAACCGGCGGAATTCTCGCGCTCTGGTTTCGGGGAATTCCTTTATCGATCTCTGCCGGCGTAGGCTTTATCGCGTTGAGCGGAGTGGCTGTTCTCAACGGTACGGTAATGATCAGCTTTATTCGCAGGCTGCGCTCGGAGGGTAAGCCTCTTTACGAGGCTATCCGGGTCGGCTCTTTGACCAGGCTCAGGCCAGTTTTGATGACTGCTCTGGTCGCATCGTTGGGGTTCGTTCCAATGGCCCTAGCCACCGGTCGAGGTGCCGAGGTCCAGCGCCCACTGGCTACCGTCGTGATTGGAGGCGTAATCAGCTCTACATTGCTAACTCTCCTGGTCTTGCCCGTCCTTTACAGCATGTTTCACCGGGATTCGAGGTAGGGCGGAGGCGCATTGCTAGGCCGGCGCGCCGCGGCTCGGGCGGAGCCTCGCCCTACCGAGCCGCCTCGCCCTACCACCCTGCCGGGAATATGCGCGACGCGCTTTCGGTATAATCAATTAAAAAGTTCAATTCGAACATGCCTGTCTTAAAACGTCGAACACGGCCGGAGCCCTGGTCTCGCCAGCGCGCAGAAGCGAAGCACTTTTGGTTGATCCCGGTCTTCGCACTCGAGTGGGGCTGGCGTTGGCTAGCTTACCTGTTAAGCGGGTGGGCGTTTCTGGAAGTTATCGAGTATTTCGGAACATTATCCCTCTTGGTTGCGGCGGTATCATATTTTGCCGAAAGTAACGATCGGATAAAACAGAAACACTACCAAGCCTGGCAGGTCATTAACTCGGCTCAAGGAAAGGGAGGAAACGGGGGCCGCATTGATGCCCTTGAGGAACTTCATAAGGACGGCGTTCTATTGGTAGGCGTGGATGTGAGTGATGCGTTTCTTAAAGGAGTCGACCTAAGCGGCGCAAACTTGCTTCGTGCGAATTTCCGCTCTGCGGATATCCGAGAAGCCAGCTTTATCGGATCCCAGTTAGAGGACGCGGATCTGGTATCGGCGAATTTGCGGCATGCTGATTTACAAAAGGCTGACTTGCGGAATGCCAATCTGGAGGATGCCGATTTACTCGGCGCAGATCTCGGTCAAGCCGACTTGACCGGCGCGCGCCTAAACAAAGCGGACCTGCGCAAAGCGGATTTGCGCGGCGCGAAGTGGCAAGAGATCGCGGAGTTAAAACTGGCCAACGTGTTTGGCGTTAAAAACGCTCCACCGGGGTTTTTAGAGTGGGCCGCTAAAATGGGCGCGGTTTCCATTGAATCCGATGCCGGGTGGCTTGCCCAGTTTAACTTGGACTAACCCTCGTACTTGCGGCTCGACGGCGTTAACTATCTACGTAACGTTCGGTAGGGACGCGCTTCGCCACGTCCTGGCTTAAGACTAGCCAACACATGCAGCCTGCCAGGCCAAGGTGAAACTTGGCCCTACCGTACCTTCGGTAGGACGTGCTTCGCCACGTCCTGGCCCAAAGCGTAGCCAACTCATGCAGCCCGCCTAGGCCAAGGTGAAACTTGGCCCTACCGTACCTTCGGTAGGGACGCGCTTCGCCACGTCCTGGCTTAAGACTAGCCAACGCATGCAGCCCGCCTAGGCCAAGGTGAAACTTGGCCCTACCGTTCGTTCGGTGGGGACGCGCTTCGTCGCGTCCTGGCTCCATATATTGACAGCTTATGTAATCTTTCCGAGCTTTCCTTGCCTGTAAGCTAAGACGCTAACAGCCGTAACTATTGCTTGTCCTTCGATTTCTCAAAAAAAAGTTATTCACAGTTCAGCACGCGGCGTTCCACAGAAGCAACCGAAACCAAGTTTCCTGCGGGCACTGATGTCACGTCATACTCTGTGCGGTTCGTAGCCCAACCGCTGAAGCCATTTTGCGGACCTATTAACAAGTTGTGCACAATCCGGGATTTCCTCTAACGACCGGTATCAGGTATCTCCATGATTGACGCATCATCCGCCGGAAGGCGCTCGTCTTTTTCTGAGCAAGATGCGAAGTGATTGACTTTCATCAGGACTCGAATGATCCGCACCAACCAAGGCATCCAAAGCATACTATCGGACGCCAGTTCCAGCGGATGGTTGCAGACGGCTCTTCTCTCGGCTCTAGATAGAGAGCCCATGCACTCCCCCAAGTTAAGGACGTTTGCTCTGATGCCTGAAAAGGACTCCTGATGAACACCGAGCTGCTTGTAGTTTGGACCATCATTAA
>Ga0213878_10000248_pt1 | contig 21632 bp, 18 predicted proteins | sample VelepicoBEBS_R02_FD_161053 | JGI IMG/M metagenome (GOLD analysis project Ga0213878, IMG submission 161053) | Vellozia epidendroides bulk soil microbial communities from rupestrian grasslands, the National Park of Serra do Cipo, Brazil - BS_R02 | ecosystem: Environmental > Terrestrial > Soil >... | reverse complement strand
GGCCCCTGTAGGCCCTGCGCCGACCCCGATCACCCGAATCCGCCAGCACATCGCGGGCAACTGCATCCCATGGCTCGCCGGCCACTCGGCTAACGGCAATCAAATGCTTCTCAGGCTCTGAGCCGGGACGAGTGGTACCGGCTGTATGTGACGGCGCGGGGGCAGCCGCTGCCCTGATGGGCTGAAGCGCCGCCCATGCTTCGCCACCGCGTCATCGCTGCCTTGGCTCTGGTGGGCTACCCATCGTCCTGGCTATGGCGACCCACGGCATCCGTCGGGCTTGGCGCGCTTGTGCTCACCATCGTGTACGGGCTGGCACTGCCAGGCAGCCCGCCCACATGGCCAATCTACGCAACACTCGGCGCGGCAGCCGCCTTGGGCCTTGGCTGGCAGGATCGCTTAAAGCCGTAGCGCCTCTCGATTCCTTCGGCGACTCATTGAGCCGGTGAAGCCCTCACCAACGGCTGCCGCGGATGCAGCCTCGCCATCGCCACCACATCCTCGTAGACGCCATTGCGCAGCGCATAGGCCTTGAGCCGCCCCTCGTGCTCGAAGCCATGCCGCTCGTAGAGCCGGATGGCACGCTGGTTGTCGTGATAGACCGTCAACTCGATGCGCAGCGCCTGGGCCCAGTTGTCCGCATAGTCCAGCAGCGCGGCCATCAGCGCGCCACCCACGCCCCGGCCACGCGCGTCGGGGGCGACCGCGATGCCCAGCATCATCACGTGGCGGCGGCGCAGCTGCACCCCCGCCGGATGCAGACCCGCGTTGCCCAGCAGCTGGCCATCGCGCTCGGCAACCAGCAGCAGCTCCGGTGAGCCGGCCACGGCCGGAGCGGCAAGCCGCTGCTGCCAGGCCTCCACGTTGGCATGGGGCAGTTGCAGCAGGTCCGGGAACACGTCGGGATCGCTCAGCTGCGCCGCCAGGGCGGCGGCGTCATCAGGTCGGGCACGGCGCAGGGTCAGACTCATCGCAGGCTCCAGGCAAGGCTCCGAATGTAGCGGCCAGGCGCCGCCTGTCGCGCCCTCACTCGACATTCAAGCCATGCTGGCCCTTAACCTTGAGGGTCTCACAGCCGCCTACGAGACCCCGCCATGCCCGAACCGATGCAAGCCTATGTAATGCGTGCCTATGGCGGCCCCGAGGTCACTGCGCTGGCCCCGATGCCGGTGCCCGTGCCGTCGCCGCAGCAGCTGCTGGTGCGCGTGCGCGCGGCCGGCCTGAACCCGGTGGATTTCAAGACCCGCAGCGGCGAGCTGCGCATCGTGCAGCGCTATCGCCTGCCCGCCGTGATGGGCAACGAGCTGGCTGGCGAAGTGTTGGCCTGCGGCGCCGAGGTGCGCGGCTTCGCGACCGGCGACCGCGTCTTCGCCCGCGTGGCCAAGGACGCGATGGGCGCGTTCGCGGAGTTCGCCGTCGTCGAGGCCCGGCATGCGGCGCCACTGCCGGCGGCGCTGGACTTCGCCACCGCCGCTGCCGTGCCGCTGGCCGGGCTGACCGCACTGCAGGCGTTGCGCGACGAGTTGCGCGTGGCGCCCGGCCAGCGCATCTTCATCTCCGGTGGCGCGGGAGGCGTGGGCGGCTTCGCGATCCAGCTGGCAAAGCATCTGGGCGCCGAGGTCGCGACGACGGCCTCGCCGCGCGGTGAGGCGCTCGTGCGGCGGCTTGGCGCGGACATCGTCGTGGATTACACGCGCCAACGCCCCGGCGACATGTTGAGCGGCCTGGACGGTGCCTTCGATCTGATAGGCGGCGACACCTTGCGGCAGAGCTTCGCGCTGCTGAAGCCGGGCGCCACCGTCGTGTCGGTGGCTGGCATGCCGGAACCGCAGACGGCCGCGCGCGACCTGGGCCGCGGCCCGGCGCTGCAGGCGCTGTTCTGGCTCGCCAGCCTGTCGTTGCGGCGCCTCGCACGCCGGCATGGCGTGCACTACCGCTACCTGTTCATGCACCCCAGCGGCGCGGAGCTGGCCGAGCTGGCTGCGCTGGTGGAAGCAGGCGTGCTCAAGCCCGTCATCGACAGCGTCTATCCGCTGGAACGCATCGCCGAGGCGATGGCGCGATTGGAGGCCGGCCATGCCAAGGGCAAGATCGTCATCACGATGCCGGGTGACACACGCTGAGCGCGGCGCGGCGCGCGGCCGGCGCCAGTGGCTTCAGCGCCTCGACGGCGGCATGGAAGCCGGGCCAACTGCGGCCCTCGCAGTCGAACAGGCGCTCGAAGGCCGGCACCAGCTCGTCGTAGGCCGACAGGATGGCGAAGCTGGCGTTGTTGGCGCGCTGGAACCAGGCCTCCCAGCCCGGCGCCTCGCGCGGCGCGCGCTCGCGCAGCTCAGCCATGACGGCGGCCTTGGCCGCCGCGCGTGACTCGGCAGGGCCGGCGTAGATGGCCTTGAGGCGGTCACGCCCTTCCCGCGCCAGCGTGAGGAAGCGCGCGCGCTGCGCGCGGCCAGCCTCGAACGCGGCCAGCGCCTCGGGCTTGGCCGCAAGCCATTCGCGCGCGCCCAGCAGCTCCACCATGCTGGCGTAGGCCTCGTTGAAGCCGGTGTCATCGGCGACGTAGACGCGCTGATGGGCCAGTTCGTGGAAGATCATGGCCGCCAGCTCGCCCTCGGGGTAGCGGATAAAGGTGTTCAGCAACGGATCACCGCCAAGCAACCGGCTCCAGCCCAGCGTCGAATAGGCCGGGATGGGCTGCACCTGCACCTCCCAGCCCTCGGTCCTCAGCGCTTCGGCATGGGCTTCAGCGGCTTGGCGGTCGAACCAGCCCTGGTAGCCGGCGCAGCCCATGATGGGATAGCACCAGGTCTTGAGCTGGAAGCCGAACTCGGGCGCCGCGACGAGGTTCCAGACGACGGCCGGGCGGTGCAGGTCGGCGTAGCGGCGGTAGCTGTTGTTGTCGGGCAGGGCCAGCCGCGCGGTGGCGAAGTCGCGCATCTGCTGCGACAGCCTCAGCCGCCGTGCCAGTTCGGGCGGGGTGTCCGGGTCGGCCAGCCAGTCGGTGACGGGCCGGGCCGCACGCATGATGCCAAGATGGCCGCCCGCAGCCTGGCTCCAGTGGCTGACGGCGCTGCAGCCGCTCAGGATCAGCAGGGCCGCCGCCAGCAGCAGGATGCGGATCAAGCCGCTTCCACCTCGACCAGGCAGTCGTAGAAGGTCGGCGCGTTGCCCATGTCGGTCAGGCGCTGGTGCGTGACCTCGTTGACGTTGCTGCCTTGCACGCCCAGCTTGCGCCACCACACGCCCAACCCATTGACGACGCCGGGCCTCGCGCGCTTGCTGACCTTGAGCCTGGCAACGTAGCGGCCGCGATCGTTGAAGGCTGCCACCAGCGTGCCGTCGGCCAGACCGCGGGCGGCGGCGTCGCCGGCATGCATCTCGATGAGGGGCTCTCCCTCGATGTCGCGCAAGCTCTTCACGTTCACAAAACTGCTGTTCAGGAAGTTGCGCGCCGGCGGCGAGATCATGGCCAGCGGGTAGCGCGCGGCCAGTTCGGGCGCGGCCTGCGCGCTCTCGTAGTTGGGCACATAGTCCGCGCCCGCGGCCTGGGCGCGGCCGTTGGGGGTGCGGAAGCCGCCGTTGGCGAACGGCGCCTCGGGGATGGGCAGCGCCTGCCAGCCCTGGGTGCGCAGCAGTTCCAGGTCTATGTCGGGCGTGAAGGCCTGGGCGGCCAGCTCCTCGTCGGTCTCGCTGAGGCAGGGGTGGGTCAGGCCCATTGCCGCGGCGAGCTCACGGAAGATCTGCGTGTTGGTCTTGGCCTCGCCCAGCGGCGCAACGGCCGGCTGATTCATCAGCACGTCGGTGTGGCCGTAGGAGGTGTGCACGTCCAGGTGCTCGAGCTGGGTCGTGGCCGGCAGCACATAGTCGGCCAGGTCGGCCGTGTCGGTCATGAAATGCTCCAGCACGACGGTGAACAAGTCCTCCCGCTGGAAGCCCTTGACGACCTTGGGCGACTCGGGCGCCACCGCCACCGGGTTGCTGTTGTAGACGATGAGGGCCTCGATGGGCGGGTCGGCCCGCAGCAGCGCGTCGCCTATGGTGCTCATGTTGACCATGCGCGGCTGGCGGCCGGCCAGCAAGTCGGGGCGTTCCAGGTTGGGGCTCTTGTAGGGCGCGTTCCAGCCGGAGGCGGACAGCAGCGCGCCGCCGCTCTCGTGGCGCCAGGCGCCGGTCAGGCAGGGCAGCAGCGCGATCAGGCGCACCGCGTTGCCGCCGCCACGCACGCGCTGCAGGCCGTAGTTCATGCGGATGGCAGCGGGTTGGGTGGTGCCGTAGTCGCGAGCCAGGCCGCGCACCTCATCGGCCGTGATGCCGCAGACCTCGGCGACGCGCTCGGGAGGCCAGGCCAGGGCCTTCCCACGCAGCTCGTCCCAGCCGTCGACATGGTGGTCGATGTAGTCGCGGTCCAGCCAGTCGTTCTTGATCAGCTCATGCATCAGGCCCAGCGCCAGCGCGCCGTCGGTGCCGGGCAGCACGGCGATGTGCTGGTGGCATTTGTCGGCCGTCTCGGTCTTGCGCGGGTCGATGCAGACCAGCCTGGCACCATCGCGCTTGGCCTGATTGGCATAGGTCCAGAAATGCAGGTTGGACGCGATGCTGTTGCTGCCCCAGATGATGATGAGCTTGGCGCCGGCGAAGTGGCGAGTGTGCATGCCCAGCTTGTGACCATAGGTGGCGGCCAGGCCGGCGCCGCCGGCGGAGGCGCAGATGGTGCGGTCCAGGCGCGCCGCGCCCAGCGCGTTCCACAGCCGGCCGGCCATGGCCTCGCCCTGGATCAGCCCCATGGTGCCGGCATAGCTGTAGGGCTGGATGCACTGCGGATCCTTGACCGCCTTCAGCCGCGCGGCGATGTCGGCGATGGCTTCGGCCCAGCTCACGCGCACGAAGCGCGGCGCCTCGGTCTTGCCGCTGATGCGCTTGAGCGGGTGCAGCAGCCGCTCGGCGTGGTAGGTGCGCTCGGCATAGCGCGACACCTTGGTGCACAGCGCGCCATGGGTGCTGGGATGCTCTGCCCGGCCCTGCACCTTGATGACGCGCTCGTTCTCGACGGTGATCTGCAGCGCGCAGGTGTCGGGGCAGTCATGGGGGCAGGCGCCGAAGACGGTGCGGGTGGTCATGGCAATCGCGGTTCAAGCTGGGCCACGATTGTCTCAAGCCGCGCCGCCCCGCTCAGCGACGGTTCAGGAAGTCCACCAGCCGCGGGATGGTTTGCTCCGGCGCCTCCTCCATCAGCCAGTGACCCGAGCCGCGGATGATGACCCCTTCGACCTTGGCATCCACCAGCCTGGCCTGCTCGATCAGGAAGTTGCCCGACGCCTTCTCGCCCGTCAGCACCAGCATGGGCTGCTGCAGCTTGACCCTGGCAAAGCCGGCGAAGTCCGCCGCATCCTGCTCGAAGGCCTTGAAGTAGCCGAAGCCAGCCTTCATGCCACCCGGCTGGGCATAGGCCGCCGTGTAGAACTGCCGGTCCGCCTCGGACAGCGAATGCGCGCGGTCCGCCGCGAAGTCGTTCCAGAAGTGCTCGAAGTAGATGCGCTCGCGGCCCGCCACCAGCTGCAGCGCCGTCTCGCCATGGAAGTGGAAATGCCACAGGTCGCGCAGCAGCCAGACGTTCTTCCAGTCGCCCACGCCGGGCAGGAAGGCGTCCATCAGCACGATGCTCTCGACCTCGTCCGGATACTGGGCCGCATAGGCATAAGCCACCATCAGGCCGATGTCGTGGCCGACGATCTTGACCTTGTGGATGCCCAGGCCCTCGACGAGGGCGTGCACGTCCTGCGCCAGCGTCTTCTTGTCGTAGCCCCCGTCCGGCCTGGCCGAGCCGCCTGCGCCGCGCAGATCGGGCGCAATGACGACGCGGCGGTCGGCCAGCCTGTCCATCAGCGGCCGCCACATATGGCTGGTCTCGGTGTAGCCATGCAGCAGTACGACGGGCGTCTCGGGACCGCTGCCGGCCTGCAGATAGTGCAGCTGCACGCCGTTCGCAGTGGCGCTGCGGTCTTGGATGCCGGCGGCATGCACGCCAACGGCGAGCAGCAGGCCGGCCAGGGCGGTAATGAATCGTTTCATGATGGGTCTCCCGGCTTGATGGGTTTCAGAGTTGGCTCATGCCGCCGTCAACGACGATCTCGCTGCCGACGATGAAGGCCGACTCCGGTGCGCTGAGGTGCAGCACGGTGGACGCGATCTCCTCGGGTGTGCCGAAGCGGCCCAGCGGGATCTGACCCTGGATCTGCGCGGCGACCTGCGTCAGCGTATCGGCGTCGAAGCCCAGCTTGCCGTACAGCGGCGTCGCCACCGGGCCTGGGCTGACGACGTTGACGCGTGCGCCCTGGGGCAGCAGCTCGGCCGACAGCGTCTTGGCCAGCGAGATCAGCGCGGCCTTGCTGGCAGCGTAGATGGCCGAGTTGGGCATGCCGATGTGGGCGTTGATGGAGCCGTTCAGCACGATGGACGCGCCCGGTGCCAGCACCGGGCGCAGCGCCTGGATCAGGAAGAAGGCCCCCTTGGCATTGGTGGCGAACGTACGGTCCCAAAGGTCTTCGCTGGCGTCGGCCAGCGAGGCGAACTCGGCGATGCCGGCATTGACGAAGACGGCGTCGAGCTTGCGCCCGGCGTCGGCGAGCCGGGCGCCCAGGGCGCGGGCGCCGGTCAGGTCGGCGGCGTCCAGCGGCAGCAGCTCGAAGTCCGTGTCGTGGGTCTTGCCCGGGCGGGCCGTCACGATGACATGGGCGCCCTCGGCCCTGAAGGCGCGGGCTGCTGCCAAGCCAATGCCGGAGGTGCCGCCGGTGACGAGGACGGTCTTGTTCGTGAAGCGGGAGGACATGGTGGATTCCTTTCGTTCGGGTTGCGCGGCTTGCTTGCCGTGGACTCGATACTCGGCTCCGGTGTCCCGTTTGACGTCCGGCCGCGTTGGCCGACTCGTGCAAGGCTTTCGAACATCATGCTCAGCGACGACGAAATCCAGCTGATGGAGGCCATCCGCGACAGCGGCAGCCTGTCGCGCGCAGCGGCCCGGCTGGGCAAGGCGCCGTCCACGGTGTCGTACACGCTGCGCCAGATCGAGGGGCGCTTCGACGCGCTGCTGTTCGACCGACGCCGCTACCGGCTTCAGCTCACCGCCGCCGGCACGCTGCTGGTGCGAGAGGCCACGCGCCTGCGCGACGACATGCAGCGCCTGACACGTCGCGTCACGCAGGTGGCCCGGGGCTGGGAAGACAGGCTGCACATCGTCAGCGACGAGATCATCGAGTTCGAGTCGATGCTGCCGCTGATCCGCGACTTCGATGCGCTGGAATCGGGTGTCAGCCTGCGCCTCACGCACGAGGTGCTGGGCGGCACCTGGGAGGCACTGGCCGAGGGCCGCGCCGACCTCGTCATCGGCGCGACCAACGAGCCGCCCGCCCTGATCGGCCTGCAATGGCGCGAACTGGGCGAGATGCGCTGGGTCTATGCCGTCGCGCCGCGCCACCCGTTGGCCAAGGCCAAGGCGCCGCTGAGCGCCGAGCAGATGGGGGCGCAGCGCGCCGTCGTCGTGGCCGACACGTCGCGCCGTGGCGATGGCCGCGCCTACGGACACGGCGCCGGCCAGACCACGCTGGCCGTGCCCAGCATGGCGGCCAAGATCGCCGCCCAGCGCGCGGGCCTGGGCGTGGGCTGGCTGCCCGAGGCGCGAGTCGCCTCATTGCTGCGGCGCGGCGAGCTCGTCGCCATGCCGGTGGCCGTGCCACGCGAGCCCAACAGGCTCTACCTCGGCTGGCGCGCCGGCGACGGCCGCGCGCTGGCCTGGTGGCTGGAACGACTGGGCGACGCGCTGCTGTGCCAGCGCCTCGTCGACGGCGTCGACGCCTACGCCTGAAGCGGCAGCGTCAGCCGCGCGATACAGCCATGCGGCTCGGCTGACAGCAGCTGGGCGCTACCGCCATGCCGCTCGGCGATCTCGCGAACGATGGCCAGGCCCAGGCCGCAGCCGTCCCCCGTCGTCGCGCCGCGCACGAAGCGCTCGAAGGCGCGCTCGCGCAATTCGGGCGCGAGACCAGGGCCGTCGTCCTCGACGTCCAGCCACAGGTCGTCGCCCGAACGGCGCAGCCTCACGGTGATGGTCGCGCCCTCGCCGGCGTAGCGCAGCGCGTTGTCAATGAGGTTGACCAGGGCCTCGCACAGCAGCAACTCGGCGCCCTGCACGCTCGCATTCCCGTCGGCGACGTCCACGCCCAGGTCGCAGCCCGCCGCCAGCGCACGTGGCACCCAGTCGGCCGTCACCTCGTGCACGAGGCGGGCGCAATCCACGCTGGCCCAGCCCTGGGCCGCGACGGCCTCAGGCTCGGCGCGGGCCAGCACCAGCAGCTGCGACACCAGGCGGGCACCGCGCTGGGCACTCTCGTGCACGCGCTGCAGGCGCTGGCGCAGGGCCGGATCGGTGGTTGCGGCCAGCGCCAGTTCCGTCTGGCCCTTCAGCCCCGCCAGCGGCGTGCGCAGCTGATGGGCTGCATCGCTGATGAAGCGGCGCTGCGTGGCGAGGTTCTGCTGCACCTGGCCCAGAAGTTCGTTGACAGCCCCGGCCAGCGCGCCGACCTCGGGCGGCGCGGCACGCAACTGCACCGGGTCCAGCGCGTCGGCGCGGCGGCCCTCCACCTGCTGCTGCAGCTCGGCCAGCGGCCTCAGCCCGCGGCGGATACCGGTCCAGACGACCATGCTCATCAGCGCAATCAACAGCGACAGCGGCAAGGCCGTGTCCAACAGCATCCGCCGTGCCAGCAGCTCGCGTGGCGCGCTGGAGCGAGCTACCTGAACGCGCAGCGTCGAATCCGCCGCGCCGGCGGCGCCGAGGTGCAGATCCAGCGACACGACGCGCATCGCCTCAGGCAGGGTGGCGTCGAAGAACACCGGCTCGTTCAGCCTCGGCGTGCCGGGTGGCGGCGGCAAGCGCGCGTCGCCCAGCAGCAGTTGGCCCGGCGGCGAGCTGACCATGTACGTGACGCGGTCCTCGGGGTCGGCGGCCAGGATGTCCTGGGCCGAGCGCGGCAGGTCCACGAACAGGCCGCTGGCCGTGGGCTTGATCTGGCGCGCCAGCGCGCGCGCAGCCTGCAGCAGGCTGGCGTCCGCCAGCTCGTCGGCATGGCGGCTGGCGAGGCGGTAGGCGCCGAAGGCCGCGACGACCCAGAGCACGATCTGCGGCAGCAGCAGCCACAACAGCAGTTGCCGGTGCAGCGAGCGGCCGGCCGGCATGCTCACGATCCCATGGCTTCGAGCAGATAGCCCAGGCCGCGCACCGTGCGCACGGCGAGGCCCGAGCCTTCGAGCTTGCGGCGCAGGCGGTGGATGTAGACCTCGATGGAACCGCCTCCGGCGCCGTCCTCGCCGCCCCAGGCCTCGACGATCTGCAGCTTGCTGACGACCCGGTCGCGCTCGCGCAGCAGCAGGTCGAGCAGCGTCCACTCGCGAGGGCTCAGCTCCAGCGGTTCGCCGCCGACGCTGGCGCGGCGGGCGGCGCGGTCCAGCGTGAGGCGGCGCAGTTGCTGGGTCTGCGTAGCTGGGCGGCCGCGGCGCATCAGCGCGTGCAGCCGCGCTTCCAGCTCGGGGAAGTCGAAGGGCTTGGTCAGATAGTCGTCGGCGCCGGCTCGCAGGCCGGCCACGCGGTGCTCCAGCGCGTCCAGCGCCGTCAACACAAGGATGGGCAGCGAGCGGCCGGCCTCGCGCACGCGCTTCAGCACGGTCAGGCCATCCACCAGCGGCAGGCCCAGGTCCAGGATGGCGACGTCGAAGTCCTGCCTGCGCAGCAGGTACTCGGCCACGGCACCGTTCTCGGCCCATTCGACCTTGAACGAGGCGTTAAGCAACTGCTGCTGCAGCGCATCGGCCAGCAGGGCGTCGTCTTCGGCGAGCAGCAGGTTCATGAGAACCACACTGTAGGGCCTGTTCGCCCTGGGACAACGGGCCGCGGTGCGGCGACTCCTGCCCTCGCTGTTAACAAGATATTAATATCATTAATCATCCGTAATGATGCCGCATGCGCCGCGCCCGCGTCCTTGCGGCGGCCATGCAGGCGCTGGCCGAGGCCTACCGCGCTGCGGGCGGGCAGTGACGTGCTGGTTTTCCCAAGGACCGGGACGGCAATGCCCTACCCGCCCAGCGCCTGCTCGCACGCGTCGCGACGGCGGCTACCACCCAGCTCGCCTTCAGCGCCCGCAAGGGCTCGGTGCCCGTGCGCACCGATCTCGATGACCGCGCGCTGGCCCCCTGCACCCGGCACGCCGCCGCCGCCCTGCGCGACGCCGACCGGCCGGTGGGACGCACTGAAATGCTGGTCACGCCGGAGCAGCTTGATGCGCTCTAAAGAGCTGTTAGCAACCATTTGAACCGCGACATTCCCGCGCAGGCCGCGCAGCAGACGCTCACCCAGATCTTGCAGGACACCGACAACACCAGGCGCCCCCTTGACCCATGCCCACGCCCAGGACCTCAGCATCCAGTTCGTCGAGCCGCTAGGCAACCAGCATGTTGTCTGGATGACCCGCGCCCGCACCACCCTCGCGGCCGTGCCGCCGGGGCGCCGGCGGTGACGGACGGCGCGAAGGTCGGCCTGGGCTTCGATGCAGTCAAGACGCTGTGGTTCGACGTCACAGGCGTAATAGGACGACGGCCTCCCGGGGCGGGGCCGTATCCCCTGCGCGCGATGCGCGCTTGCGCACATTCTTGCGCCCGCGCGGGCGGCGATTGCGGCCGAATCCGCAACAGTCCATTCCAGCATCCCGGTCTTTTGAGCGCGACCCGGGGCCCGATGTGCCTGGTTGTGCGAGGCGCCCAGCGGTCGCCGGCACATCAGGGGTCGCCCATCGGTGACCCGACAGCCATCGAAAGACCAGACCATGAACTACAAGACCCTTGCCCTCTCCACGCTGGCCCTGGCCGCCGGCTCCGCCGCGTTCGCCCAGTCGTCGCCGGGCCCGCAGGTGACGCTTTATGGCACGCTTGACGCCAACGTGCAGGTGCTTGACGGCGCGGCACGCCAGACCCGCGTGCAGTCCGGCGGCCTGTCTGGCTCGCGCTTCGGCCTGCGCGGCAGCGAAGACCTGGGCGGGGGGCTGAGCGCTTTCTTCACGCTGGAGTCGGGCATCAACGTCGACGACGGCAGCTATGGCCAGAACAGCTTCTGGGGCCGCCAGGCCTTCGTCGGACTGGGCACTCCCTACGGCAAGGTCTCGCTGGGCCGTCAGTACGGCAGCATCTACACGCTGACCAACGAGTTCAGCCAGTTCTCCAACGTCGGCACCGGCGCCAGCACCGCCGTGATCGGCGGCTTCGGTGGCTATGAGCCGGTACGCGGCAGCGACAACTCCGCCACCGGCAACGGCGGCCCGGCACGGGTCAACAACTCGGTGAAGCTGGAGAGCATCAACTACGGCGGCTTCAGCGCCGGCGCGCTGTGGGGCCTGGGCGAGGTGACGGGCAACACCAGGGGCAACCGCGTTGCCGACCTGTACGGCCGCTACACCGGCCATGACTTCGACGCGATGGTCTCGCTCGTGGACGACAAGGCCGACGCGCTGGGCCGCAATGTGCGCACAGTGTCGGCCGCGGCGGCTTACGACTGGGGCAACGCCCGCTTCAACGCCGGCGCGATGCAGGTCAACGACCGCAGCATGGCCGACCGTGACGGCAAGGGCTACTGGCTGGGTGCCAGCTACCGGATGGGCCAGCACCTTTTCAAGGGCCAGTACGTGGAGAGCAAGAACGCCGGCGCGCTGGCCGACGGCAAGACGCAGGCCTTCGGCGTGGGCTACCAATACGACCTGTCCAAGCGCACCGCGCTGTACAGCTCGGTGACGCGCTTCAAGAACGACGGCGTGGGCTATGTCAGCCGCGCGGCCGGAACCATCCCGGTGGGCCTGATCGACGCAAACGATCGCAACCTCACCGAGGTCGTGGCCGGCATCCGCCACAGCTTCTGAGATCGGATCGAGGGCAAGCCCAATCGCTTGTCCGACACCGATCGAAGGCCGTGCCGCCCGCCAGCGCGCGGTATGGCCGCCAGCTTTCCTCCCAGGTGCGCGGAGATCCCGCCGCGCCCTCTTGGCCCGCCCTGCAAGGGGTGGGCTTTTTTTCGGTTCATCACCGATCTCCGGGAAAGCCGCGCGCGGCGACCCGGTGCTCACTCTTCCTTGTAGATGCGCACCCAATCCACGAGCATGCGCGCCGGCAGTGGCGTCGTCGCATCCGGCGCGCCGGGCCAGTCACCGCCGATGGCGAGGTTGAGAATGACGAAGAACGGTTTCTCGAAGACCCAGGTGCCGCCGGCCGGCAACTGCGCGGGCGTCAGGCGGTGAAACTCGACACCGTCGACCTGCCAGACGATCTCGTTGGGCCGCTTGATGATGGTGTAGGTGTGGAAGTCGCTGGCCACAGGGGCGCCGAACTCGCGCGGCTTGGCGATGCCCTGTGCGCCGGAATAGCCGGGGCCGTGCAGCGTGCCGTAGGTCGTGTTGGGCGTCTTGCCGACGAACTCCATGATGTCGATCTCGCCGGACCTGGGCCAGCCGGCCGTCGCGAGGTCGGTGCCCAGGGCCCAGAACGCGGGCCAGATACCCTGGCCGGCCGGCAGCTTCATTCGCGCCTCGACCTTGCCGTGGGTGAAGCCCACCTTGCCTTGGGTATGAATGCGGGCGGAGGTGAACTCGCAGGGCTTGCTGTTCCAGCAGGGGCCGGGATTGCTGGTCTTCTCGGCGGTGATGACCAGCATGCCGGCGCCGTCCAGCTGGGCGTTGCGTGCATTTGCGGTGTAGTACTGGAACTCATGGTTGCCCCAGCCGCTGCTCTCGGCGTTGCCGAGGTCGTGGTTCCAGTGTGCGGGGTTGGGCACGCTGCCGGCTGCGCCGTCGAACTCGTCGCTCCAGACCAGGGTCCAGCGGTTCGAGGTCGCAGGCGCCGTGGCGGCCGTGACGGAGCCGCCGCAGGCAGTCAGCAGCGCGGCGAGAACGGGCAGCAAGCCGCGCCAGGGTTGGGGAGGCGGGGTAGCTTTGTGCATGCATGTCTCCTGTGTTGTCGCAGTTGTCGATGGCTCAGCCTCGCCAGGCCTTGAGGAAGTCGCGGTACCAGTCGGCGCTGGCCTTGGGCGTGCGGGCCAGCGTCCGGTAGTCCACGTGCACGATGCCGAAGCGCTTCTGGTAGCCGCTGGCCCATTCGAAGTTGTCCATCAGGCTCCAGACCATGTAGCCGGCCATGGGAACGCCCTGCTGCAGGGCGCTTGCCACGGCAGCGATGTGCTCGCGCAGGTAGGCGATGCGGTCGTCGTCCTGCACGCGGCCGTTGACGACAGCCTGGTCCTTGAACGCACCGCCGTTCTCGGTCACGTAGACGGGCGGCAGGCCGGGGTAGTCCCGGTGCAACAGGCACAGCAGGTCGGCCAGACCTTGCGGATAGATCTCCCAGCCCATGTCAGTGACGGGCAGGCCGCGTTGCCGGGCATCCCAGTCCGCGCCGCTGGCGGCGACCACGGTGCGGGCGTAGTAGTTGACGCCGAGGTAGTCCATGGGCTGCTCGATGGCGGCCATATCGCCGGGCTGCACGATGGGAGCGTCCGCGCCCAGCTCCGCCAGCACCTCGTCGGGATAGCAGCCCTTGAACAGCGGGTCGGCATACCAGCGCCGGCCACGCGCGTCGGCCATGCGGGCGGCGGCGATGTCCGCCGGCATCGCCGTGGCCGGCACGCAGGACGACAGGTTGAGCACGATGCCCAGCGGGCTCCGCGCGCCGTCGGCCCGCAGGGCCTGCAGCGCCAGGCCATGGCTGAGCAGCAGGTGGTGGCTGACCTGGGCCGCGATGCCGCGGCTCTTGATGCCCGGCGCGAAGCTGCCCTGTTCATGGCCCAGCACGGCGACGACCCAGGGCTCGTTGTGCGTCGTGAGGCCGTCCAGCCGGTCGCCCAGACGCGCCTGCACATGGCGCGCGTAGTCGACAAAGCGGTGCACCGTGTTGCGCTCGTTCCAGCCGCCGCGCTCCTGCAAGCCCTGCGGCAGGTCCCAATGATTGAGCGTCGCGAAGGCCTGGATGCCACGCGCCTTGAGGCCGTCGACGAGGCGCTCGTAGAAGTCCAGGCCCTTGGGATTCCAGTTGCCCTGTCCGAGCGGCTGGACGCGCGGCCAGGCGACGGAGAAGCGGTAGCAGTTGACGCCCAGCGACGCGATGAGGTCCAGGTCCTCCTCCAGGCGGTTGTAGTGGTCGCAGGCGATGTCGCCGTTGCTGGCATCGGCGATTGCACCGGGCTGCTTGCAGAAGCGGTCCCAGACGGATTCGCCCTTGCCGTCCGCATGAGCGGCGCCTTCGATCTGGAAGCTGCTGGTGGCAACGCCCCAGACGAAGTGGGGCGGGAACTGGCAGTGCAATGGGGCTTGAGGCATGGGTACTACTTGACGGTATCGGCGGTCGGGCCCGCGACCATCTGGCGCGACGAGACGACGAAGAGGAGCAGCAGGGGCAGCGTCGAGATGACCGACTCGGCCATCAGCGCGTCCCACTCGGTGCTGGTGGAGCTGAGGAGACTGCGCGGCGCCAGCGACAGCGTGTAGTTCTCGGCGCTTCGCATGACGATGAGCGGATTCATGGCGTTGTTCCACGAGCCGATGAAGGTGATCGGACCCTGCACGCCCAGAGCCAGCCTCGTCAACGGCAGCGCGATGCGCCAGTGGCCGGCGAGCTCAGTGGCGCCGTCGATGCACGCGGCACCGAGCAGCTCGCGCGGCGCAGTGGGCACTGCGAACTGTCGCATCAGGAAAATGCCGAAGGCGCTGGCCGCGCCCGCCCCCGGTCGTCGAAGAACTGGCCCTCGCCGGACGGCGTGCCGGCAGGCACGATGATGTCCTTGAGCGGGAGCACGTCGCCGATCAGGTAGGCGCCCGTTCACGCTTTGAGCCGGGTGCCGGCCGCGACATAGTCCTCCCTGGAGCGCGTCGGGCCGGCCTGCGCGAGGAGGTCGGCGCGGCAGAACGGCGAGCCGGAGCCGACGTCGCCGAGCAGCACGACGATGGGCCCCTGGCGGTTGCGCGCCGTGTTGATGGCGAAGGGCGCGAAGGCGTCTCTGAAGCGCTCCGCGCCGACGGCCGGCGCGGACGGCCCCTCCAGCCCGGCGCCGAGCAAGAGGCGTCCCAGATAGCTGGCCTCCAGCGCGACGCCGTCGGGCAGTTGACCCGAGGTGAGCAGCGCCGTCGTCATGGCGGTGTGGTGGTCGTCGTACTGGCAGTTGATGGCCTGGGCGCGGATGCCGGGAGGCGCTGGCGCCAGTCCTCGAGCAGATCTTTGGCGATGACGTCCAACAGCGGGGGGACACCCACCGTCAGCGGCGGGATCTCCCCAGCCTCGCCCAGGCTGGCAGCGCCAGCGAGTGCGGCGGCGAGCAGGCGGCGACGAGTGACGGCTGGATGGGCTGGCATGTCTTTGAAAGCGATTTCACAATTGTGGGCCAAGCCGGGTGCTGCCCCAGCAGCACAAACCCTAGGAACGCGGCCCACGGTGCCGAGCGCATGGGCGGTGGTCGGCGCCTACACTCGCGGTCATGTCCGCCCTTCGCCGATGAACGCCAAGCCGCCCCTCGCCAAGAAAGCGCCTTCAAATCGTCCGGACAGCGCCGTCACGCTGGAGCAGGTGGCCGAGCAGGCCGGCGTGTCGCCCAGCACGGTGTCTCGCATCCTGAACGGCACCGCCGCCGTCAGCCAGGCCAAGAAGGACGCCGTGCAGGCCGCCATCCAGTCGCTCGGCTTCCGGCCCAACCCGGTCGCCCGCGGCCTGGCGGGCGGGCGCACGCTGAGCGTGGGCGTCGTCACGCAGATCATCTCCAGCCCCTTCTATGGCGAGGCACTGCTGGGCATAGAGCGCGAACTAGAGCGCGCCGGCTATGTGCCGCTGTTCGTGTCCGGCAACTGGCATGAGGACGACGAGCGCAAGGCCATAGAGACGCTGCTGTCGCGCCGCGTCGACGGCGTCATCGTGCTGGCCGGCCGCGTCTCCGACGCCGAGCTGGCCAAGGTCGCCGACAGCCTCCCCGTCGTCGTCGTCGGCCGCCATCTGGCCGGGCCACAGCTGTTCAGCTTCAGCTTCGACAACCGGGAGGGCGCGCGCCTGGCCACCCAGCATCTGATCGACCAGGGCCACCGCCGCATCGCCTTCGTCGCCGGCGACCTGCTGCATGAGGATGCCGTCGAGCGCCAGAACGGCTATTTCGACGCACTGGCCGCGGCCGGCATCGCTGTCGATACCAACCTCATCGTGCAGAGCGACTACACCGAGGCCGGCGGCATGCTGTCGGTGACGCGGCTGCTGGAGCGCGACGCCCACTTCACGGCACTGTTCGCGTCCAACGACCAGATGGCCATAGGCGCCCGCCTGGGCCTGCACCGGCGCAACCTGCGCGTGCCGGACGACGTCTCGCTGGTCGGCTTTGACGACCTCATCATGGCGCGTTATTCAATGCCGCCACTGACCACCGTGCGCCAGTCGGTGTATGAGATCGGCGTCGAGGCCGCGACGGCCATGCTGGAAATGCTGCACGGCGGCCAGCCCCGGGCTCAGTTGCCTGGGCCGGAGCTGGTCGTGCGCGAGAGCACGCGGCGCATGCACCGCTGAGCCCTTCCCCTCTTCGACAAGACCGATACCACGTGCTGTAGGCAGCCGGCCAACACGCCCGGCCGGCGACTGTTGCTCGGCCCGGGTAAACCATGTGGCCACCCCTAGAAGGGCGACGCATCATGCACTGAAAGCGCTTTCAGTCGTTTTGTCTGATTACCGCTTCTGAGCCTGGACCTGAACCCTTCATTTCTGCACGCGCTTTCCATGGTGCGCGATCCCGGGACACAGCGACGGGAGCGGCAGTCATCGCCAGGCCTGCATCACCGGCCAAGCGCGGACCAAGTGTGTTGCCTAGATTGAAAGCGCTGCCAGAAATTCATATTTGAAAGCGCTTTCAAATCAGCGCCGAACGCCACACGACAAGACCACAACTGGAGACAAGTGAATGAGACAGCCACGCCCTGCCCTTCGCCTCACAACCCTGGCCGCCGCCAGTGGCCTGCTGTTCACCGGCGCCGCGGCGCAAGCCCAGGCCACGACCGCCGCCAGCAAGGAGAAGGCGCAGCTCGACACCGTGGTGGTGACGGGCATTCGCTTCAGCCTCGAGACCTCGGTGGCGACCAAGCGCAACTCGGACTCCATCGTCGAAGCCATATCGGCCGAGGACATCGGCAAGCTGCCCGACGTCAGCATCGCCGAGTCGCTAGCCCGCCTGCCTGGCCTGACCGGCCAGCGCGGCCCCGACGGCCGCGTCAACGTAATCTCGATCCGCGGCCTCTCGCCCGAGTTCTCCGGCGTGTTGCTGAACGGCCGCGAGATCGTCAGCTCCAACGACAGCCGAGCCGTCGAGTATGACCAATTCCCCGCCGAGCTGGTCAACGCCGCCACCGTCTACAAGACGCCCGACGCCGCGCTGGTCGGCCAGGGCCTTTCGGGCACGGTCAACATCCAGACCCTGCGTCCGTTGAACCTGAGCGGCCGCCAGGTGGTGGTGAGCCTGCGCGGCGAGCGCAACTCCAACGGCACCATGGTGCCGGGCGTCACCGGCGCCACCGGCATGCGCTTCTCGGCCTCGTATGTGGACCAGTTCGCCAATCGCACGCTGGGCGTGGCGGTGGGCTTCGCACGGCTGGACTCGCCCTCGCAGACCAAGCAGACCGAACTGGTGGAGTACGGGGACTACACGCCCTACGGCCTGCCACTGACCGGCAATGCGCCGTCCAAGGTGGGCGGCGGCCAAGCCTTGTTGCCCATGTACTGGACCGCTCAGGGCGCCACCAAGAAGAACCTGCGCGACGGCCTGATGGCCGTCGTCGAGTACAAGCCCAGCGACGACCTGCACTCGCAGGTCGACCTCTACTACTCTAAGTTCAAGACCCACGAGGTGGCGGGGAAGTGGCAGCAGAGCCTGTTCGGCAATTGGTCGGCCGGAATCACCCCCGCGATGAGCAACATCACCACCCAGCAGATCGGCAACAACACCTTCGCCACGGGCGCCACGATCTCGCAGTTGGTCGCCAACATCGGCAGCATGGACACGCGGCGCACCGACGACATCGTCGCGCTGGGCTGGAACACCGGTCTCAAGCTCAACGACAACTGGAAGGCGGTGACCGACCTGAGTTACTCGCGAGACAAGCGCACCGAGCGCTATGCGGAGGCTTACGGCGGCAGCTACGACTACGCCAACAAGGCCTGGACCTACGGCGCCTACCGTTGGAACGTGCCGACCAACGGCGACCCGCAGACCTTCACGCCGGTGCAGGCCGACCTGCTGTCCAACCCCGCCAAGCTGGCCTTCGGCGACGTGGCCGGCATGGACTGGGTGCCCAACAAAGCCTGGCTGGGCGCCATCCGCCACCCCGAGATCCGCGACGAGATCAAGTCCGCCCGAGTCTCGCTGGAGCGCTCTCTGGATGGCTTCTTCAGCCACCTCACACTGGGCCTGAACTACACCCAGCGGGGCAAGGACGTGGCCAAGAACGAAGACCGACTGCTGATGAAGAAGGATGCAAACGGCGAGTACATCCGTGCCATCCCCGCCGGAGTGGTGCAGCAACCCTTCGACATGAGCTGGGCCGGCATCCCGCAGCTGTTGCGCGTAGACGTGCCCACGTTGGTGGCCAGTGGTGCCGTCACGCTGGAGGAGGGGCAGTTCAGCAAGTGGGTGGCCAACAACTCCAACGTACACGAAAAGGTCGGCACCGCCTTCGCCAAGCTGGACATCGACAGCGAGGTCTGGGGGGCATCCCTGCGCGGCAACCTGGGCCTGCAGGTCGTTCACGCCAGCCAGAACTCAGAGGGCTGGGAGTACCGCGGCAACGACGAGATGCCGGATAGGCGCCTACTGTTCAAGCGCACTGGTGGCACTAGCTACACCGACGTGCTGCCCAGCATCAATCTGGTGGCCGACTTCCGCAACAACTGGATCGCGCGCCTGGGGCTGGCAACGTCCATCGTGCGCCCCAACATCGTGGACATGCGTGCCGGCACCAGCACGCCGGCCGTAAACGGGGACGCGGCCGGCACGCCGCATGCTGGCGAATGGACCACGGCCTATGCCGGCAACCCTCAGCTCAAGCCCTGGCGCGCAGCTGGCCTGGACTTGTCGGTAGAGCGCTACTTCGGCAAGCGCAGCTATGTCTCGCTGGCGGCCTTCCGCAAGAACCTGCTCAGCTACATCTACAACCAGCTGACCGCCGTGGACGCCTCCGGCTTCCCGCAGGTGGCGCCCCCGGGCGTCACGCCCAAGCCCATCGCGCCCATGATCCAGCCGCGCAACGGCAACGGCGGCAAGGTGGAGGGCATAGAGTTCGCTGCGGCGCTGGAGGGCGGCCTGCTTGCCAAGGCGCTCGACGGCTTTGGTGTCATCGTCAGCGCTTCCAAGCTGCGCAGCTCGATCAAGGACCAAGGCCCAGACCCGACCGTCAGCGTCGCGCGCGACGTGCCCCTCAACGGCCTCTCGGGCCGCTCCAACAGCGTGACCGCGTACTACGAGCGCGACGGTTTCTCAGCCCGCTTCAGCCAGCGCTACCGCTCGCCGTTCACGGCCACCACGCGCGACATCTTCCTCAACAACACCACGCTGCAGCAGGCCGCCGACAAGGTCGCCGACATGCAGATCGGCTACGCGTTCGAGGACGGCCCCATGAAGGGCCTGGGGCTGACACTGCAGGTGGGCAACGTCTACGACAAGCCGACGATGAACTACAAGTCGCTGGGCGGCGAGGCCCCTGACAAAACGGCGCTGATGCCCAACTACATCCGCTACTTCGGCCGCACCACCACGGTAGGCCTGAGCTACAAGTTCTAGTGCGCAGATGAACGCAGTGAACGCCGTGCGCAGCGTCGTCGTCGTGGGCGGCGGCACCGCCGGCTGGATGAGCGCTGCCGCCTTCGCCAAGGCGCTGGATGGCAGCGTGCAGATCCGGCTGTTGGAGTCCGACGAGATCGGCATCATTGGTGTGGGAGAGGCTTCCATCCCCAACCTGACCGAGTTCAACCGCGCACTGGGCGTCGACGAGGATGAGTTCCTCCGAGCCACCCAAGGTTCGTTCAAGATGGGGATCGAGTTCGTCAACTGGGGTGCGGTCGGCGAGCGCTACGTCCACGGCTTCGGCCGCATCGGCCAGCCCGAGGACACCGTGCCCTTCCACCAGTTCTGGCTGCGCATGGCGCAACAGGGCAAGACCCGGCCGCTGGGCGAGTACGCCATCAACACCGCAGCGCCGCGCGAGGCCCGCTTCATGCGCGCGCGGACCGACATGTCCGGCTCGCCGCTGGCCGAGATCGCCCACGCCTACCACTTCGACGCCAGCCTCTATGCGCGTTTCCTGCGCCACTACGCCGAGCAGCGCGGCGTGCGCCGCACTGAGGGCAAAGTGGCCTTCGTGGAGCAGCACGAGAACGGCCACATCGCCGCCCTGCGCATGGAGAACGGCGAGCGCATCACGGGCGACTTCTTCATCGACTGCACGGGTATGCGCGCATTGCTGATCGGGCAGACACTGAAGGCCGGCTACGAGGACTGGTCGCACTGGCTGCCCTGCGACCGCGCCATCGCCGTGCCTTGCGAACGCGCGGACCCGCTGCTGCCGATGACGCGCTCCACCGCCCATACGGCCGGCTGGCAGTGGCGCATCCCGCTGCAGCACCGCACCGGCAACGGCCATGTCTACAGCAGCCGCTTCATGGATGCCCAGCAGGCCGAGGCGATCCTGCTGGCCGGGCTGGACGGCCAGCCCACCGCAGCACCGCGCCACCTGAGCTTCCGCACCGGCCGCGCGAGCCGTTTCTGGATAGGCAACTGCGTGGCCGTGGGGCTATCCAGCGGCTTCCTTGAGCCGCTGGAGTCAACCAGCATCCACCTCGTCCACATGGCCATCGCGCGCATCCTTGAGTTCTTCCCAAGTGCCGGCTTCGACGCCACCGACATCGACGAGTACAACGTCCTGACGTGCGAGGAGTTCGACAACGTGCGCGACTTCCTTGTGCTGCACTACAAGCTCACGCGGCGCGACGACTCGCCATTCTGGAACCACTGCCGCCAGATGGAGGTGCCGGGGCGCCTGGCGCGCAAGATGGCGCTGTTCGCCTCCAACGGCCGGGTCTACCGCCGCAGCGACGAGTTGTTCGCCGAGTCGAGCTGGCTGCAGGTCCTGATCGGCCAGGGCCTGATGCCGCGCGGCCACCATCCCTTCGCCGACCTGCCGGAGGAGGCCGAGGTGCTTGCCTATCTGGAGAACGTGCGCCAGGTGGTGGGTAGATGCGTGCAGGTCATGCCCCTCCATGCTGATTTCATCAACCGACACTGCGCCGCGCGCGCCATCGCCACCGTATCGACACCCCAGCCGTCCTGAGCCCTACCCCACGCACAACATCTGGTTCGGCGGCGCTCGCGCGTTGTTGCGCCGTCCTTGTTCGCTACTTGGCGAGGCCGCGAGAGCGGCCGCTTTCCTGACCGGGCCCCCGGGCTTGAAATCCCCACACCGCACCCCAGATTTCCGGCCTGAGGACAATTCACGCATCATGAAGCTCGCCCCCACGCCCCAAGCCCGCCTCGACACCTGAGCGCA
>Ga0213878_10000246_pt1 | contig 21689 bp, 20 predicted proteins | sample VelepicoBEBS_R02_FD_161053 | JGI IMG/M metagenome (GOLD analysis project Ga0213878, IMG submission 161053) | Vellozia epidendroides bulk soil microbial communities from rupestrian grasslands, the National Park of Serra do Cipo, Brazil - BS_R02 | ecosystem: Environmental > Terrestrial > Soil >... | reverse complement strand
GCCTTGACCTTGTTCTCGTAGCCCGAGTACGTGTGGATCACGTACCACTTCTTGCGGTCGTCCTGCTTCTTCTGCGCAGGCGCCCCGGCGGTCTGCTCCTGCGGCTCGGTGACCGCGACGTTCGCGTCTTGCTCCATCAGCGCGTCCCTCCGGTCAGCCAGCTGAAGATCCAACCGAACAGCAGGTCGCAGGCGTAGGTGAACACCCCGACGCCGACGACCAGCGCGATCGTCAGCGCGGTCGCGGCGATCCACTCTTCGCGCGTCGGCCACGTCACGCGGCGCATCTCGGCGACCACGCCGCGGACGAACTCCTGCGTGCGCGCCGCGTTCGCCGCGCGCTGGGCGGGCGTCGTCGCCGGGCGCCTCGCCGGCGATTTGGTGGTGGTGGACTTCATACTCATATGTACCGCAAAAATCTGGCAGGGCGGACAGGACTCGAACCTGCAACCGACGGTTTTGGAGACCGCAACTCTACCAATTGAGCTACCGCCCTAGAGGGCCCGGCAACCGGGCAGATTATTTCGTCTCGCGGTGGGCGCGGTGGCAGCGGCACCAGCGGCAGTACTTGCTGAGCTCGAGCCGTTGGCTGGTCTTTTGCCGGTTCTTGAACGTGTTGTAGTTCCGGCGCTTGCACTCGGTGCAGGCCATCGTCACCATCACACGGTTCTCTTTCTTCGCCATCGCCGTTCTTCGAGAAGGCCCCCGCCGGGGGCGGAAAACATGAAGAAAACGGACGCGCGGTCCGTTCCGCGCAAGATTGTAGCACAGCGCTGGACCACTGTAAACCGATGCCGCTCGAAACGGACGCCTTATACGCCTGCCCAAGCTGCGGCGAGCAGAACGCCCTCGGCGTCGACCCCACCGCCGGCCGCCGCCAGACCGTCCTCGAGGACTGCCCGGTCTGCTGCCGCCCCCTTGTCTTCACCGTGACCGTCGGCCAAGACGGCGACCCATCGGTCGAGCGGGTAGACCGCGAGTGATCCGGCTAGCTCAGACCGCGACGAGCGGCGACTCGACTACGCGGTTTCGGCCGGCGTTCTTGGCGCGGTAGAGCGCGCGGTCGGCGCGTTCGACGACGTCGCCGGTGTGGTCCGTGGGGCGGGCGTAGGCGACGCCGACCGAGACGGTCACCGGCTTGCCGTCGGCATAGTCCAGGCCGCCCGCTTCGATCGCACCGCGCAGGCGCTCCGCGACCTGCAGCGCGCGCTCGCGCGACGCGTCGCGCAGGAGCACGATGAACTCTTCGCCGCCGAAGCGGCCGGCGAGGTCGACGCCGCGCACGTTGTCGGCGATGATGCGCCCGATCCGCGCCAGCACGCGGTCGCCGGCCGGGTGCCCGAGCAGGTCGTTGATCGACTTGAAGTGGTCGACGTCGAGCAGCAGCACCGCGCAGCGCCCGCCGCCGCGCGCGTGCGACATCACCTCCTCGAACGCGCGCGCGATGCCGCGCCGGTTCGCCAGACCCGTCAGCGTGTCGACCGTCGCGGCCGTGCGGGTCGCGGCGATCGCGCCGTACTCGCCGAGCAGCGGGCCGAGCTCCGAAGCGGCGCGCTCGAAGTCGCGGTGCGCGACCAGCGGCGCGACCCCCGGCGGGCGAAAGACGAGCAGCGCGCCGCGCACGCGCCCCTCGCGGTCGCGCGCCGCGTAGCCCCGCACCATCCCCTCATCGCTGCTCTCGACGCCGGCGTCCTCGCCGGTTACCTGCAGCTCGAGCAGCGCCCGGCCGCCGAGCCGTTCGAGCTCGGACGGCACCGGCGGGCCGAATCTGACCACCCGCGACCAGCGGTCGGCGCCGCCGCGGCCGAACGCGGCGATCTCGACCGCCTCGCGGACGATTCGTGGGTCGATGCTCTCGAGCAGCGAGCGCATCTGCGGCATCGGATCGTTCGCGCGCAGCATCGCGTCGACGGCTTCGCGGGAGAGCGCGAGCCGGTGCAGCCGCGCGTTCACCCGCGCCAGCCGCACCAGCACCACCGCCAGCACCACCAGCGGCACCAGCATGGCGAGCCCGACCGCCGGCCCTTCGTGCGTCGCGACGCGCACGACGACGTACGCCCAGCCCGCCTCGGCGAGCGCGGTCAGCATCGTGCCGCGGTCGGCGAGGTGCCGCTGCCAGACGCGCGCGAGCGAGCGCGACTGCCGCGCCGCCACGAGCGGGTCGATCCAGAGGAGGTCGGCGAGCAGCGCCAACGCCGCGCCCATCGCGACGAAGCCGGCAACGGTCCCGAGGGAGAGCGGCGCGGAGGCCGCTACGCGCAGCGGTCGCAGGACGAGCGCGGCGGCCCACCAGGCCGGGACGCGCAGCGAGGCCGTCAGCGCGAGGTCGAACCACGACCGCCGGCGCGGCCCGGCCCGCCGCATCAGGAACGCGGCGACGTTGCAGACGGCGGCCCAGAGCCAGCCTTCCGTCACCAGCACCGCGAGCAGCAACGGCACGAGCAGCCCGACGCGGTCGCTCTCGGGCGTCGGCCGCGCGCTCCGCTCGAAGTGCGCCGCCGGCGCGCGCAGCGCACCCAGCACGAGCGCGACGACCAACGCGCCGGCGAGAAAGGCGACGTCGTCGGGCCGCAGCGCGCGCACCGCGGCCGGCCCGCGCACGGCGAACAGGACGGCCGCCGCCGCCAGCGAGGCCGCGCGGACGAAACGGTACACGCGTCGTGCGATCACGCCGGAGCGAGGGGTTCGGCGCGCGGCGCGAACAGTCTTGGTACGGGTCTCTCGTCCGGCGAGCTTTTAAACTGGCGTTCGCAACGTGATGAAGCGGGTACGGCGGGGTACCGGAAGCGCACCGGTGCGAGTGCGCCGGATCGTAAACCCACCGTGAAGGCCCCGCGCCGACGTTGCCGGGGCCTTCGGCATGGCCTGCACATTGTGCGCTGCGTCAATTGGCGAACCGTGAGGACCGTGCTCCACGGTGCCGATAGACAGGAACATGGAACGGATCACGGACGATCAGTTCGACGCCCTGCTCGCGTGGGTGCGGCGAGAACGCGCGATCGAACGGTTGATGTACCGCGGCAAGCTGGGCTTCGGAGAGCTGCTGCTGCGACGCCAGATGAACTACGACCGCCTGCTGCGGGAAAGCGCGCCCGGGCGGACTTGAACCGCCAACCTCGGCCTTAGGAGTGCCTCGCTCTATCCAAATTGAGCTACGGGCGCACGGGTCGGAACCTTCCCGCAGCGAAGGGGCCGTCCATGCAGAACCGGATCGGCATCCGAACGCTTCAGGGCGAGATCGCCGCCGAGCACATCCCGCCGATGAGCACCGCTCCGGCGGGATTTTCGCTCGAGTCCGATCTGCCGGCCGGGTTCGCGGCCTTCTACCGGCCGCTTCACCAGAAGTTTACGCCGCGCCAGCAAGCGGTGATCGCCGAGCGCCGGCGGGTCCTGGACGCTTCGCAGCACGGTCGTAAGCCGCAGTACCTCCCGCCCTCCGCAGCGCAGGGCGAGTGGCGCGTCGAGCTCCCCGACTGGGTGCGCGATCAGCGCAATCAGATGACCGGCCCCGCCGACGATCACGAGCTCGGCGTGAAGATGCTGAACTCCGGCGCGCCCGGCGTGATGATCGATCTCGAAGACTCGATGGCGAACGCGTTCGCGCACACGCTGCGCGGGATCGACAACACGATCGCGATGTACTACGGCGAGCTGACGTACGCCGACGCGAAGCGCGGCGGTGCGACGGTCGGCATCAAACCGTCGAGCACGGTGCTCTGGACGCGGGTGCGCGGGCTGCATCTTTCCCAAGCCGGGATCTACGACGAGCCGACCTCGGCCTCGCTGTTCGATTTGGCGCTGCTCGCCTACAAGCTGGACTTCGCGCGCTTGAAGCACCCGCTCGCGATCTACATTCCCAAGTCCGAGTCGGCCGGCGAAGCGCGGTGGTGGCGCGACGTCTTCCAAGCGGTCGCCGCGGCGAAAGGGCTCGAGCCGCACGCGATCAAGGCGATGGCGCTGGTCGAAGCGTTTCCGTTCGCGTACCAGATCGAAGAGTTCGCCTACGAGCTGCGCGACCATCTGCTGGGCCTCAACCTCGGCCGGTGGGACTACATGGCCTCGCTGATCGACTTCAACCTGGACGACCCGAACTGGGTCCTGCCCGACCGCAACACGATCCCGCACGACGTCGCGTTCTTCCAAAACCTGCGCGAGCGCATCCCGGAAGTCTGCCACCGCCACGGTCTGCTGGCGATCGGCGGGATGACGGCGCTCTTCCCCGACCGCGCCGATCCCGAGCTGAACGCGCGCGCCCTGGACGTGCTGGAGAACGACAAGAAGAACGAGTCGCTCGCGCTCTTCGACGGCGCGTGGACCGGGCATCCCGACCAGAACGCGATCGCCGTCGCGCAGTTTCCCGCGCCGAACCAAGGCTTCAAACGCAAGCCGGGCGCGAACGCGACGCCGGATCTCCTGCCCTCGGTCAAAGGCGTCGGCGCGAGGACCGAAGCGGGGACGCGCGCCGCGGTGCGCACCGTCATTCGCTATCGGCACGGCGCCCTGAGCGGGCGCGGCGCCTCGCTGCTCGACGGCTACATGGAAGATCTCGCGACCGACCGCATCTACCGCTTGATGATCGCGCAGCGCACGAAGTTCCGGATGCACTCCGCGGCGGAGGTGACGCGCTTCTTCGACGAAGAGCTCGCGAAGCTGCTCGCGGAGCCGGCGGCGCAGGAGCCCGGCGAAGCGGAACGGTTCCGCGAAGCGCGGCGCCAAAGCGAGGCGATGGTGACGGGTGGATTCCATGACCCGATCTGAGCGTTGAGGACGCGTCCGGCGTGCGAGTGACCGAACCGGAGGACGTCGACCACCGGGCGGCGCAGCGGCGCGCGATCCTCTACCGGCTCGGGATCGCGTTCACGGAGTCGCTCGACTTCGAGCGCACCGCGCGCTCCGTCGTCTCGGCGATGTGCGAGGACTTCGCCGACTTCGCGTTCCTCGACGTCTTCGATTCCGAGGGCGTGCTCGAGCGCGTCGCGGTCGAGGCGGGCCGGCTGGCGGGCGATCCCGCGCCGTTTCGGACGTTTGCGCCGCCGCCCGAAGCGGTGCGCCACCCGATCAATCTCGTGCTGCGCACCGGGCAGACGCAGATCGTTCCCGACTGTACCGACGCGTGGAAGCGCGAGACGACCTGGAGCGAGGAGCACTTCACGTTCGTCAGCTCGCTGCCGCTGGCGTCGATCGTGTACGTGCCGCTGATCGCCGCCGGGGAGCGGATCGGCGTGATGACGTTCGGCGCCGCGCTGGGCACCGGCCGCAGCTTCGGGAAAGCCGACCTGGACGACGCCGAGGAGGTCGCGCGGCGCGCCGCGGTCGCGCTCGCGAACGCGCGGCTCTACCGCGATCTCGCCGCCAGCGAAGCGCGCTACCGCGGGATCATCGACACCGCGCAAGAGGGCGTGTGGATCGTCGACGCCGACGCGCGCACCCGCTACGTCAACGCGCGCATGACCGAGATGCTCGGCTACACCGCCGACGAGATGTACGACCGGCGGCTGTTCGAGTTCGTGGCGCCGCAATCCACCCAGGGCGTGCTCCGAGCGTTCGAGCAGCATCGTGCCGGCGAAGGTTATCGCTGTGAGGCGGAGCTGCGGCACAAGGACGGCCGCATCGTCTCGGTGCTGGTCGCGTCGAGCCCGATCACCGGGATCGCCGGAGCGTTCGCGGGATCGCTGGGAATGTTCACCGACATCTCCGATCGCAAAGCGGTCGAGCTGCACCGTGAGATCGTCGCGCGCGCGAGCTCGCTGTTGAGCGGATCGCTCGAGCTCGACACGCTGCTCGGGCGCTTCGCCGACCTGCTCGCCGGAGAGCTGGCCGGCGAGGTGACGATCGCGCTGCACCCCGATCGCGCCGTCGTGCGGCGCAGCGGGGAGCTCGCCGCGGACGCGCACCGGCTCGACGTCGCGTTGCGGCGTCGTGAGGTCGAGCTGGGCAGCGTGACGGTGCGCTCGGCGACGCCGTTCCGCGCCGGCGACGTGGAGCTGCTCGACGAGCTGGCTCGGCACGCGGCCGTCGCGATCGAGAACGCGCAGCTCTACGAGCGCGAGCACCGCGTCGCCGCGACGCTGCAGCGCGCGATGCTTCCGGCGGAGCTGCCCGCCGTCGACGGGCTGACGTTCGACGCAGTCTACTATCCGGGCGCGACCGAAGCGGAGGTCGGCGGCGATTGGTACGACGCGATCGCGCTCCCCGACGGGCGCGTCGTCGTGTCGATCGGCGACGTGACGGGGCGCGGGTTGACTGCGGCGGTCATCATGGGGCGGATGCGGCAAGCGATCGAAGCGCTGGCGACCTACGAGTCCGATCCGGTACGGCTGCTCGATGCGGCCGACAGCGTGCTGCGGCGCGCGCATCCGGACGCGATCGTCACCGCGCTGGCCGGTGTCATCGATCCGGCAGTGCGCACGCTCGCGTACGCGACCGCCGGGCATCCGACGCCGTTCGTGCGCGCGCCAGACGGCACGATCCGTCAGCTTCCCGGCCGCGGTCTGCCGCTCGGTTTGCGCGACGGGCGCCAGCCGCCGACGACGACCGTCGTGCTGCCGCCGTCTTCGCTCGTCGTCTTCTTCACCGACGGGCTCCTGGAGTCGACGCACGACATCGCGGACGGCGAGCGCCGCACGCTGGCGGCGTTGCGGGACCCGCAGGTCGCGGACGGACGCGCTCCGGCCGCCTCATTGGTCGCGCGCGTCCTGGGCGGCGCGGTGCGCGACGACGTTGCCGTGCTGACCGTGCGCGTCTCCAGCGCGCCGAGCGCGTCCGGTGCGTGGACGCTGCGCTGGCGCTTCGACCCGCGCGACGCGGTGCGCACCTACGACGTGCGCGAAGCGATGGCGGAGGCGCTGTCGTCGTTCGGGCGGGACGTCGACGTGGAGGCGGCGGAGCTCGTCTTGGGCGAGCTGGTCGGCAACGCGGTGCGCCATGCGCCGGGGCACGTCGACGTCGAGCTGACGTGGGACGATCCGGCGGCGCCGGTGCTGCACGTCGTCGACGACGGACCGGGGTACGCGCCGCAGACCCGGCTGCCGCCCTTCGAGAGCGAGTCGGGCCGGGGGCTCTATCTCGTGCAAACGCTGACCCGCGACTTCAGCGTGACGCGGCTGCCGCAGCGCGGCGCGCACGCGCGCGCGGTCCTGAAGACGCGCAGCTGACGGCAAGCGACCGAGCATTTTTCGGCTTTGGGGAAAAATCGCGCCCATGAGTGATGACAAAGTCGTCGAGACGCGCGAGACCACCGTCGAGAAGCACGTCGTTCACGAGGAGCCGAAGACGGTCGAGAAGCGGACCGTCGTGGAGGAACGGACCGAGCCGCGGAAACCCGAGACCATTACGATCGAGACGCACACAGAAGGCTGATTTTTGATCGTGGCGGGGCGGGGAGCGACGGTGCTGTGCCGGGCACGCTCCCTCCGCGCCTCCTGCGCTCCGGTCGCTACCGCTGCGTTCGCTCCCGGCCCTCCAGGCCTCCGCGGACTCCGCGAGTGCCCGGCACAGCATCATCGCTCCCCGCCTCGAGCACGATCGTTACGGCGCACGAAACGCAATTTACGCGACGATTGTCCCCTCCACGTGACCGAAAGCGATCCGCGTTGCCCCATGCACCGCTTGGGCGCGCATGATCACGGTATCACCGTTCTCCAGAAACGCGCGGGTTTCACCCGAAGGCAGCATCAGCGGGTCCGCACCGCGCGCGGTCAACTCGATGAACGAACCTTGCGTACCTTGTTCGCTGCCGGAAATCGTGCCCGTGCCGAATAAATCGCCAGGGCGAATGCTGGCGCCGTTCGACGTGACGTGGGCGAGCTGCTGGGCGGCAGTCCAGTACATGCCGCGGAAGTTCGTGCGTGAGATGCGGTGCGGTGGTTCGCCGCGGTCGCGCATGCGGGGCGTTTGCAGCAGCATTTCGAGCTCTATGTCGTAGGCCCAGTTTTCGCGCGCGCGCAGATACGGCAGTGGTTCGGGATCGCGCGCCGGTTCGGCGGTCCGGAACGGCTCCAGCGCGTCGAGCGTGACGATCCACGGCGAGATCGACGTTGCGAACGACTTGCCCAGGAACGGCCCGAGCGGCTGGTATTCCCAGGCTTGGATGTCGCGCGCGCTCCAGTCGTTGAGCAGCACGTAGCCGAACACGTGCTCGCGAACCGCGTCCGCCGAAACCGGCTCGCCGTGCGTGCTCGGTGCGCCGGCGATCCAACCCATCTCCAGCTCGACGTCGAGCAGCTTCGACGGACCGAACGACGGCGCGCTCGCGTCGGCGGCTTTTTGCTGGCCGTGCGGGCGGCGCACCGGCGTGCCGCTCACGACCACGGTGCCGGAGCGGCCGTGGTAGCCGATCGGGATGTGGCGATAGTTCGGCAACAGCGGCTCGGCGTTGGGCCGTAGGATGCGACCGAGGTTCGTCGCGTGCTCGATCGAGGAATAGAAGTCCACGTAGTCGCCGACGTTCACGGGAAGGTGCAGCGTCACCGCGTCGCGCGGCAGCGTCGCGTTCGCGACGCGCGCGCGCTCGTCGGCAGTTGCGCCGTAGCCGAGGAGACGTTGAAGGCGCGCGCGGACCGCACGCCACGCCGGCAGGCCGGCGGCGAGAAAGTCGTTCAGCGTGCTGGCGCCGCGCAGCGGCTCTGCGTCGAGGAGCTTGTCCGCGACGAGCGCGTCGAGGTCGACGATGCTGTTTTCGAACGCGACGGCGGCGCGCTTGCGGTCGTCGTGGGGGCCGGAGAAAATGCCGAACGGAAGGTTGTGGAGGCCGTAGCCGTGGGGCTCGGTCACGAAAGAATGCCGAGCTCGCGCAGGTCGTTCACCGGCTCGTCGAAGCTGCAGCTTCCGAACGCGACGCAGCGCTCGCGCGCGGCGGCGATCTGTTGTGCCTCGACCCTTACCTCGCGCCACGCGGCGTGCGCGGGATCGACGACGAACGCGAGCGGGTCTTGTTCGGCGAGGACGTCGGCGACGCGCGCCGGTTCCAAAGCGCCGGCGTGCAGCGCGGCGGCCGCGATGAACAGGTTCAGGAAACCGTGCGGGACGACGCCGCCGTCGACGCCGCGCAGGCCGCGGAACGGGTGGTGCAAGCCCGCCGTCGCTTTCCAAGGAACGTCGTGCGCGTGCGCGGCGACGACGAACGCCGCTAGGTCCGTAACGGACGGCGTCGCACCGGTACGTTCGCCGCCGCACCGTACTTTCGCGCCGAACGTCAGGTTCGCGGGCGTGGTCTTACGTGCCGAAGCAATGGCGGCCAGCCACTCGTCGGGCGGGGTGGACCAGCCGGTGTCGTAGGCGGACTCGTACCAGAAGGCGATTTCGGTGCCGGGGTAGCGTTCGACGATGTCGGCGATGATGCGCGCGGTCAGCGCTTCGTCGAGCGGCAGATTCGGAAGGCGTGCTTCAAGCGAGGAGACGGTCACGCCGGGCAGTGCGCGCACGCGCTCGACGCGCTCGAGGTCAGCGCGGACCGTGTCGCCTTTCGCACCGAGCGCGGCCGCGTCGAGGATGACGCTGAGCTCGATCGGAGCGGTCTCGAGCGAGCGGGCGGCGGCGAATTCAACGACCCGTGAAGCCGGGATGACGAAGCGGCCGGCCACCCACCAGTACGCGCTCTCGGCGTGCCGGGCGTGCGCGCGCAGGGCCGGCCGCATCGCGAGCGCCGCCGGCGGGAAGAGCCCCGCGTCGTCGATCAGGCGTTCGAGGAGCGCGCGCTTCGCGCTGTCGGTCGAGACGGCAGTTGCCATGACGCCCACGACTACTCAGGAAAGCGACGAGACCCTCCGGCGGAGAGGGTCTCGGTCTTCTGGAGCTGGCGGTGGGGATTGAACCCACGGTCTTCTACTTACCATGCAGATGCTTTACCACTAAGCTACGCCAGCTCGTATTGCGCTGCCCACTTGATCGTCTTGACCATGTTGTTCCGAGGAGGGACGAGGCGCAGATGGCTTTTCGACCGCGTCAGTTCGGCCTCGGGGACGAGATAGACCTTCTCGTTGTCGGGACAGAACACCGCCAGCAGGTCGATTTGACCGGTGTACGGCCGCGTCATCAGCTGCGTGCGCCGGTGTCCGTGGGTGCTGCAGCAGCTGAAAAGAACCACTCCACCGCGAATTCGGCCGGTCTTGACCTGCACGCGCTGCAATCGCTCTCCGTCGTCGATGACGAGATCGTAGCGTTGGTTCTCGCCAAAAGGCTTCGACACCGCGTACCCGGCTTCGATGAGCGCCGCAGCGACGCGAAGCTCGGAGACGTCGCCTTTCAGCTTCGTGTTGCGTTTCGGCGCGCGCGTTTCCGGCGTCTGGTTTCGCTCGACGCCGAGAGAGATCAACGCTTCTTGCGTCAGGAATGACACGCCCGGAATGCCGTTCGCAGTGGATCGCTCGTACATGCGATCACGATAGCCCGCGCATGTGCCACCTGTGCGTCACTGTGCCGGCGAACGGTTGGAGCGGGCGGCGGGAATCGAACCCGCGACTCTTGCTTGGAAGGCAAGGGCATTACCACTATGCAACGCCCGCGCTCGGTTCCGCACCCGTTTAGGAAGCAGCGGCGCGCGTCCTGTCGGGCGCACGCCGCTTGCTTGAACTGGTGGGCCGGGGTGGATTCGAACCACCGTATCGCTTTCGCGAGCCGAATTTACAGTCCGGTGCCATTAACCACTCGACCACCGACCCACGGTACGGACCCGCCTTGATACGCGCCCCCCGCATTCCGTTCCTACCCTGTGCGCGCGAGGGTCCGGGCCGCGCCGACCGAAGATGCCGCGCGACGCCGACGTTCCCTAGCGGTCGATGGGACGGGTTTTGTAAACCCGCTGCGCAAGCACACCGTGGGTTCGAATCCCACCGTCGGCTCAGTTCGCTCAGCTCGCGCGAGCCTCGCCGTCGCGTCTTGCAACGAAGCTTGCTGCAGCGAGGATCAGCATTCCGGCGATCAGCGGCACCTTCTCCAGCTCGCGCCGCGGGTCGGCGAGCCGCAGCGTGTCGAAGAGATAACCGAAAACCCGGCTCGCCTGCGCGTCATCCGCAATTGCGGGCGGCGACAGTGAAGCGACGTCAGATGCACGCGCCATCGCCGGAAGCAAATGCGAGGCTGTCAGCGCGAGCAGCAGTACCGCTGTCGATGCGGCGGCAAAGACGGCGCGGCGCGGCGGCGCGATGCGCGTCGCCGCAATCCAGATCGCGGCCGCGGCGCCGATGAGCGTGGTGACGACCCAGCCTTTGCCGGTGCCCTCGCCGGTCCACACCACGGCGAGCGCGAGCAGCGGCGCAACGGCGAGGCCGGCCGGCACGGCACGAATCGACGCGATCAGCAGTGCGGCGGTGATCCCCATGAGGATCTGCACTTGGTGCGAGTACGCGCCGAGCACCGACGCGACCGCGGGCGGGACGAGCACCAGCGCGGCCGCCTCACCGCTCGCGCGCCACAACCGCACGCCGGCCACGATCCCGATCGCAACCAGCCCGACGTAGCACAGCTGACCCAGTAGGATCGCAGCCGGCGCACCGACGCCGGCCAGCGCGAGCGCGTGCGTGAGGCTGTACTGGTACGGAAAGAATACCTCGGCCGCCGTTTGCGCCGGCAGCGTTTGCGTGAAGTACTCGAGATTCTTCTCCCAGCCCAGTACTGCAAACGACACTACGCCGAGCGCAGCCGCGACGATCAGGACCGGGACGCGCGTGCGCGGCGCGAAGCTCAGCAGCGCCAACCAGGCCGGGAGCGCGTACTGCGGCATGATCATCGCCAGCGCGGTGCAGACTCCGGCGGTGCGCCACGCGCCGCGCGACGCCGCGAGCGCCGCACAGGCCAGCAGCGCCGCAACAATGGGCGTCGGTTCGGCGAGATTAATGTCATTCCAGCCGAGCGCCAGCGCGACCAGCACGATCACCGGCAGCGCCGGGAACCGTGTCAGTCGCACCGCGACGAGCGCCGTCACCCCGACGCCGCACAGCAACAGCCCCAGCCACGCGACGTGCGCTACGGCGGGCGGCGGAAGCGACATCAGCGCGTACAGCGCGAGCACGTAGCCCGGAAACGGCGCCGGCACGACCTCCCACGCCGCATCGCCGGCGGCGCCGAACTCGCCGAGCCGCTGTTCGCACGCGCGCAGCGGCTCGACGCGGTACGGATCGCCTCCGCCGCGCACGACGGTCCCCGCACAATAGAAGGTGGTGAAGTCGTTCCGCGGGTGGAGCAACGGCTTCGGGAAGACGCGGTCGTGCACGACGATCGCGCCGAGCATCAGCGCGGCGAGCGCTACGACGAACGCGAACGAGCGCAACGAGATCACGCGCGCGGCTTCGCAGCGCAACGGAAAAAGCCCCGCGCGGGGCGGGGCTCTCTCGTTTCCGTCGGACTCCTCGGAGACGTCGGCTGACGGATCAGCTACGCGTCCCTACGTCCTTTCAAGGCAGCTCGATCTCGGCCAGGTTCTTCTCGATCTTGCGCTTGACGCGCTGGAGCGCGTTGTCGATCGACTTGACGTGCCGGTTCAGATCGCGCGCCATCTCTTGGTACGACTTGCCTTCGAGATACGAGAGCAGCACCTGGGACTCCAGGTCCGAGAGGTTCTCCTGAATGCGCGCCTTGATGTCTTCGGAGACTTCCTGGTTGATCACGAGCTCTTCGGGATCGGAGGTCTTCTGCGAAGGCATCACGTCGAGGAGCGTCCGTTCGCTGTCCTCGTCGTAGATCGGCTTGTTGAGCGAGATGTACTGGTTGAGCGGGATGTGCTTCTGCCGCGTCGCCGTCTTGATCGCGGTGATGATCTGACGGGTGATGCACAGCTCCGCGAAGGCCCGGAAGCTCGAAAGCTTGTCGGCCTTGAAGTCGCGGACGGCCTTGTAGAGACCGATCATCCCTTCCTGAATGATGTCCTCACGGTCGGCGCCGATGAGGAAGTAGCTCTTTGCTTTGATCCGGACGAAGTTCTTGTACTTGTTCAGCAAGAACTCCATCGCCAGGTTGTCGCCCGATTTCGCCGCGGAGACGAGGTCTTCGTCGGGCCGCTCGTGGTAGTCGAGGGGCTCGACGGCGGGCTGCGCGATCGCCATGAAACCTACCTTGGGGGGCTCGTCGAGCGCGAAAACGCGGGCCGGAGCCCGTCGGGGCCGCGCACGACCGTCTAAGTATAGGAGGGTCCTGCTAGGAGGTCAAGGACGGATGACGGGGTCGGTTGGCCCTGGGTGGCGGCTGAAGAACTCCCACAGCGCCGCCGTCGCGTCGAGCGCCGTGCTCGGCGGGTCGAGGTCGAGCATGCGCGCCGCCCAGGCAGGCGGCGGCTTGGAACCGGGCCATTGGTGACCGGCGCCATTGACCGCGATCAGCTCGATCTCAGTGCCGCCGGCGCACTGCGCGTCCTCGACATGCACCGTGCCGCGCTCGGTCACGACCGGGTCGGCGCAACGGTCGACCGCTTTCCAGCGCGCCAACGAGGCGGCCACCGAGAGGTGATCGGTATGCGTCACGCCCTTGGTCCCGTAGCCGCCGTTGATCGGCACGTTTTGATCCGCCGTCCCGTGAACCGCGATCACCGACACCGGGCCGCGCGGCGCGGTGCACGGAACCAGCAGGCTCCCCGCGACCGGGCCGATCGCTGCGATCGGAATCGGCGCCTCGCACGCCATCCGGTACGCCATGATTGCCCCGTTCGAAAGTCCGGTCACGTAGACGCGCTGCGGGTCGACGCCGTCGCGCGCCTCGGCGTCCCGCACCACCGCGGTCAGAAACGCGACGTCGTCGACGTTCCGCGCGTGCGGCAACCCGCAGCACGTCCCGGCGTTCCACGCGTGGCCCAGCCCATCGGGATAGACGACCGCAAAGCCCTCACGCGCGGCGAGCGCGTCCCAGCCGTCGGCGTTTTCCGCTGCTTGGCCGGTGCCGAACCCGCCGTGCAGCATCATGACGAGCGCCGGATGCGCGCCGGCGGACCTCGGCCGAAACACCCGATAGGTCCGCGCGATCCCACCGGAGCTCAGGGTTCGAACCTGCGCGGCGCCGGCCGGCGTCTCGGCGGCCGTCTTCGCCGCGACCGTCAGCGCCAATGCCACGGCGGCCGCCGTAACGACCGCTGCAAATCGCGTCGTGCTCATGTCGATTCCCTCCGTGCCGCAAGCTTCGTTTCGTCAAAGAAACGCGGACGTCGTGCCGCGGGGTCGCTTCGTTCCCGAAGCTCTCATCCAGCGCGCCACGTCACGCGGGCTCGGGACCGGCGCCGCGTTGCCGCACCGCCTCGTAGAGGAGAATCCCGGCGGCGACGGAGGCGTTGAGCGACTGCACGCGGCCTAGCACCGGGATCGAGATCAGACCGTCGCACTCGCGCTGCACGAGCGGCGCGATCCCTTCGCCCTCGGTGCCGATGACCAGAGCGACGTCGCCGTCGAGCGGCGTGTGGGTGTACGGCTGCGCGCGCTCGCCGAGCGCCGCGCCGTACACCCACACGCCGGCTTTCTTCAGCGTCCGCACCGCCTGCGCGACGTTCGCGACGCGCGCGATCGGGACGAACGCGGTTGCGCCGGCCGAGGACTTGCGCACGGTCGGGTTCACGCCGGCGCTGCGCCGCTCGGGCAGGATCACCGCCGTCGCGCCGGCGCACTCGGCGGAGCGCACGATCGCGCCGACGTTGTGCGGGTCGGTGACGTGGTCGAGCACCACGTACAGCGCGGGACGCGCGCGCTTTCCCGCTTCGATCACCTCGTCGAGCGCGGCGTACTGGAACGGCTCGCCGAACGCGACGACGCCTTGGTGCGCCTTGTACGGAAACGTCGCGAAGTACGCGCGGCTCTCGAACCGCACCGGGACGTTCGCCGCCCGCGCGCGCTCGAGCAGGTTCTTCAGCGCCGGATCGCGCTTGCGGTCGTCGCCGACGTGGATGTGCCGCAGCGGCTCGCCGGCGACCAGCATCTCGTCGACCGCGTGCACGCCGTAGACGACGTCGTCGAGATCGACCCGCGGCGCGCGCCGCTGCGCCTGCGCCGGCGGCCGCTGCGCGCCTAGCCGGCGGCGACGGTCCACGTCGTCCCGTCCTTGGAGTCCTTGAGCTCTATACCTTCAAGTACGAGAGCTTGGCGCAAGCGGTCCGCGAGCTGAAAATCTTTCGCTTTGCGAGCTGCGTTCCGCGCGTCGATCACGAGCTGGATCGCGTCTTCGGGCGAAGCGACGCCGTTGAGATGCAGCGCGTCGCCGAGCCGTGCGCGCAGCCGGTCGACGAAGGCATCGTCGAGCGAGGACTTGGCTTCGACAGCCCGCCTGGTTTGCGCTTCCGTCGTGAATTGGTCGAGCGCCGCATCGTCGAATGCCGGCGCCAAGCCAAAGATCGCACCGACCTCACGAGCGAGTGCAAGAGCTTTGTCCGATCGATGCAGACTGTGCCAATGGTACGTGTCGCCGACCATAGTGTGCAACAGGCCGAGAGCGCGTGCGGTATCCATGTCATCGTCCAGCGCCTGGAATATCGCTTCAGCGCGCATGTCAAGGTTTCGATCAAGCAGTGCAGTCTCCACCCGTTCTTTCGCGCGCTCGCGGATCGAATTCTCACCGTCTTCCCGCAGGCGCAGCGCCGCCTTTTGGAGCTTCTCCAGGCTTGCCTTCGCTCCGGCAACGGACTCTTCGGTGAAGTTCATCGGCTTGCGGTAACCGGTCTGGAGAAACAGCAGCCGAATCGCGAGTGGATCGTGGCGCTTCAGCAATTCCGTCAGCGGCTCGAAGTTTCCGAGCGACTTCGACATCTTGCGCCCATCGAAGTTCAGCAGCCCGCCGTGGACCCACATGTCGGCCATCGGCGGCGCGTCCATCAGCGCTTCGCTCTGCGCGATCTCGTTCTCGTGGTGCGGGAAGATCAAGTCGTAGCCGCCGCCGTGGACGTCGAACGGCACGCCGAGCAGCGCGCGCGACATCGCGCTGCACTCGATGTGCCAGCCCGGGCGCCCGGCACCCCACGGCGAGTCCCAGCGCGGCTCGCCGGGCTTGGCGAACTTCCACAGCGCGAAGTCGAGCGGGTCGCGCTTGTGCTCGTTCTCGGCGATCCGCGCGCCGACCAGCAGCTCCTCGACGTTCTTCCCGCTCAGCGCGCCGTAGCGAGGAAACTTTGCCACCTCGTAGTAGACCCCGTCCTCGCTGACGTACGCGTAGCCGCGCTCGATCAGCTCGGCGATCATCTCGACGATCTGCGGAACGAAGTGCGTCGCGTACGGCTCTTCGTCGGGCTCCCGCACGTTGAGGACGCGCATCGACTCGCGGAACGCGTCGTAGTAGCGCTTCACCACTCGGTCGAACGTCGTGCCCTCGCGCTGCGCCGTCGCGATCGCGCGGTCGTCGACGTCGGTGACGTTCTTCACGTACGTGACGCGGTAGCCGTTGCGCGGGTGCTCGAGGTAGCGCCGCAGCACGTCGAAGAACAGGAACGAGCGCGCGTGGCCCAGATGCCCCTCGGCCGACGGCGTGAGGCCGCAGACGTAGACGCGAACGTGGTCGGGCTCCAAGGGACGGAGCGGCTCGACGCTCCGCGTGCGCGTGTTATACAGCCGGAGAGGCATTCTTCCGTTCGACTTCGGCAAGCCGCGCCTCCAACGCTGCGATGCGCTCGGAAAGTTGCGCGATGATCGCGGCGTTCGGATCGGGCATGTCGACGCGCGGCCGCGGGTCGGGCGCGGCGGAGACCGGCTTGCCGTCCTGCAGCACCACGCGGCCGGGGATCCCGACCACCGTCGCGCCGGCAGGAACGTCCTTGACGACGACGGAGTTCGCGCCGATCCGCGCGCCGTCGCCGACGTAGATGGCGCCGAGGATCGCCGCGCCCGACCCGACCGTCACGTTCTTGCCGAGCGTCGGATGGCGCTTCGTGCGCTGCAGCGAGGTGCCGCCGAGCGTCACGCCCTGGTAGATCGTGCAGCCGTCGCCGACCTCGGCGGTCTCGCCGATCACCACGCCCATCCCGTGATCGATGAAGATTCCCTTGCCGAGCGTCGCGCCCGGATCGATCTCGATCCCGGTCCAGAAGCGCGCGATCGACGAGAGGAACCGCGGCAGCAGCGGAACCTTCGCAACGTAGAGCGCGTGGATCAGCCGGTGCGCGGTGAGCGCGCGCAAGCTCGGATAGGAGAGGAGCACGTCGAGGTACCCGCGCGCGGCCGGGTCGCGTTCGACCGGCGCGCGCCAGTCGGCCAGAAAGTCCTCGAACACTTTGAGGGGCACGACGCTCTTACGACCCGTTCGGATCGTGCCCGGTTGCTTCGCGCGCTGGCCGCACCGGCTGGATCGTCTCGAACGGGACGCCGCCCGGACCGTACTTGATCGGCTCCAGCCCGCGGCCGTGCAAGATGTGCGAGCTGATCGCGCCGATGCGGATCATGATCCGCTCGTGGCCGAGCAGCGGGAAGAGCAGCGTGAGCGGCGGCCCGTCGTGCGCTCCGGTCAGCGCCATCCGGAGCGCGGCGAACGCGTCGTCCTTCGCGATTCCGAACTCCTCCGCGATCGCGGGAACGTCGTGCGCGAGCGGCAAGCCGCGCAGCTCGGGCTGATCGTCGACGTACTGCGCGACCGCGTCGAGAAAGAACAGCACCTGGCGGTTGCGCAATCGCTCCAGCTCGAGCGCCGGGAGCGTCACCGCCTCGGCGCGCAACGCGGCGATCTCCGCGAGCGCCTCGCCGAGCGTGTGCACCTCGTCGCCGAACGCGTCGAGAAAGGTGTCGATCCAGCGCTCCGCGGCCGGCGGGACCGGCGTCTCGAGCAGTCCCGCGCGCTGCATGCGCTCGGCGATCAGCGCACGGTAATCCTCGGGCGGGAGCGCGCGCAACGCGCGCGCGTTGAACGCCCGCAAGCGCGCCTCGTCGAACACGGCCGGCGAGCCGTGCACGCGCGCGAGCGAGAACGCCGCCGTCAGCTCCGCCAGGCTGAAACGCTCGCGGCCGTCCGGCGGCGACCAGCCCAGCAGCGCGAGATGCTCGATCACCGCCGCGGGGAGAAAGCCGGCGCGGCGCAGCGCGCCGATCGTCGGCGCGCCGGGCCGGTGCGCGAGCGCGTGGTGATCGGGACCGAGCAGCGGCCCGACATGGGCGAAGCGCGGGGGCTCGTAGCCGAGCGCGCGCGCGAGCACGATCTGGCGCAGCGCGTCCTCGAGGTGCTCCTCTTGCAGCACCAGATCGATCCGCATCGCCGCGTCGTCGACCGCGCTGAGGAACGCCCGCGAGAACGCACCGCTCGAGCTCCGAAGCGCAAAGTGCGAAATCGTACTATGATCGATCGAAACGTCGCCCAGCACGAGATCGTGGATCACCGTGGTGCCGGGCGGAACGTTGAAGTCGAGCGCACCGTCGCGCTCGCGCGCTTTGCCGCCGGCAACGAGCGTCTCCAAGTGCGCGCGGTAGACCTCGGTGCGCTCCGACTGCCGGTACGGTCCGGCAGAGCCGCTCGCACCGGGTCCCTCGTCCCACGTCAGGCCGAGCCAGCGCAGGTCGGCGAGCGACTGCGGATCGTTCGACGCCGTCTCGGCCGGCGAAACGCTGCGGTCCTCGACGCGCACCACCAGCGCGCCGCCCGTCGTGCGCGCGAGCAGCCAGTTGAAGAGCGCGGCCCGCGCGCCCGCTGCGTCGAGCTCGCCGTCCGGTGCGACGGCGAAACGGACGCGCAGTGGGCGGTCGGCGTCGAGACGGTCCGCCGTCTTCAGTCTGGCTCTTCTTCGCCTTCTTCGTCCGACTCGTCGTCTTCGGGTTCTTCGTCGCTGCCGCCGGGGCCCGGCTTGCCGGGCATGTTGCTGGCCGAGATCGTGTAGCGGTCGTCGAGTTCAGTCACCATACCGCTCGGCCGTTCGGGCTCAGGCCCGCCAAACCATGCGTCGGGCGCTAGCTCGTCGAAACGCGCTCACCGTGATCTCTTCCGGGGTGTTTTGCCGCGAGCTGGTCGGCCGCCGGAGCGAGCTTGCGCACCTGATCGGTCGCGCGCGCCGCGGCGCGTCGCGCCGTTCCGCGCTCGTCGTCGTGCGCGGCGAAGCGGGTGTCGGCAAGACGCGGCTACTGGCGGAGTTCCTCGCCGCCGCGTCGCGCGACGGCCTGCGCACCGTCGTCACCACCGTGCGCGAATATGCGAACGCGCCGTACGCCGCGATCGTCGAAGCGCTCGACGCGCTGGGCGCGGACGCCGGCCTCGAGCGCGAAATGCGCGCGGGCAGCGAGGGCGGGAACGACGAGAAGTCGCGCCGTTTCGCCTCGGTCGCGACGACGTTCGCCGACCTGGCGCGCCGTTGTCCGAACGGCTTGCTCGTCGCGCTGGAGGATCTGCACTGGGCCGACAGCGGAACCGTCGAGCTGCTGCGATTTCTGACGCGGCGTCTGGCGACCGAGCCGATCACCTTCGTGGCAACGTACCGGCTGGAGGACGCGCAGACCGAAGCCGAACGCGTGCGCGTGCTGAGCGCGCTCGAGCGCGACGCGGAAGAGACGCTGACGCTGGAGCCGCTCGGCGACAACGACGTGGACCGACTGCTCCACGCGGCGCTGAACGACGTCGATCGCGTGCTCCCGCCCGCAACCCTCGCGCAGATCCGCGAGCTTTCCGAGGGACGGCCGCTCTTTGCCGAGGAGCTGCTGCGCGGCGCGCTCGAGCGGCGCGACCGCCACGGCTCGAGCGTGGCGGTTCCGGCCAGCATTCGCGTCACCGTCCGCGAGCGTTTCGCCTCCCTGCCGCAACGCGACCGCGACGTGCTGCTGCATGCGGCGGTCGTCGGCAAGCGCTTCTCCGCGCGCTTCGTCGCCCACCTCACCGGCGTACCGCCCGTCGAGGTCTACGCCGCGCTGCGCCGCGCCCGCGATTTGCAGTTGATCGTCGAAGAGGCGCACGACGAGCGCGGCGACTCGTTCGCGTTTCGGCACGCGCTCACGCGCGAAGCGGTCTACGGCGAGATGCTGCGCGCCGAGGCACTCGAGCTCCACGCGCGCGTCGCCCAAGCGCTCGCGCACGAAGAGCCGCTCGACGTCACCGCTATCGCCGAGCACGCCTGGCGTGCGCGCGACACCGAGCACGCCATCGGTTGGAACGAGCGTGCCGGCGACCACGCGGTTTCGCTCTTCGCGTACGCCGACGCGGCGCGCCACTACGTGCGCGCCTGCGACTTCGCGCGCGAGCCGTTCCAGCGCGCGCTGCTGGCGGAGAAAGCCGCCGAGGCGCTCTATGCGACCGGGGACGTGGCCGAAGCGGTGCGCTGGCTTTCCGACGCGATCGCATCGGTGGGTGACGATCTCGACGCCAACCGCCTTTCGCTGCGCAAGGCGTACCTGCTCTTCGACCAAGGCCGTTTCGAGGAAAGCGTGCGCGAGGCGCTCGGGGTCGTGGAGCGCCTGCAGGACGAGGATTCGGCGATGCGCTTCGACGCCGAAACGATGACCGCCGGGCTTCTGACGGCGCGCGGCCGCGCCGAAGAGGCGCTGATTCACCTGCAGCGCGCCGACCGGCTCGCGGCGCGCGCCGAAGCTCCGTCGGCGGCGCGCTTTGCCGGGAACTATGCGTTCTGCCTCGGCATTCTGGGCCGCGCCGCCGAAGCGCGCGAGCGCTTCGGGCAGGCGCAGCGCGAAGCACGCGAGCGCTCAGACTTCGACGTGCTGGTGCGCGCGCTCAACAACCACGCCAACGTCGAGCTCGCATACGGCCCGCTCGCGGTCGCGCGCGCGCTCTACGCGGAAGGGCTTGCGGTGGCGCAGGCGATGAAGAACCTGCGCTTCGTCGCCTGGCTCTCGCAGAACGCCGCGCTGGGCGCGCTGCTGGCGGGCGACGCGGCCGCTACGGCGGAGAACCTCGCGCGCGCCGATGCGATCCGACACGACGTCGGAACGATCTTGCGCTGGTCGCTCGGCATCACGCTGCGCTGGTCGACGCTCAGCGGGAACGACGACGGCGCGCTGCGAGAGCAGGCGCTGACGGCGGCGCGGGCGGCAACTCACGAAGCGGACACGTCGGCGGCGGCGCTGCTGGCGGGCGCGGTCGCGCTCGAGTTGCTGAACGCCGGCCGCACCGCCGAGGCGTCGGCCTTGGTCGGCGACGCCTTGCGGATCATCCCGCACGCCGAGCCGCCGTACTGGCTGCACGAGGCCGCCGCCCGCTGCGGCCGGGCGGAGGAGCGCGCCGCGGCGCGCGAGGCGCTCGCGGTCGTGGCGGCGCGCGAGGGCGCCTGGCCGGCGCGCGGGTTTCTGGCGCTCGCCGACGCGCGCGAAGCCTTGCGCAAGCGCCGCCGGGACGACGCCGTCGGGCTGGCGTCCGAGGCGGTCGACGCCTTTCGCAGGACCGGGTGGACGACCGAAGAGGGGTTCGCGCTCGAGCTGGCCGGCCGCACGGCGGAAGCCGTCGCGCTCTTCCGCAAGATCGGGGCCGCGGGCGAGGTTCGGCGGCTCACGGAGACGGCCGCCGCGGCGCCCCGCCGCCGCGGCGAGGCGACGCTGACGGCGCGCGAGCGCGAGATCGCCGGGCTGGTCGCGGCCGGTCACCCGACCCGCGCGATCGCGGACACGCTGGTGATCTCCGAGCGGACCGTCGAGACGCATATCGCCTCGGCCTATCGCAAGCTCGGCGTCGCGAGCCGGCGGGAGCTGTCAGCGCTGCTCGACGAGGCCGCCTCCCCGAGTCCGTAATCTCCGTACCGCGACGCGCGAAGCTCCGTACCGCTGCGGATAGTTTGCGCGGGCCGGCTTCGGTAGGCTAGGCCCATGAACGCTTCGTCCGATT
>Ga0213878_10000245_pt1 | contig 21745 bp, 17 predicted proteins | sample VelepicoBEBS_R02_FD_161053 | JGI IMG/M metagenome (GOLD analysis project Ga0213878, IMG submission 161053) | Vellozia epidendroides bulk soil microbial communities from rupestrian grasslands, the National Park of Serra do Cipo, Brazil - BS_R02 | ecosystem: Environmental > Terrestrial > Soil >... | reverse complement strand
GTTGATCCCGGCCGCGATCGACGCCTTGATCGCCGGCGCGCCTGCCGCGGTTCCGGGAATCTTGATCATCAGGTTCGGGCGGTCGACGGTCTTCCACAAGCGCTGCGCCGCCTCGATCGTCCCTTGCGTGTCGTTCGCGAGCGTCGGCGAGACCTCGAGCGAGACGTAGCCGTCGAGCCCGTTCGTCGATTCCCAGACCGGGTGGAATAGATCGCAGGCGCTCCGGATGTCGCGGATCGCGAGCGCTTCGAAGAGCTTCACCCCGTCCGACTCGCCGGTGAGCGTGCCGAGCTGCTCGTCGTAGTCGGTGCCGGCGCCGATCGCCTTCTCGAAGATCGTCGGGTTCGAGGTCATCCCGCGCAAGCCGAGATCGATGAGCCGCTGCAGCTCGCCCGAAGCGAACATGCTGCGGCGAATGTAGTCGAGCCACACGCTCTGTCCGACGGCTGCAAGCTCTTTGAGCTGATTCATTTTAATGGCGCTCCGCCCCAGGCTGCGCGCCCCCCACGCAGAGCGTGGGGCCCCCGGTCCGAGCTCGCAACGACATGCCGGTGTGATGACGATTGTTCTGTGCTCGCTCCATGACCATTTCCGTGTATCTCTTTCTCAGACGTTGGCGAGGAGGCCGGCGGCGACGTCCGCGACGTGCTCCGGCGTGAACCCGTAGTCCTTGGCGATATCCGCCGCCGGCGCGGACGTTCCGAAGTGGTCGAGCCCGAACGCGATCCCGCGGTCGCCGACGTATTTCGACCAGCCCAGCGTCGCGCCGGCTTCGATCGACATGCGCGCCTTCACCTCGGCCGGAAGGACGCTGTTGCGGTACGCTTCGTCCTGCGCGTCGAACAGCTTCCACGACGGCATCGAGACGACGCGCGCCTTCGTCCCGCGCTCGGCGAGCAGCTTCGCCGCGTCGACGGCGAGGTGCACCTCCGACCCGGTCGCGATCAGGATGAGATCCGGAAGGTCACCGTGAGCTGCTCGAAGGCCGTCCGGCTCAACCAGCACGTAGGCGCCGCGCGAGACGGGCGCCTCGCGCGCGCCCAGGAACGGAACCTTCTGGCGCGTCAGCACGATGCAGGTCGGCCCGGTCTCCGGCTGCACGGCGAACTTCCACGCTTCGAGCGTCTCGAGCGCGTCGGCCGGCCGGAGGTCGATCACGTTCGGTGTCGCGCGAATCATCGACAGCTGCTCGATCGGCTGGTGCGTCGGCCCGTCCTCGCCTAAAAACACCGAGTCGTGGGTGAAGACGAAGATCTCGCGGATCTTGTTCAGCGCGGCCAGCCGCAGCGCGGGCTTGAGGTAGTCGAGAAAATTGAAGAACGTCGCAGCGAACGGCAGTAGCCCGCCGTGCAGCGCGATCCCGTTGTTCGCCGCGGCCATCGCGTGCTCGCGCACGCCGTAATGAATGTTCCGCCCGGCGTGGTTGTCGGGCTGGAAGTCGCCTTGGCCTTTGAGGTACGTTTTGGTCGAGGGATCGAGGTCGGCCGAGCCGCCGACCAGCTCGGGAAGCGCCGCCGCGATCGCGTTCATCACCGCGCCGCCCGCTTCGCGTGTCGCGAGGTTGCCGTTCTCCGCGTCGAACGAGGGCCACGGGAGATTCTGCGGCAGCTTGCCGTCGCGCGCGCGCTCGAACTGCGCCGCCAGCTCCGCGTTCGCCGTCTTCCACTGCGCGTAGCGCTCGTTCCACTCCGCTTGCAGCGGCGCGCCCTTCGCGCCGGCGTCCTTGAAGAACTGCGCCGGCTCGGCGGGGACGGTGAACGGCGGATACTCCCACTTGAAGAAGTCGCGCGTCGCCTGCATGTTCTTGCCGAGCGGCTCGCCGTGCGTCTTGAACGTTCCCTGCTCGGGCGAGCCGTAGCCGATCGTCGTCCGCACCGCGATCAGCGAGGGACGTAGCGGCTCCGACTTCGCGACGGCGATCGCGCGGTCGATCGCGTCGACGTCGTTCGCGGACTCCGGACCGACCTCGAGCGTGTGCCAGCCGTACGCTTCGAACCGCTCGCGGACGTCTTCGGTGAACGTCACCGCCGTCGAGGCGGCCAGCGAGACCTTGTTGTCGTCGTACAGCACGATCAGCTTGCCCAGAGCGAGGTGGCCGGCCAGCGAGGCGGCTTCGGAGGCGACGCCTTCCATCAGGTCGCCGTCGCCGGCCAGCACGTAGGTATGGTGGTCGACGATCGTCTGCTCGCGGTTGTAGACCGCCGCCAGGTGCGCCTCGGCGATCGCCAGCCCGACCCCGTTCGCGAAGCCCTGGCCGAGCGGTCCGGTCGTCACCTCGACCCCCGCGGTGTGATGGTACTCCGGGTGGCCGGGCGTGCGGCTGCCGAGCTGGCGAAAGTGCTTGAGGTCGTCGAGCGTGAGGTCGTAGCCGGTCAGGTGGAGTAGGGCGTAGAGCAGCGCCGAACCGTGCCCGGCGCTGAGCACGAACCGGTCGCGGTCGAACCACTTCGGGTCGGCGGGGTTGAAGCGCAGGTGCCGCGTCCAGAGCGCGTACGCGGCGGCCGCGGCGCCGAGCGGGAGCCCGGGATGGCCGGAATTCGCCTGCTGCACCGCGTCGACCGCGAGAAAACGAATTGCGTTGATGCGAAGGTCGTCCGCTGCGGTGTTCACGTGGTCTCCTGCGTCGTCCTGAGGCACTGGAAGGGCGGGGAAGGCGCGTTACGCCGGATCGCCCCGGCCCCCTCCAATACCCGCCGAACGGGAGGTCGGTATGCGGCGCGGAACGCCCCGCGGCGATGGACGAGAATCTGGAAGCGCGGATCGGCGAGCTCGAGGAGCGCTTGGCGAGCGACCCCAAAGCCGTCCGCAAGAAGCCGGGCCGCGTCGTCGACGAGGTGCTGGCCGCGCTCGATGTCGGTGAGCTGCGCGTCTGTGAGCCCGGCGACGAGGGCTGGGTCGTCCACCCGTGGGTCAAGCGCGCGATCCTGCTCGCGTTCGCGCGCTACGACAACGCGCGCATCGTCGAGGACGCGCTCGCGCGAACGCCCGGATCGCTCGACGCGCTCAAGCTGCGGTATCGTCTGCCCTCCTACTACGACAAGTTACCCACCAAACGCAATTGGAAGAAGCTGGGCGCGCGCTGCGTCCCGGGCGGGATCGCTCGCTACGGTTCGTATCTCGGCAAGGGCGCGATCCTCATGCCGGGCTTCGTGAACATCGGCGCGTACGTCGACGACGGAACGATGGTCGACACGTGGGCGACCGTCGGCTCGTGCGCGCAGATCGGCAAGGACGTGCACCTCAGCGGTGGCGTCGGGATCGGGGGCGTTCTCGAGCCGCCGCAAGGGCTGCCGGTGATCGTCGAGGACGGCGCGTTCGTCGGCTCGCGCTGCATCGTCGTCGAAGGCGTGCGCGTCGGCCGCGAAGCGGTGCTCGGCGCGGGCGTCGTGCTCACCGCGAGCACGCCGGTGGTCGACGTGCGCGGCGGCGAACCGGTCGTCATGAAGGGCGCGATCCCGCCGCGCGCCGTGGTCATCCCCGGCTCGCTCCCGAAGAGGTTCCCGGCCGGCGAGTTCGGCACGCCGTGCGCGCTGATCATCGGCGAGCGCAGCGAGTCCACCGATCAGAAGACCTCGCTCAACGCCGCGCTGCGCGAGTACGAGGTCGCGGTCTGACCGCCGTCGCCGCCGTCGGTGACGGTCGGACGGCCGCCGCCGTCGTTGTCACCCTGAGCCTGTCGAAGGGTGAGAGAAAATCGTGAATCCCCGCGTAGCGGCGATCGAACCGTCGCTGATTCGAACGATCGCCGCGAAGAAGAAGCCCGGCGCGATCGACCTCGGACTCGGCGAGCCGACGATCTTGCCGCAGCAGCGGTTCATCGACGCCGCGGCGCGCTGGGCGGCGCAGCACGGCGTGAAGTACACCGTGAACGCGGGCGACGCCGCGCTGCGCGAGCGGATCGCGGCGCACTACGCATACCCCGGGATGTCGGAGGCGCGCAACGTCTGCGTGACGACGGGCTCGCAAGAGGCGGTGTACGTAGCGATCAAGACGCTGTGCGATCCGGCGCGCGACGAGCTGCTGGTCGTCGACCCGTCGTTTCCGGCGTACGCGAAGATGGCGCAGCTCGAAGGGATCGCGTACCGGCGCGTGCACATGCGCGCGGAAGAGGACTTCCGCTACGACGTCGACGCGATCCTCGATGCGATCGACCGCGCGACGCGTGTGCTCGTCATCGCCTCGCCGGCGAACCCGACCGGACGCGTCCTGCACGACGCGGACGCGCGCCGGCTCGCGGAAGGGCTGCTCGCGCGGCGCGGCCCGCCGGTGTGGGTGCTGCAAGACGAAATCTACCGCGAGCTTACCTACGTCGACGATCCCGGCTCCGTCGCGAGGTACTATCCGCACACCGTCGTGGCGAACTCGCTCTCGAAGTCGAACGCGCTGACCGGGATGCGCATCGGCTGGCTCCTCGCCCCCGACGGCGCGATCGATTCGCTGATCAAGACGCACGCCTGGGTGACCTCCACCGCAAGCGCGTTCGGCCAGCGCGTCGCCTACGAGATCTTCGGCGAACCCGGCGCGATCAGCGAACAGTCGGCGTGGTACCGCACTCAGCACGCGCGCGTCACCGTCGCGCTCGACGCGAGCGGCCTGCGCTACGTCCCGGTCGACGGAGCCTTCTACGCGTGCGTGAAGCTCCCGAACGGCACCGACTCGCTCGCCGCCGCCCTGGAGCTGGTCGAAAACCGCGGGGTGGTCGCAATCCCCGGCCGCATCTTCGGCGATTCGCTCGAAGGCTGGCTGCGCATCAGCTGGGTCGCCCCAATCGCTGACGTCGAAGAAGGACTGCGCCGGATCGCCGCGATCTAAGGACGCCGCGCGAACGGCCGGGCGCGCTCGCCTAGATGCCGTGCTCGTAGAGTTTGATGATGTCGGCGGTGCTCATCGCGCCGTAGCCGTGGCTTCGCAGCCGTTGGATGAACGTCGTCGAGACGCCGTGATCGTGCAACAACGCGAGATCGCTTGCGGCGGGATGGTAGCCGATGCTGCTCATCTCGGTGACGTACTGGCCGGAGACGCCGTGATCGGCCAGCGTCGCGATGTCGCTCACGCGCAGGTCGCGGTAGCTGGAGCGCGCCAGCGCCGTGACGAGGCTCGGCTTCACGCCGTGATCGCGCAGCGTCGCCAAGTCGCTCATTGAGAGCGACGGCATCGCGGCGCGGATCTCGTACGCCTGTTTCGCGTCGACGCCGTGGTCGCGCGCGAGCGACAGCTCGGCGACCGAGATCGGGCGGTAGCCGGCATTCGAGAACGCCTGCACGTAGTCCGGCGTCACACCGTGATCGCGGAGCTGCGCGAGCGCGGCAGCGGTCTTCGGAACGAGCGCGACGCCCTTGAAGCCGCGCAGGTACTCGGCGCTGACGCCGTGGTCGGCCATGGTCACTAGATCGGCCGGTGTGGGTGCTTGGACGCCGCTTGCGACGACGTCGTCGAGCGTCGAAGCTTTGAAGTGCTGCAGCGCGAGCTCCAGGCCCTCGACGTCGGTCGCCGGGCGCATTCCATGATGGGCGAGCGCGCGCTGAAACGCCGGATCGCTCGTAAAGTCGTACGTGCCCTTGCCGCGACCGCTTCCGACGACGCCGCTGAACGCCAGCGTGCCGGGATCTTCAGCGATCTCGAACCGCTTCTCGGCCGTCGGCGCCGCGACGTCGGCCGCGGTCAGGCCGCGGATCGTCGCGTACGGCACCGCGCTCGTGTTCATGTCGACGCGGTGGGAGCCGTTCGGTTCGTACGTCTCGAAGACGATGCGCAGGTTCACCGTCGACGCGTCGCGCGCGGTCAGCGACCACTCGCGAACCGTTTCGTGCGCCGCGGCGGGCTGCGAGGGCGCGAGCGCTGCCAGGACGAGGCCAAGCGCCAGCGCGGTCGCTGTCGTGCGCGCGCTTTCAGCTCGCATCGGCGCTCACCCCGTGGTCGTGCAGCCTGACGATCTCCGGCAGGCTCATCCGCGCGCCGCGATGCGCGTTCACCGCGTCGACGTACTCGAGCGAGACGCCGTGCTGCGCAAGCTCCACGATCTCCGAGAGCGTCGGCGCATAGCCGCGCTCGCGCAGCCCGGCGACGAGCCGCGAGGGAACGCCGTTCTGCATGAGCTGGATCACCGAGGACGTGCCCAGCATCGGATAGGCGTGCAGCACGATCGCCGCGTACGGCGCCGAGACGCCGTTCAGCGTATATGCGCGGACGTCGCTCGGCCCGGCGCGCAAACCGTATCGGCCGAGCTCCTCGATGTAGGTTCCCGACACGCCGGAGGTAGAGAGCGCGATGAGCTCCTTCACGCTCGGCCGCGGATTGAAGTAGTGCGACGAGGCGACGATCAAGGTGCCGCTCACGCCGTTGTCGTGCAGCGCGATGATCTCGTCGGCGCCGAGGTTGCCGTAGCCCGCGGCCGTGAGCGCGTCGAGGAAATCGGCGCGTCGCGCTTCAGGGTGCGACAGCGGCGCCGCCTGCGCCATCACTTGTGCGAGCCGCCCTGAAACCACCATCAGCGGTTCCGGCCGAAGCGGCGCGACCTGGTGCAGCTCAATGACACGCTGTGCCTGCATGAGCCGGTGCTGCAACGCTTCGAGCTCGGCCGTGCCGTTCGAGGGCGGGATCATCATGGCGTGATGATGCGCCGTGTCGATCGTGAGGGTAGTCGTCTTCAGCCGCCCGTTCGCCGCCGCGACGAGCGCGTTCGCCGCGGCGACGTCGGCGTTCGACCTCGCAACTTGTCCGTTCGAGGTCACGACGAATCCATTCGACGTCGCGAGCACCGCGCTCGACGTTTTCAGCTGTCTCTTGAGATGCGCGTTCGCGGCCGCAATGCGCGCGGTGGACGCTGTGACGTCCCGGCGCGCGGCGGCCACGCGCGCGTTGGAGGCGGCGACCTGCGCATTGGCGGCGGAGACCTGCGTATTGGCGGCGGAGACCTGCGCGTTCACCGTCTCGAGCGGATGCCGCGTCCTCCCCGCGAGCCCCGAATCGAGCGCCACGCGAGCCGGCCGTTTTGCGTGCGCGAGCGCAGGCGGCTTCACCGGCTCCTTTCTTCGCATCGCTGGTCCGGGCTGCGCTTTGCCCACCTCCAGCGGCGCGGCCGCCGTGTTGACGCTGCCGATCACCGGCGCGACGGAGAGCAGCACCGCCGAGGCGGCTAGGATCGCCGCGCCGCACGCGACGGCGGGGCCGCCGGTCAGCGTGGGGCGCACGTCGCGGTGCTTGTTCAGCAGCCGCTCGATGCGAATCGAGATGCTCTTGCGCGAGGCGAAGATTGCCGGGGTCGGAACCGCTCGGTGCGGCCACTTCGTCGCCTCGGCCATCTTCGTGAGCCCGACCGCGTACGGGCGCACCTCGCGCGTCTGCGCGACGACCCAGTCGTCGCACGCGACCTCCCGCTCGAGGTCGAGCTGGCGCGCGATCCAGCGCACGGCGGGGTTGAAGAACAGCACCGCGCACGCGATCCGCTCGAGCGCGCACGTCCAGTCGTCGCGGCGCTGCAAGTGCGCCATCTCGTGCAGGCTGAAGCGGTCGACGTCGGCGCGGTCGAAGCTTTCGAGCAGGTGGTCCGGCATCAAGATCATGCCGTCGAACAGGCCGACCGCGACCGGCACCGCGACGTTCGAGGAAACACACAGCCGCGTCTCGCGGCCGCGCCCGATCGACTCTTCCCACAGCGGCATCGCCTCGCGGTAGCCAGGCGGCAGCGGAAGCGCGTCGCGCTGGAGCTTCGCGAGCGCGGCGTAGCCCACCGCGATCCGCAGCAGCCCGGCCAGCGCGCCGACGCCCCACAGCGCCGCGGCGATCAGCGTCACGGCGTGCGGCAGCGCGATTCGCGGTCCTTGCGCGAGCGCGTGCGGCGCGAGCAACATCGCGGCCACCGTCACCGCCGGCAGCACGATGACGGCGAGCAGCGCGATGTACCAGACGGCGTAGCGCGTCGTCGCGTTCGCGCGCTTGAACAACCGGATCACCAGCGCCGCGAGCGCGACGATCGCCACTCCTTCCCACGCGCTGTCGACGATGTACGCGACGACGGCGAGCGCCGGCGACTCGATGCCGGCCGGAACGAACGGCGTCATGACGCATCCTCCTCGTAGCGTTCGATCAGCGCTCTGAGCCGCTGCAGCTCGTCCTCGGAGGGGCGGTCGCGCTCGACGAGCTGCAGCGCGAGCTCGACCGGCGAGTCGGAGAAGAAGCGGTTCACGAGGTGGCCGACCGCGGTTTCGGCGGCGGCTTCGCGCGCCACCACCGCGCGGTAGAGATACGCGCGGTCGAGCTGCTCGTGCGCGACGTAGCCCTTGCGCTCCAGGATGCGCAGCGTCGTCAGCACGCTGCTGTACGAGAGCGCCGGCGGCGGGAGCGCGTCCACGACATCGCCCACCTTTGCCGGTCCGTCGCGCCAGAGAACCTCCATGAGCCGAAGCTCCGCGTCGGTCAAACCATGCGTGCGGCGACGGGCCACGTGGGGTCCTCCGGGGCAAGCTGCTAAGAAATTAGTAGCAGGATACTCGAGTGCCGTGCGGCTGTCAACTAATTCCTTAGCAGGCTGAGGCCGGGCGCTTGCTCGGCGCTAGCCCGGGGGGCCGATGCGGACCTCGACCAGGTTGTCGGGATGGAAGTAGGTCTGCGCCGCGCGGCGCACGTCGGCTGCGGTGATCGAGGCGTAGCGGTCGGCGAGTGTGGCGTAGTACGTCGGCGCGAGATCGTCCAGGCCGATCCGCAGCAGGTCGCCCGCGATCGCGCTCGTCGCCTGCTCGGCGTTCAGCGCCGTCGCGACGACGCGCGTCTTGGCGCGCGCCAGCTCCTCGGCGCTGACGTCCTCGGCCTGCATGCGCTTGAGCTCGGCGCGGACCAGCTCTTCGGCGGCGTCGATCTTCGAGGGGACCGCGCTGAACGAGACCGTGAACGTCCCGCGGTCGCGGTTCGCTTCCAGCGAGCTCGCCGCGCTGTAGACGAGCCCGCGCTGTTCGCGGACTTCGCGGAAGAGCCGGGACTCCAGCGAGCCGTCCGCGCCGTAGATCGCGTTGGCGAGCGTGAGCGGGTCGTAGTCGGGCGAGCTGCGCGCGAGCGCCGGCGCGCCGAGCTGCACGGTGACGTCCTGCGTCGCGGTGGTGACGATGCGCGTCGTCGGCTTCGGCAGTGGGATCGGCGGCAAGTGGGGGTCGGGCTTCGGCCCGTTCGCGGTCCAGTCGCCGAAGGCGCGCTGCACCGCTGCGCGCACCGCCGCCGGATCGACGTCTCCGACGACGACGAGCGTGGTCAGATCCGGGCGCACGTACTGCGCGTGATACGCCTTGACGTCGTCGAGCGTGACGTTCCCGATCGAACGCTCCGTCGCGACGCGCAGCGCCGGATCGCCGGCCGGATAGAGCGCCGCGTCGAAGAGCCGCTGCGCTGCGTACCCCGCTTGCAGCGCGCGCCGGCCGGTGTACGCTGCGAGCTGCGACTTCACCAGCGAGAACTTGTCGGCGGGAAGGAGCGGGTGGCGCACGTCGTCGGCGAGCGCGTCGAGCAGCACGCCGAAATCGCTCGCGCGGCCGTGCGCCGAGAACGCCGTGCCGAACGAGAGCTCCGCCGCGCGGTCGTCGGCGAGCTTGCGCTGCGCGTCGTAATCGTACTTCGCGCTGCCGTAGTCGAGCAGCGCCGAGGTGACCTCGCCCAGACCTTCTTTCCCCGGCGGATCGAACGAGGGCGACGTGCGCACCAGCCCGTCGACGAAGACGGTGGGATTCGTCGCAACGCGCTGCACCAGCAGACGCAATCCGTTCGGCAGCGTGGTGACGGTCGGGTCGACCGAGCTGCGCAGGGTGAGCGGCTTCGCCAGCGCGGCCTTCATCCAATCCGGCTGCACCAGCGGACCGTTCGAGGTGCGGTTTCCGAAGTTGTCGCTGACCGAGGAGCTCACGCCGGCCGGCGGCTTCGCCTTCTCCGGATCGAACTGCGTCGGCTGCAGCGTCGCGACGACGCTCGCCCTCGCGTAGACGCGGCGCGCGACCGCGGTCGCCTCGTCGCGCGTGATCGCGCCGTAGAGCGCGTCGAACTCCGAGGGATCGGTGTCGCCCGGGAAGACCATGTTCGCGCCGACCGCATCGCCGATCCCGACGATGGAGTCGCGCGCGTACGTCATCGAGGCGAGCTCGGAGCGCTTCGAGGCCGCGAACAGATCGGGATCGAGTCCCTTTGCGAGCAGGCTCGCCATGATCTTCTCGTACGAGCTCCGCACTTCGCCGGGGGTGTGCCCGGGCGCGACGATCAGCATCACGTGCACGACCGAGGCGCGCCGGTCCTCGAGCGGCGTCGGGTTGTAGTCGAGGACGAGCCCGCGCTCGACCAGCGTGCGGAACGGGCCGCGCGGGTTGAACATCGCGCCGAGCGCGACGTCGTTGCGGACCTGGTCGTGCTCGTACGGCTTGGCGTTGCCCGGCGCCGCGTACGCTTCGTCGACGATCGTGTACGGGAAGTCGGAGCGGGTGGTGTACGTCGTGCCGACGGCCGGCTTGAGCGCGTAGGTGCGGCGCGCGGGGAGCGGCGCTGAAGGTATCTTGCCGAACCAGCGCTCCGCCTCCGCGAAGACGTCGGCGGCTTTCACGTCGCCGGCGACGGTGAGCGTCGCGTTGTTCGGGTGGTACCATTCGTCGTAGTAGCGGCGCAGGTCGGCGACGGTCGCTTTCTCGATGTCGGCCTTCGCGCCGAGCGAGGTCTCGCCGAGCCGCGAGTTCGGATACACGCGCTGGTTGACGTCGTAGATGAACGCGCTCACCGGGTTGCTGTGCTTCTGCGCGTACTCTTCGAGGACCGCGCCGCGCTCGAGGTTCCAGTCGGCGGGATCGAGCTTGAGCCCGCGCATCCGGTCGGCTTCGAGGTGCACGATCGTCTCGACGCGGTCGGACGGGACGACGAAGAAGAAGTGCGTCATCTCGTTCTCGGTCTGCGCGTTGACCTCGGCGCCGAGCCGCGCCGTCATGTCGTCGAGCCCGGCGCTCGAAAGGTCGTGCGTGCCGCGGAACATCATGTGCTCGAGCGCGTGCGCGAGCCCGGTTTTCCCGGGCGTCTCGTCGAGCGCGCCGAAGCGGTACCACATGTGCACCTGCGCGACCGGCGCCGCATGGTCTTCGATGACGACGACCTTCAGGCCGTTGGCGAGCGTGCGCGCCTGCGGGGCCGGCGCGTCGACGCTTTGCGCGGCGCGCGCCGGAGCGAGGTTCAGCGGCAGACAAAGCAGCGCAAGCGCGAAGAGCGCGGTGACGATGCGGCGAGCGGGCATCCGCGGAAAATACGACGGCTAGCGGTCGTGTTCCGCCGCCGCGTAGGCTCGCGCGCTGCGATCGATCGCCCGCCGGGGCGCCAGCCCGATCAGCTCGCTGCGCAGCACGGCCACGCCCTCTCGCGCCGCCGCTCGCCGCACCAGCTCGGTCACCCGGTAGAGCGGGACGGCGTCGACGTCGGTGACGTTGGAAGAAACCTGGACGCGGTCGGGTGCGAGCCGCAAGCCGAGACACTTGAGCGTGCGCAAGCCGCCGCTCGAGGCGCGCAGTATTCTGGCAATTCGCTGAGCGAGCGCGAGGTCGCCGCTCGCGAGCTCGACGTTGTACGCAATCAGAAACGGCCGCGCCCCGATCGCGATCGCCCCGGCGGAGGCGTGCGCGGCGTCGCCGTAGTCGAACCGCCAGCGCTCCTCGCGCGCAAGCCGCTCGGCGAGCCCTTCGAACTCGCCGCGCCGAATCTCGGCGAGGTGCTCGCGATGCGGCGCGCTCGCCGCGGCGCCGTACAGATACGAGGGCACGCCGACCTCGTGCCAGATCCGCGCCGCCGCGCGGTGCGCGAGCGTGACCGCCTCGTCGAGCGACGCCTCGCCGAGCGGCACGAACGGCAGCACGTCGAGCGCGCCGATGCGCGGATGGGCGCCACGGTGCACGCGCAGATCGATCCGCGCCTGCGCGACGCGGGCGAGCGCGACCGACGCCGCGACGACCTGCGCGCCGCTGCCGACCGCCGTGATGACGCTGCGGTGATGGACAGGATCGCTCGTGCGGTGCACGACCCGCGCGCCCTCGTGTTCCATCGCAGCTATGCACGCATCGATCACGCCGGCGTCGCGCCCCTCGCTGACGTTCGGAACGATCTCGAACTCGTCAGTCTTCAGGATTCCTCACCCGGCTCGACGAGTCGCCATGTTCGCTTTAAAGGTAGTCGCGCTTGAATGGCGGCTGGAAGCTTCTCGTACACCGCTGTGATTTCTCGTATGAGGTCCTCGTCAGTCCAGAGACGGATACGAAAGAATTCGCGCGGAACCTCGCGCATAACGGTCGGCTTGAATCCCGACCATGAAACGATCAGTCCACGATCTGTTCCGAATGCTCTCATCACCCCTTGAAACTCGCGAAACACGCTCGTGTCAACCGCCGTGCTTCCTGATTTTACCTGAATCGCAAATCGTGGATCATCGAAACCGTGCGGGCCGCTTCCAGCCAATATGTCGATCCCCCCGTCCGGCCCTGGTGGAGAGAGGTATGTTGTAAACCCCTGCGCGTCGAGGACGGCGCGCACGAGCTCGGCGAGGTCATGCCCGGCGAAGTGACGCGCAATGTGGTTTCGAATCCCGTCACGGGCTAAGGCTTCGATGCTCCCACTTTGTTCATCGCTGTCCACCGCAGAGTCGCTTGCGATCGAGGCGTTGACAGGCTGTTCGACGATGGATGTCGCTATGCTGCCCCCGTCAAGAAGGGATCGCAACCTTCGCTCCGCATCGTTACGCTCAATCTTGCAAACCGTTAAGAAAGCGCCGAGGCTATAGCGAATATCTTGATCGATGCGATTTCTTGGAATTGTATTGAACCAGGTGACGGGTCGCGAGTGCATCGCGTCGGACGGAAAGTCGCTGCGGAATTTGTAGTTTCCCTCCACGCGACCGAACGCTACCGAAGGACTCAGCTTCAATGGCATTGTGACGAGATCGCCGATTTCAATTACGCCGACGAATGCCCATACTTGACCAACCCAGTTCGATATCTGCGCCTGAGACTTGTCAGGGTAATGCTGAAGCATTACCTGCGTCAGCTGATCGCGATTTTGAATAGAGGAAAGGTCGGGGAGTGCGTCCCAGCCGATTGTCGCTACGCTACGTTCGAGTGCAAACTGTTCACGTTCGCCAAACTTACCGGATCGAATCAACCAAATCGGCACACCGTACCCCTTTCGGCGCTTACCTTAAATACGCCTCGATCGACTCGTCTGGGCTTGCGGGTTCGGCGCGGCCGCCGAGGGTGTCGCGCAAGAAGGCCTCGACCGCGGCGTTGAAGCGCTTGTTGTTCTCCGGACGCGCGAAGCCGTGGCCTTCGTCCTCGAAGACGACGTAGGTCACCGGCTGGCCGTTGCGGCGCATCGCTTCGACGATCTGGTCGGACTCGGCGATCTTCACCCGCGGGTCGTTCGCGCCTTGGCCGATCAGCAGCGGCGCGCGGATCGCGCCGGCTTTGAAGAGCGGCGACTGCGCGGCGAGGAACGCTTCGTCCTCGCCCATGCGGCGGGTGAACGTCGCGCGCAGCGTCTCCCAGTACGGCGGGATCGAGGCGAGCAGCGTGTTCAAGTTGGACGGACCGACGATGTCGACCCCGCAGGCGAACGCGTCCGGCGCGAACGCCAGCGCCGCCAGCGTCGCGTAGCCGCCGTACGAGGCGCCCATGATCGCGACCCGCGCCGGATCGCTGATCCCTTGCGCGACCAGCCAGTCCTTGGCGTCGAGCAGATCGTGCTGCATCGCACCGGCCCACTCGCGGTCGCCCGCGTTCATGTGCGCTTTGCCGTAACCGGTCGAGCCGCGAAAGTTCGGCTGCAGCACGGCATAGCCGCGATTGGCGAGCCACTGCACGTAGCCGTTGTAGCCCCACACGTCGCGCGCCCACGGTCCGCCGTGCACGAACAGCACGGTCGGCAGGTTGCGCGGCTCGACGCCTGCCGGCGTGCTGAGGTAGGCGTGAATCGTCAACCCGTCGCGCGCCGGGTACGTGACCGGCTTCATCTCGGCCAGCGTGTAGCGCTCGAGCGCCGGGCGCGCGACGAAGAGCCGTTCCGCCCGCTTCGTGTCGCGGTCGTACGTCCAATACGAGAGCGAGCCGGCGTCGATCGTCGACGACACGAGCCACCTGCGGTCCGCGCGGTCGATCGAGTCGATCTTCACGTCGCCCGGCACCTGCCGCGCGAGCGCCGCGAAGTCGTCCGCGTAGTCCGCATCCAACACCACCCAGTCGAACCGGTCGCGCAGAACCGCCGCCGCGATCGGCGTTTTGGTGTGCGGCGAAAAGAGCACCTGCGCGACGTCGTACTGCGGATCGCCGGCGACCTCTTCGCGGTTCCCGCTCGCAAGGTCGTAGCGCACCAGTCGCGCGGCGTTCGCGCCCTCGCTGGTGACCGCGTACAGCGCGGCGCCGTCGCGGGTGAAGCCGGCGAGGTCGGGCGTTCCGTCGTCGGGTTCGAAGCGCGCCAGCGTGCGCCACGGCGCGCTCATCTCGTCCCGCACGACGATCTCCGTCGATGCGTCGGGGTGCTGAATGACTCCGGCGCGCACGCGCATCTCCGCGTCGTCGGCGAACGCAGCGATCGTGCCGGGATTCTGCGTGTCGAGCGTCTCCGCGCCGCTCCGCGGGTCCAGCCGGTGCACGTCGAACACGCGCGCGTCGCGGCGGTTCATCGCGATCAGGATCGTGTCGGGACGCGTCGGGTCGACCGACTGCAGCTCGACGCGCGTCCCTTCGTACGGCGTCAGGTCGACCGGTTCGGCGTTGCCCTCCGGATCGGCGGCGAAGAGGTGAAAGTTCTCGTCGCCGCCGGTGTCCTGCAGGTAGAGGACGCGCGTGCCGTCGGGCGCCCAGAGCGCGTTGCGGATCGGGCGCTTCGGATCGGAGGCGACGACGCGGTCGTCGTTCGCGCCGATCGTGCGCACCCACACCGAAAGCGCGCCGTCCGACGGCGCCAGGTACGCGATGCGCGTTCCGTCGGGTGAAAGGACGGGCATGACTTTTTCGGGATAGTCGAACAGGACGTCGCGCGGGATCAGCTCGGTCATCGAATCTTTCACGGTCGTCGAATCAGTCGAAGGCAAGGCGGATTGCCGCGGCGAGGTCGCGCGCGCCTTCCGGCGTCACGAGCCGGGTGAAGCCGAGCTTCGTCGACTCGGCGGCCCGGCGCGCAGGTTGCGAGACGTTGCGCACCTCGCCCGAAAGCCCGAGCTCGCCGAAGGCGACGGTCCCCGCCGCGAGTGGGACGTCGCGGAACGCCGAGGCGATCGCCAGCGCGATCCCGAGATCGGCGCCCGTCTCGGCGACGCGCAGCCCGCCGGCGACCGAGCAGTAGACGTCGTGACCGCCGAGGTGCATCCCCGCACGGCGCTCGAGGATCGCGATGATCATCGCCATACGCGCGGCGTCGACGTTGGCCGCCAACCGGCGCGGCGTTCCGTAGGCGGCCTCGCCGACCAGCGCTTGGATCTCGACCAGCACCGGGCGCGTCCCGACGAGCGTGGGCACGACACACGAGCCGCTCGGCCGCGGCCCGCGGCCGTGCAAAAACAGCGCCGACGGGTCGGCGACCTCGTGCAGCCCGCGGTCGTCCATCGCAAAGACGCAGATCTCGTCGATCCCGCCGAAGCGGTTCTTGTACGCGCGCACGATGCGGTACTCGCCCGACTGATCGCCTTCGAAGTAGAGCACGGTGTCGACCAGGTGCTCGAGCAGCCGCGGCCCGGCGATCGCGCCGTCCTTCGTGACGTGGCCGACGACGAACGTCGCGCAGCCGGTCCGCTTGGCGAACTCCATCAAGACCGACGTGCAGTCGCGAACCTGCGAGACGCTGCCGGCGAAGGATTCCACTTCGGGCAGCCACATCGTTTGAATCGAGTCGACGACGAGCACCTCGGGAACGTCGCGCTCCAGCGCGTCGACGATGGCGCGCAGGTTCGTCTCCGGAAAGACCAGCAGCGACTCGGCCGCGCCGACGCGCTGCGCGCGCAGCTTCGTCTGCGCCGCGGACTCCTCGCCGCACACGTACACCGCGCGCGAGCCGTCGCGCGCGAGCTTCGTCGCGAGCTGCAGCAGCAGGGTCGACTTCCCCGCCCCGGGCGGCCCGCCGAGCAGCACCAAGCTGCCGGGGACGATCCCGCCGCCGAGCAGCGCGTCGAACTCGGCCATCCCGGTGCGGCGCCGCACGACGCGCGCGCCCTCGACCGCCGCCAGCGGAACCGGCCCGGCCGTCCGCAGCGGCGCGACCGCGCGCGCCTGTGCACCTTTCGCCGGCTTGATCACCGGCGCGTCCTCGAACGTGTTCCACGCCTCGCACGACGGACAGCGACCCAGCCAGCGCCCCGACTCGAACCCGCACGCGGTACAGAAATAAACCGACTTGGCCTTCGCCACGAGATATTGTTACGTCTCCATTGTGCCACACGCCTGGCACGGGAACGGTCTACGATGCCGAGAATAATGAATGCAATGGAACAGGCCAACCTGGACCCGGCGGTCCTTAAGGAGCGATTCCGCGTACGGCTGGATGCTTTGCTGAACGAAGTTCGTCAATGGCTTTCTGCCGATCCTCGCGTTTTGGTTACGGACCATCGGTACGTCGTTGAGGATCCGTTCGGACGCTATGAAGCGCCGGGCTTGCAAATTTCCGCCGAGGGTCGAATCATCGCCGAATTGGTCCCCGAGGCCGGCGTCGTGATCGCGGCAGACGGCAGGGTAAATCTCGTGGGAGAGATCGACCGGCTTACCATCTTGTACCTTACCGGTCCGGGTAGATTTGAAAGCACGATAAACGGCGTCCAGCATTTCGGCCGGAACCTCTTTCCGCAATTTTCGCAAGAAGGCTGGTATTGGCTTCGTAACAATGAGGGGCCCGAGGTCCGCTTCGTCGACGAGGCCACCTTCAGGTTGATGATCCCGGCAGTCTCGGACTTCGAAGTACGTGTTCGGAGCTGAGCACGCCAATGGGGCCAAAAGCGAGCCAAGTGCTCGACGACATCCTTGCGCGGTATCTGCTGGAGCTCGACCTGCTGAAGGTAGCGAAGCAAGCTATTCTCCAGTCGGCCTTCGCGGTGCTTTCCAAAACGAGCTTCATCGGACGGTCAAAGACTGCAGCTGAAGCCGACGTCCGCTTGCTCCGCGATCGCCTCGACGAAATGACCGTCGTTGAGATTTGGATCGAGTTCGAGCGGTTTATCGTCCGTCACGTGTTCGGAACCGTAACGATAGCCTCAGCGGCAGCTCCGATCTCCTTCACGACAAAGCTGTCCGACCGGATCGAGCGCGAAATTGAGTTTGCGAGATTCGATGAATTGCTGGATCTGTACAAAGGCTGGCTCGATCCCAATCACGTGGGGCTCATCAAGCAAATCAAAGATTACCGTGACTGGATCAGTCATCGCAATCCGAAGAAGACGAAGCCGGCCGTTATTGAGCCGATCACGGCACATAAGCTGCTTTCAACCGCGATGGACGCGCTTTCGTGAACGATCACGTGGCGATCGACGGATGGGTTGCAAGCGGGAAAACCACGCTGTCTCGAATGCTCGCCTCGCAGACGGGGCGTCTGTATCTCGATACCGGCACAATGTACCGCGCCGTGGCCTATCTCGCGCTGAGGAACGGCATTGACCTCGATAATGAGCCGGCGTTGCTCGCGATGCTCGCCCATCATACGATTTCGATCGTGCCGGACCTCGCCGTTCTTGCGGGCTACCGCGTCCTCATAGACGACCGCGACGTCGGTGAGCGGCTGTTCGATCCGGACGTGGCTGCCGCGGTATCGACGGTCGCCGCGCATTCCGCGATCCGCGCCGAGCTGGTCACGCGACAGCGAAATATCGCGGAGGAAGGGCCGGTCGTCATGGCGGGACGTGACATCGGCACCGTCGTTCTGCCCGACGCGCGGCACAAGTTTTTTCTCACTGCGTCCGTCGACGAGCGCGCGCGCCGGCGCCAGGCCGAGTTTCACGAGCGCGGCATCGACGTGCCGTTTGAGGAAGTGCGGGCGCAGATCGTCGAGCGGGACCGGCTCGATTCGACGCGGGCGGTCTCGCCGCTGCGCGCCGCGGCGGACGCGATCACGATCGACTCGACCGATCTGCAGCCCGAGGACGTCGTCGCGCGGATGCGCGCCGCGATGGACGCCGCGCGCGCGTGACGTTCTACGACGTCGCGAAAGTCGTCGTCGGCGCGATCGCTCGGACGATCTTTCGCTTGCGCGTCGTCGGCGCGGAGAAGGTTCCGACCACCGGGCCGCTGATCGTCGCGGCCAACCACATCTCGAACTTCGACCCGCCGCTGCTGGGCGTCGCGCTGCCGCGGCCCGTCGCGTACATGGCGAAGAAAGAGCTGTTCGCGATGCCGGTGATCAAGCAGCTCATCCCGCGGCTGAACGCCTATCCCGTCGACCGCCAGGCCGGCGGGACCGCCGCGCTGCGCGCCTCGCTGCGGCTCTTGAAGGAAGGCAGCGCGGTCGGGATCTTCCCCGAGGGCGGCCGCAACGTGAGCGGGACCAACGAGGAGAAGGCCGGCGCGGCATTTCTGGCCGCGGCGTCGGGCGCGCCGGTCGTTCCGGCGGCGATCGTCGGGACGCGCAAGCTCAGGCCGTTCAGGCGAGTGACCGTGATCTTCGGCGATCCCGTCCGCGTCGAGCGGAACCGGCAGTCGGACGGAGGCGATTTGGAGAAGGGAGCGGCCGAGATCATGCAGCGGATCCGCGCGCTCGAGGGGAGCTACCGGTGATCATCAAGCGGGCCAAGACGCAGGGCTTCTGCTTCGGCGTCGCCATCACGGTCAAGAAGGCCGAGGAGGCGGTCGAACGGCTCGGCGCCGGCGTGACCACGCTCGGCCACGTCGTGCACAACCCGCAGATGGTCGCCGAGCTCGAAGCGAAAGGGCTCAAGAACGCGACCACCGTCGACGAGGTCGACACCGAGACGATGTTCGTGCGCGCGCACGGCCTGCCGGTCGAGGTGCTCGACCGTGCCAAGGAGCGCGGGCTGACCGTCATCGACGCGACCTGCCCGATGGTCACCAAGATCCACGTCCAGGCCGAGAAACTGCGCGACGAGGGCTACAAGATCGTCGTCATCGGCGATCCCAACCATCCGGAGGTGAAAGGGACGCTCTCGCACGTCCCCGGAGCGTGGTGCATCACCAGCGCCGACGAGGTCGAGAAGTTGCCGCGCGCCAGCCGCGTCGGCGTCGTCGTGCAGTCGACGTGGAACGGCTCAGGTTTCACCGAGATCGTGCGCAAGCTCAGCGAGAAGTACTACGAAGTCCGCGCGATCAACACGATCTGCACCGACACGAAGAACCGCCAGAGCGAGGTCGACTCGCTCTCGCGCGAGGTCGAGGTGATGGTCGTCGTCGGCGGCAAGACCTCGGCGAACACCAAGCACCTGGCCGAGCTGGCCGCGATGAACGGTGCGCGCGCGTACCACGTCGAGGGACCCGACGAGCTGCAAGGCGACTGGTTCGCCGGCGTGGAGACCGCGGGACTCATGTCGGGCGCCTCGACGCCGGGCTGGCTGGTCGATCGGGTCGCGGACCGGATGGATGCGCTCGCCGGCGGCCGTCGATAGCCTCGAAGCCGCCCTCGAAGCCGCGGTCGCCCGGTTCGACGACGGCTCCGCGACCAGCACGCAGATCCGGTACCACTTCGGCTTCGGTGACGAAGGGCGGCGCGGGAAGCGCTTGCGCTCGCAGCTCGTCCTCGAGGTCGCGGAAGAGGAAGGCGGACGGCCGGAGCTGGCGCTCGACGCGGCCTGCGCGGTCGAGATCGTCCACGAGTTCTCGCTGATCCACGACGACATCGAGGACGGCGACACGCTGCGGCGGGGCCGCGAGGCGGTCTGGTCGCGCTACGGGCTCGCCCACGGCATCAACGCCGGCGACGCGCTGTGCTCGGTCGCGTACCTGACCCTGCTCGACGGGAGCCATGCGGACGCGGAGACGAAGGTCGCGATGAACCGCGTCCTGCTCGCCGCGCACCTGGCGATGTGCAGCGGACAGGGGCGGGACATCGCGTTCGAAACCGAACCGCGGGTGACGATGGAGGACTACCGGGCGATGATCGGCGGGAAGACCGCGGCGCTTTTCGGCGCGGCTTGCGAGCTGGGCGCGCTCGCGGCCGGCGCCGGCACGGAGCGCGCGGCCGCGTACGCGCGGCTCGGCTGCGCCTATGGGGCCGCCTTTCAGATCGAGGACGACGTGCTCGGGATCTGGGGCGACTCGGCGACGACCGGGAAGCCCGCCGGCGCCGATTTGGCCAAGCGCAAGTGGACCTTTCCGGTCGTCTGGGCGCTCGGCGGCCCGCCCTCGGAGGCGCGCGAGATCGTCGCTGCGGCGTACGCGTCAGGCTCCGCGCTGAGCGAGGAGGCCGTGCACGCGACGCTGGCCGCGCTCGACCGGCTCGGCGCGCGCGAGGCCGCCGTCGGCGCGGCCCGCGCGGAGCTTGCCGACGCCGGCGCGCTCGCGGACGCGCAGCGAATCGACCGCAGCGGGCGCGTTCGGGCGTTCTTCGGCCGCGCCGCCCGGCGGATCGCGTGAGCGCATCGGCCCGCGCGGCGCTCGCGCCGGCCGCGGCGCGCAGCTGGCTCACGCCGCTCACCGGGATTCTCCTCGCCGGCTTGATCGTGCGGCTGCTGTTCATCGGCAGCACGGGCTTTCACAACGACGTGCGCGCGTTCGAGTCCTGGACGCTCACGCTGCACGACAACGCGCCGTGGGTGTTCTACGCGAAGGCCGGGTTTGCGGACTACCCGCCCGGATATTTCGTGGTGCTGTGGGTGCTGGGGAAAGTCTACGCGCTGATCCCGGGCGCGGCGACCGACGCGGCGCACGACTACGCGATCTTGCGCGCGCTGGTGAAGCTGCCGGCGATCGCGATGGACTTGGTCAACGCCGCGGTGGTGTACGCGATCGTGCGGCGGTACGCGGCGCAGAGCGTGGCGCTGGTGGCGGCGGCATTGCTGGCGCTGAACCCGGCGGCGATCTATGTTTCGGCGTACTGGGGGCAGATCGACTCGGTCTCCTGGGGGCTGGTGCTGGTAGCGCTGTGGTGCCTGCTGCGCGCGAACGACGATCCGCAGAAGAGCGTCGCGCGCGTCACGTGGGCGTGGCTGGCGTTGGCGTTCTCGGTTTTGATCAAGCCGCAGGGCGCGACGATCGGGTTGTTGTTCCTGGCGTATCCGTTCGCCACCGGCGATCCGCTCGTGCGCGCGCACCGGCTCAAGGCGAGCGGGATCGGGGTGCTGGCGGCGGTGGTGCTGGCCGGCGCGGTCTCGCTGCTCTTCCATCCGGCGGCGGACGTGTTCGGGTGGCTGTTCGGGCGGTACGCGTTCGGGAGCGGCGTGTACGCGTACAACACGGTGAACGCGTTCAACTTGTACGCGATGCGCCAGCCGTTCTGGCAGCCGGACTCCACCCCGCTGAGCTTCTTCGGGCTGGCGGTAGGCTCGCTGGCCGGGTGGGGGATCGCCTTGGTGGCGGCGGCGACGGCGCTGATCGTGGGGCGGTACGTGCAGCGCAAGGACGAGCGGGCGCTCTTGGAAGGGGCGATGCTGTGCGCGCTGGCGTTCTTCGTGCTGGCCACGCGCATGCACGAGCGGTACGTGTACGGTGCGTTTCTGCTGGCGATGCCGCTGGTGGCGTTCGGGCGGGCGGGGTTGTGGTCGTCGCTGGTGCTGACGGTGACGATGTACTTGAACCTGGCGTACTCGCTGGCGTACCAGACGGTGATGGAGGCG
>Ga0213878_10000244_pt1 | contig 21821 bp, 20 predicted proteins | sample VelepicoBEBS_R02_FD_161053 | JGI IMG/M metagenome (GOLD analysis project Ga0213878, IMG submission 161053) | Vellozia epidendroides bulk soil microbial communities from rupestrian grasslands, the National Park of Serra do Cipo, Brazil - BS_R02 | ecosystem: Environmental > Terrestrial > Soil >... | reverse complement strand
TCTCCGGAGCGAATCAGCTCGAGTATTTTCTGCCGGAACTCAGGCGGGTAGACCTTGGGTGGCTTGGCCATGATGGACCCTTTCGACGCAAGTCGGAAAGTGTCCACGGAACCGGATCAACTCCAGTTCGTTTCAGAATGTCCAGTCGCAAATAAAGACTCGGTCTCGGCATCGCAATGACAACTGCTCGGCGTACATATGACTGACGGCCTTGATTCGAACGCATGTTCGTGTTATAATTTTTCATAGCGAAAACTTCGCGCACAACAAAGCGGCCCGACCGGCGTTAGAACCACCGGCCGAGCCCGTCACCCGATGAAGGCTCCATCGAATGACAATTTGCATATTCGACGTATTGACGTTGAGCCCTCGGCGCGGCTTTTCCTTCGCCGAAAAGTGTGCGGTTCAACATCGCCGGCGGGTGATCGCATGATGGTGACGCTCACCGAATTCCGCGCCTCGATGGCCGATGTGACGGACGAAAACCACGAGAACACCGTCGGCTTGGTACAGGTGGACGACTTCAACGCCGAGGTCGTCGTGCGGTTCCTGCGCGACAACGGTATCGATGCGTCGGTTGACGAGTCAACCGGCGGCTTCCGGTACATGGCCGCAGATCCCACGCGGGCCTCGCACGTGCGGTTCGCCTGCGTCTGCCTGCGAGCGTCGATCAGCTACGCGCTGGAAGCCGCCTTCTGGTGCATCAAGGCGAAGCGATGATCAACAAGCATTGGCGCTCGCCCCAAGCCCCGCGCTGGAACGGACAACGAAGTACCGCACCGGTAGAGCCGCTATCGGCGCGCATCCTCCGCCTGCGCATCGCGCGCGGTTACAGCGCCTCCGATCTGGCAACGGAAGCCGGCGTTCTATCGGGCACGATCCGCCGGCTCGAGTCCGGCAAGCCCGTCGACAAGCGCATCCTGCCGGCACTCGCGGCAGCGCTCGGCGTGCCGTACTGCCGTCTCATCTGCGGCGATCACAGCTGCGCCGAACGCGCCTGCGTTCCGCTGCGGTTGATACCGGAGCCCAGGCGCAGCCGCGCCGATCATCTCATCCGACCTCCACGCGAAAAAGGGCGGCCGATAGGCCGCCTTTCGCATCGTCGCGCACGCTTCTTACTAAATGAGCGACTTGCCTTTGAGGTATTGACAGCCGTATCAGATCGTGCGTAAGAAAATATCGGTGGCTTTTGTACGTGGTTCCGACAAATCAGGCCGTAAGGAATGCCAGCTGTGATTCAAAGTAACTTTTCGCTCGAGGGCAAGGCTGGAGCACCGTGTCGGTGCTCGCCCGCGCCTTATGCGGAACAACAACCATGACGCATCGGGATCAACGTTCTCAGATTGGAAAACTGAGGAACTACAACCCTGGCGCTCGGTGGCTAGGCAGCACGCGCGCCTACGGCCATGCGCGCCGGCGTCCGTGCCGGAATCGACGAAGCAGCGCCGCGCTACCGTCGCGCGTGAGCTAGGGATCGAGGACGGTCGGCATATCGTAGCCTTTGTGGACTACGCTGACCGAACCATTACAGCCTCCGCTGCGATGCTCTGCGGGAAGCTTGCGGTTGACGTTGATCATGCTCGGCACGCAGGGTGGGTTCGTCGAACGCTACTAGATCCGATAGAGGTTTGGGATCGTTGGGACCTTCCAGGTGACGCAGAGCCGAAACGCCACTATTTTTCAGCATACACAGACGGAGCTTCGAACCCGATGTCTTACATAGTCGTTGTGACCTATTCGGATCGTCATTTCGTGACAGCCTTTCCGAAGGCCGGATCGCTCGATGGGAAACGAACGGGTCACCTCGTTTTTCGGGCCTATCCGAAGCCATCACGACCGAGCGCGCCGCAGATTTGACTGCGGTGGTATACTGTTTGCGGGTGAGGCCCTCGGCGGGCCAACAATCTCCCGTGGGGTCCCTGAAAGCGGGATGCCCGACAGCAGCCGGCGATCCGGTTGGACTGTGTTAAACCGCCGAAGCGAGGCGCCGTTAAGGCGCCTCTGCTCTTGTGCGAGGAACCTCGCTGTCGGGTCTTGGCGGCTGTCCGATCGCCAAGCCATACGATACGTGGATATTCTCCAGCGGGACCGCAAAGATGCCGACTATGGCCCAACGGACGCCCTCGAGCCTTACACCGAGGAGCAGGCGGACGAGCGACTGAAATGGGCGAACCTCCTCGTCGAAGACCTAATGACGATTTTATGACAATGAGCACTGTGCCACCGGAGATTGCGGAGGAGGTCGAAGCCGCCGGCTTACTCCGAACAGACGCCGAGGCGGCATACATCGCTGCCCTATCGGAGATCGTCGATATCCGGTCGCTGACCGGCGGTCGTGACGGCTACGACTTCTACGTGCGCGTCCCGTCAAGCGAAATGCACGAGACGACTCAGCGGATCGTAGACCTCGAATTCGCCATCGAGGACCAATACGGGGTGCACTTTCGAACGTTCGCGATCGCCAGCGCAAAGTAGGCACAGGACGTAGAATAGCTGCGCCGTCGAGGGACACATGCGAGTACAGCTAGGGCCAGTCGGGCACTTCGGGCTTGCGGTGAAGGACCCGGACGCCAGCGCGCGCTGGTGGACGACGCACTTCGACCTTGAGGAAATCTTCCGCTTCGAAAACGGCGTGGCCGTCAGCAACGACGCGATCACGATCGCGCTGACGAAAGGCACCCCGAACCCGAGCACGTTCGACCACATGTCCTTCCACGTGAAAGACATGAAGACGCTGCGCGCTGCGCTCGACACTCTGCGCGCGAGCGGCGTCGAGCTCGAAGATCCCGGTGACGAGATCGGCCCCGAAGGCCCCGGCTCACCGCACCTTGGATTGTGGTTCCACGACCCCGACGGTTACCGCTGGGAACTTTCCGTACAGAATGGCGCGGACGAAGAGTCGAACCAGCGACAATGAACGGCCGTAGCGCGCCGGGCAAGGTATCCGCTGCCGGTGCGGCGAGAGCATCCTACTCTGATGCCGTCTACCGCAGCGATCGAGTTTTCCGGCGTCCAGAAGTGGTTCGGGAACAACCACGTCCTGGCAGATATCGACCTGTCGGTCGCGACCGGCGAGGTGCTGGTCGTCGTCGGGCCGTCGGGTTCGGGAAAGAGCACCTTGATCCGCTGCATCAACGGACTCGAAGCGGTGCAGAGCGGAACGGTCGTCGTCGACGGCAAGCAGCTCACCGCGCGGGGCGGCGAGCTGGCGGCGATCCGGCGCGAGGTCGGGATGGTCTTTCAGGCCTTTCACCTCTATCCGCACAAGACCGCGCTGGAGAACATCACCCTCGCACCGATCACGGTGAAGCGCCTCCCGCGCGAGCAGGCCGAGCGTGAGGCGCGCGCGCTGCTCGAGCGCGTCGGACTGCCGGAAAAGGCCGACGCCTATCCGGCGCAGCTCTCCGGCGGCCAGCAGCAGCGCGTCGCGATCGCGCGCGCCCTCGCGATGCAGCCGAAGGTGCTGCTCTTCGACGAGCCGACCAGCGCGCTCGACCCCGAGATGATCAAAGAAGTGCTCGACGTGATGAAGGACCTCGCGCACACCGGGATCACGATGGTCGTCGTGACCCACGAGATGGGCTTCGCCCGCGAGGTCGGCGACCGCATCGTCTTCATGGACGGCGGCCGCATCGTCGAGCAGACGACGCCCGAGCAGTTCTTCTCCGCGCCGAGCAACCCGCGCGCGCAGCTCTTCCTGTCCAAGATTCTCGCCCACTAATCCACGCCGTCGTCACCCTGGTCGGAGGTCATTCATGAAACTCTCGCGTCCAACCATTCTCACGGCAGCCTTCGCGTTCGTCGCGGTGTTCGCGCTCGGCCCCGCCGTGCCGGTGCGCGCCGCCGACGACAACTCGGTCGACGCGATCAAGAAGCGCGGCACGATCAAGATCGGCGTGAAGTACGACGCGCCGCCGTTCGGCTCGCTCAACCCGCAGACGAATCAAGTCACCGGCTTCGACGTCGACATCGCGCGCGCGATCGCCAAGAAGATCCTCGGCTCGCCCGACAAGGTGGAGCTGGTCCAGGTCAAGTCCGACAACCGCATCCCGCTGGTGCAGAACGGCGACATCGACGCGTTCGTCGCCACCGCGACGATCACGCCCGCGCGCATGAAGACGATCGACTTCTCGAACGTCTACTACCGCGCCGGCCAGTCGCTGCTGGTGAAGAAAGGCTCGCCGGTCAAGAGCTACAAGGACCTCGACGGCCGAGGCGTCTGCTCCGTCCAAGGCTCGACGCCGGAACAGACGATCCGCCGCCTCGTCCCGAAAGCGAACGTCGTCACCTTCGAAACCTACCCCGAATGCCTGACCGCGCTGCGCGGCGGCCGCGTCGACGCGGTGACGACCGACAACGTGATCCTCGGCGGCTACGAAGCGCAGGACCCGAACAACCTGGAGCTCGTCGGCGGGCTGTTCACCTTCGAGCCGTACGGCATCGGGATTCGCAAGGGCAACGCATCGCTGGTCAAGGCGATCAACGACACGCTCGCCGATCTGAAGAAGAGCGGCGAGTACGCGAAGCTGCACGAGAAATGGCTCAAGAAGCCGCTTCCGGCCGACTTCAACAAATGGTACGAGATGCCGGCAGCCGCCGCGGCGGAGCAGTTCGCCAACCAGAAAGTCGGCTGAGCCCGGATGGATTGGTCGGTCCTGGGCGAGAACGCCGGACTTCTCGCCCACGGGCTGCTGGTCACGCTCGAGGTTTCGGCACTAGCGCTGGTGCTGGCTCTCGCGCTCGGCGTGATCGTCGCATCGTTGCGCGTCGCGCCCTCGCCACCGCTGCGCCGCGTCGCCACGGCGTACGTCGAGGTCTTGCGCAACATCCCGCTGCTGGTGCAGCTGTTCTTTCTCTTCTTCGCGCTGCCGAGCGCCGGGATCAGGCTCGACGCCTTCCTCTGCGGCGTGCTCGCGCTCGGCGTCTACACCTCCGCCTTCGTCGCCGAGGCGATCCGCAGCGGGATCGCCGCGGTTCCGCAGGGCCAGCTCGAAGCCGGCCTTTCGAGCGGGATGCGCTACGCGACGGCGATGCGCACGATCGTCCTTCCGCAAGCGGTCGCGAAAACGATCCCGCCGCTCGGCAACACCACGCTGAACCTGATCAAGAACTCCTCGCTGGTGAGCACCGTCTCGGTGCTCGACGTGCTCGGCACCGCGAACCTGATCGGCTCGCGCACCTTCGAGTACGTGCCGATGTTCGTCGGCGCCGCGATCTGCTACCTGATCCTCACGATCCCGACCGCGTTCGCGGTGAACCGGCTCGAAAAGCGGTACGCGCGCTGATGGACCTGAGTTGGCTCTTCAACGGCCCGACGCTGATCTTTCTCGCCGGCGGCCTCGGCATCACGCTCGAGCTGGCGGCGATCTCGATCGCGATCTCGTTCGTCGCCGGCGTTTTGCTCGCGCTCGGGCGTCTCTCGCGCTTCCGGCCGCTGAGCCTGATCGTGACGACGTACATCGAGGGAATGCGCGCGCTGCCGGTCTTGCTGGTGATCTTTTTCGCCTACTTCGCGCTGCCCCGGATTCTCGGCGTGAAGCTCGACCCGTTCGTCGCCGGCGTGATCGCGCTGTCGGCGTTCACCGCGGCGCTCGTCGCGGAGATCGTGCGCGCCGGCATCCTTGCCGTGCCGAAAGGCCTCACCGAAGCCGCGCTCTCGCAGGGGCTTTCGCAAGCACAGGTCCTGCGCATCGTTACGTTGCCGATCGCCGTACGCCAGATGATGCCGGCGCTGGTCGCGCAGTTCGTGACCCTGCTGAAAGACACGTCGCTCACCGCGGTCATCGGCATCCTCGAGCTCACTCGTCGCGGCCAGATCGTCTTCGCGCAGCCGCCGTTCCAGCCGATCCCCGTCTTCGCGCTGATCGCGCTGATCTATTTCACCGCGAACTTCGGCCTCTCGCAAATCGGCCGCCGCCTCGAAGCCCGCACGCTCTGACGACGACAGCCCGCCGGCTCCGATCAGCCCGGCAGGTCCGAGTGCTCGAAGGCGTCCATGAAGTTGCCCGGTTTCGGAAAGTCCGGAATCATGCGGCGCGCCACGTCCGCGACGAAGCCGGCGGCGGCGCGCGGCTTGCGGCGCGCGACGTCAACCGTTGCGTCGATGAACGCGCGCCGGAACCCCTCGCGCGGCACCGCCTTGAACACCTCGTCCGCAATGCGCCGCTCTGCCGGCTCGAATCCGCCCAGCACGTCGCCGCCGATGCCGTTGGCCAGCGCGCGCACTTCGACTTCCTTGTACTGCGCGATCCCGCCGGTCGCGTGCAACGCGACGGCGTCCCAGGCGATGCGCGCGGCGTCGGCGGCGCGGCCGTGCTCGAGCAGTACCTTCCGCGCGACGTCGGCGCCGTCGATCTCGAAGCGCCGGTTGGGCGAGCGATACGCCGCCGTCATCCCCAGATCGTGCGCGATCCCGGCCACGTAGAGGATCTCGTCGTCCATCTGCTCGCCCGGCGCGCCGAGCGCGCGCGCCAGCAAGAACGAGCGCAGCGCATGCCCGAACAGCGGTGCAGGATATGCGGCGCGCGCGAGCTCGGTCACCGCGAGCGCAGCCGGCGTCTTCGGAATGCGCACGCCGGCGATCGTCTCCGGCAACGGTGAAGCCTCCGCAGCGCGCTCGGCGCCGCCGACCGCGACGAGACCCGCGCAGCAACCCTCGCGCACGAACAACTCTCGCGTCATGGTATCGATCGTAGCAGACGCGGCATCGTGCGCCAGAGCCAATCCACGAGACGCACCGCGTCCACCGTAACAGCTGCCTCCGAAACTGCCGGCGGCCCGCCCGTTGTAGCCCTTTACATCCCAGTCGATAAGCTCTACACTGCAAGCATCAGCCCGCTCTTATCGGGTAGTAGACTTAGACTGCGTCACTTGAAAGGTGGTCCCTCATGGCCTTGAGGTTCTCCGGGGCAAGTCTGCGCCTCGAACGCGGGCGCAAGACATCGCTCATCGTCCTCGCAGCGCTGGTTCTTGTCGTCCTTCTGGCCGCCGCGGTGTACGCGACCTGTTGCATCATCGGGTTTCCGGACATGATGCCGCCGGACGACGGTCCGGTGACGGTCGGCGGCCACGGCCACGGCCCCGTCTACAAGTACACCGTAGCCTCGCGTTCAGCTACGAAGCTTACCGTGAACCGCAACGGCCACGCCTGGCTCACGATCACGAAGACGGGCGCGCAATATCAGATCATCGACGCGAGCGTCTCGAACACGACCATCATTCACGTCACCGCGCCATCACGCTGAGCAGCTCGCCGCGCGACCGGACGCCGAGCTTCCGGTATGCTGCGGCGAGGTGCGCTTCGACGGTTCGCTCGCTCAGCGAAAGGTCGTCGGCGATCGCGCTGTTCGACATCCTCGACAGGACGAGGTCCACGACCTCTCGCTCGCGCGCGGTGAGCTGCGTCGCAGCCGTTCGCCGCCGCGACTGCGGGCCGAGCCGGCGCGGCAGCCGCAGCGCACCGATCGCCTCGCAGAGCGCGACCGCGCGCGGCGGCTGCTCCGCCAGCTCGTAGGCTTCCGCTTCGAGCAGCGGCATCCCGAGCCGCTGCAGAAGCGCCGCTGCCGCTTTCGCGTGCCGCAGCTTTGCGCCGTGCTCGCCGACCCGCGCGGCGGCGTAGCCCTCGAACATTTCGCGGCATGCGGTCATGAACGCGTTGCTGGTGTGCGGCCGCGCATCGAAGAACCGCGCGCGGGCGCGTTCGATCTCGGCCGTGGAGCAGCAGACCGCGACCGGCAGCAGCACCTGCCAGTCGTCCCAGCCGTCGGGGAGCGAGCGCAGCATCCGCTCGAGCAGCGCGACCGCCTCGTCCTCGTCGCCGCGCGCGAGATGGTGCTCGGCGAGCGCCGCAGCGAGCTGCGCGTACTGGTTCGCCTCGTTGGTCGAGAACGCGGTCTCCAGCACCTCCGCCAAATGACAGCGCTCGAAGAGCGTCTCGTCGCGCAGCGCGGTCGCGACAACGACGCCGAACTGCGCGATCAGGATCCGGATCGTCGTCGACTCGTGAAGCTCGCCGAGAATGTCGAGCAATTCGTCACGCGCAGCGGCCAGATCGCCGGCGAGATAGAGCACGTTGACGTACCCGAGCCGCGCGAACGTGACGCTGTAGAGCGGCCCGTAGGAACGGCCTTCCTGCGCGGCTTCGCGGAACGCCGCCGCCGCCGTCTCCAGCTCGCCGAACTTCAGCGCGCCGACCCCGAAGCTCGTCAGCGCGAACGCGGTGAGGGTCGGATCGCCGTATCCGCGCGCGAGCTGCGCGGCGGCTTCGGAGTCGGCGCGCCAGCGCGCGAGGTCCTGCTTCGCCAAGCTCAGCGCGGCACGGGTGACGTGGAACCGCACCGCGTCACGAGCGTCGCCGCGCGTCAGCAGCGGTTCGGCGGCGCGCACCTCCGCCTCCACCTGCGGCCAGTCTTCCGCCATCGCGTGAAATTGCGCGAGCTGCACGGCGCTCTTGAGGATCAGCGTCTCGTTGCCGCTGGCGCCGCTCAGCTCCGCCGCACGCCGAAGCGCCGCGAACGCGCGGTCGGTCTGCGCCGTGCGCCGGTACGCCGGCGTGAGATCGAGCAAGGTCGGGACGAGCCGCTCCGTGTCCCCCCGCGCGGTGTAGTACGCGACGGCGACGTCGAGGTGCTCGAGAACTTTTCGCGGTTTGCCGAGCGACTTGTACGCCGCCGCCGTGCGCTCGTGGAGCGAGACCAGCTCCGCCTCGCCGGCGGCCCCGCACGCGAGCACCCGTTCGTACTGCTCGGCGGCCTCCGCATAGGCGTGGCGCTCCATCGCGAGGTCGCCCGCCGTCTCGGCGTACCGCGCGCACTCGGCGAACGACGCTGCGCGCCAGTAGTGCTCGGCGAGCTCGACGACGCGCGCGGCACGGTCCGGCTCACCTTCGATCGCTTGCGCGATGCCGAGGTGCATCGCGCGCGCACGCATTGCGAGCATTTCGCTCAAGAGCGTGTCGCGCGTGAGCGCGTGGCGGAACGAGAACCAGCCGGGCTGCGCGTCGTCCTCCACCAGGAAATGCTCGTCGACCGCCAACCGTAGGAACGCGTCGAGCACGTCGGCGTCGCAGCGCCCGATGCGAGCGAGGAACGAGGCGGCGAAGCGGCGGCCGATCAGCGCCGCGATCTCCAGCAGCCTCAGCTCCGCGGGGCCGAGCCGCGCAAGGCGCTCCAGCAACAAGCCGCGCAGGGAGGCCGGTAGCGCCGACTGCTCCTTGCCGACGCGCGCGTCGTCGACCGCGCGCTTGAGAAACTCTTCGGCGAAGAGCGGGTTCCCTTCGCTGCGCTCGCGCACGTCGCGCAGCGACTCGGCCGTCAGCCGAACGTTCTTGGGCAGCGTCGCGTCGATCAGCTCGTGCACCTGTGCCTGGCTCAGGGATTCAAGCTCGAGGTGCTGCACGTGGCGCAAGCGCGAAGCCCGCGCGACCAGCGCGTGCAGCTGGTGCGTCTTGGCGAGCTCGTCGCTGCGGTACGCGACCACGACCAGGACCCGCGCGGCGTCGAGCGTGCCGATCAAGAACTGCAGCAGCTCCAGCGTGACGCTGTCCGCCCAGTGCGCATCGTCGATGATCATCGCAAACGGCCGCGCCGACCCGGCCGCGCGCAGCGCACCGGCGACGCGCTCGAACAGCCGGCGCTTGTCGACCGAGTCGTCGCCCGTCGGCGCCGCGATTTGCGCCTCGCCGGCCGGTGGTCCGCGCTCCGCCTCGAGCGCCGCGACGACGTCGAGCACCGAACCCATCGGTGAGGGCGCATACTCCATGCACAGCCCGCGCACGCCGCGCATCCCGCGCGGCAGATGCCGGCGCAGCTCGTCGATCAAGCGCGTCTTCCCGGCGCCCGCCTCGCCCGAGACGAACGCGAAGACGCTTTCGCCGGACGCGGCGCGGCGCGCAAGATCGGCCAGCGCCGCGAGCTCGCGTTCACGGCCGACGAACCGCGGGCAGTACAGCGGCGTCCGGACCACGTTGTCCTGTGACCGCGCGAAAGAGGAGGACTCCTGCTCGAATTTGTTTCGTCTACGTACTGAAATGCCGTAGCGGCCCGAATGTTCGCGTGCCGCTCTCGTCGCTACGCTCGGAAGGCGGTGACCGTTCGCCGCAATGCACCACCTCCTTAACGAAAGCGAAACGAACATGAACTCTTCGAAACTCTTCACCCTCGCGTTTCTCGCCAGCGCGGTGCTGGCCTCGACGGCCGCCTCGTCGCAAGCGCAAACCCAACGAGTCGCGATCCCATCGGGGATCAGCGTCGATCCGTACCACCCGGTAGCGACGTGCTGTGTTCCGGCGCAAAAGCCGATCAACACCGACAACAGCTGGCTCGTCCAGCCTCCGACCGGCCCCGCCCACAACGCCGTCCCGCTCAGCTCGACGCCGTACTATGCCAGTCCGCCGCCGGGCGCGCACTGGATCGGCAACAAGGCGACCGATGGCACGTACGCCGGCGTGAACACCGCGGCCGGCGGTCAGTACACGTACACCACGCACCTCTGCCTCTGCGGCGCGCCGCCGAAGCTTCCGCTCGCGGTCGCGATGTCGCTGAGAGTCTACTCGGACAACCAGTTCACCGGGTACGTGAACGCGCACAACATCGGCTCGTCGTCGGGTCCGTCGAATTTCTCGTCCGGAACGATCATCAGCAGCGTCAACCCCGCGTTCTTTCACGCCGGCGCCAACGTCCTCACGTTCGTCGTCACCAACGAGCCCCACACCCCGACCGGACTCCTGGTCTTCGGATCGATCTCCGGTTACTTCCAACAGCCCGGCGTGCCGTGCCCGCGCGGAGCGCCCGTCGAGTAGCAACATAGCGGTCTCGCCGGGCGCTGCGGCGCCCGACGTTCGCCGAAGACAAAGCCCGTGACGCCGACGCGGTCACGGGCTTTTGCCGTTTGCTCGAGATGTGGAACCGCGCCACGGACCTTTGACCCAATTGACCGCGGGTGCGGTCCGCGGTAGCGTGGTCTGACGGGGCTGCCTTCCTACAGGAGCGTCATTCATGCGCGTCTCGCCGGCCGGTTCGATTCGAACGCTTTTTCTCGTTTCCGTCGCGTGCGTCGTCGCCGCGTGCTCGGGCGGCGGTCAGCAAGCCGCACCGCCGGCCGGCGCCGCGCTGCACCCGGCCACCGCGCTTTCGCAGTCGCGCGTCGCGCTGGACGAAGGACGCCGCGGCGGCGACGACGCCGACCGCGACGACCAGGGCGGGCGCGTCGTCTACAACAGCGTCCCGAAACGGATTCACGGCATCTCAAGCCTGGGCTTCGAGTGCTGCCAGGTCAAGGAGTTCGGCGACGGCCTCAACCTCACGCACACGGGCCGCATCGATCAAGCCGCGATCGTGATGGATTCCTGGGGCTGCCAGACCGGCCACTGGTACTCGAACGACTGCGCGACCTCGCCGGGGGCGACGTTCGCGGTCCCGATCACGATGAACGTCTACGCCGTCACGCCGAGCGGCACCAGGGTCGGCGCGCTGCTCGCGACGCGAACGAAGACGTTCAACATCCCGTTCCGCCCCTCGGCCGACCACGTCCGCTGCACCGGCGCGAACGCCGGCGAGTTCTTCAGCGCGGTCGACAACGCGTGCATCAACGGGCTGCCCGCGCTCATCTCGTACGACTTCTCGAACCCGCGCGTGAACCTGCCAAGCCAAATCATCGTCAGCGTCGCGTACAACACGAGTACCTCGGGCTACAGCCCGGTCGGCACGGCGACCGCGTGCTTCGTGAGCTCGGGCGGCTGCGGCTACGACTCGCTCAACGTCGGCGCGAGCGGCAACGGCGGTCCGATCGGCAGCGCGCTCGACCCCAACGGCGCGTTCGTCAACTACTCGCTCGTCACGAACTACTGCGATCCGACGCAGGGCACGGGCTTTCGGCTCGACACCGGACCGAACTGCTGGACGGGCTTGCACCCGCAGATTCGCGTGACGGTCGCAAACGGCGACGGCGACGACCATCACGGCGACTCCGACTAGCTCGACCGGCAGGTCCTAGGACCTCTTTGCGAGCACTCACCCGGCCGAAACAAAAAGCCGTGGAGTTCGCAAAGGGGTCGTCTTGAAGCGCCTGGGGTTCCTTTTTCTCGCTAGCATTCTGCTGCTGCCGAATGCGGCGCCGGCGCAAGTCGCCTCTCCTGCGCCCGCTGCATCGGCGCCGGCCGAAGCGGCCGGCGTCGTGCGCGAGACGCTCGCCAACGGCCTGCGCGTCATCGTGCTGCCGAACAAGCTGGCGCCGGTCGCGACGACTTACGTCTCCTACGGGGTCGGCTCGGACGACGACACAATGCCCGGGATCGCGCACGCGACCGAGCACATGCTCTTCCGCGGCACGTCCGACGTCTCGGGCGGACAGCTCGCCGACATCGCCGCGCGCATGGGCGCCGAGTACAACGCGTTCACCACCGACGAGTACACGCTCTACTACTACAAGTTCCCCGCGGCGTACGCCGACGTCGTGCTGCACCTCGAAGCCGACCGCATGGCGAACGCCGCGATTCGCGCGCAGGACTGGGCGACCGAGCGCGGCGCGATCGAGCAGGAGATCCGCGCGCAGGAGAGCCGCCCGCTGCACGCCGTCTCGATGAAGCTGCGCGAGCGCTTCTTCGCCGGAACGCCGTTCGCGACCGCGTCGGCCGGCACGGTGCCGAGCTTCGAGAAGATGACCGCCGACGACATCCGCGCATTCTACCGCGCGTGGTACAAGCCGAGCAACGCCACGCTCATCGTCGCCGGCGACGTCGACCCGCAGCGCACGCTCGCCGACGTGCACCGGCACTTCGACGCGATTCCGGCCGGCGAGGTTCCGGGGCGCAAGCCGATCGAGGTCCCGCCGCTCGCCAGCTCGTCGCTCGAAGAGCCGATCGATTTTCCGGTCGGCGTCGGCGTGCTCGCGTATCGCCAGCCGGGCTCGAACGACGCGGACTACGCCGCCTCGCGCGTGCTCGCGCAAGTCTTCAGCAGCGGCCGCGGCGCGCTGGCCGACCTCACCGCGACCGGCAAGACGCTCGGCGTGCTCAGCTTCACCAACCAGTATCCCGAGATGGGCGCCGGTTTCTTGCTCGCGATTCCCGCCCGCGGAAGCACGCCGCAGGCGGCGCAGTCGCTCCTCTCCGGCGTTCTCGACGACTATCGCACCAACGGCGTCCCGACCGAGCTGATCGACGCGGCGCGCACGCGTCTGCTGAGCGAACAGGCGTACCAGCAGTCCTCGATCTCCGGGCTCGGCCTGGCCTGGGCGGACGCGAACGCGCAGCACCGCACGCCGGATGCGGTCTACGCGGCGATCGCCAACGTCACGGCCGACGACGTCAACCGCGTGCTGCGCACGTACTACACGGCCGATCACCGGCTCTCGATCGTGCTGACGCCGAAGCCGTCGTCGACGGTTCCGAAAACCGACCCGAGCGCCGGCGTCGAGCACGTCGGCTTCACGCCGACGATGCACGAGCCGCTCCCGGCGTGGGCGCAGTCCGCGCTGAAAGCCCCGCTGCACCCGCCCTCCGGCGAGATCGGCGCGCGCCCGCACCGGCTGGCGAACGGAATGCGCTACGCCGTGCGCCGCGAGACGGCGGCGCCCACCGTCGTCGTGAGCGGCGTGATCCGCACCAGCCCGCTGCTCTACGAGCCGAAAGGAAAGGACGGCGTCCACCTGCTCGTCGACGCGCTGCTGCCGTGGGGCACGACGACGTACGACCGCAAAGGCTACGAAGCGCAGCTCGACGCGATCGCGGCCTCGGCCGCGCTCGGCGAGTCCTTCGCGCTCAAGGTGCAAGCGAAAGACTTCGAGCGCGGGATCGCGCTGCTCGCCGACGGCATGCTGCATCCCGCCTTCGCGCCGTCCGCGTTCGCGATCGTGCGCGCGAACACGATGCAGAGCGTCGCGCTCGCCGACAAGCTGCCGAAGACGAAAGCCGAGCTCGCGCAGCGGCTCGCGCTCTACCCGCCCGGCGACCCGCGGCGCCGCGACGTCACCGAGCAGACGATCGCCGCCAGCAGCCTCGACGACGCGAAGCGCTGGTACCGCTTCGCGTTCCGCCCCGACGAGACCACGCTGGCGATCGTCGGCGACGTCGCGCCCGAGCGCGCGGACGCCGCGATCCGCAAGTACTTCGGCGCGTGGAAAGCGGCCGGCGCGCCGCCGTCTTTTCGCTTCCCGCAGCTGCGCGCGAAGGCGAAGCAGGCGCAAACCGTGACCGTGAAGGTTCCGACCAACGTCCAGTCCGAGGTGACGCTCAAGCAGGTGTTCCCGATGCGGCGCGACGACGCGGACTACGTTCCGCTGCTGCTCGCGAACACGATGCTCTCCGGCGAAGGAACCGGCTCGCTGCTGATGGAGGAGCTGCGCACGCACCGCGGCTACGTCTACACCGCCGACTCCGACTTCAACGTGAACGCGGCCGGCGCGGAGTTCAGCATCTCGTTCTCGAGCGATCCGAAGAACGTCGGGCGCGCGAACGCGGCGGTCGTCGCGATGATCAAGCGCTTGCAGAGCGCGCCGCTCTCGGCGGTCGAGCTGCAGCGCGCGAAGGCGCTGTTGCTCGCGCAGCGCGTTCTGCCGCTCGACAGCTACGCCGGCGTCGCGGCCGACATGCTGGCCGGCGTGAAGGACGGCTACACCGAGTCCGACGAGAGCTGGTTCTGGAACGCGCTGCTGCGCACCACGCCGGGGCAGATACAGCACGCGCTGCGCCGCATCGACGCGGACCATTTCGTCCGCGTGATCGTCGAACCGGGGTCGTAACCGGCGCTGGGGCATCGAAGCTTGGTACGGTGAGCAGCCGTCCCGGCGGGTAGTCGTCCTTGAATTCTGGTTTCGTTGTGCTACTATGGCCGCATCCACGTACGTCAAAAGTCGTGGCTGCGGTACCTCGGGATTTCATGCCCGAGGTCTGTCGTGCTTCAGGTCTCTCGTACGTCAGGCGAAGGTTTCAGCAATGAGCCCGGCTGTGTTCTCCGTTGACCTCGAATCCAAGGCAGCATATGTCTCGTACCGGCCCTCGGCGCAGATCGCGCAGCAAGTGCGCGTCGTGCGGGGACGAACCGGGCGACTGGGCGCGATTCCCTACGGCCCGGCGCTGCACGGCATGCCGCACCTGATCGCCGAGTACGACGCCGCGGGCGAAGTCGTCGGCGTGCAGTTGCACGGCATTTCACCGGAGCTGATCGGCCTCGCCGACGAGTTCCTCGGCCTGGTCGACCTCGCGCTCCCCGACCCGCTCGCGCGCACGATCCTGGCCTGACGTTACGCGCGAAGCGCGTCTTCGCTATTTCTTTACGCGCCGCCACGTCGCCGATGGCGTCGTGGGCGCTCAGGGAACGACGAGCGCCGAGCGGAGGTCGATGAACGGGCCGCCTTCCTTCGCGTTCGGCGCGTCCGGCTCGAAGCGCAGCTGGTGCGGTCCGCTCGTGCGCCAGCGCCAGGCGAAGAGCAGCGTGTCGGAAAGCGCTTTCCCGGCGCTGGATTTGTTCTGCCAGATCCCGGTGCGGTCGACCGGCTCGCGGCCGTCGATCAGCAATCGTGCCCGGCCGAGCTCGCAGCAGCGTTCGCCCAGCGTTCCGCGCAACGCGATCGCCGAACCGGTGAAGCGGAAGGTCTGCGGGAGCGATGTGATCGCGAGCGGTTGTGACGGCGTCGCCGGCCAGGGATCGTTCGCCTCCGGGCGCTCGTTCGGCGCGAGCGCGCCGGCCGCGATCATCAGCGCGAGCGCGCCGTTCGCCTGCCAGGCGGTGACAACGCCGCTCGGCGGCGGGCCGTCGAAGAAACGGCCGTACGCGCCGTCGGTCGCCCGCCGCGCGTGCGCGGCCGCGGCGGCGTTGCGCACGATCCAGTCGCGCGCGGAGCTCTCGCCGTCGCGCGCGAGCAGCAGCATCGCGAAGACGAGCGGCTGCACGACGTCGTTCTCCGCTTGCAGGTCGGTGAAGACGCCGCGGTCGTCGTCGAGCGCGCGGATCGCGCGCGCCGTCGCGCGCGCTTCTTCGCCGTAGCGCCTTTCGCCGGTGACGCGCGCCAGCACGAGGCCTGCTTCGATCATCACGCCGTTGACGGACGCGAAGAAGCGGTGCGGCAGCGCGCGGCACGTGTGTCCGTCGTCGAAGACGTAGACGGTGTAGAGCGGCAGCTCCGGATCGAGGAACCACTTCCGCACCGCCGCATACCGCCGCGTCGCGTCCTCGAGATAGTCGCTGCGCTTCAAGCGCTCCGCGAGCAGCGCCGCGGCGAGGGTTCGGTTCGCGTCGGTCTCGAGCGTCTTCAGGCCGCCGCTCTCGGCGTGCGGTCGCTGGTAGTCGATCTCCGGACACGCGCCGCGCGCGAAGACGTCGGAGCTCGCGATGAACCGGTACGCGGCTTCGGCGTTCGTCAGGGCCTTGCCGTCACGGGTCGCGTCGTACGTGCGCACGGCCGCGACGGCGTCCCACATCGGCACGTCGCTCCACGCGGTACAGCGCGGTTGCCGGCAGCCGCCGTAGGCGGGCTCGGTCTGTTCGAGCTCGCGCAGTAGCGAAACCAGCGTTTCATCGTGCGTCAGCAGCCGGCGCTCGTAAGCGATTGCGGTGAGGCTGTCGGCGGCCCAGTCGACGTTCCCCGCACCGCAGCTCGCATCGAGGCACGCGTACCATCTTCCCGCACCCGCATAGAACCGCGTCGTCAGCGTCTCGGCGGCGTCGTCCGCCAGCGCTTTGAACGTCGCCGGCGCGACGCGCGCCGCCGCGGGCGTCGTCGAGACGTGGTAGCCGAAGACCAGGAGGAGCACCGCGTACACGGTCCCCGCCGCGATGAAAACCGCGACGGCCGAGACGAGGAGCGTCAAGGCTGCCGCGACGATCCGCTGCGCTCCGCGCAGGCGCCTCACGCGGTCGGCCGGAGATCAGGCCGGCGTCATCGCCGGCTCGACGTCGAGTGTCGTGACGCGGTGCAGGTCGCGGCGCTCGTTCGCTTCGTCGAACGGCAGCCCGCGGTGCATCGTGCAGCGATTGTCCCAGATCACGAAGTCGCCGACGCGCCAGACGTGGCGGTAGACGAACTGCGGCAGCGTCGCGAGCGACATCAATTCCCGCAACAGCAGCCGTCCGTCGGGCACCGGCCACCCGACGACGTGGGCGGCGTGCGAAGCGATGAACACGCTCTTCCGTCCGGACCCGGGATGCGTGCGCACCAGCGGCTGCACCGCACCGGGGAACTGCGCGCGCTCGGCCTCGGTGAACTCGGTGAAGCCGATCGTCTCGCGCGAGTAGATGATCGAATGAAACGCGCTCAAATCTGCAATTTGCGCTTTCAGGGTCTCAGGCAGCGCGTCGTACGCCGCCCGCATGTCGGCGTACTCGGTCTCGCCGCCTTTGCTCGGTACTTCTTTCGCGGAAAGCATCGAATACCGCGCGGACGGGCTCTGGAACGACGAGTCGGTGTGCCACAAGCGGTTGCCGAGCGAGTACATCCGCCGGCGGTCGTCGCGCGCCATGATCCGCTCGTTCTCGTCGAGGTTCGAGATGTCGGTCATCGCCGGATCCTTCAACCGCGGGTTCGCGTCGATCACCCGCCGCCCGACCGTTGTGACGAGCTCGCCCCCGAGCCGCCGCGCAAACGCAACCTGCTCCTCGTCCGTGATCGCCTGATCCCGCACGACCAGCACCGCATGCCGGTCCATCAACCCACGCACCGCGTCGAGCCCCCGCTCGTCCAACGCCCGCAAATCGACCCCGGTCAGCTCTCCGGCAAATCCCGAGTGAAGAAACCGAGCATCGAAAGCCATGGACCTATTCTACTCCAGCGATCAACCGCGCTAGCGCGCGGCGACCTCGAGGCCCATCAGGGTGCGGATGCGGTCGCGGTCGGCGGCGAGCTCGGCGGCGGGGCCGGCGTGGACGATGCGGCCGCTGTCGAGCACGTACGCGCGGTTCGATATTTTCAGCGCGAGCAGCGCGTTTTGCTCGACGATCAAGATCGCGACGCTGGTCTGCTTCAGCTCGCCGAGGATGCGGTAGACGTCCTCGACGATCAGCGGCGCGAGGCCTTGCGAAGGCTCGTCGACCAGCAGCAGCCGCGGGTTGGAGACGAGCGCGCGGCCGATCGCGAGCATCTCTTGCTCGCCGCCGGAGAGGCGGCCGGCTTTGCGCGCGCGCAGCTCGCCGAGCTTCGGCAGGTGCTCGAAGACGCGCGGGATCGTCCAGCTCCCGCTGCGCCCGTTTTCCGCCAGCTGCAAGTTCTCGAGCACGCTGAGATCCTTGAACATGCGCCGGCCTTCGGGAACGTAACCGACGCCGAGCCGCGCGATCTTGTAGGCGGCCCAGCCGGTGATGTCGTGGCCGGCGTATCTGATGGTGCCGGCGCGCGGCGGGGTGAGGCCCAGGATGCTGCGCATCGTGGTCGTCTTGCCGGCGCCGTTGAGGCCGAGCAGCGCGACGACCTCCCCTTCGCCGACCGTCAGCGAGACGTCGCGCAGGATACGGATCTTGCCGTAGTTCGTGCACAGCCCGTCGACGCTCAGCAGCGGTTCGCCGCCCGGCGCGCGCGCGTCAGACATGCTCGAGAACTCCCTCGCCGAGATACGCGCTGCGAACCGCCTCGTTCGCCGCGATCTCGGCCGGCGTTCCTTCGGCGAGCAGCTTGCCGCGGTCGAGCACGGTGATGCGGTCGGCGAGGCTCAGCACCACCCGCATGTTGTGCTCGACGAACAGCACCGTCAGCCCGAGCCGCTCGCGCAAGTCGCGGATCACGCCGATGATGCGGTCGGTCTCCGCTTCGGCGAGCCCGGCCATCGGCTCGTCGAGCAGCACCAGCACCGGATCGGTCGACAGGCTCATCGCGATCTCGACCAGCCGCTGCGAGCCGTGCGCGAGCTCCGAGAGCGGGCGGTCGCGCTGCGCCATGAGGTTCACGAAGCCGAGCAGCTCGTCGACGCGCTGGTCGAGCGCGGCCTTCGCCTCGCCGCGCGGCGCGCGCAGCCGAAACGCCTGCTTCGCGTGCGCGTTCACCCCCAGGCGCACGTTCTCGTCGACGGTCAGCTCCGGGAAGATGCTCGGGGTCTGAAACGTCCGCCCCATCCCCATCGCGATGCGGCGCCAGTTCAGCATTCGCGTCACGTCGGTGCCGAGAAAGCGCACGCTGCCGCGCTCGGGGAACATGTAGCCCGAGATCGCGTTGAAGAACGTCGTCTTGCCGGCGCCGTTGGGGCCGATGAGCGCGTGGATCGTGCCCTCGCGAACCTGCAGCGACACGTCGTCCACCGCCCGCACGCCGCCGAACACCTTGGAGACGTTCGCCGCCTCGAGCATAATGCGGTCAGACGCCACGCCCCACCTCGACCGGTGCGTTCGGGTCGAACGCGGCGTTGACGTCGTCGTCGGCGAACGTCTGCGGCGCGCGGCGCATCAGTGCTTGCAGCGTGCCGAGGATACCGCGCGGGAAGCCGAGCACGCACGCCACGAACAGCGCGCCCAGGTAGATCTGCCACAGCCCCGTGATCGTCGAGATGACGTCCTTGCCCACGACGTAGATGAACGCGCCCACCAGCGAGCCCCACACGGTGCCTGCGCCGCCGAGAATCATGGCGAGCACGAAGTTACCCGACTCGTGCCAGTCGAGCTGCAGCGGTGCGGCGAAGTCGATCAGCAGCCCGAAGAGCGCGCCGCTCAAGCCCGCCATCGTCGCAGAGATCAGCAGCGCGACGAAGATGAAGCGGTCGGTGTTCAGCCCCAGGTAGCGCACGCGCGGCTCGTTCTGCCGGATCGCGATGAGCGTGCGCCCGAACGGCGAGCGCACGATCGTGCGAAACGCGAACAGCACCACCACGAACAGCGCCAGCGAGACGTAGTAGAAGCCGAAGTCGCTCACGACCACGTGCGCCGACGGCAGCCCCGCGTACGGCCGCACGATCTGCATGCCGTCCTCGCCGCCGGTGATGTCGGTGAACTTGTACGCGATGAAGTAGAAGACCTGACCGAACGCGATCGACAGCAGGCCGAAATAGATGCCGCGCCGGCGCAGCAGGAACGGCCCGAGCAGCAGTCCGCCGAGCAGCCCCGCCGCCATCCCGATCAGAATCGCCAGCACGAAATCGACCTGCGGAAGATATTTCTGCGACAGCGCTACGCCGTACAGGCCGAGTCCGAAATACGCCGCGTTGCCGAACGCCGGCAGCCCGGTGTACCCGAGCAGCAGGTTCACGCTCATCACGGCGATCGCGGTGACGAACACCTCGCTCACCGTGGAGAGCTCCACGTGCGCGAACGGCGAGAGCCACGGGCCGAAACAGCACAGCAGAACGACGACCGCTCCGATCAGCAGCTCCCGACGAGCAGTCACCCGAAGATCCCCTCTTCCCCGAACAGGCCCCGCGGCCGCACCAGCAGCACGATCGCCATCAGCACGTACATCGAGACCTCGCTGGCGGCCGGGATGAAGAGCGTCGTCATCGAGATCGCGATCCCGACGAGCAGTCCGCCGACGATGCTGCCGAACAGGCTGCCCATTCCGCCGATGATCACGGTCACGAACGCCGGCATCAGCAGCGCGTTGCCGCTGGTCGGCGCGAGCCCGAGCAGGCCGGCCGCGAGCACGCCCGCGATCCCGGCGAGAAAGATGCCGAGGCTGAAGTTCACCGCGTAGAGCAGCTGCGTGTTGGTGCCGAGCGCGGCGATCATCTCGTTGTCCTGCACCGCCGCGCGCAGCCGCAGGCCGAAGCGCGTTCGCGTGAGGAAGAGCGCGAGCGCGGCGATCGCGAGCACGAGCACGAGCACGATGAAGATGCGAAACGTCGGAAAATGCATGAAGCCGATGTTGGCCGCGCCCGAGAGGGACGGCGGCGGCGAGAACGGGACGCCGTTCGGCCCCCAGATGAGACGGAACACTTCCTCGGCGATGAGGGAGAGCCCGAACGTCATCAGGAGGCTGTAGAACGGCTCGCGCTTGTAGAGCGGCCGCACCAGCAGCCGCTCCACCACGACGCCCACGAACACGGCGAACAGCGGCGCCAGCACCAGCGCCCACCCGAACGGGACGTTGCGCAGCACCAGCGAGTACGCGAGGTAGCCCGCCAGGGTCATGAAGCTCCCGTGTGCCATGTTGATGGTCCCGGTCAGGTTCATGATCAGCGAGAGACCGAGCGCCACGATCGCGTAGAACGCGCCCAGCACGATCCCGTTGAAGAGCTGGGGCCCGAGGTGCTCTACCATTTGAGGGCGGATCGGCCGAAGGCCGAACGCGACGGGTTCACGGAACGTGAACCCACGTCAGCCGGGATAGCCCAGCTTGCAGACCGCCTGCTTCTGCGCGATGGTTTGCTCGACGGCTTCGGCGGCGTTGACGTCGGTGACGTCGAACAGGTCGTACTTGTCGCCGGGCGTGCCGTTGGGCCGGATCTTCGCGACCCACATCGGCCACATCAGCTGGTGATCTTCCTTGCGGTAGTACGCCGAGCCCGCGAAGATCGAGTTGAAGTGCGTGCCTTCGATCGCGCGCGCCACCTTCACGGCTTCGATGCTCTTTGCGTCGTGCATCGCCTGCGCCAGCCGGTCGAGCGTGACGTATCCGAACGCATCGCGCGCGGTCGGCGGACGCCCGTTCTTGCGGCGGGTCGCCTCGGCGACGAACTCTTGCGCGAGCTTGTTGTTCTTCCCGAGCGTCTTGTCGCTCTTGTAGTACCACTCGATGCCCCAGTAGCCTTCGCGCGCCTCGGGCGGCAGTCCCCAAAGCGGCTCGAGCTCGACCTGCGGCCCGCCGACCGGGTACTTCTTGAGCAGCCCGAACTGGTTCATCTGCTTGAGGCAGTTCGTGTAGTCGTCGCCCTGGACGAGGACGAGCACGACGTCGGGCTTCGCAGCATCGATCTT
>Ga0213878_10000242_pt1 | contig 22001 bp, 15 predicted proteins | sample VelepicoBEBS_R02_FD_161053 | JGI IMG/M metagenome (GOLD analysis project Ga0213878, IMG submission 161053) | Vellozia epidendroides bulk soil microbial communities from rupestrian grasslands, the National Park of Serra do Cipo, Brazil - BS_R02 | ecosystem: Environmental > Terrestrial > Soil >... | reverse complement strand
GCCGCATCCGATGGCGGCGCGGCGCCGCAAGCCGTCGCTCGCGGCGCGCGTGCGGCCCTTTTGGATTCTCGGCATCATCGTCGCGGTGCTCGCCGGCTGGGGCGGGTACGCGCTCGCGCAAGCGCCGTGGTTTCGCGTCGCGCGCGTCGGGATCGACGTTCCGCTCGCGTCGCCCGTCTCGCGCGACGAGGTTCGCAAGGCCGCGGCGATCCCGCCCGGCGCGAACGTCTGGCTGCTGAACACGGGCGCGATCGCGCACCGCATCGAGGCGATCCCGTACGTCGACCGCGCAACGGTCCACCGCGGCCAGTTCCCCAAGCCGTTGGTCGAGCTCGCGGTCACGGTTCGCCGCCCCAGCGCGTGCCTGCGCGCGGGCGACGACGAGGTGACCATCGACGCGACCCACCGTGTCTTGCAGACCGGCTGCGCGACCCCGGCCGCCGCACGCATCGACGCGGGCTCGGGCCGGCTCCCCGCGCCGGGCGGGACGGTCAGCGACCCGGGCCTCGGACGGCTTCTCGCCGACGCGAAGACCCTCGCCGACGCGAACCTCGCCGTCCGCAGCCTGGGCCGCGACCGCTGGGGCGGCCTGGAGGCCGTCGACCTGACCGGGGTGACGCTGCGCTTCGGCGACGACGCCGATCTGAAGTCCAAGGCCGCCCTGGTCGAGCCGGTCCGCGCCGGGATCGGGACGCGGCGCGCCGTCCGCGCGATCGACCTGCGCGCCCCGGGGACGCCGATCGTCGAGTACCGCTGACTTATCCCCGGACCCTGTGGATGGAATCGGTGGGCCGGGTGTGGACGATGTGGTAGGTGATCTGCGACGGACCCACAATATGTGGTGGTGCTAGTGAAGGCGAGGACGGATGGCTAGGGGCGAGACGATCGCCGGCCTGGACATCGGCACGACGAAGACGTGTGCCGTCGTCGCCGCGTCCGGTCCCGAGGGGCTGGAGATCATCGGGGTCGGCGAAGCGCCCTCGACCGGGATGCGCAAAGGGGTCGTCACCGACCTCGAGGCGACCGTGCACGCCATCGAGGCCGCGACCGAAAAAGCCGAGCGGATGGCGGGCGTGCACGTCTCGCACGTCTACGTCGGCGTGACCGGCGAGCACATGCAGTCGACCAACAACCGCGGCGTCGTCGCGGTGACCGGCGAGGATCGCGAGGTCATCACCAACGACGTGAAGCGCGTGGTCGACGCCTCGAAGATCATCAACCTCGCGGCGGACCGTCAGATCATCCACTCGCTGCCGCGCCACTACACGATCGACGGCCAGGACGGCGTGAGCGATCCGGTCGGTATGAGCGGCGGCCGCCTCGAAGTCGACACGCACATCGTCACCGGCGGCCAGAGCTTCATCTCGAACGTGCTGAAGTGCGTGCACCGCGCGGGGCTCGAGCCGGCCGGCATCGTGTTCGAGCCGCTCGCGTCCTCAGCCGCGACGCTGCTGCCCGAAGAGAAGCAGGTCGGCGTCGTGCTGCTCGACATCGGCGGCGGCACGACCGACATCGCGGTCTACGCCGACGGCGGCGTGCTGCACAGCGCGACGATCCCGGTCGGCGGGAACATCCTCACCAACGACATCGCGCTCGGCTTGAAGACGACGTTCGCGGAAGCCGAGAACGTGAAGCGCACGTACGGTTCCGGGCTCGTGCGCGCGGACGAGGCCGATCAGACCTTCCACGTCAAGACGCTCGACGGCCGCAGCACGCGCGAGGTGACGTCCTCGCAGCTGCGCGGGATCGTCGTGCCGCGCGTGCTCGAGATCTTTCGGCTCGCGAAGGCGAACATCGTCGATCGCATTCCGCGCGATCAGGTGCTGAGCGAGGTCGTCCTCACCGGCGGCGGCGCGCACCTGCGCGGTATCGAGACGACCGCGGCCGAGGTGTTCGGGCTGCCGGTGCGCATCGGCGTTCCGTCGACGGTCGCGGGACTCACCGATGCGGTGAAGCAGCCGGAGTACTCGACGGCGGTCGGTCTGGTGCTCTTCGGTCCACGCGGCGAGATGGCGCCGCATCTCAACGGCCACGGCGGCGGCGGGGCCTTCGCCAAGTTCACGACCTGGTTCAAATCCCTCTGGAATTGATCGTTGCTCCCGCTCTTCCCGGAAGAGGAACAGAGAAACATGGCTGATGCGAAACGGTTCGTGCCCGAGCACGCGGCGACGATCAAGGTGATCGGGCTCGGCGGCGGCGGCTGCAACGCGGTGAACCGCATGATCGACGCGGGTCTTTCCGGCGTCGACTTCTTCGCGATCAACACCGACGTCCAAGCGCTGCGCAACGCGAAGACGAACAGCACGGTGCAGATCGGCGCGGGCCTCACGCGCGGCCTCGGCGCCGGCGCGAACCCGAACATCGGCCGCGAGGCGGCAGACGAGTCGCGCGAAGATCTCGCGATGATCCTCGACGGCGCAGACCTCGTTTTCATCACCGCAGGGATGGGCGGCGGCACCGGTACCGGCGCGGCGCCGGTGATCGCCGAGCTGGCCCGCGAATCCGGCGCGCTCACGATCGCGGTCGTCACGAAGCCGTTCGGGTTCGAGGGCCGCAAGCGCATGCAGGCCGCGGAGCGCGGCATCGCCGATCTGGAGTCGAAGGTCGACACGCTGATCACGATCCCGAACGAGCGCATCCTGCAGATCATCGAGAAGCGCACGCCCCTCAACGAAGCGTTCGCATATGCCGACGACGTGCTGCGCCAGGGGATCCAGGGGATCAGCGACCTGATCACGCAGCCCGGGCTGATCAACCTCGATTTCGCCGACATCAAGACGATCATGACCGACGCGGGCTCGGCGATGATGGGGATCGGCGAAGGATCCGGCGAGCACCGCGCCGCCGACGCCGCGCAGAAGGCGATCGCCTCGCCGCTGCTCGAGACGACGATCGAAGGCGCGCGCGGCGTGATCTTCAACATCACCGGCGGCCTCGATCTCTCGATGTACGAGGTGAACGAAGCGGCGGAGATGATCGCCCGCGCGGTCGACTCCGAAGCGCAGATCATCTTCGGCGCCTCGGTCGACCCGAATCTTCAAGGCAAGGTCCGCGTTACGGTCCTCGCCGCGGGCTTCGGTCAAGGCCGCCCGCGCGTGCAGACGACGGCCGCATCGCTCGGCGCCCCGGTGGAGTTCGACAAAGTCTCCCCGGTGAACATGGACGACATCGAAGTGCCGGCGTTCCTGCGTTACCGCAGCTGATCTGCAGCCGTCCGCCCCCTCGCGAAAAGGCTCGCCTCCCGGCGAGCTTTTTTTTCATGTCCCGACTAGTGAGCCCCGATTGGGCAAGGGATTATTGCAAGCAGGCGTCTTTCGTGATACGGTGAGCGCGTGGAGAATGCTACCGGTCAGTCGGGAGCACAGCCGGGGCCCGTACGACGCCTGACGTTCCGGTACGACGGTGACCGCATCGAGCTCGTCTCCGATCAGACGGTCACCATGACCGTGCCGCAGTCCCAGCCGGCGGACGTCGCGCCGCCGCACGGCGCGCTCTCGCTGGTCATGCGCGACGATCAGGACCAGCCGCTCGCGCGGGTCGTCCACGTCAGCCCGCTCGCGCACGACGCCGAGGTCTTTGCGCCGCCCGGCGAATCGCCGCAGCGCGTTCCGGTCGCTCAGCCGAAGGGCGCGTTCACGGTCCTCGTCCCCGACGTGCCGGGCGCGCAAAAGATCGACCTGATCGGACCGCCGCTCAAGCCGGACGCGCATCTCGAGCCGCCGCAGCACCTGGGCACGTTTCCGCTCGGCCCGCCGGGCGGCGAGTGAGCGCGCGATGAGCTCCTCGGACGGAAGCGTGCTCGGGATCGCGACCGTCGTCGATCACGGCGACCCGGCGCTGCGCTGGAATCTCGTCCTCCTCGGTGACGGCTATCAGGCGAGCGAGCTCGCGAAATACCTCTCCGACGTCGACGCGTTCGTCGAGAAGTTCAAGACGACGTCGCCGTACGACGAGCTCTTCGCGGGGATCAACGTCTTTCGCATCGACGTCACCTCGACCGACAGCGGCGCGGCGGACCCGGCCAAGTGCGGCGGTACCGGTGCGAACCCCAAGACGTTCTTCGACGCCACGTTCTGCGCGTTCGACACGCCGCGGCTGCTCGGTGTGAACACCGAAACGGTGCACGCGGTCGTCAACGACAACATGCCGCAAGCGCACATGATCATGGTCGTCGTGAACTCGCCGATCTACGGCGGCTCGGGCGGCGGCGTCGCGACGTTCTCGGCCGCGCCGAATGCCGCCGAGATCGCGCTGCACGAGATGGGACACACGGCGTTCCATTTCGCCGACGAGTACGAGTCGTATGCGGGCTGCACGCGCGATCCGCCGGGGACGCACGACCGGTATGCCGGTCCTGAGCCGTCGGAGCCGAACGTCACGACGAATCGCGATGCGGCTTCGATCAAGTGGCGCAGCATGATCACCGATGGAATCCCGGTCCCGACCACCTCGAACGCGAACCCCGCCCAGTGCGATCCGCAGCCGAACCCGTTCGCGGCGGAGACGGTCGGCGCGTACGAAGGCGCGAGATATTTCCACTCGGGCGTCTTCCGCCCGCAGTTCAACTGCCGCATGCGTGTACTCGGCGAGGAGTACTGCACCGTGTGCAAGAGCGTGATCCGGTCCGTCATCGCGCCATACGTCCCCGCGGAAGGAGCGCCGGCCGAGCTCTGAGGCGCAGGCTCGCCTTCACCGCCGCTGCCCGGCGACGACACCGTGCCTCGCGGAGGACTCCGAGCGGCGCGTGATGGACCGAACGGGATGCCTGCCACGCTTCCCCACGCGACGGTCGAGCGCGCCGTCGCGATTCGCCGCGAGATCCACCGTCATCCCGAGCTCGGGTTCGAGGAGACGAACACGCAGGCGATCGTCGAGCGCGAGCTCGACGCGATCGGCGTCGAGCACCGCCGGATCGCGACGACCGGCGTGGTCGGGATCGTGCGCGGCGCACATCCCGGCCATGTCACGGGACTCCGCGCCGACATGGACGCGCTGCCGATTCTCGAGGACTCGGGCGAAGAGTGCGCTTCGCAGATCGCCGGAAAGATGCACGCCTGCGGGCACGACTCACACACCGCGATGCTGCTCGGCGCCGCGCGCGTGCTGCAGGAGTCGCGCGAGTCGTTCCGCGGGACCGCGGTGCTGCTGTTCCAGCCGGCGGAAGAAGGACCGGGCGGCGCGCTGCCGATGATCGAGCAGGGCGCGCTCGACGACCCGCGCGTCGAAGCGGTCGCGATGCTGCACATCGATCCGCGCCTGCCGACCGGCTCGATCGGGATCACGCCCGGGCCGGTGAACGCCGCCGCCGACGAGTTCCACATCACGATTCGCGGCAAAGGCGGACACGGCGCGCAGCCGCACAAGGCGGTCGACGTGATCCCGTGCGCGGCTGCGACGATCCTCGCGCTGCAGAACGTCGCGGCGCGCGAGACCGATCCGCTCGCCTCGATCGTCGTCACCATCGGCACGATCGAAGCCGGCTATCGCAACAACGTGATCGCGGACAAGGCATTCCTCACCGGCACGTTACGCACGCACGATCCGGCGATCCGCGAAGCCGCCCCCGAAAAAATTCGTCGCATCGTCGACAACATCGCCGCGGCGTACGGAGCAACCGCCGAGGTGAAGATGCTGCTCGGCTATCCGCCGGTCGTGAACGACGCCGAGCTCGCGGAGTCGTTCGCGGCGTATGCGCGCGAAAACGGCTTCCCCGTCGAGCGCCCCGCGCCGACGATGGGCGGCGAGGACTTCGCGTACTTCGCGCAGCGCGTCCCCGGCGTGCTGGTGCGGCTCGGCATCTACAACGAGGCCGTCGGCAGCGTCCACTCGGGCCACAGCCCGCAGTTCCGGCTCGATGAAGGCGCGATCCCGACCGGGATCGCGACGCTGGTGGCGTTCGCGCGGGGCGTGGGCGATGGATCCGTGGCGGTTCCGAAATGACGGCTGCGGCGCATCCTTCGACAAGCTCAGGATGACATTGGCTCGGGATGACATTGGCTCACGATGACATTGGGGCGATTCGTCCACCGCATCCCCAGGGGTCGTCCACAACGAGTAGTAGCAAATGTGGAGGGCGTGCACAACATCTTGTGGTCGCTCGCAGGATTGAAGCGGACGTCGAGGCGAAGGCGGAGGTCCATGGCAATGCCGTCCGTGTCCCTGGACCGGCCGTCACCGCGGGCGCTCCACCGCTGCCAAGACGTCGCGTCGCCCGCGCGTACGGCGTTCGACCTCATCTGCGAGGTCGAGAAATGGCCGGTGTGGTTGTCCTTCCTCAGGAGCGCGCGCCGCGTCGACCCGGCCGAGCCGATCGGGCTCGGCAGCGAGGTCGCGATCCGCTCGAACCTCCCCGGCGAGGACGAAGAGCTCTTCGAGGTGGACCGGTTCATCCCGGGCCACCAGCTCTCGCTGGTCGGAGCGTTCTCGGTTCGCCGCCGGATCGACATCCGGATCGAGCAGAAGAGTGAGCGCTCGAAGTTGGTCGTCCGCGTCGACTACCCGACCTACGGCGGGATGCTCGGCGCCCTGGTCGACCGGCTGACGCGTCGCCGCAAGCTCGACATCGCGCTGAACGACTCGCTGATCCACTTCAAGGGGCTCTGCGAGTTCGACCAGTCGCCCGGCACGATCCTCGACGACTTTTAGCGGCAGCCCGCTAGCACTCGTTGACGGGTTCTGCTAAAGCCGGTAGACTGTAAGGGATGCCGCTCTACGACTACCAGTGCCGCGCCTGCTCGAAGGTCACCGAGGTTCGTCACGGTTTCCGTGAGGCGTACGACGGGACGTGCCCCGAGTGCGGGAGCGACCAGCTCGCCCGCGTCTTCAACCCGGCCGGGATCGTCTTCAAGGGCTCGGGCTTCTACGTGACCGACTCCCGCAAGGCACCCGCCTCCGAGTCGTCCTCTTCCGACTCTTCGAAGGCCCCGGCCGCGCCGGCCCCCGCCGCGAGCACCGACTCGGGAAGCAAGAAGAGCGAAGCGAGCGCGGCCTAGGCCGTGTCGCCGCGCGCGATCGTCTGGATCATCATCGCGGTCGCGCTGGCGATCGTCCTGGTGATGGTCGCCGTCCAGGCGCTGCGCGCGGTCCGCGAGTTGAAGCGGTTCAACCGCCGGCTCGAGGATCTCGGCGATCTCCCGATCGTGAAGAAGCTCGCGCGCGCCGAGGACGACGTGCGACGGATCGAAGCGGCCGCGGCGAGCGTCGCGCCGCTGCTGGCGCGCGCCCAACTCGCGCTGGCCGTGATCAAGCGCGGCCCGCTTCCGCCCGAGCTCGTGCGCGCCGTTCGCCGGATCGCGGCCGAGCTGGCTGCGTTCCGGGCATTCTCCGCGCGCTAGCGCGGCTTCGGCGGCGGCTCCGGCGCGGCGTCGGGAGACGCCTCGTCGGGCGGTTCCCACGCCCACCCGAACCCGGGTGATGGCTGGGGTGCGGCGTTCTCGCCGAACGGCGCGTCCTCGGGGCCGTCTTCCGGCAGCGCGAACGGCGCGCCGAACGGCGGCGGCACCGCGGCCGGCGCCACCGGCTGCGGCGGTATCCCGGCCGGGAGCGGCGGCGGTTCCGCCGGCCGCTCGAACCCGAACCCCGGCGGCGGCGCTGCCGGCGCACGGTTCGTCTCGGGCGGCCAGATGGTGTAGTCCTCGCGCACCGCGGGTGCGGTCGGCGTGACGGGCGTCGCCGGCGGCGGGACGGGCGGCGCCGGAACGACCGCGGCCGGCGTCTCGCGTGGCTTCGGCGGCGGCTGGGCGATCGCGATGTTCGGGCGGAACGGCGTGCCGTTGCCCTGCGCGAGCGGGACGCCCGAGGCGGTGCCGACGAGCACGATGCGCGAGAGCGGGAGCAGCTGCGCGTCCTTGCGCGCGGCGAGCGCGCGCAGCTCCTCGAGGTACGCCTGCGGCATCTCCTCGATCGCCATCGCGTCGAGGATCAGGGAGACCGTCTCGGTGACCGCGTGCCTCGGGGGGACGCGCGTGAAGGTGAAGAGGTTCTGCCAGACGTCGGCTTTCACGATCGCGAGCAGCTTGCGCCAGTACTCGATCGGCTGGTAGTTCTCGAACTGGCCGCTCTCGCGCTTCGCGCGGCCGTACAGCGCCGCGATCCGCTTGCCGAGCGGATCGGCGGGCGGCGAGGGCTCGACGATCGCGACGCGCCGCGCGACGCGCGCGAGCTCCGAGACGACGCGCGCGTGGAAGCCCGGGTCGATCTCGTGCAAGTAATGCATGGCGATCGCCGCGTCGTACGCGTTCTCGGTCGCGCCGATCATCGTCGCGCTGCCGCGCATCGGCGTCGCGCCGAGCTGCTCGATGCGCTCCAGCTGCGCGTCCTCGCTCGCCAGTACCGTGACGTCGACGCCGATCTCGACCGCGCGCGCAGCCCACGCGCCGTCGTTCGCGAGGCCGAGGAACAGCGCGCGCTCGCCGGAGCGCAGCCCGAGCGCGTCCCAGATCTGCTGGTCGATCCGATAGGACTCGCGCTGGAAATCGGAGACGTCAGTCATGGGGAAGGTGGGACTCGAACCCACATGAGCTCTCACTCGGTCGCTTTTGAGGCGACTGCGTATACCGTTTCGCCACTTCCCCGTCTTCGCTCGCCGGGGCTGGGTTCGCGGCGGCCCACGCGCGCTCCGCCCGGATGAAGACGTCGGCTCCCGCGACCGTGGCCGCCGCACGCGAGGCGAAGGCGACCCGCCGCCATCCGCCGGGCGCGAAGACGATCTTCAGCGTCCCGTTGCTCCGCGCAGGTGTCCACGAGACCGACTCGACGTCCTCGGGCCGCCAGGCGACCGAGAAGACGCGGATCCCCTGCGCGAGCGCCGAGCCGAACCGCCAGAACGTCATGGGTCGGCTGAACGCGACCCCGCCTGCGCGCGGATCGAGCGTGGCCGGGCGGTTCGAGGGACGGCGCCCGGCGCCGTCGTCGAGCGAGGTGCCGTGCTCCGAGATCGCCGAGTACGAGACGAGCCGCTGCGCCGGCGCGTCTCCGTGCGGGGTGAGCCGCAGATCGGCGACGAGCCGGTCGTCGCCGCCGATCGCGAGGACACGCTCGAACAACGCGCCGTCCGGGACGACGTCGGGCGCGTCGTATGCGAGATAGGCGCCGGCGCCTGCGGTATCCGCGCGGCCCGGGCGCGCGAAGGTGCAGAACGAGTACGGCCGGTTGAACGTTCCGGCCGGATACGTGTGCGTGTATTTCGCGATGCGGTCGGTGATCGACGGCGGCGGTTGGATCAGCACGTCGTCGCGCAGCGCGCCGGTCGCGTCGAACGCGTTCTCCGCTCGAGCGTCGGCCTCGTCCTCCGTGAAACGGGCGCCGAACGAGACGACGCGCGCGCCGCCGTTCGGCACGGCGATCGCGCGCACGCGACCGTTCTCGAGCACGACGGCCGGCATCCCGTCACGGAAGACGTCGACGACGCGTGCCGTCGCGGCCGCACTCGGCTTCCGGCTCCGCAGAACCTCGTACGCGGACGTCTCGGTACCCGGCGCAAGGCGCACGTCATCGAGCGGAAGCGGCGTGCGGCTGTAGTCGACGATGCTGGTCCGAATGACTTCCCACGGCTTGCCGCCGAGCGGTGCGGTCTGCGCGCCGCTCAGAGCGGCGTGCCGAGCGACGCCCCGCAGATTCGCGATGATCTCGCAGCGCGGGGTCGCACTCGTCCGCGGCGGCTTCACGGAGCCGAAGCCGAAGCTCTCGGGGAACGGATACCCGGCGATGAACACCGGGACGCCGTTGCGGTCGCGTCCGTCGAACGCGCACGTCGTGGAGAGGCGGTCGCCGGCGCGATACCGCGCGTCGGCTGCGTGCAGGTCGAGGTTCGCGACGACGATGCGTGCGTCGCGTGGCGGCAGCACGAACGGCTTCAGTGCGCGAAACGCCGGCCCGAACGCACGCGGATCCGCGGGCAGCGATCGTGTGCTCCAGTTCTCGACCACCGCGAAGCTGCCGCGCGGTCCGGCGAGGACGGTGACGTTCGGGAGGCGCGTGACGTCGCGCGCTTCGTCCACCGACGGGATCACGCGCACGTGTAGCCGCCGCGCGCGGCGGACCAGCACGTCCGGCGTTCCCGGCGGCGCGACGAGATAGCGGAACGTGCGCAACCGCGCGTCGCCGACCGCGAGCGGATCGATCGCGTCGCACCCGGTACCGCTCGCGCGGCAGGCGGCGAGCTGCGCTTTGAGCGCGGCCGCCGCCGCGAACGCGTTCGTGCGGCCGTCGTACGGCAGCGCGATCGGCGCGACGCGGCCCGCTTCTTCGAGCGCCGGCCCGTAGAGAGCGAGCGCGCCGAAGAGCCGGCGCGTGGTGTACAACCGGTCGACGCGATCGTTCGAGACGGGCTCCTCCGGCACGTAGTCCTGCTCCAGGTCGAAGGCCGCGTCCCAGCGGTAGAGCGCGTTCGAGAACGGCGCCTCCCAGCCGAACGGCGCGAGCGTGTCGTGGAGCGGAAAGTCGATCAGCCCTTTCAACCCGAGGCCGGTCAGCTCGCCGATCGCGAGCGCGGTGTTCTTCGGATCGGCCGGGCGCGGCAGCGGATCCTCGGGGCCGGCGAGCCAGCCGGCCTGGAACTCGCTGTACGCGAGCGGGACGCCGCGCTGAGTACGCAGCGAGGCGGTCGCGAACGCGAGCTCGGCGCGGTCGTGCTCGCCGATCGCGTACGCGTCGCTCTGGTACCAGTTCCCCATCGCCCACACCGGCGACGATGACGGAACCTTCATCTCGAACGTGTTGATGAAGACCGGCGTGCGCGGCCCGACGACCACGCGCGCTTGGCGCTCGAGCCAGCCGAGGTATGCGCGGAGATGCGGCGCGGGATACGTGTCGTTGTCGAGATACGCGCCCTGGTCGTCGTCGAGCTGCACCGCAATCACCCGGTCGGCGACCGGCCGGAACTCCGCGAGCGCATGGCGGAGCCAGCGCGCGGCGTAGTACCTGTGCGCGCGGTTGCGCATCCACTCGGCCGCGGCCGCGTCGGAGTGCGCGTTCTGCAGCGTCGCGGTCGCGGGATACCGGCCTTCGAGCACGTCGTGCAGCGGCATGCCGTATTCCGGGCGCCGCAGCAGCCAATCGGGGTATCCGCCGTTCCGCCACTCGTTGCGGATCACCGGCCCCGGCCGCACGATGAAGCGAAAGCCGAGTTGCTTGCCGAGCCGCAGCACTTCGCGCAGGTCGCGCCGCGGGCTGGTTCGGCCGCTGAAATCGAACTCACCGTCGGCGAGCTCGTGCCAGTTCCACGGCACGTACAGATCGAGCGTGTTCGCGCCGAGCGCGCGCATCGCGACCATCGCGTCGCGCCACTGCGAGCGCGGCATCCGTTCGTAGAAGAACGCGCCGCCGAGGAAGAAGAAGGGTTTGCCGTCGACGGTCATCATCGGGTCGCCGGCGGCGTCGCGCGCGATCGCCGCGTGCCCGAACGAAGGGAGCGGCGCTGCCGAGGCGGTGCCGCACAGCGCGAGCACCGACGCGAGCGTCGTCGCGGCGAACGGCCAGATCCCGCCGATCCGCGCTCGCACCAGGAACACGATCGCGCCGATCGCGAGCGTCGCGAGGCCGAACGCGATCGCGAGCGCGCCGGTCGACCAGAACAAGAACAGCCAGCCGGCGAGCGCGATGAGCGGTGGAAGCGGGTAGAGCGGGACGCGGAACGGCGCGCCGGGCGCCGCGTTGCGCGCGAGCACGAGTGCGACGATCTGACCCGCGCCTTGCACCAGCACGATCCCGGCGGTGAGCGCGTTGATCACGAAATCGAGCGAGAGCAGCGAGGCCGGGAGCGCGAGCAGCCCGATCGTCACCAGCGAGACGGCCGGAAACCGGCCGCTCGGGTGCAGCTTCGCGAACGGCGCGAGGAAGTCGCCCTCGAGCGCGGCCGCGTATGGGACGCGTGAGGCTGCCAGCAGCAGCCCGTACGTCGAGGCGAACGCGGTGATCATCACCGCCAGCGTGACGGCGACCGCGAACGGCGCGCCGCCCGCGCGCTCGGCGACCAGCGACGCGATCGCGGTCGACGCCATGATGTCCTTCGGCGCGACCGCCGCGGCGACGCCGAGGTTCAGCAGCACGTAGGCCGCGCCGACGAACAACACCGAGAGCACCACCGCGCGCGGAATCGTGCGCGACGGCGCAAGAACCTCGTCGCCGAGCGCGCAGACGTCGCCGTAGCCGCTGTAGTCGTACAGCGTGTTCACGAGCGCGCCGCCGAGCGCGCTGAGTCCGACGGCGAACGTGAAGGTCGTGGGAATCGTGTGCGTCAGCGGCGCGTACGGATGGGCCAGCCCGGCGAACGCGACGGCCAGCAGCGTTGCGAGCGCGATCGCGCCGAGGACGAGCGCGGTGCGCGCGATCTGCGGAATCTTCCGGTACAGCGAGAGCAGCACGACCACGCCGGCCGCCATCGCGAGCAGATGCGTCGGCACCGCGCCGCTGAGCGACGGCACGAGATACGCGGCGTACTGCGCGAACCCGATATAGCCGGACGCAAGGATCAGCGGCGCCCAGAACAGGAACTGCCACACGAAGAGGAACGCGACGAAGCGCCCCGGCCCGCGCGGCCCGAACGCCTCGCGCAGATACGTGTACGTTCCGCCGCTGCGCGGGTAGCGCGCGGCGAGCTCGGCCCACACGAGACCGTCGCAGAGCGCGATCAGCGCGCCGAGGACCCAGGCGATCGCCGAGACCGAGCCGTGGAGCGCCGTCACGACGAGCGGCAGCGTGATGAAGGGCCCGGCTCCGACCATCGTCGCGACGTTGATCGCGACCGCCGAACACAGGCCCACGCCTCGGATCATACGAACGCCCTTCGCCGTCACCGTGAACGACCTCTCGCGACTCCAAGGCCTGCGCGGAACGCTCCACCTCGACTTCGTCGAGAGCGCCGCGCTGCGCGACAACGCCCTCGGCGACCCGTCCGTGCGCGCGCTGGCAGTCTACACGCCGCCGGACTACGATCCGGAAGGCTGCCGCTGCTACCCGGTGCTCTACTGCCTGCACGGCTACACCGGCGATGTCGGCGCGCTGATCTCGACGCGGCGATGGGAGACGAACGTCGTCCAGTGGATCGACCGGCTCATCGGGGAGAACCGCATGCCGCGGGCGATCCTCGCGATCGTCGACGGCTTCACCCGGCTGGGCGGTTCGCAGTACGTCGACTCGGTGCACAACGGCGATTACGCGACGTACACGGTGCGCGACGCGATCGGCCACGTCGATGCGAACTACCGCACGATCGCGCGCGAGGGCGGGCGCGCGGTGTTCGGCAAGTCGTCGGGCGGGTTCGGTGCGCTGCACCTGTGCCTGGAGCATCCGGGGACGTTCGCGGCGTTCGCCTCGCACAGCGGCGACACGTACTTCCCGTACGCCCATCCGCGCTCGTTCCCGAACGCGCAGCGGACGCTCGAGCAGTTCGGCTCGATCGCGGCGTTCGTCGAGGAGTTCGAGAAGCGCCCGAAGCGCCCGCAGCACTTCTACGACACGATCGAGATGCTCGGCTACGCCTCCGCGTACTCACCGCGGGCGAAGGAGCGCTGGGCGATCGACCTGCCGTGGGACGACAAGACCGGCGAGCTGCGCGACGACGTCTTCGCGCGCTGGCTCGCGTTCGACCCGTGCGAGCGCGTCGCGAGCGGCAAAGCGGCGCTGGAGCGGCTGCGCCTGTGCTATCTCGACTGCGGGCGCAAGGACGAGTACGGCCTCGACATCGGCGCGCGCGTCTTCACGCAGCGCTGCCGCGACCTCGGCCTCGAGGTGCGGCACGAAGAGTTCGACGACGACCACCGCAACGTCGGCTACCGCTACGAGATCTCGCTCCCCGCGCTTGCCGAAGTCCTCGACCGCGAATAACGCGAAAACCACCCTTCGACAAGCTCAGGGTGACACTGCGACGACGTCACCAAGGTGACATTGCGACGACGTCACCAAGGTGACATTGCGACGACGTCACCAAGATGACATTGCGACGACGTCATCAAGGTGACATTGCGAACGACGTCACCAAGGTGACATTGCGATGACGTCACCGGAGTGGCGTCACCACAATGTCACCCTGAGCTTGTCGAAGGGTGATCCTCGAGCGAGTCGTGCTAGGAGATCACTGGCCGTTCGGTGACTGCTGCTGCATCTGCTGGCGCATCGCGTCGCGCAGCTGCTTCATCTTCTCCGGGCTCACGCCGAGCTGGAGCAGGAAGCGTCCTGCGGTCTGGTGGCGTCCGCCGAAGCCGCGATGCTCGCCGTTCGCGCCCGGCGCGCCGTTCGGACCGGCGCCGGGGCCGGCGTTCGGACCCGCACCCGGGCCGCCGTTCGGGCCCATGCCCTCCGGGTGGTTGGCGCGGAACGTCTGCATCATCTTGGTGCGCTCGGCGAGGACCGCTTGGGCCTCGGCGGGCGTGATCGCCGCATCGATCTGCTGCGCCGCAGCGCGCAGGTCGGTGAGCTGACCGTTGTTGACCTGGTTGATGATCGCTTGGACCTTCGCGCGGTCCGCGAGCGTCAGATCGTTGAAGGCGGCGGTCTTTGCGTTGTCCCGCGCCTGTTGCATCTGTGCGCGAACTTCGGGCGACGGGCCGTTCTCCGCCGCGTTGCTCTGCTGCGCGCAAGCGGCGAGGGGCATGCCGGTCGCGACGACGAGCGCGAGCACCGGAAGAGATAATTTCATAGGATCAGCGTATCCATCGCACCCGAGCCTGGGCTGGGAAACTGGTGAGCGGCCGATGAGAAGCCGGCCGGAATTGGGTTAAATCGAACGCTCGCTACGCCGTCGGCGCGCCTTGGTTCTGGGTCGCCGGGATCGCATCGGCGTCCGCCGGATCGCCCGCCGGCGGGCCGTCGCCTCGCGCCGCGACACCCGCCATCGCGACCGTCGCGTCGAGCGCCTGCCTCAAATCCGCGATGAGATCGTGCGCGCTCTCGATGCCGACGGAAAGCCGCAGCAGACCGTCGGTTATCCCGCGCCGGTCGCGCTCGTCTTTCGGGATCGAGCCGTGCGTCATCCGCGCCGGATGGTTGATCAGCGATTCCACGCCGCCCAGGCTCTCGGCGAGCGAGAACAGCTTCGTGCGCTTCGCGAACTCCAGCGCGCGCGACTCCGGGCCGCGCAGCGTGAGCGAGACGATCCCGCCGAACCCGCGCATCTGCTTGCGCGCGAGCTCGTGCTGCGGGTGCGAAGGCAGCCCCGGATAGAGCACCGAGGCGACGTCGTCGCGCTCGCTCAGGAACTGCGCGATCGCGAACGCGTTTCGCTCGTGCTCGCGCATGCGCACGGCGAGCGTCTTCGCGCCGCGCGAGATCAGGAACGCTTCGAACGGGCTGAGCGTCGCGCCGAGCGTCTTCTGCAGGAGGCGCAGGTTCTCGGCGATCGCGTCGTCGTTCGTCATCGCGGCGCCGCCGATCACGTCGCTGTGCCCGCCGATGTACTTCGTCGCCGAATGGATCACCAGGTCCGCGCCGAGGGCGAGCGGTGACTGGAAGTACGGCGTGCAGAACGTGTTGTCCACCACGACCAGCTGGCCGGCGCGCTTCAGCGCGACGATCGCCGGGATGTCGACGATGCGCAGCATCGGGTTGGTTGGCGTCTCGATCCAGAACATCTTCGTGTTCGGGCGGACCGCCGCGCGCACCGCGCCGAGATCGGTCATGTCGACGAAGGTGAACGTCACGCCGAACCGCTCGAGGACGCGGGTGAACAGCCGGTACGTTCCGCCGTACGTGTCGTCGCTGCAGACGATGTGATCGCCGGCTCCGAGCAGCGCGGTGATCGCGCTCTCCGCGCCGAGGCCGGAGGCGAAGGTCAGGCAGTGCTTCGCCTCCTCGAGCGCGGCGAGCTGCGTCTCGAGCGCGTTGCGGGTGGGATTGGCGACGCGCGAGTAGTCGAAGCCCTTGTGCTCGCCGACCGCGGCCTGCGTGTAGGTCGAGGTGGCGTAGATCGGAACGATGGTCGCCCCGGTTGCCGGATCGGGCTCTTGCCCGGCGTGGATGGCGCGCGTCGCGAAGTCCATGGTGCACACAACTGTGCCGCCGCGCGCGCGGTTTCCCGCGCCGCCGCACCGAACCGTCGCGAGACAGGAATGCCCGCACAGGGGCATAACTGCCCGAGTCCACATTCCTCATGCGGGCCCGTGCCCGCCGAAACGGTAGGCACACGATTTCCAGCACGGTCTGCTACATCCCGTGGAGTAATTTCGTCGTCGGCCCCGACGGTCGCGCGAGCTTTTGCTGTGAAGTTCCTGAGATTCTGACCGTCGGCGGCCGCGCGGGTAGCATCTACCGCGATTCGCTGGACGAGCTGTGGAACGCCGACGGCCTGGTGGAGATTCGCGCCGCGATGGCGCGCGGTGAAAAGCCGGCCGCCTGCGACGTATGCTGGAAGCGCGAAGCGGCGGGCGGGCTGAGCCGGCGACTGCTGATCAACGGCGCGTACCGGCCACTTGGCGGCGAGCTCGAACTCGAAAAGCTTCCCGACGTAGGACGCGCGAGCGACTACCGCCTCGAGCGGCGGCCGGACTGGCTCGTGCTCGAGCTCGGCAACGTGTGCAACTTGAAGTGCCGGAGCTGCAGCCCGCTGTTCAGCTCGCGGATCGCCGCCGATCCGGTTCACCTCGCGTGGAGCAACGGCACGACGGCCGGCATCTCTCCCACACGCTTCGGGCTCGTCGAAGACCGCAAGCTGGCCGCGGCGGAAAAGAAGAGCGTCCCCTGGTATCACGACATCGAGCGGATGGCCGAGATCGTCGCGGGCGGCGGTGAGGAGAACCGCGTCCTCTCGCTCCTCGGCGGCGAGACGTTCCTCATCGAGCCGGCTTGGCGGCTCCTCGAAGAGCTGGTCGCGCGGGGCGCGGCCGGGCGGATCAACGTCTCGCTGGCGACGAACGGACAGCAGCGGAACGAGAGGCTGCGCGAGCTCGCTCCGCATTTCCGCCGGATCAGCACGTCCGTCAGCGTCGACGCGTACGGAAAGCTCTACGAGTACTTGCGGCACGGCGCGAGTTGGCCGAAGCTCGTCGAGACGCTCGAGTGGCTACGCGAGATTCCGAACCTCGACATCGTCGTCTTGCCGACGCTGCAGAACACCAACGCGCTCGATATCACGGCGCTGCTCCGTTTCCTCGACGAACGCGGCTTCGGAGTCGGATACAACGTGCTCGAGTGGCCGCTGCGCCTGCGCCCGACGAATCTTCCCGATGGTGTCCGCCGCATCGCAGTGCAGCGCCTGCGGCATTACCTCGAAGCGGAGTGCGAACCCGTGAACGTCACGGTCGTGCGCGGGCTGTGCGAGGCGATCGAGGACGAGACGTACCCGTTCGACCCCGAGCTCTTCGCCGAGTACATGACCTTCACGAACGACCTCGACGCATCGCGCGGCGAATCGCTGCGCGAGGTGGCGCCCGAGCTCTGGACGCTGCTGCGCGCCTCGGGAGTCACGTGGTCGAGCGAGCGCCGTCATGCGCCTGCGGCGACCGACGGAGCACTGACGCGCGACGAGATCCTGTCGCGCGTGAACCGCACGGTCTCGCCGAACGACCTCGTCTTCGCCGGCTTCGAGGCCCACGGGACGGGCATGTACTTCGACTCCGCCGCGCTTCAGGTCTCGGAGATCGACGCGCAGCTGCGCGCGAACGGGCATCCCGGGCTGAAGGAAAGCGCCGCCGTCGCCGACGTCGGCTCTCACTACGGCCGCATGACGCGCGCGCTTCGGGCCGCGCTGCCGAGCGCGGCGGTGTACGCATGCGACATCGACGCGTACGCGCTGCGCTTCTGCGCCGATGAGCTCGGGGCGCTCCCGGTCGCGATCGGCTGGGAGCCCGAGAGCGACGCGCTTCCGACCGGCCTGGACGCGATCGTCTCCTTCTCGCTGCTGACGCACACGACGCTGCGGCACTGGCGCGAATCGCTGCGCGCGTGGGCGCGTATGCTGCGCCCCGGCGGCGTCGCCGCGTTCACGTACCTGTCCGATCGCCGCCTGGCGTCCTGGCGGGCCGGCGAGATGGAGCACTACGGCACGTTTTCCGACGGCGCTCGGGACGACGTCGAACGGTCGGTTCGCGAGAGCGGACACGGCTTCGCTCCGCTGACCTCGCATTATGGCGGGAAGGCGTTCTACGGCATCGCGTTCGTCACGCCGGAGACCGTCCGGCGCGAAGTCGAAGCGGCCGGCCTCGAGCTGATCGCACTCCCCGACGAGATGCCGAACTTCGGGCAGGAGCTTGCAATCGCGCGCAAGCCGCGCGAAGAGGTCGCGCCGCCGCCGGTGCCGCCCGTCGCCACGCGCGACGTCAGCGTCGTCGCGTTGTACGATCCGCGCGCATACGCGTCTGCGAGCGACGGCGACGGGGCGGAATCCATGTGGTCGCAGCTGCTCGCCGCCGACACGCGGCCGCTGCCGACCGAGCTCGGTTTCGGGGATCCGCGCGTCCCCGACGTGCGCGAAGCACAAGCGGCGTTGGCAGCGCAGCACGGCGTCGACGGGTTCTGCTACCGGTACCGCTGGGGCGGCGGGCCGCGATGGGATGCGCCGCTCCGAAGCGTGCTCGCGACCGGCCGTCCGGCGATGCCGTTCTGCCTGATCGTCGAGGTCGAGGATCCCGAGCGGTACGATCGCGCGGAAGCGCGGCGGCTCTTCGACGACATGCTTCCGGCGCTGAAGGACGAGCGGTACCTGCGCGTCGACGGCGCGCCGCTGATCGTCGTCAAAGACATCGCGCAGATCGCGCAGCCGCGAACCGGTCTCGCGGCATGGCGCGAAGCGGCGCTGGAGGCCGGCCTCGGCGCGCTCCATCTCTGCATCGCCGAACGCGACCGCGGCGATCGTCCGGACGAGTTCGGGGCCGACTCGTCCTTGATGCTCCCGCCGGCGGATCCCGACTTCGCGCAACGCGCCGCCGCGTCGATGGCGCGACCGTGGTCCTCACACCGCGCGTTCCGGATGGTGGAATCCGTCGCGGCTGCCGAGGGGCCGGAGGCGACGCTGGCCTACGAGCTGTGGCTCCAATCGGCGATCGAGGCGACGCGCCGGCGCGGTGAGCGGCTGGTCTTCGTCGACGCCTGGAACGATTGGACGAGCGGACGCTATCTGGAACCGGACGACCGCGGCGGCCGCGCGATGCTGCAGGCGACGCGTCGTGCGGCGCGCGGACCGGCGAGCGGTCTCGCGCTCGTGCGGCGCTTGCGCGACGCGCTCTCCGCCGATGACGGTGCGGTCGGCGATCTGCTCGCGGAGCTGAACGGCGTGCTCGAAGAGCACGAGCGCGGGCGCGAGCGCATCTCGGCGCTCGTCGAAGCGGCCCTCGTGCACAGCGCGCCGCTCGGCGAGCGCGTGCTGAGCCGGTTGCCCGTCCCCGCGCAGCACTTGCCGTCATCTCCCGGCCGCGTCATGATCGACCACCTCGACGGCGTCGGCGGCGTACCGTTGCACACCGGCGGCGAGAGCGTGTTCGTTCGCGGCGAGGAGGCGGTGATCGTCGGTTGGGCGCACTGCGGGGACGCTGCGCCGGAGCTCGTCGACGTCTTCGTCGCTTTCGAGTCCGAGAAGCGCGATCACGACATGCTCTTCCCGATCGCGGAACGGTTCCCGCGGCCCGACGTCGGGGAGCATTGTCCCGGGTTCCCCGAGCGGATCGGTTTCCGGGCCGCGCTCCCGGTGCGCGAGCTCATGCCGGGAACGTACCGGCTGACGGTTCTCCAGCGCGCACCGCACGCCACGTATCGTGACGTGACGCCGGTCGTCGTCGTGCGCGAAAACGGGCAGTGTTCGAGCCGCTGATCTGGGACGGAGACCGCGCGGTCTTCGACGGCGTGGTCTTTCAGCTGGAACGGAGCGGCGCGAACGCGCCGTCCCGTGACGGCGATGCGTTCGCGCTGTACAAGAACCGGCAGCTGGTCGAGCAGTACGAGCGCTTTTGGGCGACGACGTCTTGCCGCCCACGGCACGTGTTCGAGATCGGGATCTGGGACGGCGGCAGCACCGCGCTTTGGTACGAGGTGCTGAAGCCGGAGAAGATCGTCGCGATCGATTCGATGAAACGCGACGACGGCGCGTACTTCCGCCGATACCTCGCCGAGCGGGGCCTCGAGACGCGCGTCATGACGCGTTGGGGCGTCGATCAGGCGGACCGTCAAGCGGTCTTGGATATCCTCGACCGCGATCTCGACGGCGCGGTCGATCTCGTGATCGACGACGGCTCGCACTTGTACGCTCCGACGCGCGCGAGCTTCGAGACGCTCTTTCCGCGCCTGCCGCCCGGCGGTCTGTACATCATCGAGGACTGGGCGTGGGAACACTGGCCGGAGTTCCAGGATCCGCGTCATTTCTGGGCCGGCGAGGAGAGCCTCACCGCGCTCGTCGACGATCTGGTCGCCGCGACCGGGACGTCGCGCACGCTGATTCGCCGTCTCGCGGTCCACGAGGGCTTCGTCGTGATCGAGCGCGGCGACGAGCAGGTCGCCGAGGATTCGTTCGCGCTGCTCGATCACATCCGTCGCCGCCCGTGGCGCGCGAAAAGCGCCAAGCCGGCGGACTCCGAGGACGTCAAGCTCTTCGCGTTCTACCTCCCGCAGTACCACGCGATCCCCGAGAACGATCGCTGGTGGGGGCCCGGCTTCACGGAGTGGACGAACGTCGCGCGCGGGCGCCCACAGTTCGCCGACCACTATCAACCGCATCTGCCCGAGCGGCTGGGATTCTACGACCTGCGCTTATCGGAGACGCTCGCGCGGCAGGCGGAGCTCGCGCAAGCCCACGGCGTCCAGGGATTCTGCTACTACTATTACTCGTTCGGCACGAAGCAGCTGCTCGACCGGCCGCTGCGCGAGATGCTGCGCAGCGGCGAACCGCAGATGCCGTTCTGCCTGTGCTGGGCGAACGAGAACTGGACGCGGCGCTGGGACGGCCGCGATCGCGACGTGCTGATCGAACAGCGGTACGGCCCGGAGATCGATGCCGCGCTGATCGACGAGCTGATGCCGTTCTTCCTGGACCGGCGATACCTGCACGTGCGAGACGCGCCGGTGCTCATCGTGTACCGGCCGTCGGCGATCCCCGACGCGCAGGCGACGCTCAGGCGGTGGCGGACCGCCGCGCGGCGGTGGGGGCTGCGCGACCTGCATCTCGTCGCGGCGCTGACGCACGGTTTCACCGATCCGCGGCCGCTCGGCTTCGATGCGGCGATCGAGTTCCCGCCGCACGGCATCATGCTGGAAACCCCCGAGCGCCCGGTCCAAGGACGTTCGCCCGGTTTCGCGGGACGCGTGCTCGATTTCGAGGCCGCGATGCGCCGGCAGCTCGCGATCCCGCCACGGCCTTTCCGCGTCTACCGTACCGCGATGGCCGGCTGGGACAACACCGCGCGGCTGGGCGACCGCGCGACGATCTATCACGGCTCATCGCCGGAGCTGTACGAAGAGTGGCTGCGCACGATCGTCACCGAGTCGCGCCTAGGCCATCCCGATCATCGGCTCGTCTTCGTCAACGCATGGAACGAATGGGCGGAAGGCGCTCATCTCGAGCCCGACCGCCGCTTCGGCACGGGCTATCTCGAAGCGACGCGACGCGCGCTGGCGTCCGCGCTCCGCGTCGGCGGCGGTCCGGCCGGTCCCTAGGTCGAGGCGGAGAGGAACGAGATGATGTCTTGGCGCGTCACGACGCCGACGGGTTTTTCGTGTTCCGTGACGACGATCGCCGAGTTCGCCATCGTGAGGAGCTTGTAGGCGCGTTCCACTTCGACGTCGTGCTCGAGCATCGGGAACGGCCGGCCCATCACCTCGCCGACCGGCTTGTGCATGATGTCCGCGTGGTCGAAGACCTGCTGCATGACCGCGACGTCGTTCACCGAGCCGACGACCTCGTTGCCGCGGATCACCGGGAGCTGCGAGATCTCGTAGCTGCGCAGCAGGTCCAGCGCAACCTTGACCGTCTGGTCCTCGGTGACGGTGATCATCGGCGGAAGCGGCTGCTTCGTGCGCAGCACGTCGCCGACGGTGTCCTTGCGGCGCTCGTCCTCGAGGAAGCCGTTCGCGCGCATCCACTCGTC
>Ga0213878_10000240_pt1 | contig 22093 bp, 24 predicted proteins | sample VelepicoBEBS_R02_FD_161053 | JGI IMG/M metagenome (GOLD analysis project Ga0213878, IMG submission 161053) | Vellozia epidendroides bulk soil microbial communities from rupestrian grasslands, the National Park of Serra do Cipo, Brazil - BS_R02 | ecosystem: Environmental > Terrestrial > Soil >... | reverse complement strand
CAACGCTCGCGTTGCCCACCGCACCGGCCTTCGCCCACAAGCTCCACAGCCTCCCACCACCCTCTGTGAACTTGGACTCCAAAGAGTCAAGCTCTATCGGGGCGACAACTATTCTGACGCGGGGGGGTTAGGCAGGGGAGAACTTGATGCACCTGAAGCGCTTATGCGTGCAGTCGAACGCTGATCTGGGCCTGATGAACGAACTGCTGTCAGAAGCAGCCGACTACAACCTGCAGACCTATGGCGGCCTGCCGGGATCGGATGCGGCCGAGTGGATGTTCCATGGCTTTCCCCAGGAATGCCGGACTGAGGATAGGCTGATCATGGCCCTCTTCGACCGGCACGAGGCGATCGGGCTGGCTCAGGTTGCGCGGGCTTATCCGACTCCTGAGATCGCGCATTTGGGCCTGCTGCTGATTCGACCCGCCAGGCGCCGGCATCATCTGGGTTGCGAGGCCTTCGAGCAGTTGAGCCACAAGGCCCGCACCTGGCCCGGGATCGAACGCTGGCAGTTGGGGGTGCTGGAGACGAACGAGGCCGGCCTGCGCTTCTGGCGGCACTGTGGCTTTCGGACCGTGGCGTCTGACCGCAGGGAACATGGCATCGCGGCCTCGGGCTGCGTGATGGAGCGAGCCGTCAAGGCCCGCCCTGCTTGCCGAGGCGGACGCACCGAAAGTTCGTCCCGACACACACATGCCGGGAACTTGTTCGCGGTCCTTCGCTGAGACTGGCGGCAGCGCTCATCAAGGGAACCGACACACCCACCTCACCCGCTTAGCACGCGGGCCAAGGTCGCCAGGATCAATCGCAGGTCGGCTTGCAGGCTGGCATTGGCCGCATAGTCGGCCGACAACCTGAGCTTGGCCGGCAGCACCACCTCACGGTACTCGCGCTCGGGGTCTGCCGCGGCCGCAAGCAGTTCCGCCTCGTGGCTGAAGGCCAGCGAGGCCGGGTCGGTGATGCCGGGCCGCACGGCCAGCACACGGTCGCGCAGGTCGGCAGGATAGAGCTCGACGTAGCGCGGCAGCTCGGGCCGCGGACCGACCAGACTCATCGCGCCGCGCAACACGTCCCAGAGCTGCGGCAGCTCGTCAAGCTTGGTCCGGCGCAGCAACTGACCCGAGCGCGTGATGCGCGGGTCCGCGCCGACGGTGATCGCCGCGCCCGGCTCGACGCGCATGGTGCGGAACTTGTGGATGGTGAACGGCACGCCGAAGCGGCCCACGCGGGTCTGGCGGAACAGCGCGGGGCCAGGCGAGTCCAGCCTGATCCACAGCGCTACCAGCAGCAACAACGGCGCCAGCAGCAGCAGGCCCAGGGCCGAGGCCGCAATGTCGAACAGGCGTTTGCCCACTTGCACTCAGGCCAGCAGTCCGCGCACGGCGGCAATCACTCGCTCCACGTCCGCATCGTTCATCGCCGTGTAGAGCGGCAGGCTGACCGTGCGCTCGAAGAACTTCTGCGACTGCGGGAACTGCTCGGGTGTCAGGCCGTAGCGGTCGCGCCAGTAGGGGTGCAGGTGCAGCGGCACGTAGTGCACGCTGCAACCGATGCCGGCGGCGAACATGCCTTCGATGAAGGCGTCACGCGTGATGCCGGCCTCGTCGGCCAGGCGGATCACGTAGAGGTGCCAGGAATGCACATCGCCCTCGGGCGCATCCGGCGGCAGCAGGATGGGCAGGTCGGCAAAGGCCTCGTGATAACGCATCGCGATCTGCTCGCGGCGCGTCTGGAAGGCCGGCAGGCGCTTGAGCTGGTGCAGTCCCAGGGCGGCGGCGATGTCGGTCAGGTTGTACTTGAAGCCCGGCGCGACGATCTCGTAGTACCAGCTCGGCACCTTGGCCGTGAAGCGGTCGAAGGCATCGCGGCTCATGCCGTGCAGGCGCATGACGCGGGCGCGCTTGGCCAGCTCGGGGTTGCGCGTGACCAGCATGCCGCCTTCGCCCGTGGTCATGGTCTTGTTGGCATAGAAGCTGAAGACCGTGGCGTCGCTGCCCAGCGTGCCGATCAGCTCCTTCTCCAGCGTCGTCGGCAGCGCATGGGCCGCGTCCTCGATGACGCGCAGGCCATGACGGCGCGCGATGTCGAGCACGGCCAGCATGTCCACCGCCAGGCCGGCGTAGTGCACCGGCAGGATGGCCTTGGTCCGCGGCGTGATCGCGGCCTCGATGGCATCGATGGCGATGTTCAGCGTGGCGGGGTCGACGTCCACCAGCTTCACGTCGGCGCCGAGATAGCGCACGACCTCGGCCGTGGCCGTGAAGGTGTGGGTGGTCGTGATGACCTCGTCGCCCGGGCCCAGGCCTATGGCCTCCAGCGCCAGGTGCAGGCCGGCGGTGGCCGAGTTGACGGCGATGCACTCGATCTGCGGATCGCCGAGGAACTCGGCGAAGGCCTGCTCGAAGCGCTTGGCCTTGGGGCCGGTCGTGATCCATCCGGACTTCAGCGTGTCGACGACCTCGGCGATCTCGTCGTCACCGAGTTCCGGCAGGGCAAAGGAGAGGAAGGGCTGGGCAGTCATTGGGCGGGATTTTCGGCGATCAGGGCTTCTCGATCAGCACCAGTCGGTGCGTGCGCAGCCAGGGGACGAGGTTGAGCAGGCCGTAGGCCGCCGGCAAGGCACGGGCCAGCGGCGGCGCCAGCGTCACGCGACGGGTCATGAAGCGGCCCGGTGGGCATTCGGGGAACAGCTCGCGCACGCGCGCCAGCGGCACGCCGCGCACATCGGGGTTGCGCGGGTTGTCGACGGTGAAGTCGTACCAGACGATGGCGCCGCCCGGCCTGAGCCAGCGCCACATGGCCCCGGCCAGGCGCTGCTGCAGCGCGTCGTCGAGGATGGACGAGAAGACGGTGGACTGCAGCACCAGGTCCTGGCTGGCCGGCGCGACGTCGGCGGTGGAGGCATCGCCCGCCAGCAGGCTTACGCCCTCGGGCAGGGCCGCGCGCGCGGCGGCCAGACGCTCCGGCAGCAGCTCGATGCCGGTCAGATGGGCCGGCATCAGGCCCAGGCGCAGCAGGTCCAGCAGGTTGCCGCCGGCGCCGCAGCCGACTTCGGTCGCGCGCCAGTCGGCCGGACGGCCGGGGCGCCGTGCCAGCAGCCGCAGCAGCACGCGCTGGCGCTCCTGCCACATCTGCCAGACCTCGGGGCGCAGCAGGCTGTAGCGGTCGCCCGTGTCGCGGCGGGCGTAGCGACGGGCAATCTGGTCCAGTTCGCTCACCGCAACGCCTCGATGAAGCGCGCCGCCAGCACCGGGTAGGCGTGGTGAGCCATCGCAAAGGCACGGCCGCGCTGGCCCATGGCCTCTCGCTCGGCGGGCGACAGCGCGGCGAGCTTCAGCAGCCCCTGGGCGACCGCCCCGGCGTCTTCCGGCGGCACGGTCAGGCCGGCACCGGCCTCGGCCACCGGGTCGTTGCCCGCCTCCACCGAATGCAGCACCGCGCGGCCGGCCATCAGGTAGTCGATGAGCTTGTTGGGCGCGATGCCGAAGCGGTAGATGGGCGTGCGCTGCCAGCCGATGTAGGCGATGTCGAAGCGGGCCAGCAGCGTCGGGATCTGGGCCTTGGGGATGGGGGCGAAGAAGCGCACATTGGCCAGCCCTTCGGCCTGGGCGCGTTCCACCAGCCGCATCGCCTCGTGGCCGCTGCCCACCAGCACGAAGCTGATGGGCTGATCGCGCAGCCGGGCCGCGGCGTCCAGCAGCACGTCCAGCGCGTTGGGCAGGCCCATGGACCCGGCGTAGCCGACCACGACGCGGCCGGCCGCGCGCTCGGCGTCCAGATGCGCCGCCAGCGTCGCGCCCAGCGGCGCGCTGGCTGTCGACGCCGGGCCCTGCCATTCCTCGGGCGCGAAGCCGTTGGGCACGATGCGCAGCCGCCGCAGGTCCAGGCCCCGGGAAGCCATGTGCTCGTGCACGCAGGGCAGCATGGAGACGACGACGTCGGCGTCGCGGTAGGCATCGGCCTCGGCCTTGCCGCACAGCAGCGCGAAGGGGTGGCGGGGGGACATGCCGGACAGCTCGATCAGCGACAGCGGCCAGAGGTCGTGCACCTCGTAGACCAGCTTGGCCCGCGACGGGCCGACAGCGCCCGGCGCACGCTCGGGCTTCGCGAGCCGGGCCAGCTTCCTGGCCACCCAGATGTCCATCGGATAGGTGCTGGACGCGATGACCGCGTCGGGCCGCAGCTCGCGCGTCAGCCGCCAGGCATCGGCGCGCAGCTGGCGCAGGAAGGACAGGATGTTGCGCAGGCGCCCCACGCCGTTGCCGGCGTAGTGCGGCGTGGGCAGCCAGCGGTAGCGGATGCCGGCGATGATCTCCTCGCGCGGCGCGCCGGCCACCTCGGGCTGCACGGCACGCACGTGCGAATAACTGGCCGCGACGATGGTGACCTCATGCCCCTGCCTGACCCATTCGCGGGCCAGGTAGTAGGGCCGGAACTCCATGCCGTGAGCCGGCGAGCCGGCGTAGTGGTTGACGAGCAGCAACCTCATGTCGAGAGCTCGCGCAGGCGGGTCAGGAAGCGCTGCACATGCGGCTCGAACAGGCCGTTGCGGGCCACCCAGTCGCGGTTGACGGTGGCGAGCCGGGCCGTGTCCAGCGTGGCCATGCGGGCGGGCAGGTCGTCCAGCGAGCCGACGATCAGTCCGCGCGCCGAGTCGCCGATCAGCTCGCGGTTGGCCGGCAGCTCGGACAGCAGCGGCACGCAGCCATGGGCCATGGCCTCCAGCACCGAGACCGAGACGGAGTCGCTCTCGGGCAGGCTGAGGAACCAGGTCGAACGCGCGTAGTGGCCGGCCTGGGTGGCCGCATCCAGCCGGCCAACGAAACTGACCTTGTCGGCCAGGCCACGTGCGACGACATCGGCCTCCAGCGCGGCGCGCAGCGAGCCGTCGTTGGCCACCACCAGCCGCGCCTCGGGCTGGGCCGCGGCGATGCGCGCGAAGGCGTCGACGACGAGTTGCGGCCGGTAGATGGGCTCCAGTCCCCGGTTGGCAAAGCACAGCCAGGGCTGCTTCTTCGCGTTCTGCCTGGGCAGGGTTTCCAGGCCGAAGGGGAAGACCATCACCTCGCCCGCGCCCAGCTCGTGCATGCGCTCGGCCATGTGGGCGGAGTCGGACGTCGTGATGGCGCAGCTCCTCAGCGCCTTCTTCGTCAGCCACTTCCAGCTGCCGCCGCGGTTGGGCGTGACGAGGATGTCGCTGCCCCAGGCCGAGCCGGCGATCTGCGCGCGCAGCCGCCAGCCCAGCTTGGCCGCCCAGGCCAGCGTGCCATGGGACGTGAGGTAATGGGCGTGCAGCCAGTCCGCATCGGTCTGGGCCAGCCAGGCGCCCACCTTGGGCAACTGCTTGACCAGTGCGAGGTTGCCGCCGGCATGCTCGGGCTCTGTGTTCAGCGCCAGGCGCTGGGCATCGGGCAGCAGGCGATGGAACTCGGGCAGGAAGCCGCGCGACGAGATGGCATGCAGCTGCACGCGCGGCGCCAGCGCACGGGCCCACTTCAGCAGATGCGGGCTTTCGCCGTCGCCGATGAGCACCAGCTTGAGACCTCCGCCAAGGCCCGGCAGGCCCTTGGGAGCATGGGGCGCGGCGCTCACCGGGGCGCTCCGGCCCAGGCCTCGTAGGCCTCGCGCAGCTCGGGGTGGCGCTCCAGCAGCGCCGCGTCGCGCTGGCGCGTGTCGCCCACCTGGCGGGCGGGCTGGCCGGCCATGATGGCGAAGTCCGGCGCCGCGCCGCGCAGCTGCGAGTAGGCGCACAGGATGGCGCCCTTGCCCAGCGTGCTGCCGGGCTCGATGAGGCTGTGCGGGCCGACGAAGCTGTAGGCGCCCAGGTGGATGGGGCCCTTGCGATAGCCCGGCGGCTCGCCGCCCCGGGTCGCGAAGCGCCGGCCGTTGATGCGCAGCGCGTCGTGGGTGCTGTGGGTCACGATGGAACAGAAGTTGGTGATCTGCACGCCTTCCTCGATGACGAGGCCGGCGCTGGCGTCGATGAAATTGAACTGGCCGATGAAGACATGGTCCGCAAGCTGCAGGCCGGCCTCGCCCTCGATGCACGTGCTGGGCGCGATGCGCGAATGCGGCGCGCCGGCCTCGCCGAACAGCATGCGAAAGCCGATCAGCCGCACGAGGCGGCGGCGCAGGCGATTGAGGAAGACGCGCATCATTCCCAGGTCCACAGTGCCCAGAAGAAGTAGCCGAAGTAGAGCAGCATCGCCGCCGACACGCCCCAGCCCGCACCGGCCAGGCCGGCGTGATGCAGGCCGGCCGCCAGCCCGGCGACGAACATCGCCTGGCCCACCAGCGCCAGCTTCAGCGCCCAGGCCTGCGCGCCCCAGGCCAGCGTCACGACGGACAGCGGCGCGGCGATGAAATGCAGCGCGACATAGGGCGCCAGCGACCGGGCCAGCTCGCCCGCGCCACGCCACTGGGCGCCGAACAGGGTCTCGAACAGCCAGGGGCCGAAGGCCAGCAGCACCAGCATCAGCGGCAGGGCCAGGGCCGCCAGCAGCAGGAGCTGGCGGCGCACCAGCGCCCGCGCCTCAAGGCGGTTCGCGGTCTGCGTCAGGCGCGGATAGAGGGCCTGCGACAACGAGCCGCCGACGAGGCTGGCCGGCGCCTTCAGATAGCGCAGCGCCAGCGCCCAGGCGCCGGCCTCGGGCGCGCCCAGCCAGGCGGCCAGCAAGGCGATGGCCAGGGTGTCCTGCAGCGCGCCGGCAAAGGCATGGGGGGTGTTCAGCAACGGGAAGTCGCGGTGCTTCACAGCCATGGCCCGCAGCGGCTGCGGCGCCAGCAGCCCCCGCCAGCCGCCCGCGGGCGCGGGCCGGGCCTGCACGACCGCGGCGACGCCCGTGGCCAGCGTCGCGCCGGCCAGCAGGCCCCAGGGGCCGGCCTGCGCCAGGCCCAGGCCCACCTGGGCCAGCGCGCCGCCGCCCCATTGCGCCACGCGCCCCCAGGCCAGGGCCGCGAACCGGCCGGCGCGCGCCGCCCATTGGCCCAGGGCCTGGCTGGCCGCCAGCGCCAGCACGGCCAGCGGCAGCGCGGCGGCGACCGGCAGGCCGCTCCATGCCATCCACGCGCCGCCCACGAGCACGGCCGCGGTCACGACGGCCGCCAGCACGCGCAGGCACAGCGCCAGCAGCGTGGCGGCGCCCTTCTCCCCGGTCTCCAGCGCCAGCGCGAACTCGTAGCGCGCGCAGCCGACGACGGCCAGATTGCTCGCCACCGTCCACACCAGCGAGAACTCGCCATACGCCGCCGGCGTGTACAAGCGAGCAATCCAGGGCCCCAGCAACAGCGGCAACGCCTGGGCCAGCGCGCTGCCGGCAAGCAGGGTGAGAGTGGCGCGCGTGAGGCTGGGAGCGTTCATGAGGGCGCGAGATTCTAAAATCGCGGATTCACCAAGGCCCGCAATGAATCAAGCCACTCCCAATCCCGCCCTCCCCGCTCAGGCTGACGACAACCAACTGATCGCCGAGCGCCGCGAAAAACTGGCCGCGCTGCGGGCCGCAACCAGCGTGCCCTTCCCCAACGACTTCAAGCCCCAGCACCGCGCGGCGCCGCTGCAGGCGCAGTACGGCGAGGTGCCCAATGAGGAGCTCGAGCCCCAGGCGGTGAAGGTCAGCGTGGCCGGCCGCATGATGCTCAAGCGCATGATGGGCAAGGCCAGCTTCTGCACGCTGCAGGATGCCACCGGCCGCATCCAGTTGCGCGTGACGATCGACAACGTCGGCGCCGAGGTCTACGAGGCCTTCAAGAAGTGGGACCTGGGCGACATCCTGGCCGCCGAAGGCACGCTGATGCGCACCAAGACCGGCGAGCTGTCGGTGGCCGTGACGACGCTGCGCCTCCTGACCAAGAGCCTGCGCCCGCTGCCGGACAAGTTCCATGGCATGACCGACCAGGAGCAGAAGTACCGCCAGCGCTACGTGGACCTGATCACCGACGAGGACGCCCGCAAGCGCTTCGTCGCGCGCAGCCAGGGCGTGTCGGCCATCCGCAGCTTCATGGTGGATCACGGCTTCCTGGAGGTGGAGACGCCCATGCTCCACCCCATCCCCGGCGGCGCCAACGCCAAGCCCTTCATCACCCACCACAACGCGCTGGACCAGGAGATGTTCCTGCGCATCGCGCCCGAGCTCTACCTGAAGCGCCTGGTGGTGGGCGGCTTCGAGCGCGTGTTCGAGATCAACCGCAACTTCCGCAACGAAGGCATCTCGGTCCGCCACAACCCCGAGTTCACGATGATGGAGTTCTATGCGGCCTACTGGACGCATCACGACATCATGGACTTCACGGAAGCCGTGCTGCGCCACGCGGCCATCGCCGCCACCGGCAGCGCCGCGCTGACCTACGCCGGCAAGCCCGTGGCGCTGGACAAGCCCTTCGCCCGCGTGTCGGTGCGCGACTCGCTGATCCAGTTCGCCGGGCTGACCGGCGAAGAGGCCGACAACCCCGAGGTGCTGCGCGCCAGGATCGTCGCCGCCGGTGAGCAGGCCCCCGCCCGCTGGAGCCTGGCCGAGCTGCAGTTCGGCCTGTTCGAGGCCGTCGTCGAGGAAAAGCTCTGGGAGCCCACCTTCATCATCGACTACCCCGTCGAGGTCTCGCCGCTGGCCCGCGCGTCCGACACCGACCCCAGGATCACCGAGCGCTTCGAGCTCTTCATCACCGGCCGCGAGTACGCCAACGGCTTCTCCGAGCTGAACGATGCCGAGGACCAGGCCGCGCGCTTCCAGGCCCAGGTGGCCAACAAGGACGACGGCGACGAGGAGGCGATGTACTACGACGCCGACTTCATCCGCGCGCTGGAATACGGCATGCCCCCCACCGGCGGCTGCGGCATCGGCATCGACCGGCTGATGATGCTGATCACGGACTCGCCGTCGATCCGCGACGTGATCCTGTTCCCGGCGCTGCGTCGCGAGGCCTGACGCCTCAGCGCTTCTCCAGCGCCTTGATCCGGGCCCACAACTGGGCCTTGGACACCGTCGTCATCTGCATCGCGCCCATGCAGGCCTCGAGCCGATGGGGGCGCTCGCGCAGGTCCTGCACGGCCTTGGTCAAGCTGGTTTCGACGCTGTCACCATAGGCCGCAGCGGCCTTCGCAATGGCCGCGCGCAGCAGCGGCTTGGCCGGATTCATCATGGCCAGGTCGATCAGGTCGCGGCTGAAGACGCTGTCGTCACGCCAGCGATCCGCCAGCGCCAGGAGCTTGCCGGCGCGGCCAGGTCCAGTGGCGTCAAGGCCGTCACGCCGGCAATGACGTCGTCCGAGCCCGGTGGGCCGAGGGCGATGCGGGCTTCCAGCCTGATCTCGAACTTGATGGCCACGCCGTCCCCGCGCAACAGCGTGCGCAGGCCGTCCTGGTCAGCGCGCAGCTCGCGCGCGGGCGTCAGCGTGGCGCCCACGCGAACCAGCGCGACCAGGCCCGCCGGACCGGTCAGCAGGCAGCGCAGCTCACGATAGCCGGTCAGGTCGGACACGAGGAAGTCGATGTCCACCGATTCGCGGTACTCGCCGTAGCGCAGCGCCATCGCCGTGCCGCCACCGAACCAGCAGGCATGCGCGGCGAGCACGTCGGCGTCCAGCGCACCAAGCACGGCCGCAATGCGGCGGTGGTGCCCGCGCTCAAACAAGCAGCCGCCCTCCGCCCAGTTCGTCGACCAAGGTTTGGATCAGCCGCCGCTCGTTCGGCGCCAGGGCCTCGCGGTCGATGTGGCGCCAGTTGCGCTCGTAGAGGTCGAGTGCCTGCGCGGGGCTCAAGTCGGTTACGCCGGGGAGTTGCCAGGCGAGTTGCCTGAGCGCCGGATACTCGTCCAGCCGCACGACGACCGGCAGTTGGCTGGCGAACGTCGCTTCCGGCTCCCGCACCTGCAGGCTCAGCCCGACCGCCGACAGGGCGCTGAGGTAGGCACCCATCGTCACCGACGGCTCGCCGCGTTCGACGCGGTGCAGCGTCACGCGCGACATGCCGGCCGCCTCGGCCGCGTCCGTTGCCGTCACCTTCTGCTACTCACGCCGCGCACGGATGCGCTGGCCCAGGTTTTCCAGCTGGGTCGCTACTGCCGGCGGGACGTGGGGAGATTTGGCGGGCATATGTTTCTCGTTTTAGTCAAAACAACTGGATTGAACAGAATGAGAAACGTTTTTATAAGACTGCCGCGGCGGGTGCCTTGCCCGCGATGATCATCGCGAGCACCTCGTCCTCGTTGACGTCGGCCGTGCGGCAGACGCCCACCAGGCGGCCGTTCTTCATGACGGCCAGACGGTCCGACAGCGCAAACACGTCGGGCATGTCGTGGGTGACGAGCAGGATGCCCACGCCCTCGGCCCGCAGGCGGCGGATGAGGTCATGCACCATGGCCGTCTCGGCCGGGCCCAGCGCCGCGCAGGGCTCGTCCATGATGAGCACCCGCGCCTGGAACTGCAGCGCCCGCGCGATGGCCACCACCTGGCGCTGGCCGCCCGACAGCGCCATCACCGGATCGGCGATGTTCCTGAAGTTGGGGTTGAGCCGCGCGAACAGCGGCAGGGCGGCGGCGCGCATGGCCGCATCGTCCAGCAGCCCGAAGCGCGTGCGCAGCTCACGCCCCAGGAAGAGGTTGGCGACCGAGTCCAGGTTGTCGGCCAGCGCCAGCTTCTGGTGGATGGTCTCGATGCCGGCGGCGCGCGAGTCGGCCGGACTGGCGAACTTCACCGGCTGACCGCTGAGCAGCAGCTCGCCACCGTCGAAGGGCAGCGCGCCGGCCAGCATCTGCATCAGCGTGGACTTGCCGGCGCCGTTGTGGCCCAGCACGGCCAGCACCTCGCCGGGCGCCAGGCTCAAGCTGACGCCGTCGACCGCATGCACGCCGCCAAAGGACTTGCGCGCCTCGCGCACTTCAAGCAAGGCACTCATTTCTGGACCACCCGATCGAAGACGACGGCCGCGACCAGCACCTGGCCCAGCACCACCATGCGCCAGCCTATGCCCACGTCGGTCAGCAGCAGCCCGCTGTCTATGCTCTGGATGATGAGGGCGCCCAGCACCGTGCCCCCCACGCTGCCGCTGCCACCGGCGAGCGACACGCCGCCGATGACGGCCGCCGCGATGACGGTCAGCTCCATGCCCGTGCCCATGGAGTTCGTGCCCGCGTTCAGGCGCGCCATCGCAACGACGGCGGCCAGCGCCACCAGGGCCGCCAGCAGCAGGTTGAGCTGGACCAGCACGCGCCGTACCGGGATGCCGGCCAGCCGTGCCGCATCGGGATTGCCGCCGATGGCGTACACGTAGCGCCCGAAGCGCGTGTGCTTGGCCACGAAGCCCAGCAGCAGCACGACGGCCACCCAGATGACCAGCGGCAGCGGCAGTCCCTGCCCCTGCTCCTGGCCTTCGATGCGGTAGGCATTGAAGACGGCCACGCTGCCGAACACCGCGAAGGCCACGAGGCCGGCCTTGAGCAGCGCGTGCCTGGCATCACCCGGCTCCGCACCGGCCCGCGCCTGCGCGCGGCGCTGCACCCATTGCCAGCCCCACAGCAGCGCGACGAGGCCCAGGCCCAGCAGCCAGCTGCCCTGCTCGCCCAGCGAGCCCTCCAGGCCGCCGCCCAGCGCCAGCAGCCAGGGCTCGGCGACGGGCTGGGTCTTGCCGTCGGCCACGAGGAAGGCCACGCCGCGCAGCGACACCAGGCCGCCCAGCGTCACGACGAAGGACGGGATGCCCACGACGGCCGACAGCCAGCCCTGGAACAGGCCCACCGCCAGTGCCAGCGCAAGCCCGGCCAGCAGCGACGCGACGACCGGCCAGCCCTGGGTGTACTGCAGCCAGGCCATCAGCACGCCCACGGCGCCGAGCAGCGAGCCCACGGCCAGGTCGATCTGGCGCGCGACGATGATCAGGGCCATGCCGCTGGCGACGATGCCGACGACCGCCGTCTGCTGCGCAATGTTGTAGAGGTTCTCGGCCGTCAGGAAGCTGCCCGTGAGCCCATGGAAGCCGATGGCGATGGCCAGCAGCACGGCCGCCATGACGGCAAGCCGCCGGGTCTGGGCGCTCACTTGCAGGCCGCCGGAGCCTTGGCGGCGTCGACCCCCTTGCAGACGACGGCCTTGGGCACCCAGCCGGCGGATATGACCTCGCCCAGGTTGGCCTGCGTGATGGCCACCGGTGCGAGGAACTTGGCCTGCAGCCCGACCTTGCGCTCGCCGCCCGCCCAGGCCGTGGCGCCCGGCACCTTCTGGCCGGCGGCCAGTTGCACGGCGGCCGCGGCAGCCTCCCGGCCCAGCGCGCGCGAATCCTTCCAGACCGACACCGTCTGCGTGCCCAGCGCGACGCGGTTCAGCGCGGCGTGGTCGGCGTCCTGGCCGCTGACCGGCACGCCTCGGATGCCCCGGCCCGCCAGCGCCGCGATGGCGCCGCCGGCCGTGCCGTCGTTGCTGGCCACGACCGCATCCACGCCGCCCTTCAGGCGCGTGAGGATCTGCTCCATGTTCTTCTGTGCCACCTCGGGCTTCCAGCCGTCGGTGTATTCCTCGGCGACGATCTTCACGTCGCCCTTCTTCACTGCGTCGGCCAGCGCGTCCTGCTGGCCGGCGCGCAGGAAGTCGGCGTTGGGATCGCTGGGCGAGCCCTTGATCATCACGTAGCGGCCCTGCGGCCTTGCGGCCAGAACGGCCCTGGCCTGCAGGCGACCGACCTCGCGGTTGTCGAAGGTCAGGTAGAAGACCTCGGGCGCCTCGATGAGCCGGTCATAGGCCAGCACCGGCACCTTGCGCGCCTTGGCCTTGTTCAGCGCCGGTTGAATGGCGTCCTTGTCCATCGCCAGGATGATGAGGACCTTGGCGCCCTTGGCCAGCAGCGACTCGACGTCGCCGATCTGCTTCTCGGGTGAGCCTCCGGCGTCCGCGCTCACATAGCTGGCGCCCAGGCGGGCCAGCTCGGCCTTGATGGCCGCCTCGTCGGTCTTCCAGCGTTCTTCCTGGAAATTGGACCAGCTCACACCGACCACGGGGCCGGCAGCCAACGCTGTCATCGAGGCCGTCAGCAGCGCTGCCGCCGCCCACATCTGCTGTTTGCGCATCCTTCTTGTCTCCAACGCCCATGTCGTCCGGGCCGCGGATTCTAGGAATGCGCGCAACAAAAAAGCGACCCTCGCGGGTCGCCTTCCATCGGCTTGAAACCGGCTTGTTCCGGTGACTGGCTCAGCGGGCGGCCAGCGCGGAGGCGCGGCGACCGACGGGGGCCGGGAAATCGCCCAGCTCGCGGGCGGCGTTCTCGCCATGGTCGGCGGCCAGCGCGGCGGCCGTCTTCGTGTCGGTGCGCATCTCGGTGGGCTTGACGGTCAGCACGGCCTGGCGGGGCAGCGTGGCGGTCGCGACGGCAGCCTTGGCGGTGGCCGGGGTGGTCACTTCCACGCCCTTTTCACCCTGGATGACGGCGAGTTCGCCGCTGTTGCGGGCGGCGACCAGGTCAGCGATGACTTGCTCGCGGGTCAGCGGGGTGGCGGTCTGGGCGGAGGCGGCGCCGGCGGCAACAAGGGCAACGGCGGCGATGACGGTGGACAGCTTGCTCATGACGGGCTCCTTCAGTGTCTGGCAGGAACGTCCTGCTTTCGGGTCACTTCGGACATCGCGACCGCGGTGTCCATGGCCAGAACTGTAGGCAGCCAGACTCGGTAGAAACACTAGGCTGGCAGGAAGTGACTATTCATCCAACGCAAATAGTCATCCATAGATCGTCACCGTTGCGCCACAAAACAGCGTCAGCGGTGCTCGAAGTTAGGCGCCCGCTTGGCCAGGAAAGCCTCCATGCCCTCGCGCTGGTCGTGGCTGCCGAACAGCGCGTGGAAGTAGCGACGCTCCACGGCCACGCCGTCCGTCAGCGGGCCCTGGTAGGCCAGGTTGACCAGCTCCTTGATGAGCATGACCGACGGCCCGCTGAAGCCGTTGATCGTCTCGGCAGCGGCCAGCGCCTCCTGCAGCATCTGCTCGGCCGGCACGACACGCGACACCAGGCCGGCGCTCTCGGCCTCGGCCGCGCCCATCATGCGGGCGGTCAACAGCATGTCCATGGCCTTGCTCTTGCCCACGGCGCGCGGCAGGCGCTGCGTGCCGCCGGCGCCGGGCACGATGCCCAGCTTGATCTCGGGCTGGCCGAACTTGGCCGAGTCGGCCGCGATGATGAAGTCGCACATCATGGCCAGCTCGCAACCGCCGCCCAGCGCAAAGCCGGCCACCGCGGCGATGACGGGCTTGCGCACCCGCAGGATGGTTTCCCAGTTCTTGGAGATCAGGCCGCTCTTGAACGCGCTCGCGAAGGTGTGGGGCAGCATGGTCGGGATGTCGGCCCCCGCCGCGAAGGCACGCTCCGAGCCCGTCAGCACGATGCAACCTATGCCGTCGTCGGCGTCGAAGGCGAGCAGGGCCTCGCCCATCTCGTCCATCAACTGATCGTTCAGGGCGTTCAGCGCCTTGGGGCGGTTCAGCGTGATGAGCGCGGTCTTGCGCGGGCCGTCACCGTGGACGGCGGTGATGATGCATTCGTAGGTCATGGCTGGGGTCTCCTGGCGGGATCGGTGGATTCTGGCGCGGCCTGCTGCGGTGCGCGCTTCAACTTGAGATCGACATAGTTGTCGGCGTCCTGGCGGATGACCAGGCGCACGGGCAGGTACTGCAGGCCGGGCGCCAGCCAGACCTCGGCGGTCAGGTCGCCGCCGTCGGCCGGCCGGGCGGGCCGCAGATGCCAGGCCGGCATCCAGCCCATGGCCGTTTCCACCGACTCCTCGCCCACGACCACGTACTGCCAGTCCTCGTATTGCCGGCGCGGCAGCACCAGCGGAAAACGCACCATTTGCCCGGCCTGCAACGGCTCGCGGCCGGTCAGGAACAGCCACGTCAGGTGCACGAACTGGCTGGCCGAATCCTGCGCGCCCCGCCGCGCCGGCTCGCGCGCGCCGCTGGCGAGCTGGGTCTCGGCGCCAAGGAAGAAGACGCTGACCCGGCGGCCCTCGCCAAGGATGATCTTGGTTTCCTCGTCGTAGCGCTGCGGTGCGATGCCATCCGGCGTGAGCCGGCCCTGGCTGCTCATTCGCCGCGTGATCAGCGGCGCGAAGCTGGGGCCGACGCCGACATCGAGATGCACCTGGTAGTCGCGACCGCTGCGCAACCATTCGACTTGCGCCTGGCCGTTGATGGGGCCACGGTAGTTGCCCGTCAGCACATAGCTCAGGCGCGTGGACAGCGGCCACTCGGGACCGGGTTCATCGTCGGTGGCGGCAGCAGACGCAGCGCCGGCAACGGGCGTGGCCACGTCGACGGGCGCGGAGGCCGCCGCGACGACGGGCTCGGGGGGCGGCTCGACAGAGGAGGCGGGCGCCGATGGCGGCGGCAGTGCCTGGGTTGCGGCCTGCGGCTCTGGCGCTGCGGGCCGGGGCGGCGGCACCGTCGCGCGGCGCGCGACGAGCGGTGCCTGCGGCTCCAGCTCGCGCACGAACTCGACCTGCATGCGCGCGGGCATGGGCGGCGGGCCTTCGCTGACCCAACCGTCCTGGATGCGCTGCACCTCATGCCCGAGCAGCAGATGCAAGGCCAGCACGGCCAGCACCAGCAGGACCGGCGGCCGCACGGCCTTCATGTCGGGCTCAGGCGCCTAGCCAGCGCCGGCGCGCGGCGTGCGTCCCGCCCATGAGGCTCAAGGCGGCGCCGGCCGGCTGCGGCGGCGGCAGCTCGACGTCGAGCTCCAGCAGGCGCTGGTCGCGGCCCACCAGCAGGCGCAGCCGCGTGTCGTCGCCGGCCAGCAGCGCCAGTGCGTCGTCCAGCCGCCTCAGGCGCCAGCCATTGCAGCCGAGGACATCGTCGCGGGCGTTGAGCCCGCCCGCCTCCGCCGCGCCGCCACTGAGCACATGCGTGACCGTGATGCCCGTGAGCGCCCCTTCGCGCGCGCGCAGGCCCAGGCGCTGGGCCACGGTCTGGCGGCCCTCGTCACGCCACTCGACGCCGACGGCCTGCAGCAGCTCGCGCAGCGGCAGCTCGTCGGTGCCATGCACCCAATGCTGGAGGGACGCCGCCACCTCGTCGCCGCCGAGGCCGCGCACGGCGGACAGGATGTCCGCCTCACTGACCGGCCCGCCGGCACTGCCCTGCCACAGTCGCCGCATCAGCAGGTCGAGGCTGGACTTGCGGGCGCGCAGGCTGAGGTCCAGGCACAAGGCCACGAGGGCGCCCTGCGAGTAGTAGTTGCTCGTCGTGTTCGGGCTGTTCTCGTCGGGTCGGTAGTACTTGGTCCAGGCCTCGAAGCTGGCCCCGGCCAGGGGCTGCACGCGCCGGCCCGGCGAGGCCAGCACGCCGTTGACCGGGGCCGCCAGCAGCTTCAAGTAGCGCGGCGCGTCGACGAGACCGGCGCGCAGCAGCATCAGCTCGTCGTAATAGCTCGTGAAGCCCTCGAAGAACCACAGCAGCTCGGTGTAGTTCTCGCGCTGGTAGTCGAAGCGCGCGAACGCCGCCGGACGCAGCCGCTTGACGTTCCAGGCATGGAAGTACTCATGGCTGAACAGGCCCAGCAGCCGGGTGTAGCTGTCGCCCGGCGCCGCGGGCTCGGCCGCCGTGGGCAACTCGCGCCGCGCGCAGATCAGCGCCGTGCTGGCGCGATGCTCCAGGCCGCCATGGCCATCGTCCACGGCCCACAGCAGGAAGCTGTAGCGCTGGAAGGGCGCACCGCCCCAGAAGGCGATCTGCGCCTCGCAGATGCGCTGCACGTCGGCCAGCAGGCGCTCGCCGTCAAAGCTGGGCCAGGCACCGGCGACGACGATGCGGTGCGGCACGCCGGCCGCTTCGAACTCGCCTTGCCAGTGCGGGCCGATCTCGAAGGGGTGGTCCAGCAGTTCGTCGTAGTCCGCCGCCTCGTAGCTGCCGCCCTGCTCGCGCATCTCGGTGGCGACCCGCCAGCCCCTGGGCAGGCCGGCCAGCTCGATGCGGTGCGGACCGGCCTCGCGGCCATGGGCGCGCAGGCACAGGCTGCTGGCGTTGAAGAAGGCGCGCTGGCCGTCCAGCCAGGCGGTGCGCACGGAGGCGTCGAAGGCGTAGACGTCGTAGCTCAGCACCAGCGCGGCACGGCCGCTGCAGCGCACGCGCCAGCTGGCCTTGTCGAGCTGCTCGACGGCCAGCGCACGGTTGCCCTGGCGGGCCGTCAGCCCGCTCAGATGCTTGGCGAACTCGCGCACCAGATAGCTGCCCGGGATCCACACCGGCAGGCTGAAGTCCTGCTCGGCGGCAGGAGCCGGCAGCGTCAGCGTGACGCGATAGCGGTGGGCCGCGGGATCGGCCAGCTCGATGCGGTAGCGCGGCATGCCGGACCTCAGCTGCCCGCCGCGGCGAGGAAGCAGCTCAGCGAGGCGACGCCCGTCAGCCGGAAGCGCAGCGTCAGCCAGCCGGCGGCGCCGAGCTGCGGGTACAGGCGGCGGTCCACCGCGTAGCAGGCGATGAACACGCCGCCGTGCAGGGCAAGGCCCGCGTAGGGCGACATCAGCACGCCCAGCCAGCCCAGCGACACGGCGAGGACGCCCCAGGCGAGCGGCAATCGCCCCGGCAGGCCGCGCGCGAACGACAGGCCCCAGTGGATGCCGCCGAGGAAGGCGATGACCAGGCCTGCATAGGCCGACAGCGCGAGGCTGACGAAGGCGTGCGGGTCGGGCTCGGCGATCAGCCAGATCAGCGCGCAGCCCAGCACCAGCGGTGCGAGGCCGGCATAGCCGAGGCGGTGCGCGAGCCGGCGCGGGTCGGCGCTCATGAGGTCAGGACTTGCCCGCAGGCGCGTTCAAGGCCTGCAGGCGCTTTTCCAGCTCCACGGCGCCGACGGCGCCCGCGATGCGGCTGCCGTCCTCCAGCACGATGGCCGGCGTACCGTTGACGTGGATCTTGCGCGACAGGGCCAGGTTGCGTTCGAGGACGCCGTCGTCGCAGCCCGACGCCGCCTTGGGCGGCATCTCGCCCCTGAGCATCCAGCCGAGCCAGGCGCTGCTGTTGTCCTTGGCGCACCAGATCGAGCGCGACTTCTCCGGCGAGTCGCCGCCGAGGATGGGGATGAGGAAGGTGTAGACGGTCACGTCCTTCATCTCCTGCAGGCCTTTCTCGAAGCGCTTGCAGTAGCCGCAGTTCGGGTCGGCAAAGACGGCGATGCGGCGCTTGCCGCTGCCGTTCTTCCAGACCATGGCGTCCTTGAGCGGCAGCGTCGCGAAGTCCACGCGGTTGAGCTGGGTGACGCGTTCCTCGGTCAGGTTCTTGCGCGCCTTCAGGTCCAGCAACTCGCCCTCGATGAGGAAGGTGCCGGTCGGGTCCGTGTAGCGGATCTCGTTGCCGATGCGCAGCTCCCACAGGCCGGGCATGGGTGCGGGGCGCACCTCGTCGACCTTCACGTTGGGCAGGCGGTCGGTGAAGGCCTTGCGGATGGCGGCCTCGTTGGCGGCGGCGGGCAGGCTCAGCGCAGCGAGCAGCAGCGCAGAGAGGGCGGAACGGTTCAGCACGTTGACGATCTTGACGGAGAGGGGATCAGAGCCCGAGGGCGCGCTGGGTCAGCCAGCGCTTGACGGGAGCGAGTTGGTTCAGCGCATCCAGGCCGCGGTTGCGCAAGCCTTGAGCGGCGGGTGACGGGTGGGCGAAGAGGCGCTGCAGCATGTCGGTCAGCTCGCCCATGGCGAGCGTCGGCGCGAGGCGCGCACGGGCATAGCGGCGCAGCAGGCGCTCGTCGCCCAGCGGCCGCCAGGGCTCGCGGGTCGCGATGACACGGGTCAGCGCCGCCACGTCGGCCAGGCCCAGGTTCAGGCCCTGGCCGGCCAGCGGGTGCACAAGGTGGGCGGCATCGCCCAGGAGCGCCCAGCCCGGCCCGCTGACGACACCCGCGCGGGCCAGCGCGAGCGGCCAGGTGGCACGCTTGCCGCCGAGCTTCAGCAGGCCGACGGCACCCGCCGTGGCAGCGTTCAGCTCGCGCTCGAAATCCGCCTCGTCCATCGCCAGCAGCGCCTGCGCACGCTCGTCGGCGCAGGACCAGACCAGGCCATAGGAGCGCGCCGGGCAGGGTTGCTCGAAGGGCAGCAGGGCCAGCACCTCGCCGCCCGTGCCGAACCACTGCCGGGCGATGCCCTGGTGGGGCTGGTCGGCCACGAGGCGGGTCGCCAGGGCACGGTGGCCATAGGCCTTGGGCCGGAACTCGACGCCCAGCGCGGCGCGGGCAGCCGACTCGCGGCCCTCGCAGAGCGCCGTCAGCGCGGCCGGCGCATCCGCGTCGACGTTGCGGATGTGCGGCGAAAAGCGCAGCGCAGCCGCGAGCTGCGCATCCAGCGCCGCGGCGTCGACGATGACGGCCAGTTCGCGCACGCCCTGCTGCCAGGCCGAAAAGCTGAGTCGCCCGGCCGGCTGGCCGACGGCGGCATCGCCGCAAACCACCATGTCGTAGACCGGGCAGATCGCGTCGGCGGGCAGGCCGTCCCAGACCTTCAACTCGCTCAGCAGCGCGACGGAGGCCGCGTTCAGTGCATAGGTGCGGACGTCGTCCGCGCGTGCCGCCTCGGGTACGCCCGCCATGCCGACCGACAGCCCCTGGGCCGCCAGGCTGAGTGCGAGGCTGCTGCCCACCGCGCCCCGGCCCTTGATCAACACGTCCAAGCTTTGCATGCCGCGATTGTAGGCAGGGGACACGGCCGCACCGGGGGCCGGGTGGGTCGGGCGCCGGCCGACTAAAATCTCGCGCTTCGGCTCCGGCTCGCTGCCGGTGGCCTCCCCACCAGAAAGACCCGCCATGAGCCTCAAATGCGGCATCGTGGGCCTGCCCAACGTCGGCAAGTCCACGCTCTTCAACGCCCTGACCAAAGCCGGCATCGCCGCCGAGAACTACCCCTTCTGCACGATCGAGCCCAACGTCGGCATCGTCGAACTGCCCGATCCGCGCCTGGCGGCGCTGGCGGAGATCGTCAAGCCCGAGCGCGTCATGCCGGCCGTCGTCGAGTTCGTCGACATCGCAGGCCTGGTGGCTGGCGCGAGCAAGGGCGAGGGCCTGGGCAACCAGTTCCTCTCGCACATCCGCGAGACGGACGCCATCGTCAACGTGGTGCGCTGCTTCGAGGACCCCAACGTCATCCACGTGAATGGCCGCGTCGACCCCATCGCCGACATCGAGGTCATCCAGACCGAGCTGTGCCTGGCCGACCTCGGCACCGTCGAGAAGAGCCTGGTGCGCTATGGCAAGGTCGCCAAGGCCGGCGGCGACAAGGAAGCCGCCCGCCTCGTCGAGGTGCTGAAGAAGTGCCAGGCCGTGCTGGACGAGGCCAAGCCGGTGCGCTCCATCGAGTTCAGCAAGGAAGAATTGGCCGTGCTGAAGCCGCTGTGCCTGATCACAGCCAAGCCGGCCATGTTCGTCGGCAACGTGTCCGAGGACGGCTTCGAGAACAACCCCTTCCTCGACCGCCTGCGCGAGTACGCCGCCAGCCAGAACGCGCCGGTCGTCGCGATCTGCGCGAAGACCGAGGCCGACCTCGCCGACATGGGCGACGAGGACCGGGCGCTGTTCCTGGCCGAGATGGGCCAGGACGAGCCAGGCCTGAACCGCCTGATCCGCGCCGCCTTCAAGCTGCTGGGCCTGCAGACCTATTTCACCGCCGGCGTGAAAGAGGTGCGCGCCTGGACCATCCATATCGGCGACACCGGCCCGCAAGCGGCCGCCGTCATCCACACGGACTTCGAGCGCGGCTACATCCGCGCCCAGACCATCGCCTACGATGACTTCATCAAGTACCGCGGCGAACAGGGCGCCAAGGATGCCGGCAAGATGCGCGCGGAAGGCAAGGAGTACATCGTCAAGGATGGCGACGTGCTGCACTTCCTGTTCAATGTGTGATCGCCTCGCCTGACAGATAGAGAAACCCGCTTCGGCGGGTTTTTTGTTGGTGCGCCCAGCACTTTGTGCGTCGAGGCCAACAGCATGCGACTACGTTCGCGCGAACCTGAAAGACAGCGCTGAACTGCTCCGCTCAAAGGGGCCGGAAGGGCGTCGCTAGACTCGCCGCCTCGCCGACGACGGGCTCACCTGGATTCACGACGCATGATGGATCTGATTTGCGCAACGCGCCTGACCTCTCACGACTTCTGGACTCACTCGGCACTGGGCCAGTCGTTGCAGCGCATATCGCATGACCGCCGACTGAAACCGCGCATCGCCTTCGAGAACCGTCGAGGCTTGCCGTCGGTCTACAACGAGCGCATCGACAGCGTCGACGCCGAGCCGATCCTGGTGTTCATCCACGACGACGTCTGGCTGGACGACCACTTCTTCTTCGAGCATGTGTCGGCCGCCGTGAACGCGGTCGACATCATCGGTGTGGCGGGCAACCGCCGCCGCGTGCCGGGGCAGCCCTCATGGGCTTTTACGAATCCGCGCTTCGAGTGGGATGCTGCCGAACACCTTAGCGGCACGGTCTGCCATGGGCAGCAGGCTTTTGGCAAGGTCGCCCACTTCGGGCCGGTACCTGCCAGCTGCGAGCTGTTGGATGGCGTACTCCTCGCCACACGTCGCGACCTGCTCAGAGAGCGGCAGGTTCGCTTCGATGAGCGCTTCGACTTTCACTTTTACGACATGGATTTTTGCCGTAGCGCCCGTCAGGCAGGTCTATGGCTGGCCACGTGGCCTATCGCCATCACCCACCAAAGCGGCGGACGTGCGGACTCTTCCGAATGGCGGAGAAACTACGACAGCTACTTGGCCAAATGGGGCGAGTGAGGCCGACGCAGCTCGCTGGGTGAATGCCAGCCGCCCATTCCCAACGAGATCTGGCTCTGGCGCATGCACCTCGCCCCCGGCAAACTGGCCTGCGGGCGGCACATCAAATGTCGCGCCGTCACCGAAGACTTCAGCCATGCGCGCCTCGTCGGTTTCACGGCGCGGCCGGCACGCTGAGAGTGAACTGCGCGCAGTTCTACGCCTTGAGACGGCTGACGATGGCCAAACCAAACTCCTACCGGCGCCGCGCTCCGAGAGTATCGGGACTTCGATTTCGCCGCCCCAAAAGCAAAACCCCCACTACCTTTCGATAGTGGGGGTTGGCTTCAATAAATAGCCTGACGATGACCTACTTTCACACGG